>Ga0157365_10000296_pt1 | contig 22463 bp, 24 predicted proteins | sample AttsexASBM3_FD_111478 | JGI IMG/M metagenome (GOLD analysis project Ga0157365, IMG submission 111478) | Fungus gardens microbial communities from leaf cutter ant in Ribeirão Preto, State of São Paulo, Brazil - Atta sexdens ASBM3 | ecosystem: Host-associated > Fungi > Mycelium > Unclassified ... | reverse complement strand
ATTGAAAAAATCGGTTGCCGGCGCGCCTTCCTCGATAAAGCCGCGGCCAGGGGGAATGATGGTTTCGACCGCCGCGTCCGACAGGCGGGAAATGTCATCCGGCCCGATCACGCTGCACACGCTGGTGGGGCGGACGCTGCATGTCGTGCAGAAATCCGTCTGCACGCCGGACGACCCGATGACGATACGCCGAGGCCTCGATTCAAACTGACACGAAGGCATATCCGACATAAATTATTCCTAATCACTTTCAGGCGCCTGCGTTCCGGCGCCGAAGTAACCGGACATGCCTGGCTCCCTAGAAATACACTAAATGCATTTGCCAAGATGCTGGAGAGTATGGCCGATGGATTGATGTAAATCAATGCGTTCCGCCGTGAAATATCAGGTAAACAGGCATGTAACCAATAAAAACCTCCAACCCGAGGAAAATCCGACGCGTGCAGGCCGTCCCCCCGCCTATGGTCCGACGACTGGACCCTGCAGATGTCCCGTTGCTCTATCCGTTGATCAGGATCGCCCTGCCGCATATCTCCATGCGGGACTGGATACGCATCGGTCGCAGGCTGGCCCGGTCCGGTCCGGTCCCCGCGTGCGGGAAGGGATTCTGGTCGCCCATTACGGCATTGCCCGTCCCCCCTGCGCCATGGCCACCTTCCGCCGGGGGTTCGACCTGTATTCGGGTGATACGCTGACATCGGATTACATCATCACCCTGTCCTATACCCAGCGGCAGAAGATCGTGGATGCGCTGATCCCGGCCATGGAAACACTAGCACGCGAACTCGGATGCGATGCAATACGCACGTTTTCCTATAGTAACCAGGCGATAAATCAGGACAGTCCGGTCCGGAAACTGTGTTCCACAAGCCACATTACCGAAAGAACAGTCAGGCTGGACCGTAATAAGGAAATAGTTCACCTGTCCTGATTGATTCACATCAAAGCCGAATGCTAGGTGGGCGTGATTTCTGCACCTGACAAATCAAATTGAACATTCTTAACGATCCCGTCTGCATGCCAGCCGGAATGAAACTAGGGTCTGCTCACGATGAAGAACATTCGTAAACTCGCCATGTCGGCTGCACTGGGCGCCACGGCACTGGCACCTGTCGCGGTCCATGCGCAGACGACAGCACCCTCCACCTATGTCAACGCACCGCTGGCAAAGCCCGTAGCCGTGGCGCAGCCGCGTAACGGCCACTGCGGTATCTTCCAGACCTGCGCGACCACCAAGATCGGCCTGGGCAAGGGCGATTTCATGATCCGCCTGTCCGCCGTTGGCGTGCTGCCGGAAGATCGTGACAGCCGCGTCTGGGCCAACGGTGCGCCGCTGGCTGGCACCCGGATCAAGACCACCAACCAGGTCATGCCTGAACTGACGTTCGAATACTTCCTGACCGACAACATCTCGCTGGACCTGATCGCGACCAGCACCCGTCATGAAGTGGCGGCCGAAGGTGGCGCCGTGGGTGGCAAGCTTGATGTGGGCAGCGCATGGGTGCTGCCGCCGACGGTGACCGTCGCGTGGCATTTCCGTCCGCACAAGCGCCTGAACCCGTATGTGGGTGTTGGTGGCACGTTCATGTGGTTCCACAACATGAGTGCCGCGAACAACGGCCTGACCAGCAAGCTGAACTCCGGCTTCACGGGTGGCCCGTCCATCAACGCCGGTGTGGATTACCAGCTGGTTGGCAACTGGTTCTTCAACTTCGACGTGAAGCAGATGTTCGTGCGCATGCACGCATGGGCTGAAAACTCCAGCGAAAGCGTGCATGTCACGGCCCACGACTCGCTGGACCCGACCGTCGTTTCCGCTGGTATCGCCTACCGGTTCTAATGGCATGAACGCGGCGGACAGTTCCCTGCTTTCCCGCTATGGGGGCAACCTGCCGCGTTACACCAGCTACCCCACCGCGGCGCAGTTCAGTGACGCGGTGGGACCGGACGACAGCCGTGCGTGGCTGTCCTCCCTCCCGGCGGACCAGCCGGTCTCCCTTTATTTGCATGTTCCTTTCTGTGACACGCTATGCCGGTTCTGCGGGTGCAATACCGCCGTTCTGCGCAATGTGGATGCGCGGGCCGCCTATGCCGCCCTGCTGCATGAAGAACTGCGCCGCATCATCACCCTGATCGGCCCCGGCCGCCGGGTCACGCACCTGCAATGGGGCGGCGGCACGCCCACGACCCTGCCGGGCAGTGCGATGCGCCGTATCATGCAGGCCATCCGCCGGGATTTCGACATTGCCCCGGACGCTGAAATCAGCATCGAGGTCGATCCCCGGCATCTTCCCCCCGACTATCCGGCCCTTCTGCATGAACTCGGGTTCAACCGCGCCAGCATGGGCGTGCAGGACCTTGACGCGGACGTGCAGGATGCATGTGGCCGGATCCAGAGCTGGGAACAGACCAGCGACTGCCTGAACGCCCTGCGCACTGCCGGGGTGAACTCCATCAACATCGACCTGATCTATGGCCTGCCACGGCAGGATACGGCAGGCGTGGCGCGCACGGCCCGCGCGGTGGCCAGCCTGCGCCCGGACCGGCTGGCGGTATTCGGTTACGCGCATGTGCCATGGAAACAGAAGCGCCAGAACCTGATGCCGGTGGGTGACCTGCCTGGTCCGCAGGCGCGCATTGCCCAGCGCGCGGCGATTGACACGACCCTGCGTAGCGAAGGCTTCCTGCCGGTGGGCCTGGATCATTACGTCAGCCCGCATGACAGCATGGCCCGTGCCATGGCCACTGGCACGCTGCACCGTAATTTCCAGGGCTATACCACCGATACGGCACCAGCCCTGATCGGCGTGGGAGCATCGGCCATTTCCTCGCTTCCCGGCGGCATGACGCAGAATGCCGTCTCGTCCGCCGCCTATGCCCGGCTTATGGGAAACAGCGCCGACAGCCTGCCTGTCGTGCGTGGCGTCAGGCTGGATGCGGATGATCATGTGCGCGCCGCGATCATAGAACAGGTCATGTGCGACCTGCAGGTCGATCTGGCGAGGATCTGTGCGCGGTATCACCTGCCTGTCCGCCATTTTGACCCCGAACTGTCCCATCTGGCCCCCATGGTGGCAGATGGGCTGGTCCGCATCACCGGCCGCCAGATACAGGTCACGGAAAAGGGGCGCCAGTTCGTGCGCCATGTCGCCGCCGCCTTCGACCGGTACCTGACAGCCGACAGCACCACCCGCCACGCCAGCGCCCTGTAACCCACAGGCCGCCGCCCCTGACGGCAACGCAGGCCCGGAGCAGCAGAACCCTTTCCCATGGAAACGAATTGCGTCATCGCAGCCCTTGCCGCCACGCCGGCTACGCCGTGGCCCTTTGCACACTGGCAGCTTTATGACGTGCTGCCCGCGCCGGTGGCCGCGGCACTGGTGACATGGACGCCAGATACCCGTTTTATCGGCGGCGACAGTGGCGGCCAGCGGGCGGGACGCAACGGGAAACGACTGTTCATCACGCCGGCGCAACGCGCGGCAAACACGGCGCTGGACCATCTGGCGACCCTGTTTGACACGGCGCAGACCCGCGCCGCCTTTTCGGACAGGTGCGACGCCCATCTTGAAAACGCGGCCCTGCGCCTTGAACTATGCCTTGATACGGATGGTTTCTGGCTGGAACCCCATACCGATATCGGGGCCAAGCGACTGACGCTTGTGGTCTCGCTTTCCATGGGCGCGCAGGCGGCGCAGTGGGGCACCGACCTCATGACCGCATCGGGCGTGGCCGTGGCGCGGGCTTCGGGCGTGTTCAATTCGGGGCTGCTGTTCATACCATCCGCCCGGTCATGGCACGGCTTCGTCCCGCGCCCGATGTCGGGCATCCGTAGGACACTGATCGTCAACTATGTCGGCCCGGAATGGCGGGCAACGGCAGAACTGGCCCGTGGGACGGCAGCACCCTGAACGCACCCCCATTGCACGGGCCGAAGGAACGGAATGCGCAACAAGCCTTTATTCGCGCACCAAACGGTTCTAGGAAGCACTGCTATATAGTGTAATCCCATTCATCCCATGTCACCCCGGTCATGACGCAAGAGGACAACAGAGGTATGAGCGAGACCCCGCGCGAGACTATGGAATTCGATGTCGTTATTGTTGGCGGCGGCCCATCGGGGCTGGCGGCGGCGATCCGGCTGCGGCAGGTCGCCCCCGAGGCGAGCGTCTGCCTGATTGAGAAAGGCAGCGAGATTGGCGCCCATATCCTGTCCGGCGCCGTGATCGAACCCCGTGCGCTTGCGGAACTCCTGCCGCACTGGCGTGAGGAAGGGGCCCCGCTGAACACACCCGTGACAGAGGAGCAGATGCTCTATCTGACACGGAACGGCAGCCTTGAAATCCCGTTCCTTGACCGCGTGATGCCGCACATGAACAACCACGGCAACCAGATCGTGAGCCTGGGCGATTTCTGCCGCTGGCTTGCGGGCCGGGCGGAAGAACTGGGGGTCGAGATCTATCCCGGTTTCGCAGGCGCGGAAGTGCTGGTGGATGACAGCGGCCGGGTGACTGGTGTCGCCACCGGGGACATGGGCATCGGCCGCGATGGCAAGCCGGGCGACAATTACGCGCCGGGCATGGAACTGCGCGCGAAATACACGCTGTTTGCGGAAGGCTGCCGCGGGTCGCTGACCAAGCAGGTCACGGCAATGTACAACCTGCGCAAGGGCGTGGACCCGCAGACCTACGGGCTGGGTATCAAGGAACTGTGGGAAATCCCCAGGGAAATGCATCGCCCCGGACTGGTGCAGCACAGCTTTGGCTGGCCGCTGGATGACCGGACCTATGGCGGGGCGTGGATGTACCATTTTGGCGACAACCTGGTGTCCTACGGGTTTGTCACCGGACTGGACTATCCCAACACGTGGCTGTCCCCGTTTGATGAAATGCAGCGCGTGAAGCTGCATCCGGCCTTCCGCCCGTATTTCGAGGGCGGACGCCGCATCGCCTATGGCGCGCGCGCGCTGTCCGAAGGGGGAATCCAGTCCATTCCGCGCCTGACCTTCCCCGGCGGGGCGCTGATTGGCGATACGGCGGGCTTCCTGAACGTGCCCAAGATCAAGGGCACCCACACGGCCATGAAGTCGGGCATGCTGGCGGCGGAAGCACTGGCGGAAGCACTGGCGACGGACCGGGTGGAACCGGGGTCCTATACCCGCCGCATCCGGGATTCCTGGCTGTGGACGGAACTGCGTTCGGTGCGCAACATCCGTCCCGCCTTCGCCAGATTCGGCATGAAGGGCGGCGCGCTGTATTCGGGCATCGACGCCATGCTGCTGCGTGGCCGCGCGCCATGGACGCTGCATACGCGGCACAGCGACAATGAAGTGCTGGAACCGGCCTCGATTTCGGAAAAGATCAGCTACCCCAAGCCGGATGGCAAGATCACGTTCGATCGCCTGTCCTCGGTCTTCCTGTCCAATACCAATCATGAAGAAGACCAGCCGGTTCACCTGAAGGTCCGCAACATGTCGCTGTGGAAGACGGTGAACTGGGATGTGTTCCGCTCCCCCGAAAGCCGGTACTGCCCGGCGGCCGTCTATGAAGTGGCGGATGAAGGCACGGACCCGCACCTGCAGATCAACGCGCAGAACTGCGTCCACTGCAAGACATGCGACATCAAGGACCCCGCCCAGAACATTGACTGGGTCACGCCGGAGGGGGCGGGCGGCCCGAACTATCCCGGCGGGATGTAATCATATGGCGGGTACGGTATGTATCTGCCACACCGATTGCCCTTATCCGAAGACAGACAGGCAAATATGCAATGAAGGTTCTTGTACCCGTTAAGCGCGTGATTGATTACAACATCAAACCGCGAGTGAAAGCCGATGGTTCCGGTGTTGAAACCGCCGGCGTCAAGATGTCCATGAATCCGTTTGATGAAATCGCGGTCGAGGAAGCCGTGCGCCTGAAGGAAAAAGGCGTCGTGAGCGAAATCGTCGCGGTTTCGATCGGCGAGCCCAAGGCGCAGGACACACTGCGTACGGCCATGGCCATGGGGGCCGACCGCTCCATCCTGGTGGAAACCGATGTGGTGACCGAACCGCTTTCGGTGGCCAAGGTGCTCAAGGCACTGGTGGAAAAGGAAAAGCCCGACCTGATCATCCTTGGCAAGCAGGCCATTGACGATGACATGAACGCCACCGGGCAGATGCTGGCGGGCCTGCTGGGCCGCCCGCAGGCGACCTTTGCCTCCAGGGTGGAGGTTGCCGATGGCGCGGTAACTGTCACGCGCGAGATTGATGGCGGATCCCAGACCGTGAAGCTGGCGCTGCCAGCCATCATTACCGCGGACCTGCGCCTGAACGAGCCGCGCTACGCTTCGCTGCCCAACATCATGAAGGCACGCAAGAAGCCGATGGAAAAGATCACGCCTGCCGACCTGGGCGTGGACATGACGCCGCGGCTGAGCGTGGTCTCGGTTGCCGAACCGCCCGAACGCAAGGCGGGGATCAAGCTCGACTCGGCAGCGGAACTGGTGTCGCGTCTGCGTAACGAAGCAAAGGTGATCTGATCATGACCGTACTCGTTTATCTGGATCATGAAGGCGGGGCGATCCGCCAGGCCTCGCGTTCCGCCATTGCGGCAGCCAGTCAGCTGGGCGATGTCGATGTGCTGGTCACCGGGCCAGACGCGGCGGACGCCGCAAAATCCGCCGCCGCCATTCCGGGCGTGAAAAAGGTGCTGCAGGTCACCGACACCACCGGCAGCAGCGAACTGGCCGAACCGGTTGCCGCCCTGCTGGCGGATCTGGCGTCGGGTTACAGCCACATCCTGGCGGCGTCATCCGCCACGGCAAAGAACGTCCTGCCGCGCACGGCCGCGCTGCTGGATGTGCAGCCGATCCCCGATATCGTCGCCATCAATGATGCCGATACCTTTGTCCGCCCCATCTATGCCGGCAGCGCGCTGGCGACGGTAAAGTCGGCGGATGCGAAAAAGATCATCACGGTCCGCGCATCTTCCTTCGATCCGGTGGCAAGCGAAGGCGGCAATGCGGTGATCGAGGACGTGGCCCTGCCCGCAGGCCCGGGTGGTTCCACCTTCGTCGCCACCGAACTGTCGAAGTCCGAACGGCCGGAACTGGAATCCGCCCGCGTTGTGGTTTCGGGCGGCAATGGCATGCTGAATGAAGAAAACTTCAAGCTGCTGGAACCTCTGGCCGACCGTCTGGGTGCTGCCATCGGCGCCTCGCGCGCAGCGGTGGACAAGGGCTTCGTGTCCAACGAATACCAGGTGGGCCAGACCGGCAAGATCGTGGCGCCGGAACTGTATATCGCCATGGGGATTTCGGGGCAGATCCAGCATCTGGCCGGAATGAAGGACAGCAAGGTGATCGTTGCAGTCAACAAGGATCCCGAAGCGCCGATCTTCCAGGTCGCGGATTACGGGATCGTGGGCGACCTGTTCACCATCCTGCCGCAGCTTGAAGCGGAACTGGACAAGGCAGGCTGACGCCTGACTGCTTCATACGCATGAGATAAGGGGCGCGGAGGGAGACTTCCGCGCCCTTTTCCATGCATGCCTATTCATTTTCCAGCACGGCATGGGCGCGGGCGACCACGGTGTCGTATTCCTGCTGTGTCAGGTCACCGCGATGCAGCATTTCGCTAGCCCGCGCCAGCGCGTCGCGCGCGTGGGTCGCATCCGGTATCGGATAACGCCGCCCCGGCAGGGCAAAGGCTGAATCCGGCAGGGCATTGCGTTCGGCCGCAGTCAGTCTGGACATTGGTATTCCTCCCTCAACGGAATGGCTTCCACCAGCGTGGGAACCTGCCCCACAGTAGAGAAAGCCAATCGGGACAAGATACGTAAAAGACGGATGGCACCCATTATTTTATGCCATACGCAAAAAAACAGGGTCCCTCATTACGAGGGACCCTGCCAGGGGGATGCGAACACTGGAGGCGCTGCACCCATTCCGGTATTTTTTCCGGATATTCTTTGTATTTATGGAAGCCTGATCGCTTCGTGTGATTCTGTATGGCATGCTTATTTTAACAGGTCAACATAAATATAAATAAAAATGAAATTTTACTTTTTTTGCACTGCACAATTCATCTATTTATTTTGCACCGCACAATGCGCTGACAATATATACGGCATGCACCCGTATTTTTTTGGACCAGTCGAAAAGACTGGCTGCATATGGGCCTTGTGCCCGGTTTCATTGCCCCGCATCATGCACGCCACGAGCGCGGCAGCTCCGGCCTGACCATATGAACGCCAGCAGACAGGACACCCGAATGGGGGGACATACCGTAACCCGATCAAAAGCCACCTTCTGCACGGGACATATCGTTCGCCACGTTGTGGTCATGGCCGGGACCGGCGCCATCGGGCTCATGGCGGTCTTCATTGTCGACCTGCTGAACCTTTTCTACATCTCATGGCTGGGTGATCCCGCGCTGACTGCCGCAATCGGGTTTTCCGGCGTAATCAGCTATGTGCAGATTGCCGTGTCCATCGGCCTGTCCATCGGCATCGGGGCCATTACCGGCCGACTGATTGGCGCAGGCAAGACGGAGCAGGCGCAACGTGTCGCATCTTCCTTCGGCATGTTCATGATGGGCGCGTGTCTGGTAATCGGCCTGTTCACGGCATGGCTGGCCACACCGCTGCTTGCACTGCTGGGGGCGAAGGGGGAAGCCGCGCGACAAGCAACCCTTTTTCTGGAAATCGTCTCGCCCGGGCTGCCGCTGATCGCGGCGGGAATGGGGTGCTCGGGCCTGTTGCGCGCCATTGGGGCGGCGCGCATTTCCATGAATGTGACCCTGATGGGGGCCATGATCTCGGCCATTGCCGATCCGCTGCTGATCGTGGTGATGGGGCTGGGGCTGAAGGGGGCGGCGATCAGCACCATCCTTTCGCGTCTGGCCGTAGCACTTGTGGGTTTTCGCTGCGCACGCCGGCACGGGCTGCTGGCGCTGCCAGTGCGCACCCATATCATGGCGGATACCCGTCTGGTGGGGCAGGTGGCGATGCCTGCCATCCTGACCAATCTGGCGACCCCGGTGGGCGGCGTGTTCGTCACCCATGCCATGGCCAGCTTCGGGCTGGCGGCCATTGCGGGGCAGGCGACCATCGACCGGATCGTACCGGTGGCGTTCGCATTCGTCTTTGCCCTGACGGGATCGGTGGGGCCGATCATGTCGCAGAACCTGGGGGCGGGAAAGCTGGACCGGGTGCGCGACACGCTGGTGGCCTCCCTGTGGCTGGTTGCGGGCTGTGTGGCCATCACCTGGGCCATTCTGTTCCTGGCGCAGGACATTGTGGTGCGGGTGTTTTCGGCGCAGGGCACGGCGGCCATGCTGATCCACCTGTTCTGTAACTGGACAATTGCCGGTTATGTTTTTATCGGCATGCTGTTCGTGGCCAATTCCGCCTTCAACAATCTGGGCTTCCCGCTGTATTCGACCCTGTTCAACTGGGGGCGGGCGACACTGGGCACCATTCCGTTCGTATGGTTTGGCATGCAGTTCGGTCCTGCCGGCGTACAGGTGGGGCAGGTGCTGGGGTGCGTGCTGTTCGGGTCCTGCGCGGTCATGACCGCCTTTGGCGTGGTCCGCAGGCTGCATCCGGGCGACAGGGCGACAGAACCGGCCATGCCGGATCTTCCCCCCGCACAGACGGGCGAGGCAGGGCTGATCGAACTCGACGAACTCGATCATTCCACCTGAGCCGAAGATTGGCAGATTCTGGAAACGTTTTTGAAATCGCAAGCGGAGGTCAGACAGTATATGTCCACAATCCGATAGATATGGCACGCTGAACAGGCAGATACGTGCCTGTTCTCACTGAAACAGCCAGACTACTCTATTCTGTTTTTCCGAGGGGGTACCAGATAAGGAATCTGGTGGAGCCAAGGGGAGTCGAACCCCTGACCTCCTGAATGCCATTCAGGCGCTCTCCCAACTGAGCTATGGCCCCACTGTCCTGACTGACTGGCCGTTTGTATGGCCCGCCGTGGTCCGGTTCGCGGGGTATAACCGTAAGCCCTGGGCAATGCAACCCCCCACAATCCAATTTATTGCAAGATGATATGCTGTGCCCGAAATGCCTGCAGCACCGCCAGCAGGGGCAGGCCCATAATGGCGGAATGTTCCCCTTCCATCCGGGAAAACAGGTGAATGCCCATGCCCTCCAGCCGGTAGCACCCGACACAGGACAGAATCGCATCGCCTTCGATCGCCAGGTACCGCTCGAGAAAGGAGTCGCTGAACGCACGCATGTGCAGCACGGGACAGGCGACATGCCGCCATATCTCGATCCCGTCACGCAGCATCACCACCGCCGTATGCAGGACATGCGGCCTGCCGCGCAGCATGCGTAACTGCTGGCGGGCCCTGTCCATGCTTTCCGGCTTGTCAAACCATGCCCCATCACATGACAGCATCTGGTCCGCCCCGATCACGATCGCGCCGCTGTCCGCACTGACGGCGCGGGCCTTGGCGCGGGCCAGTTCAAGGGCCGTCTGCCCCGGCGCCATGCCGCGGGCACGGGCGTGCTCGCGAATGGCATGTTCATCGACATCCGCCGATCTGTAATCCACCCGCACCCCCGCCGATTCCAGCAGCCTCCGCCGTGCGCTGGAGCGACTGGCGAGTACTATCGCGGGCGACTCCGCCTGTAATGGCGGAGGCTTTAGTACTAAATTCGAGTCGTCTGGCATTGCCCTCTCCGTACTGCCGAAGTGAAACATGAATTTCAGCACGTTCGAGTACTGGGGTACATGGGGACAGTACTCCAAACAATTCTGTGCCGTACCGAGTACCGTGGACAACGGGTACACCTCCGTTCGCGGTGGGTTGTACACAGGCTTATGTCGGTACATTCTGGATAACTGCCCACAGGCACGGGAATCCTTGGAGTCGGAAACTGTACACTCTGTGGGAAAAGTGGGGTACATTTTCGGAAACGTGGGTACCCCGTCATCCACAGCACTTAAAGCACATCAAAAATTTTCTTTCTCTTTTCTTTTATTGTTTTGAAAGAGGCGCGCGCGTCGTGCCTGCCCGCTATCCGTCACGGCGAAAGTACGAGATAGTCCGGCCACAACGAAACAGAACGACGGATCGATGACTGAAACACGCAAACCCCTGCTCGCCACCCTGTTGGGAGAGGCAACATGGCCACCTCCGGTATGGCTGATGCGGCAGGCGGGCCGGTTCCTGCCAGAATTCCGGGCATTGCGTGAAAAAGCGGATTTCATAACCCGCTGCATGACCCCGGATATGGCGGTGGACCTCACGCTGCAGCCCATCCGGCGCTTTGGCATGGATGGGGCGATCCTGTTTTCCGATATCCTCATCCTGCCATGGGCAATGGGACAGTCGCTGGAATTCGTGCCCGGCAGGGGACCGGTCCTGGGTGCGGTCCGTTCACAGGCCGACCTGGACCGGCTGGACCCCACGCGGGTGGAACAGGCGACCCGCCCGGTCATGGAAACGCTGGGACGGCTGCGCAAGGCTGTTGACGGGCCGGAAGCGATCGGTCCGGCCAGACCGGGACAGGTCACGCTGATCGGCTTTGCCGGCGCGCCGTTCACGGTGGCGTGCTACATGGTGGAAGGCCATGGATCGCGTGAGTTCGAAGAAACGCGCAGGCTGGCCTATACCGATCCCGCATTCTTTGACCGGCTGATCGACCTGCTGACCACCGCCACGGCGGATATGCTGTGCAACCAGATCATGGCCGGGGCGGAAGCGGTCATGCTGTTCGACAGCTGGTCGGGCCTGCTGCCGCCGTCACAGTTCCGCAAGCATGTCATTGAACCCGCGCGCCGGATTACCGAAATCATCAACGCCCGCCACCCCGGCGTGCCGGTTATCGGCTTCCCGCGTCTGGCCGGGCTTATGGCGATTGAATACGGGCATGTGACCGGCGTGAACGCGATGGCGCTGGATACCGGGGCCGACATGAAGGCCGTGGCGGAAAAAGTGCCCGACACGCTGGTGCTGCAGGGCAACCTTGACCCGATCCGCGTGCTGGCGGGTGGCGAAGGCATGCGTTCCGAAGCTCGTGCCATCCGTGATGCGATGAAGGGACGTCCCCATGTCTTCAATCTTGGCCATGGGGTCATTCCGACCACGCCCCCCGAACATGTGGGCGACCTGATCAAGACCATACGGGATGTATGAATGATGTTACCTGCCGCCCTGCGTCCTGATGGCGCGCTCAGACTGGTCATTTTTGACTGTGACGGTGTCCTGATCGATAGCGAGGGACCGTCGTGCCGCATGATTGCGCGCACCTTGCGTGAATATGGTCTGGCCATCAGTGACGAGGACGCGGTCCGGCGCTTCGCCGGTCACGCCCTGACGGCGCTGAAACATGAAATCGAACAGGCGGAGGGCATAACCCTGCCCGATGACTGGCCTGCGCAGATGCAGCGCAACCTTGTCGCCCTCATGCGCAGCGAGGCGGAAACCATAGACGGTGCGCCCGCCATGCTGCGCGGGGTGGCGGCGCTGGGCCTGCCCTACCGGATCGGTTCCAATTCCTCGGTCATGGAAATGGAGGCGAAATTCGGCCGCACCGGGCTGGATGAACTGATCGCGCCCGCGCACATCCATTCTGCCCGTGACATGGGCCAGCCCAAGCCGGACCCGGCGGTCTATCTGGCGGCGGCGAAGGCGCAGGGCGTACCGCCTGAAAACTGCATCGTGCTGGAAGATACCGATACCGGCGCGCGCGCGGCACAGGCGGCGGGCATGGCATGCGTGCTGTTAAGGTCTGCCGACCTGCCCGCGCCGTCATGGCCGGGGCTGTTGCGGATCACGCATCTTGACCAGTTCGTGCCGTTGCTGCGGCGTGTCCTGAACAGTCAGAAACCACACGGCGCCGCGCATGATTGATGCGCTGGCGTCCATCATGCTGTGGCTGAAGGCATTCCACATCATGTCATTCATTGCATGGATGGCGGGGCTGTTCTATCTGCCGCGGCTGTTTGTCTATCACTGCCAGGTGGCGCCAGGCACGGCGGAATCCGAACGGTTCAAGGTGATGGAATACAAGCTGCTGCGCTTCATCATGATGCCGGCCATGATCAGCACATTCCTGTTCGGTGGCCTGCTGTCGGCCATTCCTGGGCTGGTTGACTGGCATTCGGGCTGGTGGATCACCAAGCTTGCCTGCGTGCTGGCGATGGCGGGGTTCAATGGCGCGTGCGGACGGTGGCGGCGTGATTTCGCCAATGACCGTAATACCCGGCCCGAACGGTTCTATCGCATGGCCAATGAGGTGCCGACCGTTCTCATGATGATCATCGTGATCATGGTGGTGGTCCGCCCGTTCTGAGACGGGCGGACACATAACTGACCGGATCAGAGCAGGGACTTGCCCTGCTTCAGCACGGCGTTGCACACTTTGGTCGACACTTTCTGCTTGAGGTTCCCGGTCAGCGACGACAGCGAGAACGTGTTGCCGTTGCCGGTATCCAGGATACCGTTCTGGCCGTTGGTGTACTGGCTGCTGGAGGTATCAAGGCCAGCCTTCTGCTTCAGCGAGGACAGCAGCGTGGTGGGGCTGTTGCCCTGCAGGTAGTTGTTCTGCACGCAGTAGCTCAGCAGGCCCGTGACGTTGGAGGGAGCCAGCGACGAGACGGACGGCACGTTCAGGCCGCTGCCCGACAGCAGGCCGGCCGCCTTGCCAAGTTCACCCGACGAGCCACCAGTCAGGCCGCCAAAGCCCTGTGCATGGGCAGGCGCGCCGGACAGGGCGGCCGCAAGCGGCAGGGCCGCGACGAGCGCCAGGAAACGGTTCGTTTTTTTCATTTAATGATAACTCCTGAAATCCGGCCCGAAGGAAAGCCAAGGCCGCAATACCTGTTATATCCGCCTTCGCCGTGGGGGGGATAGCCCGCCGTCACGGCTTTTATGCAATGCCGACCATAAGCATGCCGTAGATCTTGCCCATGACGGGCATCACCACATACTGCAGCAGGAGCAGCAGTACGAGCGGGCTGAGGTCGATATTGCCGATGTTCGGCAGGATGTTGCGGATGGGGCGCAGCACCGGCTCGGTCATGCGGAACAGGAAGTTGGAGATGTTCCAGACAATCTGGTTGCGCGGGTCCAGAATGCCGAAGCCCAGCAGGAAGCTGAACAGACAGGCCAGCATCACCACATAGTAATAAAGCTGTATGAGCTCAGCCAGCAGGTTAAAGATAATGGTGATCAACGGGCCAACCTTCATGGATGATGGGAAACAGAATTTAGTGTCCGGCACGCCCGCATACAACTGCTATGACGGCGCCGGGCAGGAGAGAAAAGCGATTGTGCGCCCAAAAATGGGTCTTGACTTACTGCCTGTGCACGGTATCTATCGCGCGAGGAATGTGGGGCTGTAGCTCAGATGGGAGAGCGCCTCGTTCGCAATGAGGAGGTCAGGGGTTCGATTCCCCTCAGCTCCACCACTTTCCTTACTTTCCAGAATTAAATACTGTTCGACAGACAGGCTCCACACGGAACTGACCTGTGTTTACGGGCTTTCTTTCAGACGACTGTATCAGGACAGTGTGTCGTCAGCCTGTGCGGGCAGGGCGACCAGTTCGATTTCCGCCAGCTGTCCGGCCCGTTCAAACTGCTTGACCAGCCGCAGCGTCGTGGCGGGGCAGGTGCGGCCGAACAGATCGTTCAGAAGGGGAAAGCAGGCGCTGAACCCGTCGGTTTCACGCAGCGTGAAGGTGATGCGGGTGACATTGTCCGCCCCCATGCCCTGCTGGTCCAGCCGGGCCATGCCCGTTGCCAGCGCCTGCCGGATCTGGGGAAACAGGTCAGCGGGGAACTGTCCGGTTGTGGCATCGACGCCGGTCAGGTGCCGGATGTGTATTTCCGGTGAAGGGCGGAACGGCATGATTTCTTCCATTGGAGTCAGAATCACAAAATGGTCATGTTTTGTCCATAAAAAATTTTCCATCCTCGAAATGACGTTTCTCGTCCATGAATGAGCTAGTCCAGATCCATGCGTCCTGCGCCGCGCGGGGGGAGCAGGGCATCATGCTCTGCGGGCCGTCGGGTGCCGGGAAATCCGACCTGCTGCTGCGCCTGATCGACGCGGGGTATGATCTTGTGGCCGATGACAGGGTCTGCATGCATGCGGGCTGGGCCAGCGCGCCCCCGGCCCTTGCGGGACTGCTGGAAGTGCGCGGCATCGGGATCGTGCGCATGGCCTATCGCGCGCGCGTGCGCGTTGTGGCTGTTGCAAGGCTGGTTTCTCCCACGGATTACCCGCCGCGACTCCCCCCGGCGCCCAAGCGTGATAAGGTAGTGGGGCAGCCGGTATTTTTCCTTGATCCGGCGCAGCCCTCCGCCGTGGCCCGGATCGGGCTGGTGCTGGATTGCGTTGCCGGTGACAGGCAACTGCTGGATGAAAGACAGATGTGATATCGTCGCCACTTTCCATTGCCGCCCGTTCAGGGAACAATGGATTCACGAAAAGGTTCCGATCCCGCCATGAGACAGCGATTTGTCACTGGGCATGTGGCTGACAGAAGTCAGGGTTTTGCGTGACTGACACCATGCATGAAGACACACCCCTTCCCCGTCGTATCCTGCTTGTCACCGGGCTGTCCGGGGCAGGCAAGTCCTCGATCCTGCGTATTCTGGAGGATCTGGGGCACGAGGTGATCGACAACCCGCCGCTGGGCATGCTGGATGAAATCGTGGCGCGTGCCGAACGTCCGGTGGCGGTGGGTGTGGATTCCCGCACGCGCGGGTTCGATGCGTCCGCCGTGCTGGAGGCGCTGGCGCGGCTGCGGGTCAACCCGGCCCTGAATGCGGAACTGATTTACGCAACAGCCGAGGAAAGCGTCCTGCTGCGCCGCTATACGGCCACCCGCAGGCGTCACCCGCAGGCCGTCCATGGCACCGTGAAGGAAGGGATCGAGGCTGAAATCCGCCTGACATCCCCCCTGCGTGAAGCGGCGGATGTGGTGATCGATACCTCCGACCTGCCCCCGCCGGAACTGCGCCAGCTGGTCGAGGCCCGGTTCGGGGAATGGACGGCGGGGGGACTCGATGGCCTGACGGTGGCCCTCATGTCATTCGCCTTTCCCGCCGGCCTGCCGCGGGAAGCGGACATGGTGTTTGATGCCCGCTTCCTGACCAATCCCTATTATGACCCTGCCCTGTCCGCCATGACCGGGCTGGATCAGGACGTGGCTGACTATGTGGCCCGTGACCCGGATTACCAGGAATTCCTTGACCGGATTGCAGGACTGCTGGAACTGGTGCTGCCGCGCTTCGTGCAGGAAGGCAAGAAATACGCCACCATCGCCATCGGCTGTTCGGGGGGGCGGCACCGCTCCGTCACGCTGGTGGAGGCCCTTGCCCTCAGGCTTGCGCAACGCGTCGGGCATACCCATCCACATGATGCATGGCCGGTGGTGATCATGCATCGTGAACTGGCCCGTCAGGGCCGCAGCAGCTGGCGGTGGGCCAACCGGCCCCGCGGGCTGCCGGAAACAACGGAGCAGAAAGACCCGCAATGATCGGTCTTGTGTTCGTGATGCATGGTGTCCTGGGCGAGACCCTGAAGGGGGAACTCGAACATGTGGTCGGTCCGCAGGCGCAGGCAGCGGTGTTCAACGTCACCGCCACCTCCCTGCCTGGAACATGCCGTACGGCATTGCAGCAGGCCATCGACTCGGTCGATAGCGGTCAGGGCGTCATCCTGCTGACTGACATGTTTGGCAGCACGCCATCGAATGTCGCGGTCTCCGTTCTGGAAACCGACCGGGTGGAGGTGCTGGCGGGGGTCAACATGCCCATGCTGGTCAAGCTGGCGCAGATGCGGGGCCATGCGGATATGCAGGAATGCCTCAATGGCGCGGAAGCGGCAGGCAGGCGGTACATATCCGTGGCGTCCCACCTGCCAGCAGCGTGCCTGTCCGGGGTTGGGGAATGCGTGGGCGAGGCGGACAGCGTGGCAGGCCACGGTGGCTGAAGCGGTCGCGCAGCCCGCATCGCATCAGGCGGATGTGGAGATCGTGAACCAGCGCGGGCTGCATGCACGCGCGGCCGCGAAATTCGTGACGGTGGCGGAAAAATTCGATGCGGGCGTTGATGTCGCCCATGCGGGCATGACGGTTTCGGGCCATTCCATCATGGGTCTCATGATGCTGGGCGCGGGCAGGGGGGAGACAGTCACCATCACGACCTCCGGCCCGCAGGGGCCGCAGGCGTTCAGGGCCCTGACGCGGCTGGTAGGGGCCGGGTTTGATGAAGACGACTGAACGCCGCCCGAAGCAGCGCCCCCGCGCGGGGGAAGTCCGGCTGGAAGGCCAGCCCGTCTCATCCGGGGTTGCGATCGGTTATGCCGCCGTCGCGCATGAACCGGCCCCGCCGCCAGTGGACATGGCGCGCGGCGACTGTGATCCCGCGCATGAACGTACCCGCCTGCATGACGCCATAAGCCGTTCCGTCGCCCAGCTTGGCCGGTTGCATGACCGTCTGGCGCTGCTGCCGGAAGACGGACAGGTGGAAATCGGTTCCCTGCTGGAAGTCTATCGCCGGATGCTCGGGCCGTCGCGTCTGCGACGCGGGATCGAGGCGCGGCTGGAGCAGGGCATGCTGGCCGAAGCCGCCGTCATGCAGGAAACCGAGGCACTGGCCGCCCTCATGCTGGCCCCGCCCGGTCGTCCCGCGCCGCAGGGGGAAGACGCCGTGGCCGCGCGCAGGCGGGCGGGCGAGTTCCGTGAAATCGGGCGCAGGCTGGTCCGTAACCTCAGCGGCACGCCCTACCGGTCCTTTTCCGCCCTGCCCGATGGGGCCATCCTGGTCGCGGAGCAGTTGCGTCCCGCCGACGCCGCCCTGATCGATCCATCCCGTATTGCCGCCGTCGTGACGGAAGAAGGCGGCAGCACCGGGCATACCGCCATCCTGCTGCGTGCGCTGGGCATTCCCGCCGTGCTGGCGGCCCATGGCCTGCTGGCGCAGGTGGGACGGCGCACGCGGTTGGTGGTGGACGGGGCGACGGGACGGGTCATCGTGCGTCCGTCCAGCCGCACGGCTGCGGCGGCCCGGGTCGAGGTTGCATCCTACGCCCGCGAACGCCAGATGCTTGGCCGCCTGCGTCGCCTGCCCGCGCGGCTGTCCAGCGGGGAGGTGCTGACGCTTCAGGCCAACCTGGAAATCCCGGCCGAACTGCCCATGGTCGCGCAGTCAGGGGCGGCGGGTATCGGGCTGCTGCGCAGTGAATTCCTGTTCATGAATACGGATACGCTGCCTGATGAAGCACTGCAGGAAGCCATCTACCTGCCCCTGATCGAGGCCATGGCGGGGGACCCGGTCACGATCCGGGTGGTGGACTGGGGCAGCGAAAAAAACAGCGATGCTCTGTCACGCGTGGGAATTGGCAATGGGGGCGACGCCAATCCGGCGCTGGCGGTGCGGGGCATCCGGCTGCTGCTCCAGCACCGCGCGCTGCTGGAAACGCAGTTCGCCGCGATCCTGCGCGCGGCCCATGCGGGGCCGGTAAGGGTGCTGCTGCCCATGGTCTCCCTGCTGGAGGAACTGCAGGCCGCGCGCGAGATCTATGCCCGCGTCGGGCGCAGGCTACGGCGCAGGGGGGTGAAGATTCCGGATCCCCTGCCGCCGCTTGGCATCATGATCGAAACGCCCGCCGCGGCCCTCATGGCGGACGTGCTGGCGCAGGAGGCCGAATTCCTGGCCATCGGCACGAATGACCTGACCATGTACACCCTTGCCGCCGACCGTGTCGCGACGGATGTGGCGGCATTGTATGACCCGCTGCACCCGGCCGTGCTGCGGCTTGTGCGCATGACGGCGGATGCGGGGCTGCGGCAGCGCAGGCCGGTTTCCGTCTGTGGGGAACTGGCGTCCGATCCGCTGGCGGTGCCGCTGCTGGTGGGGCTGGGGGTACGGTCTTTTTCCATGCATGCGTCTGCGGTGCCACGGGTCAAGCGGGCCATCCGGGCCGCCGCCATGGATGACTGCCGCCGCATGGCCTGCCGTGCGCTGGAAGCAACGGACGGGCAGGAAGTCCGCGCCATGCTGGCGCAGTATGCCCACACCCTGCAGCACCCGGAAGACGGATAGGGGCCATTGCCTGTCTGGCTTGGCGCGCATGCCACCACTGGCGGACAGCCGGCCGTGCTGTCGGGGCCGTTTCCCGACCGGCAGGGGGCCATTATGACATTTCGCTTATTGCCCCGCCTCCTGCGGTTGGACTAAGCCTCCCGCATTGGCTCATTTCCAGCTTGCGTGAAAGGTCACCCGCTGATGACCCCCCCGAAGACCGTGCCGGTTCGGCGTGCCCTGATTTCCGTTTCCGACAAGAAGGGCCTGCTTGACCTTGCCCGCGCCCTTGTCGCCCATGGCGCGGAAATCCTCTCGACGGGTGGTTCCGCCCGAACCCTGCGCGAGGCCGGGATCGCCGTGCGCGACGTGTCCGAACATACCGGCTTCCCGGAAATCCTTGATGGTCGCGTCAAGACACTGGTGCCGCAGGTGCATGGTGGCATCCTGGGGCGGCGGGATCTGCCCGCGCATGTCAGCCAGATGAAAGAGCACGGGATCGCCCCGATCGACCTCGTGGCCGTCAACCTGTACCCGTTCGAGGCCACGGTGGCGTCCGGCGCCGGTGCGGATGACTGTATCGAGAATATCGACATTGGTGGCCCCGCCCTGATCCGTGCCGCGGCCAAGAATCACGCCCATGTCGCCATCGTCACCGATCCGGCGCAGTATGGCGACATCATTACCGCGCTGGAAAACGGCGGCACCACGCTTGCGCAGCGCAGGATACTGGCCGGTGCCGCCTATGCCCGCACGGCGGCGTATGACGCCGCCATCGCCGCATGGTTTGCAAAACAGGAAGGCGAAGAACTCCCGCCGCGCATGATCGTCGCCGGTGAAAAGCGCGAGAGCCTGCGTTACGGCGAAAACCCGCACCAGAAAGCGGCTTTCTATACCGACGGGTCCACCCGCCCCGGTGTGGCTACCGCAACACAGGTGCAGGGCAAGTCCCTGTCTTACAACAATATCAACGACACGGATGCGGCGTTCGAGGCCGTGGCCGAATTTGACGCGCCCGCCGTGGTGATCGTCAAGCACGCCAATCCCTGTGGGGTGGCCGTGGCGGCGACACAGGCGGAAGCATGGGACAGGGCGCTGCGGTGCGACCCCGTTTCGGCCTTTGGTGGGATCGTGGCGCTCAACCGCACGCTGGAAGCCGAAGCGGCATCGCGCATCGCTGCGATTTTCACCGAAGTGATCGTCGCCCCCGATGCAACCGAGGAGGCGCGACAGATCCTTGCGCGCAAGAAGAACCTGCGTCTGCTGCTGACCGGCGCGTTGCCGGACCCGGCAGCCGGTGGCGTGGTGGTGCGGTCGGTGGCTGGTGGTTTCCTGGCGCAGACGCGCGATAATGGCCGCATCACGCCCGACGCCCTGAAGGTGGTGACAAAGCGCGCGCCGACTCCGGCGGAAATGGCGGACCTGATCTTTGCCTTCCGTGTGGCCAAGCACGTCAAGTCGAACGCCATTGTCTATGCCAGGGGCCAGAGCACGGTGGGGATTGGCGCAGGTCAGATGAGCCGCGTTGATTCCGCGCGCATCGCCGCGACCAAAAGCGCCGATGCGGCAAAGGAAGCGGGCATTGACCATCCGCTGACACAGGGCAGCGTCGTGGCGTCGGACGCGTTCTTCCCCTTCGCGGACGGTCTTGAGGCCGCCATCGCCGCAGGCGCCACCGCCGTGATCCAGCCTGGAGGCTCCATCCGTGATGACGAGGTGATCGCCGCCGCCGACAGGGCCGGCATCGCGATGGTTTTCACAGGTATGCGCCATTTCCGGCACTGATCCCACAGCCAGCCCCCTTGCCTGCGCGCCGGGGATGGCATGAGATAGCACGCCCGGTGGACGACCGGGGTTAAGACAGACGAAAGACGGGTACCCGCATGGACATTCATCGACGTTCCTCCTGCCGCCTGCTTGCGGGCGTGCTTGTGGCTGGCAGTCTGGCGGCGGGCGGTGCCCATGCCGCCGGCAAGGGCGGCGCACAGCCCGCACCGGCCGCCCCGGCTGCGGCGCAGGTCGCGCCGGTGTTCGACATGAGCCCCCTGCCGGTCACCACCGGCCAGATGACGCAGTATATCCTGAGCCCGGCGGGACAGCTGTCGGGCATGCTGCTTGCCGATGGCACGCAGGTCTTTTTCTCCCATGACCTTGGCGAGCAGCTTCCCGCCATCGCGCGTCCGGGCGAACAGGTCAGCGTCAATGGTCTGAAAGGCATTGGTCGTCCCATCGTGCGGGCCTATGCCGTAACGGGTCCGCGTGGGCGCCGTATAGCCGACGTGCGCCCCCCAGCCACGGCGCCGATGCCGGTGGAATCCCCCAGTATCGGGCCGGACGTGCCGGTGGACGGCACCATCCTTGCCCCGCTGTATGACATGCAGGGCGGGGTGCAGGGCGTGATCATGCGCGACCACAGCGTCGTGTATGTGGGGGAAAAGAATGCCAGCCGTCTTGTCGCATGGCTCAAACCGGGGGCGACGCTGCATGCCATCGGCACGGGCGTCACGGGGGACCATGGGACTGCGATCAACGCGCGTGAGATCGGACCCGACGTGAACCAGGCCATTCATGTCGAACCCGCTGATGCTCCCCCGCCCGGCGCGTTCCCCGGCAGTGCCGGGTATGACGTCATACCCGGTGGTTCCTCGGGCGATTAAAAGTCGGGCGTACTCCCCGATATGGGAAAAAAAGATGCAGGGGTGGCGTGTTTGTTTGCCACCCGTTGCTTGACAGGTTATTGCAGCATCGTTAGCTAGCGCCTGCACCCTTGGGAGGTGCGAGAAGTGGATAAGGATAACGATCCGTCCGACGAGTCCTTTGACCGGCGACTGGAAGCGGCCCGTGAGCGTCTGAACCCGCCCGCAGCCGTGGAACGTGACACCGGTGGGACACTGTCCGATCTGGGCCTGGTGATCAGGTCGGGAACGGAACTTGTGTCGGCGCTTGTGGTCGGGGTTGCGATTGGCTGGGGGCTTGACCACTGGCTGCATACGAAGCCCTGGTTCCTTATTGTCTTTTCGCTTCTGGGCGGTGTGGCAGGTGTGCTTAATGTCTGGCGTCTTGTCAGGCCCGATGCCATAAACACTAAGGCAACGGGACCGGATGACGGTCCCGGACGGATATAGGGAAGAACGAAGTTGGCGGCCGGATCATCCATCGACGCGCTCGGTCAGTTCGAGCTCCATCCAGTTTTGGGTGCACTTGGCGAATCCCTGCGGTTCAGCCAGTCCCCCATGATGATGATTGTTGCCGCCATTGTGGTTCTGGCATTCCTGTATGTGGGCATGCGGCCCGCTGCGGTGGTGCCGGGGCGGCTGCAGTCCGCGGCCGAAATGTGCTACGACTTCATCTACAACATGGCGGTTGATACGATTGGCCCGGAAGGCCGGGCTTTCTTCCCGTTCGTGTTCACGCTGTT
>Ga0157365_10000295_pt1 | contig 22478 bp, 19 predicted proteins | sample AttsexASBM3_FD_111478 | JGI IMG/M metagenome (GOLD analysis project Ga0157365, IMG submission 111478) | Fungus gardens microbial communities from leaf cutter ant in Ribeirão Preto, State of São Paulo, Brazil - Atta sexdens ASBM3 | ecosystem: Host-associated > Fungi > Mycelium > Unclassified ... | reverse complement strand
CTACTGCGAGGTTGTCTATGGCTCAAGATGGCCGGACAGATGACCTACGCTGATACGCTGATGGTCAAGCTGTGGGATTATCTGGAATATATCTGGTCCTACAATCAGGGCACAGCCATGGCTGGTACCTGGTCCGATAATCCGTCAACTCAGGATTGGTACGGCTTCTGGCATGGCGAGATCATCATCACGATGTCCCTCCTGCTTCAGAATCCCACCCAGGTGCCGTCGGGCATTGATCTGACCCTGGTACGACAGCGTCTCATGGATACCTACCAGTGGCTTACGGACGTAGGCGTCAAGAGCTCCCTGAGCGCTGAGCTGCTCGGCCAGACCAATTGGAATGGCTACGGCGTACTAACGGTCGAGCCGAACGAAACACAGGATATGAAACGTGTCCTGACACGCCTCATGTCCGAACTCGACAACGATATGGCGCCCCCGCTGTTCTCGGATACAGCAAATCGGGCTTTCGAACAGCAGCAGATGAGCTTCAGCTTCGAGGGCCGGGCAGATCTCGCATCGTTTGTCGCGTTCTTTGAGGCATGTCGCGGCCAACAGGTGCCTTTCTGGATGCCCACGTTCATGGAGGACTTCGTTCTCAAGAACGATATCGCCGCCGGCGACACCCAACTCACTGTTCAGGACGTTGGCTACACCGATTACACGTTTTCCGACGGGACGCACCTAAACGTCGTGCTTCAGTACGTCGATGGCACCATGGATTTCTGCGAGATCATAGACGCGGTCAAAGGCGGCGATGGTACCGAAGTTCTCATACTTCAGGAGCCTATCGAAGAAGCTCGTCCGGTCCAGTCGGTTGCGCGCATCAGTTATCTCAACCTCATGCGCTTTGCCCAGGATCGGATTGAACTCAATTACATGACGACCAAGGAAGGCGTCACAACCCTGAGCGTTCTGGTCGAGTCCGCACCCGAACTGCGCCAGGAAGTGGCCGCATTCTTCAGCTGAATGGACCCGGAAAATGTCTTTTGACTTTCTTGAACGTTCTAACCACAAGTCCCAGATCGTTTCGCTGTACGAGTTTTCCGTCGGTGTGCAGCAGTCTGATGGATCGCTCCTGTTCGGACAACAGGCATGGCGTTATACCTCCCAGGACAGTGACGTCACGCTCGACAATGTCGTCTACTCATCGGCACCTGTTGACGACAATGGCGCATCGATAACCAGCGAATCCCAGACAGACCAGTTTTCAATAACGCTCCCATCGTCCACCGAACTGGCGCAGATCTTTCGCGCGGATCCACCTTCGGCGATGATGCGGGTAACCGTTCGACGGCGCAACGTTGGCGATCCGGACGCTCCAATCTACTGGGTTGGCGTGGTTTCCTCTGCCGATCATTCAGACGATCTGACCACGACACTGGCGTGCACCGACCTGACGGCAACCCTTTCACGTAACGCAAACCGCTGTTACTGGTCCAGATCATGTACCCGGGCGCTCTATGACAATCTCTGCAAGGTTGACAAGACCCAGTACAAAGTCGACGTCGCGATAGACGCGATTGATGGAACGACCATTACCAGCGCAGCTATCGGGACTTACGAAGCGGGTTATTTTGCGGGCGGTTTTATTGAATGGGAGCGCTGGCCGGGTGTGTACGACCGTCGCGGGATCGAAGAGCATAACGGCACGTCCCTCTCCCTTATCGGATCTACCGATCAGCTTCAGGTCGGAATGACCATCCAGGCCTACCCCGGTTGTGACCGCACCACTGGTACCACCGGATGTGGCCGGTTCAATAATATGTCGAATTACGGCGGCTATCCGTTCATGCCCGGAAAGTCTCCGTTTGATGGAAATCCCGTTTTTTACTGAGGACACATCATGTTTGGTCTTATATTCTCGATTGTGTCTCTGGTCGTCAGTACGGTCTTGCAGATTGTACTTGCACCCAAGCCGATCAATGCGGCACCCGCCACAATGAAAGATTTTGACTACCCGCAGATCGAAGAAGGCACGGCTCAGCCAATCCTGTTTGGCGACATGTGGTCAACCGGCTGGTTCGTGACCTGGTATGGCAACATGCGTACGTCTGCGATCAAGTCTTCCGGGGGAGGCAAGAAATGAGCGAGCCCTGCATTTCGCTTGCAGATATCCGTTCCGAAAAGCTCTGCATGGCAGGCGCACGGGAATGGTTTCGGACACATGGGCTGTCCTGGAACGATGCCGTTCAGGGCAGAATCACTTTGGCGCAAATCACAGCGACCCATGACCCGCTCGGCGAGAGGGTCGTGACGGCAGCAAAGAAAAGGCTGGGGCTACAATAAAATGGGCGGTCATTCAGGAAAAAATAGCCAGATCATCGGCTATAAATACTACATGTCGATGCTCATGGGGATCTGCCAGGGGCCGATCGACGCGCTGACCAATATCACGGTTGGGGATCAGAACGCATGGGACGGTTCCATGACGGATGAATCCTCAATTTACATCAACAAAGGGAATCTTTTCGGCGGACAGAAAGGTGAAGGCGGGGTTGTTGGGACCCTTCGCTCACTTTTCGGGAGCGCCAGCCAGACCGTGCCTTCCAACATCAAGAATACCATTGGCAGTGATGCCGGGGTATCGGACATGCGGGGGATTGCCTCTGTGTGGTTTGATGGCCAGGTCTGCGCCATGAACCCATACCCGAAGCAATGGAAGTTCCGCGTAAACCGCCGCATGTCGGGATGGGATGGCCCGGTATGGCAGCCTTCACTATGTGAAATCGACCTGACCAGTACCGTCAGTGTGGAATCGGTCGATAATGGGGGCACGTCTACCTACAAGACCGTAACAGGCACCATACGGGCGATGAACCCGGCCCACATCCTGTACCAGCTTCTCACGGACACGGTATTCGGACGGGGCTATCCTCGCACCTGGATAGACGACGTCGGTTTTCTGGCCGCAGCGACACAGCTCAAGGCAGAACAGTTCGGGTTGTGCACCAGCTGGGATACCAAGAACCAGGAACTGGCGGATTTTATCCAGCAGATCGTCAATACGATTGGTGCTTCGCTGCATATCGACCGGACTTCTGGTCTGATTACGCTCATGCTGATCAGAGGCGATTATGATCCCGATATGCTGCCGGTCTTTGATCGAAGCAGCGGCCTGCTTGACATCTCCGAAGACCAGACTGGAGCCAGCGGGGCGGAAGTAAACGAGCAGATCGTCTCTTACTATGACCCGATTGGCAATCAGACGCGACAGGTGCGTGCACAAAATCTCGCCTCGATGGAGTCCCTCGGGTACAAGAACTCAACCAGCACCGAATACCAGGCCATTCCCACCGCTGAACTCGCCGGACGCGTTGCCGCACGTGACCTGAAAACGCAGGGCACCAATCTACGTCGGTACACAATCAAGCTCGATCGCCGGGCGTGGAAAGTCTCTCCAGGCAGTGTGTTCAAGATCCATGTGCCTGAACGTGGTATTGACAATCTGATCTTGCGGGCGGGTGATATTCGTGACAGCAGTCTGACGGATGGCACAATCCAGGTAGCCGCTACGATTGATGTCTTTGGACTCCCGTCACAGGCATACACAAACGCCGTAACCTCGACGTGGTCCCCTCCTCCGTCCGGTCCAGTGGCGGCTACCAACTACATGGCCCAGGAGGCGAGCTACCGCGCACTTATCCTTGCCTTCGGTTCCAGCGAAATACAGTCCGTTGACCGACAGGCCGGCACGATCGAAGTGTTTGCCGCGAAACCGGTCAGCACTGGGCTGTCTTTCAGTATGGACGTCTCCACTGACGGGCAGACATGGAGCGATGATGACGATGTCGCACCATTCACCGATTTCGGTGTGACGGCAGCGGCAATGACCCGTTGGACTACGCAGGTTGTTATCGAGCAATTGACGGGAGAAGACAGTATAGCAGTCGGCCAGGCAGTGCAGATCGATGATGAAATCATGCGCATCGATGCTTGGGATGAATCCACCGGGGATTTGACCGTTGCGCGAGGATGCGTGGATACTATTCCCCAGCCCCACGATGCTGGCGCCCGTGCCATTTTTGTTGATACCGGCTCTCTGGTCGAAGAAACCGAGTATGGTCAGGGCGAGAACGTCACGGCTCGCATTATCACCAATATGCTCAATGGGTCGCTTGACACGGATCTTGCGCCAACGGTGACCGTTGGATGCTGGGGCAGGCAGGGACGACCATGGCCACCGGCCAATGTCCAGGTTAATGACGAAGCATTCGACGGCAATCCGATTATCTCTGGAGATCTTACCCTCACCTGGGCAGGACGAAACCGTCTTACCACCCAGGACGTCCTGATTTCGTTCGGTGAACAGTCGCAGGCAGTCGAAGCGAACTGTCAATTCCGGCTGGTCATTACGTCCGGCGGAAATACGATCGACAGCATCGATATTCCCGGCGACACGTTTGAATGGACGTGGACTGTAGGTGGTCAAACGGCTGCCTTCGCCAGTGACCCCATTGGATCGGATGAACAGCGGAGCGTGACATTCACCCTGTCGTCGTTCTTTTACGATCCATCGACAAAGGTGTTTATCGACTCCTATCAGTCATATGTCTTCGATGTGCTGCTGACCGCGCCACCGCCGTTACAGGTCACGGCCGAAGTCCTTTCGACACCGACCGTTTTTGGCGGAGCAATCGTCAGTTCAAAAAGTATTCAGGCCATCACGGTTGAAGGTCTCTCCGCACCCGCCAGGTTCGGTGCCGCGACCGTCACCGTAAAGCCCGAAGGGGTAGAAGGCACCACGCTCGTCCTACCGATGGCGTGGCAGCCTGCGACCATTACCAAACATATCTATGATTGAGGCAAAACATGGCCAGTGGATTTTATACCAATTTCAAGGCACTTCTGGGGAGCGCCCAATGCAACCTGACGGATACCACCTTCAAGGTCGCTGCTTTCTCCGGTAGCTTTGTATTCGATCCGTCAAATGTCTACCTTTCCGAGATCAACGCAAACCAACTCGGTTCAGGCATTCCTTTGCAGGACCCCGCGATCGTTGATGGATTCCTTACAGGGACGACAAACGACTTTTATGACGTCCCGAACGGAGATGTCATCTCGGTCCTTGTCTACTACCGGGAGACAGGTGACCCGAAAACGTCGCCCCTGATTGGTTACGATGACGGTGCTGCCGGACTCCCGTACACCTCGGACGGTACGAATATCAAATGCGGTTGGCCGAATAACCAGGTCCTCGCGCTCTAGTCAGTCTTTTTTTACCTGAATCCACATATTCCATAACTTCGAACACAAGAGAAAACCAATGGCAAATTCCCTGTATTCCGTGTTCCTGCAGCAGGCCCTGACCAAAAACATTGATGTCACGGACGGTTCGATCCGACTGGCTTTGCTGGATAATTCCTATTCGTTCAACGCAGGCGACGCTGACACAACGAGTGCACTTAAGGCGCTCGTTGGCGCCGCGGTAGCGCCTTCCGCTGCTGTTACCGTGGCTGGGGGCAGTGTCACCATACCCGCAGCTACATTCGCGGCGATCGCAAGTGGCACAACCGTCCAGGCCGTGCTCGTTTATTCGGGAACGACACCCATTGCATATATCGACACCGCAACGGGCATTCCGGCCAGCACTGATGGAAGCACGATCACGGTATCGTGGACGGCAGCGGCAATTACGCTTGGCCTGACGGCAAGCTGATACGCCCAAAAAGTCCGGATAAAGACAATCCGGTGACTTTCCATAAAAAGAGGCAGGAAGCCGGTCGCAACCGGCTTCCTGCCGATACTCCAGTCTCCGCTCGAGGAGATTTAAACTGTTAGTAGCGGGGGTCTTGTGGGACGCGCGATACATTCCATGCTGTGCGGGACCAATTATCCGGATCTGGAGGTCGGGCGCGTACTGTGGTGTTTGAGCGTGCTGGCCATGATCATTTTTCAAGGCGCGGCGCTCTGCACAAAAGGACAATCCTTTGATCCGGTAGCGTTCGGTACAGGCGTCGCTGCGCTTCTGGCAGCTGGCGGGTTCGGAGTAGCGCTTAAAGACCGCTCGACTTTCAGGATGTCGGCTGAGGATGAGACAAAATGACTGGCATGGCGACACCCGATGCGTTCGTCGAACATATCAGTAAATCAGGACTTTTTGATAATCGCCCCACTGCTTCACAGCTACAAGGTAGTTTGTTCCTGATTACATATATGGGAAAGGCGGCATGGCCGCTAGGATGGTCCGCGTATGGCCTGGCCACCGCCTACCATGAGACCGATGCGACCATGAGGCCCATAACCGAATTAGGTGGTTATGACTACTTCATGAAGCGGTATGACATAAGTGGTACGAACCCCAGTCTCGCCAGAGAATTAGGAAATAGCAAAGTCGGTGATGGCGCGCTGTTTTGCGGCCGGGGTTATGCACAGTGTACTGGCCGTGCAAATTATGCCATGGCTGACCGTGTGTTGGGCACGGACGGCGAACTGATAGCCGATCCAGATCGGATGCTGGATCCCGATATAGCCGCACGCCTCCTTATTATCGCTATGGAAAACGGTGATTTTACAGGCCGAAAATGTGCCGATTATCTCGGTCCAAAGACATCAGAAGTTCCTGTTTCGCGCCTCCAGTTCCTGAACGCGCGAACGATCATAAATGATTTGGACTGTGCCGAGGTGATAGCCGGACAGGCGCTTCTGTTCCAATCCGTCCTGCAACTCTGCAAGTGGCATTGATACCTTTGATCTGGATATGACGATGAGCTTATTTGATGATGTGACTGACTGGAAAGTAAGGCTATTTGCTGTGCTTTCGGCTTGCCTTCTGGTGATAATGACTGGTGGAATGATCGCAACGCGGTTTGAGCGTAGCGACCTTCTCCGCCAAGTGAAGGGCTTACGCACCCAGATATACAATCCGGATGATGGATACGTTGCTCGATTGACCCAACTTCAGTCCAATCTCCTGGCTTGCCGCGACGGCATGATACGACAGAACGAATCTATTCAGGCGATGTCAGATCAGGACGAGGAGCGGATCAAAGCGATACGGGCACAATATGATAGTGAACGGGCCAGTTGGGAGACTGCAGTCAGACAGACCGTCCCATTTCTTGATCCAACCATATCAGGACATAAGTGGCAGGATCAGGTTCTTACTGTTGACCGAATGATTTTGGCGGACCTAAAAAAATGAGACTTTATACTCTTGCTATTTTGGTCTGTTTGAGTAACTGCTCTTCTGCCGAAAAACATGCGCCTAAGGCGGTTCTTGAGAGTGTGCAGGAAAAAGAGCCGATCGCCGTAAGTTGTGTTCCGGCTGACCTCGCCCCGGCACCATCCTACCCTGACTCAAATTCGGCGTTGCAATATGCCACGGGGCCGGCTCAGCGCTATGCGCTTTTATACGCGGGCCGGAAGTTGCGCGACGCGCGTTTGCACGAGTTGGAGCCGATTGTTGCGGGCTGCTCTCGCAGCCCATGACCTTTGTATCACAGATCGGGAAAACGGGCGCTGTTATGTAAAATGGCGCTTTCAGCGAGGGCAAAGAAAAATCCGGTTCTTACACCGTTTCCGTTGCCAGCCTGGCTTATGTCCTGACAGGCCCGGACCAGAGGAAGAATGTTTCGGGTACGCTGACAAGCTCTTATGAGCGATGTCGCGAATTCACGTCCGGCAAGATTGTCCAGCTCCCAGTTGCCAGTGATCTGGATATCGGAAAATTTCACAATGAAATTCGTGCCCATTTGCTATGTGTCCCCGCTGATACTTTTATTATATGCAAAATGAAGGCATCTATTTTTATGGTTTGTTATTTTAGTATAATTACAAAACAATATACATTTCTAGGTTTTATTTTATATATTATTCTATTGTAAATAGAATACACACAATCCATGTATTTATGTTTCGAGACTATCATATTATTTTATAAAGGGACATAATACATATTTACGTGTTTTTGGATGTATTTTTCATTGCATAATAACTGCAATACTATGGGGAGGATAAAATGATGCTCAGATACATAATCAAAGGACGGAGTCCGAGAAGGCAGCCCTGAGATGGCATTATCACCTGCAACATAGAGCAATCATTGCTTTCAAACGCAACCTACGAACGGCGCCAGCAACAATACGAAAAAAATAGTATATCGTGACTGTGTGGGATGCGGTCGTCGGCCCTTTGTCCGTGACGTGCGAAGACGGCCATCCAGGACCTATGATATAGAAACGAAACGCTTGTGGGGATTCTGTTCCATATGACCTGATTTAATTTATTCTCTCTGCGTATATATTATGAGACTATTCGCCATGGTCAACGTTATAAAAATTCAGGCAAGGCAGATATCTGAATTTTACGCATGAATACCAGATGGTCCTTATATATGATATGATAATAACAATTCTGTATGGGCCGATATGAAAAAAATAATGCTGTGTGCCAGTATGCTGGCGTTGACCGGGTGCGCATCCAGCCCTTCTGACATTGGAGCGCAGTATGTAAGCCCTGAACCTTTTATGCAGGAAAGTTGTGCGCAGCTTTCTCAACAGGATCAGACTGACACACAGGATCTTGCTACCGCTGATCGCCATCAGCGGCATATGCATGAATCCGATGAATGGGGTGTAGCCCTTATCGGCGTGCCGGTAGGAAGCGTGGGCGGCGACAAACACAAGCAGATAGCCCATCTGAAAGGAGAACTGGACGCTATCCATACTGCTGAGCGGGGCAAAAATTGTGTCGGTCGTTATAGCGCAAGTGAATATAATAACGGCGGCGTAATCAACCCTCCTGGCAATGCCACAGGAACTGAAAATAACATTCCTGGCCAGTCTGCCGTTCCGTCGCAGCAAGGATGGGATGCTCCTGCGTATGGCGCATCCAGCGGACATACCTCAAATTACACCGCACCGAACTATCAGGCGCCAAATGTGGGTTCAGCGACTCCCTCCTATTCGGATAATCCGTTTCGATAACAAGACCAGCATAGTGCATGTGGTGCGAAGCTAAGACTGCAGGGGCACGGCCTCGGCCCGTTTCCATCGCTATAACAGCGACGCCGATCATTCGGCACGTCGGCGGGCGAGGCGCGCGTGCAGCGATCTTCGCCGCTTGTTTGATAGGCTGAGAGGGCCATGTCCGTCTTGCCGTGCACCTTCCAGATGTGGTCTTCGTCAAATGTGACAGGCCTACCTCGTTGCGATATCTGGCAGTCCGCTGGGCGGGGTACCCGGTACAGGGGTGAAGTTGTGAGGTACTATGATGAGCGGCTTCATCCCGTTTGACCGGTCTCAACCGTATCTTCTGCCGCCGGAATTGAAGTCGTGGCTTTCGGCTGGTGATATGGTGCATTTCGTTATAGCACCCGTTGAGCGGGTTCCGATGAATGCGTGTTCTGTGCCTATCCACGTGGTTGGCGAGGCGCAATGTCATCAGCGGTTGATGCTCGCAACTCTGATCTTTGGTAATGCAGACGGGATTTTTCCCATACGCCGGATCAAGCGCGCCGCATTGAGCGCCTTGCGGACCTCAATTTAGTGCTGCCTTCGACGACGTCCGGGGCACGGCATCAAAGGTGCGATCGGCTCCCATTCCTTATCTGTCATGTCAGACGGATAGCGTTTCTTCTTTCGGATGATCCAGGCCATTCGGCCCCTCTGCTCTTGCGTCCAAATCCTGAGCTTGAATCACATCTCTCCACGTTTCGAAGCAGACCCTAACAAAATGAGGAGGAAAGCGATCACTCTTATCAGAAGGTGTGACGTAATTTCGAATATCAGAAAAAAGAGGCTTTGATACTGGACGATATAAAAACTCGTGCTATCAGGAAATACTATTTTTATTATGCATATTTATTATATTATATTTTTTATAAGTCTGTGAAAAATTATAAGATCTTAATACCATTCACTTTTGAGGAAGACGTTATGAAGTGGTGTGACTTGCTAAGTAGTGACCGTACGGGCGATAGAGGTTACACACACGAAATTGATAGGCCATTTTATGTAAAGGATTCTGATAGAATTACATTTTCTCACTCTTTCAAACGACTTGCGAATAAAACGCAAGTCCATCCTTTGTATGAAAATGATCATTTACACCATCGTTTAATACATAGCATCGAGGCGGGAGTGGTAGGCCGTTCGCTTGGTGTTGCAGTCGGACGGAGATTAAAAGCTGAAAACCTTATTGACAGTGAACAGCACCAGGCTATCGCAGGTGTTGTGAATGCGGCTTGTTTAGCACACGACATTGGTAATCCTCCTTTCGGACATGCAGGAGAGGCTGCTATTGGAGAATGGTTTTCTATAAATTTCAATACGAGTAATATTCTGTTATCAACGTTATCTGATATTAAAAGAAGTGAGTTTTTAGAGTTTGAAGGGAATGCACAAGGATTTCGTATTCTTACGAGATTGGAAATGCACAGAAATCACGGTGGAATGAGGTTGAGTAACGCCGTTCTGGGTGCTTTTACAAAATATCCGACTACCTGTTATGTAAAAAACAAAACGAAAAGTGATTATTGCGGACAGAAAAAGTTCGGAATTTTTGAAAGTGATATATCAATATTCTCTGTCGTTGCGAAAAGGTTAGGCCTGATAGAAGAAAAAAGTGAAAATGGAACTTGGTGGCATCGGCATCCTCTGGTTTTTCTTGTGGAGGCAGCGGATGATATTTGTTATAATATATTAGATCTGGAGGATGCTTTCTTATCAGGCGACGTTGAGTTTGGCACCGTCAAGGACATATTATCGTCTTTAGTTCCTGAATATTCTACAAATGGCGCTGAAAAGAAGGAAATTATATCAAGTCTTCGAGCTCATGGAATAAATAAAGCAATTTATGCATGTGTCGATGCATTTATTGAAAACTACGATGCAATAATGTCGGGAACCTTTTCTTCCAGTTTAATCGAAGAGTCAAAATTAAAAACCGAGTTTGAACGCATAAAACATTTTTCAGGGAAAAAAATATTCAAATCATCACGAAAGACGCAGCTGGAGATTCTAGGAAGGAAGGTGATACATAATGTTCTCGACGGAATATTGCCGTTATATACAGACCTTATGGAGAATGGGTGGAATTGTGATAAAATAAATCCGTACAACAAAAAATTGTCTCGCGCTCTAGACTTGAATATTTCTGATATTAATAATGAATATGATGCTTTGCATTCCATGACTGATTTTGTCTCCGGAATGACAGATAGATTTGCTTTGAAAATATCAAAAATGTTGTCCGGATCATTGTAGGTAAAATATTCTACATACGGCTTTCTGTATTAATAATAATTCTATGCCTCATCCAATGCTTTGTTGAATAAAAGCATTGGACGCATATTATGTATTTTTCGCAACAAAACTCGGAAGATACGTCTCGCGTTCGCTATTTTGAGAAGCTCGATCGGGACAGAAAAGCACAGGAAAATTACGAGTGGCAACCTCAACCACGTTGACAAAAGGACCTGATACAGAGCCTTGCCGCGGCGAGATTACGGAAACCCGTGAAGGACAGGGCGATCTTGTCATAGCGGATCGCGATGCACCGCCCCGGCTTGAATTGCGATCCCGGTAACGCCGCCGGTCTGTTTTCTACGGCACACTTCGGCCTTTGCGTGATGGGATCGCCAGCACGCTACCATACCGCAGCAGATCCTGACGGAAACTGTCGCTGTCATACTCCCGATCAGCCAGCATGGCCCCGGGATATGGACTGGCAGTTCCATCAGAGCATATGTGGCTTTGTAGTCTGAGACGTATCCGTCCGGTGACGGGCGCCTTGCTGGAGTGAACGGTGATTTCTGATCTTAAGAGCGACCTTAAGGACGTTTTTAAGAACGGAAGATCGGATGGAAATCATCACGGGTATGGAGCGACGTCGGCGGTGGAGCGTGGATGAGAAGCTCCGGCTGGTTGCGGAATGTGATGCGCCGGGCAGCAGCGTGACGCGGGTTTCGCGACAGCATGACATCAGCCGAGCCCTGCTGTGGACGTGCCGGCGGCAGCTCCGGCGGGGCGATCTTGGCGGCGGAACGGGTCAGGGATTCCTGGCGGTGACGCTCCCGGGTGCGCTGTCCGATCCGGCCTTGCCCGACGGGGACGCGGGGCTGGAGATTGTGCTGCCTGACGGGTTGCACCTGCGCGTGACGGCCAGGACGGACCTGGATCTGGTCGCACGTGTGCTGACGCTGCTGCGACGATGATCCCGGTTCCATCGGGCGTTCGGGTCTGGCTGGCGACAGGTTCGACGGACATGCGCCTTGGCATGCCGGGCCTGGCGCTGCGGGTGCAGGAGACACTGGGCCGCAATCCGCATGCGGGCGATCTCTACGTGTTCCGGGGCCGGCGTGGTGATCTGATCAAGGTTCTCTGGCACGACGGGCTGGGCATGTCGCTCTACGCCAAGCGGCTGGAGCGCGGCCGGTTCATCTGGCCGTCTCCGGCCGATGGCGTGCTGGCCCTTTCTGCCGCCCAACTCGGCTACCTGCGGGAAGGGATCGACTGGCGGCATCCGCAGCGGACATGGCGGCCGGAACTGGCGGGCTGAGCGCGGTTGCTGGTACCCAAACGGGTCGATCCGTGTTTTGATAGCCGACATGGAAACCGGCACGTCGGAAATCGATCGTCTGCGGGCGGCCCTGGTGGCGTCAGAGGCGGCGCGCCAGGAGGCGGAACAGCGCGCCACGGGCGCCGAGGCGATGGTCGCGCATCTGAAATTGCTGATCGCCAGGATGCGGCAGGACCACTTCGGCGCGTCCTCGGAGCGCGGCCGGCGCCTGCTCGATCAATTGGAACTCGAACTCGAGGATCTGGAAACGGCGATCGCCGAGGACGATGCCGCCAATGCGCCAGGTGCCGCAATCTCGTCTGAGGCGGCATCCGAACGGCAACGCCCCGCGCGCCGGCCCTTTCCTGCGGATCTGCCACGTGAACGGGTCATCATCCCGGCACCCGCGCAGTGCCCATACTGTGGTTCATCCCGTCTGGCGAAGCTGGGCGAGAGCGTGACCGAGACCCTGGAGGTGATCCCGCGCCGGATCAAGGTGATCCAGACGGTGCGGGAGAAATTCTCCTGCCGGGACTGCGAAAGCATCACCCAGCCGCCGGCACCGTTTCATCCGATCGCTCGGGGTCGCGCCGGGCCATGGCTGCTGTCGACGATCCTGACCGGCAAATTTGCCGATCACCTGCCGCTGAACCGCCAAAGCGAGGCCTTTGCCCGCGAGGGGATCGATCTCGACACCTCGACGCTGGCCGATTGGGTGAGCACCTGTACCGCCGCCCTGGCGCCACTGATCGCGCAGGTGCGCGCCCATGTACTGGCGGCAGAACGGCTGCATGGCGACGACACCGCGGTGCCGGTGCTGGCCAAAAGCCGGACCGTAACCGGACGATTGTGGACCTATGTGCGCGATGACCGGCCATTCGGCGGACCAGCGCCCCCCGCTGCCTGGTTCCGTTACTCCCGTGATCGCAAGGGCGAACGTCCCACTGACCATCTCGATGGCTGGAGCGGCATCCTGCAATCCGACGCCTATGGTGGCTACAACCGGCTGTTCGACGCCGACCGCAAACCGGCACCCGTCACCTCGGCGGGGTGCTGGGCGCACGCGCGGCGCGGCCTGTTCAAACTGGCCGAACTCGGCCGCGCGCCGCTCGCCGTGGAAGCCGTGCGCAGGATCGACGCGATCTTCGAGGCCGAGCGCACCATCAATGGGGCAACGCTGGCGCAGCGTCTCGCCGTGCGACAGGAGCGCGTCGCGCCCATGGTCAATGACCTGCTGGCCTGGATGCGTGAGAATTGCGCCCGCCTGTCGAAGAAGGCACCCGTTGCCGCGGCCATGGCCTACATCCTGCGCAGGCCGGAGACTTTTACCCGGTTCCTCCACGACGGACAGATCTGCCTGACGAACAACGCCGCCGAACGCGCGCTGCGCGGCATCGCCCCGGGCAGAAAAGCCTGGCTGTTCGCTGGCTCCGATCGCGGCGGCCAGCGGGCGGCCGACATCTATTCCCTCATCGTCACCGCGAAGCTCAACGACATCGATCCCCAGGCCTGGCTCGCCGAAATTCTCGCCCGCATCAACGACCAGCCCGTCTCACGTCTGCACGAACTCCTGCCCTGGAACTGGAAAACCTCAGGGCACCGCTATCATACCCAAGCCGTCTGAACGTGCACGCGGCGCTCCCCGGATGCTTACGGTTGTTTTGACGCGTTGGTGTCTGATCTGCGTGCCGTGCTGCGTGCCGCTTCTGGCCGCAGGGCGGACCCAACGGCAGCCATTATCGACAGGCGGACATTACGTTCGACGCCGGAAAGCCGTTCCCGCACCGGATATGATGGGGCCAAGCGCAAAAAGGGATCAAAGCTGCACATGGCCATGGACACGCTGGGGCACCTGCTGGCCCTGCATGTCACACCAGCCAGTCGGGATGATCGCGCCGAGGTGGGACGTCTTGCCGCCGCCATTCAGGATGCGACGGACGAGAGCGTTGAACTGACCTATGTCGATCAGGGATATACCGGCGAGAAACCTGCCGGGGCAGCACGGGCCCAGGGGATCGCCCTTGAGGTCGTCAGATTGCCTGAGGCCAAACGTGGCTTTGTCCTGCTGCCGCGTCGATGGGTCGTTGAACGATCTTCCGCATGGGCAAAACGCTGCCGCAGACTCGTCAAGGATTACGAGCGTTACGCTTCAACACTCGCAAGTCTCCACGTCATCGCATTCGCATGTTTCATGCTTAGAAAGGCAGCTATGCTCGCCCAAGGTGCATAACACCCTCTAGAGTTATTAAAAAACCTTCGAACCAGACCCTCAGGCTGATCATCACATAACAATATGGAATTATGTTTCATAACATTACCACGGTTCTTAAATTTTATATCATACTCAATACTATATATACGATATGTTTTTTAACTTTATTATAGTTAATAGATAGTTTTACATTACCTTTATTGTAGCTATCTAATGGATTAACCATTCCAATTGCAGGAATTGCAATTTCCTCTCTACTGAAAGAGGGTTTACCTAACAGTAAATGAACTTCGTTACTGCTCATATTAAAATTAATTCCAAAAGGCAATTCTCCAGTATACTCTTTATATCCATCTCCATATTTATCGCTATAAATAAAAACGGCATTTATGAAATTTACATTATCTTCTTTAGATAAACAAAAACCTCTATCATAAAACTCATAATCAATCCTGCCGTCTATATCCTCTATATTATTATAGTCTTTATTTTTTATGTATTCTATTTCTTGCGGAAGCTCCCCTAAAAAACGCGCTATCTCTATCATTTATACCATCCTAGATTTATATTTATATCATGAATATCTTGGAATATTCTATCTATTTCTTCGTTACTCTTTCCCTCTCCTAACATAGTTCCCCTATATTTCTCAAGATCTTTTTGAGCCGCTACGCGCAAGTCTTCGTGGTCTTCCTCGATTTGCTGAGGAGTATTACGTCCACCATATGTCCGCGATAGTTTTTGATGATCGCTCGTGCGCACCACCAATGTAGCAGACCCTCTCTCGCGAATTTCTCGGATTTGTCGGGTCGTAAGTGGCTCGCCTGTCCTCTCCATCGCAGATCTTTTTAAAGCTGCCATAGAAGGAATATGATCGGGAGTATATCCATCTTTCTTACTTCTAGCAGCCTGATCACCGTAATTACCGGCCTCCCATAGTGTGACTTTATCTTCTTTAATTTCGTCTTTAGCAATCGTCTTTGCAGCCCCACGAAGGCTTTCAGTTCCAATGGGGGCTTTTTCCAGAAGCTCACGTTCGCCTTCTGGTGTCGTCAATAAACGATTAACCTCACGCACCTCAAATAGAGCTTCACGTACTGTCGCAATATCCGCCTCAGTAGGAACGGCCGTTCGACCAGTTTCTGTTAGAAAGCTTTCAGATAAGGCATTATTCTCAGGGTCAAGTTCTCTCAGTTCTCGTCGAGCATTGTAGTACTCTGCGATTTGCAGCTGTTCCTGATTGCTCAGTGGGTTGCCATTTTCGTCCCGCTCTTCAAACAGCTCCTCTTTCTCATCCTCGTTACTTTGATTGTACTGCTGAATTGCTGAAGCGTATCCGGCCCCGCTGAGGGCGTTGACTGTCGTATCGCCACCGGAAGCCGCGCCAGCTGCTGCTCCTGCGCTGGCTCCAATGACGTTGCTCAGCACATTCTCGATCACACGCTGGCCATCTGCATCATCCGTCATGGACTGGGCTACGGATTCAGCCCACTGGCGCGTGGCTATCGTGGCAACGTCACCCGCCGCCGTGCTGGCAGCCACCGAGCCGATATTTCCTCCAGCAAGGCCCGCTATCAGCGCATTGCCCGCCGTCTCAATGCCGATGCGTCCCCAGGCATTTGAAACGTCTTTCGTCCCAAACCCGGCAACGTGAGCGTCATCCAGCGCATCCGAAACCATTCCCCCGACCTGTCCCACGACCTGCGATCCGACCTGCTGGATCTGCAGGTCGTTCTGCATCTGCTGGGCGTCGAAGGTGTTGGTCAGCGGATGGCTGGACGTCGCGGGCGAGCGGGAAAGGTCGCCATTGGTGCTGCCGGCTGCGATCTGCACGTTCGACCCGATCGCCGACTGCGTGACCGAACTGGCATCCTTACGGGTCGCGGCCCCCAGCAGGCCACCGGCATTGGCCGCCATGCCCGCGCCGATCGCGGTGGCGAAGCTGCCGGTTCCCCCGCCCGTAGCCCCTTCGGGATTCATGACGTTGGCCTGGTAGCCCGTCGTCTTCGCCGTGGCGTCGGCATGGTTGGCGATGTCATTGGCCACCAGCGTGCCCGTGGACAGCTGGTTGAGCGCCGCCGCCGCCGTACTCTCGATCACGCCCCCATTCAGGGTCGTCGTGCCACTCGCCACGACATCAAGACCGCCACTGCCCGCATACAGCCCGGACTGCGTCGCCTCGGTCGAGGCATAGCTGTCCCTGACAGTCGTGTGACTGAAACTCGCGCTGCCCCCGATGTCACCCGCGCCCCAGACCGGCACCGAGAAGCTGGCGTCGATGCCCGTGGTCTTCGAATTGTAGCCCGACGTGTCCTGCGCCGTGGTGATGGTCAGGTCTTTCGTCGCGACATCAATCGACCCGCCACTGATCTCCGCCCCGTTCAGGGTCGTCGTGCCGGTCGCGTTGGCGATGGTGACATTGTCCGTGCCGCTGACCGTGCTATCCACCGCCGTGCTGGACGCGGCATTGGTGTTGGTCTTCGAGGCGCCGAATTCGCCCTCGATGCTGACACCGGCCCCTTTCGTACCGATGCTGGCCGAGGCCCCCACGCTGGCCTCGATCGATTTCGAGCTGGCGACCTCGTGCGTCGTGTCATATCCCGCCTGCAGCGTCACCTGCCCCGGCGCGGTCAGGGTCACGTCCTGGCCCGAAAGCTGGGACGCCGTCGCCACGATATTGCCCGACTGGCTGTCGGTCGGCACGCCGCCTGTCGCGGTCACGGCCAGCGTGTTGCCCGCCGCCGCCGTCGAACCCTGCACCGTGCCCGTCGTCAGCGTCGTGCTCGACTTCTCGAGGTCAAAGCCGATATTCGACTGCACCGCAATCAGGTCGATATTGCCCTTGGCGGTGTCGCCTTTCTCGAACAGGCTGGAAACGGACTTGACCTGTCTTGACGCCTCCAGACCGACCTGGGCGCCCATGCCCGCCGCCGCTGCACCGTCCAGTCCAGCGAGACGTCCACTATCCTTGCCACTCGCCTGGGAGGCGGACAGGGCGATATCCACCATCTGTCCCACGACCGAGTTCGGGTTGAGCCCCGTGATATCGCCGATGAACAGTGACTTGTGCGTCTGGGTCTGGGTGGCGACATCCTCAAGCGCATTGAATGACACGGACGATCCCGTGACCGTCGCATCCTTCGCAGCCCCGAGGTCGGATCCGTTGATCGTGACCGGCCCGTTCGCGGTAATGCTCAGGTTGCCCCCGGTCGATGCGATCTCGCTGGGGGTCCAGCTGGTCTGGGAATAGGTGTCGGTATCGGTCGTCTTGCCAAAGCCGATCTTGGCCGAAGCCCCGCTGGTGCCAAGGAACAGCCCGGACGACTTTTCCATTGATGAAGCCGCAACTGTTTCCTTTACTGCATTTTCCGTTACCGCGCCGCCAGCGGCCAGCGTGACGTCACCTTGCGCAGCAATCTCGCCCTTGAGGCTCATGTCGCCAGCCGAGCCAATTGAAAGCGCATTTCCCGCCGTGATGGTGCTACCGATCTCGTCAGAGTAGTGGACAGATTGGGAACTGCTTTCGCTGTTCAGGAAATGACCTTCCGACGACGTGCTGGAAGACGAGCCCATATCAGTCATCGAGTTGAGCGCGAACTCGCCACCTGACGAGATTTCTGCGTTGCCACCAGCGGCAACCACGCCCTGAATGGACATATTTTTGCCGGATGCCATCGCTATATTGTCGTTGGCAATAACGGCGCTCCCGACCTGCGTGCTACTGTTCTGGGTATCCGAAAATGAACTCGAACTCAGAAATCCGCTTTTGGAGCCGGAGGCGGCGTAGGAACTCTCGTTGGTAACTGCGCTGAGATCGAGATTGCCTGCGGCCATCATGGATGCAGAACCAGCCGCTGATAGCGTGCTTCCGCTGAACGTAAGATCACCACCGAGCGCGCCCAGCGTGGCGTCACCTCCACTGCTTATTGTTACGCCATAGTTCTCAGCCTGATAGCCAGACAGGCTGAGATGGGTCGCATGCGTCGAACCCTGCGCCGTTGCTGTCAGAGCACCAATATCGATGCCTTGACCCGCAAGCAATGCCAAGTTTCCGCCGGATGTCAGCGTCCCCCCCTTGAACGTAATATTATCCGCGGAATCAAGGAGTGTCGTCCCTCCCGATACGATGTTCGCCTGACCGGTGAGTTCCGAGGCGGAGCCTCCACCAATAAGGAAAGTCTGCAACGTATCCTGATTGACAATCGAACCTTTCATGGCATTCAGGGCGACTGTTCCACCCGACAAAGTGCCACCGGAGTTGATAATATCTCCATCGGTCGCAGTGAGCGTCAGTGCATTCTGCGCTGCAATCGTCCCGCTATTGGTAACCGATCCGGCAGTAAGAGATACGTTCCGTCCGCCGATTACAGCACCGTCATCCGTCAGTGTCGCTGTGCCGGCTGCCAGATACAGCTTCGGTACGAGTACCGATTTGCCATCCACTTCTTCGGTAACGTACCAGACGATATCCTGTGTCAACGCTGCCTGTTGTTGTGACGTTAGCGCGTCACCCAACGTAAGACCCAGTGCGTTGTCTTCAGTTGCTGCATTATCGAGGAGTATCTTCATCTCGTCTGAAGCCGAGAGATACGATCCGCCCAGGAACGTCTGACCGGTGGCAGCGACGATCTGTTGCTGGACATAGTCCGTGTCAAACGTAGCATCCCCCAGGAAATAATAATCTGCCGTGTCGTCTCCCAGTCGATTCAGCAGGTATTGCGAGCCATAAAAGCCAGAAAGCGTCGCGTAGCGGGGATTTGTCTCGATGAGATAATGTGCATCGGGTAATGGATCAGGAACAAATAGTGCCTGCCCGCCAGGCACTGAGGCTACAATCGTAGCAATTGTCGGGTCGCTGCTCGCCGAGAAGCCCGGAAGGCTCAACGAAGCCAATGCCTGCGCATTAGTCTCGACCGTTGCTGGGGCGATAACCCCATCGTATGCTGGAGTAGATGCAGCTGTAGCAGTAGACGCCTGACCTTTTACCGAACTTGGTTGCGAAATCGCCTCGGCAGAACCAGCAATATCTGGACGTATCGCGCTATCTGATACCGAGGCCGCATCGGCCACGCGTGTGTTCAGGCCAGTGACAGTCGTCCCAAAATCAGGATTGATATCAGCCTTGGAGGTATAGCCTGCCGTCAACGCCGCTGGAGAAGCGGCGGCTACCCCTTCAGTTGTCGTACCGGTATACGAAATATCGGGCAGCGCATTAGCGCTCCAGCTATCATTGGATACAGTCTGGACAAACTGTCCATTGACATCACCAGCAGCCATGATGGTCGCCGTTGCTCCGCCGTCGGTAACCGTTCCCCAAATACGCGGGGCAAAATACCGTGGGCCGATATCCCACCCAAGTTTAGTCGGCACGTTGGGCGCATCAGTCACAGGCCGAAAATAACGGCATGAATTCTCGGTCTGACATTGAAATTCATATGTTATCTGGTTCGTATAGCCGATATTGTTCAGCGAGTTGCCAGACATGGTGATGTTACCACCTGCAGCAATATGACTCGCGTCGTTGGTAATATCGCCCGTCGTATTGATGGTCAGGTCACGTCCCGCATCAATTAAGGAAGCTGCGCCATTCAATGTCGCAATCGAACCAGTTCCCGTAACTGTCACGTTCGAACTGGCGTTGCCGTCGTACAAGGCCGCGATGAAATAGCCACTACCCGGTTGACCCGTTGATGTCGTCAGGCCAGCGGGAACCTGGACCTCGACAACCTTTTGACCGTAATAATACTGCCCCCAGTCGCTGGGCATTCCACCCTGGATCTGGCTTGCGCTGGGCGGCGTAACTGCAGTGGCATAAACCTCACGATAGACCGCTACGTTGTTTTCAACCGTAACGCCGCCTGTGACGTCATTGGTAAGGCTGGCCGCTTGGATGGAAATGTCGCCGGCAGCACTTCCGGCTTCAATCTCGCCGGACTGATTGACTACGGCACCCGCATAGCCGTTACCGGGCCCTCTGATCGCAATGCTCCCGGCATCCGACAAAATGGCACCCTGAATATTTGTAAGCGCGCCAGGAAGGGTGAGCGATACGCGGCGTGCACCATCTATCAGTCCCGTATTTGCTATGACGTCTCCCGAGGTCACAACGAGACTTCCCCCTGAAGTGAGCGCCCCGTTGTTGGTTAGGCTGCCTGCATCAATCGTAAGGTCTCCACCGGCTAACGCACCACTTCCCTCTTCAACCGTGTAGCCACCCTGCCCGAAATTCAGATTCATCGTTCCGCCCGAAACCAGGACAGCGTTACTATCCCATCCGTCCGGCATCGACAGGTTGAGCGAAGCTCCAGCAGTCAACTGTCCTCCACCATCCAGGACATCAGTTGTAATCGTCAGGTTACCGGCGGATTGCAGCGTACCATCCATATCAGCCAGAGACGTCAAAGCGTTTCCGGCATTGGTGATGGTAAGGTCACCCGCTTGTGTCATTACGCTACCGCTTGAGTTGTCAAGACTGGATGTGGATAATACAATATCGTTGCCAGCCTGAATCCGTCCGCCGGAATTGCTAAGGGACGCGAGGGGTACGCCATTACCCCCGTCCACCGTTATGGCTCCGTTCTTGGCGAAGACCAGGCCACCCTTGCCATTGTCAAGGGTAGTCGCGGTTACGGTGACATCTGACGCCGCCTGAATGGCACCGCCTTCATTAAGGACGTGATCAACGGGACCGCTCGTTCCATTATTAATTTTGATGCCGGATTTGGTACTTAAGAGTGCACCACCGTCATTATTGACTGCATCCGTCTGAAGTGCCAACGCTCCCGCCGCCTGGATCGCACCGTTGGCATTCGTGACAGAATTACTTTGGATCGACACGGAACCAGCGCCGATAACGACACCCTCGGTGTTGTCAAGTGACGAGGCGGTCAGAATGATTGGTGCAATGCCCGCACCAATCTGGCCATTACGGTTCAAGAGCTCTGCACCGTCATCGAACGTAGCCCCGGTGGTGCCATATAGGAGGCCTGCATTCGAGATCCCGCCATTGCCAACTGCAATGCTCAGGGACTCCGCGGCGACAATTTCCGCGTCCGAGGCATTGATCAAGGAGGTAGCGGCAAGAGCGATGGAGCCACCTAGAGCACCGATGCGCCCATCATTGGTTACATCGCTCAAAACCTGAAGTGACTGGTCGCCTTGGGCGACTATTGTCCCACTATTCGACAGGGCCTGCGCCGTAATATTCAGGCCAGCTTCCGTACCAACTGTTTCAATCATACCGGCGTTGTTAAGTCCGATATTTCCAGTAAGATTCAACGCAAGCTGACCTGATCCCGCTGCGATCAGCCCGTACGCGCCGTTAGTCAGCCCAACCGCAGTAATGTCAGCGCCTGTCTCCCCGATAAGGGCCCCCTCGTTATCTACGGAGTCGGAGACAGAGAGGTCTAGCGCACCGCCAGCACTCATCACACTGGCGGCATCGGTCGTGTACTCACCCTCAGTGACCGTAAGGTTATCATCTGCCTTTATGGCCCCACCCTTATTGGTCAGGGTGGCACCTACACCTTCAGATAGCGCGATATTTCCACCAGTCGAAAGCAGGCTACCATTAGTATTGTCAATATCGGATGCAGAAATTATCAGGTTGGACGCAGCCTGAATAACACCTCCTTGCGTATTACTAAGCTTAGTTAACTGCAGGCCAGGCGCACCATCTGCAATTCCAACCGAACCAGCAGTACTGACAATTGTGCCGCTGCCATTGGCAAGATCTGCTGCGGAAATCGTCAGGTTATCTGAT
>Ga0157365_10000294_pt1 | contig 22499 bp, 19 predicted proteins | sample AttsexASBM3_FD_111478 | JGI IMG/M metagenome (GOLD analysis project Ga0157365, IMG submission 111478) | Fungus gardens microbial communities from leaf cutter ant in Ribeirão Preto, State of São Paulo, Brazil - Atta sexdens ASBM3 | ecosystem: Host-associated > Fungi > Mycelium > Unclassified ... | reverse complement strand
GTCCATGTAAGCCGTGGCGATACCGGTAATCGCGTTGGTGGCGCCAGGGCCTGAGGTCACCAGCACCACGCCCACCTCACCGGTGGCACGCGCCAGACCATCTGCCATATGCACCGCGGCTTGTTCATGGCGCACCAGCACATGATCAATCCCGCCAACGGTGTGCAGCGCGTCATAAATATCGAGCACGGCACCACCGGGATAACCGAATACTTGCTTCACGCCCTGATCGATAAGCGATCGGACGACCATCTCGGCTCCAGACAACATCTCCATGGTTTGCCTCCAGGCTTTTGTTTACGGACTGACGGCAGAAGTCATTTTCCGCACGGTCACTGGTACAGGTGTGATGTCCTGTCGTTAATTATCATTATGAGTTCTCCCTAACATAACCGCTGGAAATGAGGCAGGCAATTAGCAATCGGCGGCCAGCGCGCCTGCGAAATTACCGCACGGCGCTAAAGAAAAGCGGTTAAACGGAGAGATATGCTGAATATAAGCGGCGCTTATGACCGTTAATTTCGCGAGGCCCATTCCTGACAGTGATAAATCAAAAAACGGAGGGGAGAGGCAGACCGGCAGCGAGGCGGCAAATAACAACAGAATAAAATGCTGGAAAAGCGAAGAGATAAAGTAAAACGGGCGGTCATGGCCGCCCGTAAAACGCAAGAGGCTGTCAGCGACGACAAACATTCGATAACAGCTCCTCCATCCATTGATGTCCCTTATCGCGCCCGGCCGCTTCATGCCAGGAGAGATAACAGGTGCGGCTGTTTAATTTAAACGGCAGCGGCATAATTTGTAGTTGCAGCGTATGCTCGTAATCCTGCGCCAGCCAGCGCGGCGCGATGGTAATAAGATTGGTGCGCGAGACGACATTCAGCACGCTGGTCATCGCCATTCCTTGATAAGCGATCGCGGCCTGTTTTTCGGCGGTGTCATACCACGGCAGGCTAAAAGAGCTAAAGCGCTCCAGGGCCACCACGGCGTGTTGTTCTTTAAATACGTCGCTTTCGCGTAACAGATTATCTTTACGCGGATGGCTTTGGCTGCACACTAACACCATTTCATCTTTGAATAGCGGCACGCAGGTAAACTCCGGGCGGCGGAATTCATCATAGCCGATAACAAATTCCGTCTCCTGATAACGCAGCTGATGTTCGATATTCTGATTGAGCGAAGATTTAAATACTAAATGAATATTGGGTGCGATATTCATTACGCTGTTATAAATAATCGATGTCAGCAGGTTATCCAGCGGGCTGCACACGCAGAGGTTAAACAGCCTTTCGCTGCTGAGCGGTTCAAAGCCGGAGCCCGGCAGCTCATTTTGCACCAGTTGCAGCGCCTGACGAATCGACCCGAACAGCTGGCATGCCCGTACCGTCGGCTGTATGCCGCGCCCGTAGCGTACAAACAATTCATCATTAAACATCACTTTAAGGCGTGCCACGGCGTTACTGACGGCAGGCTGGGACATGCCCAGCATATGTGCGGCGCGGGTGATATTTTGCTCCTGCATCACCGCATCAAAAACCGTCAACAGATTCAGATCGACCGTGCGTAATTGAGGTTTCAGCCCATCGGGTACGGGTGAATGTTCAATATGATCACCAGACATAGTCTACTCCACTGATACATTATTCCCTTTGCATGCATTACCCAAAACATTCCGTTTTCATGAAGCAATCTCAGGCAAAAGAGGAGGTTAAATTTTCATAAAAAGTATTTAATTCGCAATAGAAGATCATTAATAGACAATAAAAATAACTCTCCTGATACTTTTGGACTTTGTTTATCATGTCTTTCTTGTTACGGCGTGATCAAATCATAAAAAAGACGAATAAACAATAATTCACTTTATGAATTATCAATTCAGTTTTAGTAACTTCTTCTCTTTTCTCATAAATGATGGGCGCAGTTTTAAAACGGCATCGGGAAAAACGCTCGCCCTCCCCATTCGCCGCTTCAATTAATTGATATCGTAAATATTTTAATGCATCGAAACCGCTAAAAAGCGCCCAGAAATGGGCACTACGGGTACGTGAATACTTACGTCTCGCTTAACCTATACACATATTTTATATAAAAGCGATTACTCAGCATAATCCACTAAATCCGCTTTCAGCGATGCGCGGCGGTGTTAACTGTAGAATTCAGGACAGGGGGTTGACATGGCCTGAGCTATCCAGTACCACTAAAAGCCTATTAACGCATTTATTCGGGACGTGAGTCATGATTCGCATCGTTCGTTTTACTGGTCTACTACTACTAAACGCATCTTCAGTGCGCGGTAGACTGGTGCGCGACGTTCGGCGATAACGCTTGAGTCAGGTCATCAGAAATACGAAAACCCGCGCCGCTGCGCGGGTTTTTTTATGCGCACGCAAGGCGCCCCAGCACAGATAAAGGACCCCATCATGAGCCAGCAAGTCATTATTTTTGATACTACATTGCGTGACGGTGAGCAGGCGCTTCAGGCAAGCCTGAGCGTAAAGGAAAAACTGCAAATCGCGCTGGCGCTTGAGCGTATGCGTGTTGATGTCATGGAGGTCGGTTTTCCGGTCTCATCGCCGGGCGATTTCGAGTCGGTACAGACGATTGCCCGCCAGGTGAAAAACAGCCGCGTCTGCGCGCTGGCCCGCTGCGTGGAAAAAGATATCGACGTGGCGGCGGAATCCCTGAAAGTCGCGGAAGCGTTTCGTATTCACACCTTTATCGCCACTTCGCCGATGCATATCGCCACGAAGCTTCGCAGCACGCTGGATGAAGTGATTGAGCGCGCCGTCTATATGGTTAAACGCGCCCGCAACTACACCGACGATGTCGAATTCTCCTGTGAGGATGCCGGGCGCACCCCTATTGAGGATCTGGCGCGGGTCGTGGAAGCCGCTATCAACGCCGGCGCCACCACCATTAACATCCCGGACACCGTCGGCTACACCCTGCCCTTCGAATTCAGCAATATCATCACCGGCCTGTATGCGCGCGTACCGAACATTGATAAAGCCGTTATTTCCGTGCATACCCATGACGATCTGGGCATGGCCGTCGGCAACGCCATGGCCGCCGTTAACGCAGGCGCGCGCCAGGTGGAAGGCACGCTGAACGGCATTGGCGAACGTGCAGGCAACTGCGCGCTGGAAGAAGTCATCATGGCCATCAAGCTGCGCCAGAACCTGATGAACGTCCACACCACCATTAACCATCAGGAGATCTGGCGCACCAGCCAGACCGTCAGCCAGATCTGCAACATGCCTATTCCGGCGAACAAAGCCGTGGTGGGCGCGGGCGCCTTCGCCCACTCTTCGGGCATCCATCAGGATGGCGTGCTGAAAAACCGCGAAAACTACGAAATCATGACGCCGGAATCCATCGGTCTGAACCAGGTGCAGCTGAACCTGACGTCCCGCTCCGGCCGCGCCGCCGTGAAGCACCGTATGGAAGAGATGGGCTATCACGAGAACGATTACAACCTGGACGATTTGTATGACGCCTTCCTGAAGCTGGCGGACAAAAAAGGCCAGGTGTTTGATTACGATCTGGAAGCGCTGGCCTTTATCAACAAGCAGCACGAAGAGCCGGAGCATTTCCGTCTGGAATACTTCAGCGTGCAGTCCGGCTCCAGCGCCATGGCCACCGCCTCCGTGAAGCTCGCCTGCGGCGAAGAAGTGAAAGCCGAAGCCGCCAACGGCAACGGCCCGGTTGACGCGGTCTATCAGGCCATCAACCGCATCACCGATTACGACATTGAGCTGGTGAAATACCAGTTAGGCGCGAAAGGCCACGGCAAAAACGCGCTGGGCCAGGTGGATATCGTGGTCAGCTACAACGGCCGCCACTTCCACGGCGTAGGCCTGACCACGGATATCGTCGAATCCTCCGCGCGCGCGATGATCAACGTGCTGAACAACATCTGGCGCGCCGGCGAAGTAGAAAAAGAGTTGCAACGCAAAGCACAGAATAAAGAACACAACCAGGAAACCGTGTGATGTCTAAAAATTATCATATTGCAGTTTTGCCGGGCGACGGTATTGGCCCGGAAGTGATGGCGCAAGCCCTGAAAGTACTGGATGCCGTTCGTGGCCGTTTCGATATGCGTATCACCACCAGCCACTACGATGTTGGCGGTATCGCCATCGACCGCCACGGCAACCCGCTGCCGCAGGCGACGGTAGAGGGCTGCGAGCAGGCCGATGCGATTCTGTTCGGCTCAGTCGGCGGCCCGAAGTGGGAAAATCTGCCCCCGACGCAGCAGCCGGAGCGCGGCGCGCTGCTGCCGCTGCGTAAACACTTTAAACTGTTCAGCAACCTGCGCCCGGCGAAGCTCTACCCGGGCCTGGAAGAATTCTGCCCGCTGCGCGCGGATATCGCCGCCAACGGCTTTGACATCCTCTGCGTGCGCGAGCTGACCGGCGGCATCTACTTCGGCCAGCCGAAGGGCCGCGACGGCAGCGGCATGCATGAAAAAGCGTTCGACACCGAGGTTTATCACCGTTTCGAAATCGAGCGTATCGCGCGCATCGCGTTCGAGTCGGCGCGCAAACGCCGCAATAAAGTCACCTCGATTGATAAAGCGAACGTGCTGCAAACATCCCTGCTGTGGCGGGAAATCGTCAATGAAATCGGCAAAGAGTACCCGGATGTCGAGCTGGCGCACATGTACATCGACAACGCCACCATGCAGCTGATTAAAGACCCGTCGCAGTTTGACGTGCTGCTCTGCTCCAACCTGTTCGGCGATATCCTGTCGGATGAATGCGCGATGATCACAGGCTCAATGGGCATGCTGCCTTCCGCCAGCCTCAACGAGCAAGGCTTTGGCCTGTACGAGCCCGCAGGCGGCTCCGCGCCGGATATCGCCGGGAAAAATATCGCCAACCCGATTGCCCAGATCCTGTCGCTCTCGCTGCTGCTGCGCTATAGCCTGGAAGCCGACGACGCCGCGACGGCGATTGAACACGCCATTAACCGCGCGCTGGCAGAAGGCGTACGCACCGGCGACCTGGCCCGCGGCGGCCAGGCTGTCAGCACCGATGAAATGGGCGATATCATTGCCCGCTATGTGGCCGAAGGGGTGTAATCATGGCAAAGACCTTATATCAGAAGCTGTTTGACGCTCACGTGGTTCATGAGGCCCCGAACGAAACGCCGCTGCTCTACATCGACCGCCACCTGGTGCATGAAGTCACCTCGCCGCAGGCGTTCGACGGCCTGCGCGCGCATGGTCGCCCGGTGCGCCAGCCGCGTAAAACCTTCGCGACGATGGATCACAACGTCTCCACCCAGACCAAAGACATCAACGCCTCCGGTGAAATGGCCCGCATCCAGATGCAGGAGCTGATTAAGAACTGCAACGAGTTCGGCGTCGAGCTCTATGACCTGAACCATCCGTATCAGGGTATCGTGCATGTCATGGGGCCTGAGCAAGGCATCACCCTGCCGGGGATGACCATTGTCTGCGGCGACTCCCACACCGCCACCCACGGCGCGTTCGGCGCGCTGGCGTTCGGTATCGGCACGTCGGAAGTAGAGCATGTGCTGGCGACGCAGACCCTCAAGCAGGGCCGCGCGAAGACCATGAAGATTGAGGTGAACGGCACGGCCGCGCCGGGCATCACCGCGAAAGACATTGTGCTGGCGATCATCGGTAAAACCGGCAGCGCCGGCGGCACCGGGTATGTGGTGGAGTTTTGCGGCGACGCCATCCGCGCGCTGAGCATGGAAGGCCGCATGACGCTGTGCAACATGGCGATTGAAATGGGCGCCAAAGCGGGCCTGGTCGCGCCGGATGAAACCACGTTTAACTATGTCCAGGGCCGTCTGCACGCGCCGAAAGGCCAGGATTTTGCTGACGCCGTCGAATACTGGAAGACGCTGAAAACCGACGACGGCGCGCAGTTTGACGCCGTGGTGACGCTGAATGCCGAAGACATCGCGCCGCAGGTCACCTGGGGCACCAATCCAGGCCAGGTGATTGCCGTCAGCGACGCCATTCCCGATCCGGCCTCTTTCGCCGATCCGGTCGAGCGCGCCAGTGCGGAAAAAGCGCTGGCTTATATGGGCCTGAAACCCGGCGTGCCGCTGACCGATGTGGCTATCGACAAAGTCTTTATCGGCTCCTGCACCAACTCGCGTATTGAAGACTTGCGCGCCGCCGCCGAAATCGCCAAAGGCCGTAAAGTGGCGCCGGGCGTACAGGCGCTGGTCGTGCCGGGCTCCGGGCCGGTAAAAGCCCAGGCCGAAGCCGAAGGGCTCGATAAAATTTTCATCGAGGCGGGTTTCGAATGGCGTCTGCCGGGCTGCTCTATGTGCCTTGCGATGAACAACGACCGTCTGAATCCGGGCGAGCGCTGCGCCTCCACCAGCAACCGTAACTTCGAAGGCCGTCAGGGCCGCGGCGGACGCACGCATCTGGTGAGCCCGGCGATGGCCGCCGCCGCCGCTGTGACCGGCCATTTCGCTGATATCCGTAGCCTGAAATAAGGGGAACACCATGGCAGAGAAATTTACCCAACACACCGGTCTGGTGGTTCCGCTGGATGCGGCGAACGTAGATACCGACGCGATCATCCCGAAGCAGTTTCTGCAAAAGGTCACCCGCACCGGCTTTGGCGCGCACCTGTTTAACGACTGGCGCTTTCTGGACGATAAAGGCGAGCAGCCGAACCCGGAGTTCGTCCTGAATTTCCCGGAATATCAGGGCGCGTCGATTTTGCTGGCGCGCGAGAACTTCGGCTGCGGCTCGTCGCGCGAGCACGCGCCGTGGGCGCTGACCGATTACGGTTTTAAAGTGGTGATTGCGCCGAGCTTCGCCGATATTTTTTACGGCAACAGTTTTAACAACCAGTTGCTGCCGGTCACGCTCAGCGATAAAGAAGTGGATGAGATGTTCGCGCTGGTGAAGGCTAACCCCGGCATCCGCTTTGAAGTGGATCTGGAGGCGCAGGTGGTGAAAGCGGGCGAGAAATCTTACGCCTTCAGCATCGACGCGTTTCGTCGCCACTGCATGCTGAACGGGCTCGACAGCATTGGCCTTACGCTGCAACACGACGACGCCATCGCCGCGTATGAGAAAAAACAGCCCGCGTTTATGGGGTAAGTGTACGGGTTTTACAATGACCACGGCGGGTGCGCTGCGCTTACCCGCCCTACTATTTCCTTAAACCTGTCTTCTGTGTGGGGGCGCTGCGCTTACCCGCCTTACCATTTCTTTAACCCTGTTTCCGTAGGGCGGGTAAGCGCAGCGCACCCGCCATCAAACAAACCGCCCCCGTCTTAAACGTCCTTCACCCGGCTCGTCAGCCCCAGCGCCACCAGCGCAAGCGCCGCAATCACCGGATACACGGCGTAATGCCCGAAACTCTCCACCAGCGCCCCTTGCACCACGCCCGCGAGGATAACCCCCGTCCCGATGCTGTTGCTAAACAGCGTGGTGGCGGAACCGGCGCGACCCGGCATTAAATCCTGAAACCAGATCATCCCGATCCCGGCGACAACCCCAATAAAGACCGCGTTAAAAAGCTGCAACCCCAGCAGCGCCTCCCGGCTGTGGAAGAGATTCAGCCCCGCGTAGAACAACACGCCTGCGCCCACCGCCAGCAGCATCATCGGTTTTTTACCAAACCGCTTCACGTACAACCCGGCCAGCAGCATCGCCGGGATCTCAAGCCCCGCCGCGGTGCCCATCAGCACGCCCGCGAGGCTCTCCGGCAGCGCTAAATCCTGACTCACCCACAGCGGCATATCGATGATATACATCGTGTTGCAGGTCCACATCAGCACCGAGGCGATAAACAGCATCCGCACGTTTTTGTCTTTCCAGCCGCTCACCTGCGTCAGCGCCATGTCGGCAGGCTGCGCAATGCGCGCCACCGACGGCAGCGCGAAAAAGATAATCGCCAGGCTCAGCGCAAAAATCCCGGCGGCGATTAAAAACATGGTGGTGAAACCGAAGCTCAGCGCCAGCATAAATGACAGCGGCGGACCGATAACCCAGGCGAGCGACAGCTGGGCGCGCATCACCGAGCTGAACATCACGGCCTCGCGGGCGGAGTTATCGGCATATTCGCGCGCGAGAGCAAAAAGCTGCGGCATGGCGGTGTTCGCGAGCGATGCCAGCATCACGCCCGCGGTAATCAGCGTCAGATAGTGACGGTTAAAGGCGAACAGCACGCAGTTGCCGACCGCCATCAGACAACAAAAAAGGATCAGCTTGCGCCGGTCGCCCCGGCTGTCGGAGCGCTTCGCCAGCAGCAGGCTGACTGCAATCCCGGCGATGGCGTTAACCGTATAAAACAGCCCGACCCAGAACGGCGGCGCGCCGACTTCCCGGCTCAGGAACAGGCTCAGCGTCGGCGCCTGTAGCGCTCCCGCCACCCCCATCATAAAAGCGACGATCATAAAGGCGAGATAGACCAGATTGAGACGTCTTGCAGGCGTAAGGAACCACAACATGGGGCGCATCCTTTCGTTTGGGGCGGGCGGAAAAGTGTTCATGATAGACGAAAAAAGCCAGCAGTAGCACACTGCTGGCAGGTGAAAAGCACCAATACTCAGTTACACGTGATGTCCGCTTAGCGGCGCTTAAACGTCACCGGGAAAGTCGCTTCCCACTGCATCACCTCATTCAGCATGTGTTGCGGCGCCCTGCTGCTCAGGCGGGCCAGCCATGAGCCGGAAAGACGCTGCGTTACGCTAAAATACCGTTGATAAAACCTGCCAGTTGACGACGTTTTCATAAGCACCTCCGCTTTCATCGAAGAGAAGTATTGCCGTAATATAGGGAATATTAAATTGATGAGTTTCCCGCAGGAGTTCCCCTTTTATGCCTTCAGGTCGTCTGCAACAGCAATTCATCCGCCTGTGGCAATGCTGCGACGGCAAGCCGCAGGAAACCACGCTCAATGAACTGGCGGATCTGCTTAACTGCTCGCGCCGCCATATGCGTACGCTGCTGAATGCGATGCAGGCGCGCGGCTGGCTGACGTGGGAGGCTGAAGCCGGACGCGGCAAGCGCTCCAGACTGCGTTTTCTCTATACCGGCCTCGCGCTTCAGCAGCAGCGGGCGGAAGATCTGCTGGAGCAGGACCGGATCGATCAGCTGGTGCAGATCGTCGGCGATAAATCCGCCGTGCGCCAGATGCTGCTCTCGCATCTTGGCCGCAGCTTCCGGCAGGGACGTCATATCCTGCGCGTGCTTTACTATCGGCCGCTGCAAAACCTGCTGCCCGGCAGCGCGCTACGCCGCTCAGAAACCCACATCGCCCGACAAATCTTCAGCGGGCTGACGCGCATAAACGAGGAAAACGGGGAACTGGAAGCGGATATCGCTCATCACTGGCAGCAGATTTCCCCTTTTCACTGGCGCTTTTTCTTACGCCCTGGCATTCATTTTCATCATGGCCGCGAGCTCGACATGCTCGATGTCATCAGCTCGCTGCAACGTATCTGCGCCCTGCCGCTGTACGCCCATATCCATCAGGTCGTCTCTCCCACCGCCTGGACGCTCGATATTCACCTGAGCGAGCCGGATGACTGGCTGCCGTGGCTGCTCGGCAGTGTGCCGGCGATGATCCTCCCGCGCGAATGGCCGGATTTACCCAAATTCGCCAGCCAGCCGGTCGGCACCGGCCCCTACGCGGTGGTGCGCAATAACAGCACGCAGCTGAAAATTCACGCCTTCGACGACTACTTCGGCTACCGGGCGCTTATCGACGAAGTGAATTTCTGGGTGCTGCCGGATATCGGCGAAGAGTTAAGCTGCGCCGTGCAGCTCGAAGGCCCGACGCGCGAGCCTGAAGAGAAAGAGAAAGCCGTCGAAAGCCGGCTCGAAGAGGGCTGTTACTACCTGCTGTTTGATTCCCGCTCGCGCGTCGGGGCCATGCCGCAGGTCAGGCGCTGGATAAGCCATCTGTTCACGCCCGCGCGCCTTTTGCACCACGCCGCGCCGCAGTATCAGCGCATCTGGTTCCCGGCCTATGGCCTGCTGCCGCGTTGGCACCATGCGCCGCAAATTCTGGAGGCCCAAAAGCCCGCCGGGCTGGAGCGCCTGACGCTCACCTTTTATGGCGATCATAATGAGAACCAAATTATCGGCGCGCTTTTACGCGATATCCTGGCGCAGGAGCAGGTCGAGCTGGAGCTGCGTGAAGTGAGCTATGAGGAGTGGTATCAGGGCGAGATAACCAGCGATTTGTGGCTAAACAGCGCCAACTTCACGCTGCCGCTCGATTTCTCGCTGTTTGCGCAGCTGTGCGAAGTGCCGCTCATCCAGCGCTGTATCCCGCTCGACTGGCAGAGCGATGCGCAGCGCTGGCGCACCGGCGCGCTCAACCTGCCGCAGTGGTGCCGCACCATGCTGGAGCGGCAGGATATCTTACCGCTTATCCACCACTGGCTGATGTTGCAGGGCCAGCGCAGCATGCGCGGCGTGAGGATGAACACCCTCGGCTGGTTTGATTTTAAATCCGCCTGGTTTGCGCCGCCCGAGCCGTAACCCTTTCGCAACATTACGCAAATCATTACAATGGGCCGTTCTCAACGGGGTGCCGCCGGAACACCGGCGCGCTGAGATAATACCCGTCGAACCTGATCCGGATAACGCCGGCGAAGGGATTTGAGGCTACCGCTCAAAATCCTTTGCCCCCATTTGATAAAGGTGCAAAGTGTTAAAAAAACTGCTTCCGCTGCTGGCGCTGGTCGCCGTCCCGGCTTTTGCCAAACCCGTACTGACCGTCTACACCTACGATTCCTTCTCCTCCGAATGGGGCCCAGGCCCGAAAATCAAAACCGCTTTTGAGGCGCAGTGCGGCTGCGAGCTGAAATACGTGGCGCTGGAAGATGGCGTCTCGCTGCTCAACCGCCTGCGCATGGAAGGCAAAAACAGCAAAGCCGATGTGGTGCTGGGGCTTGATAACAACCTGCTGCAGGCCGCGACCGCCACCGGGCTGTTCGCGAAAAGCGGCGTCCCGGCAGACGCGGTCACGGTGCCTGGCGGCTGGAGCAACGACACGTTCGTGCCGTTCGACTATGGCTGGTTCGCCTTCGTCTATGACAAAAATAAGCTGAAAAACCCGCCGAAAAGCCTGAAAGAACTGGTGGAGAGCGACCAGAAATGGCGCGTCATTTATGAAGATCCTCGCACCAGCACGCCAGGGCTTGGCCTGCTGCTCTGGATGCAGAAAGTGTATGGCGACAAAACGGCGGATGCGTGGCAGAAACTCGCGGCGAAAACCGTCACCGTCACGAAGGGCTGGAGCGAAGCCTACGGCCTGTTCCTGAAAGGCGAAGGCGATCTGGTGCTGAGCTACACCACCTCGCCGGCCTACCACATTATCGAAGAGAAAAAAGATAACTACGCCGCCGCGAATTTCAGCGAAGGCCACTATTTGCAGGTGGAAGTCGCCGGGCGCACCGCCGCCAGCAAACAGCCGGAACTGGCGGAAAAATTCCTCAAATTTATGGTGTCGCCTGCGTTCCAGAATGCGATCCCGACCGGCAACTGGATGTACCCGGTCGCGGGTGTCGCGCTGCCGGAGGGCTTCAACGCGCTGACGAAACCGCACACTTCATTGCAATTCACCGCTGAGGATGTGGCGGCGCAGCGCGCGCAATGGACGAGCGAATGGCAACGCGCCGTGAGCCGCTGATCCCAGGCTGGCTCTGGCCAGGCCTCATCGCCGCCCTGCTGATGGCGGCGGTGGCGCTGGCGGCCTTCGCGGCGCTCTGGGCGCACGCGCCGCACACCGATGCCCGCGCCCTGCTGAACGACAGCTACCTGTGGCATGTGGTGCGCTTCTCCTTCTGGCAGGCGTTTCTCTCGGCCCTGATCTCCGTCGTGCCTGCCATTCCTCTTGCCCGCGCGCTCTACCGCCGTCGCTTTCCGGGGCGGCGAACGCTGCTGCGCCTGTGTGCCATGACGCTTATCCTGCCCGTGCTGGTGGCGATTTTCGGCCTGCTCAGCGTTTACGGGCGCAGCGGCTGGCTTGCCGCCCTCTGCGCGGCGCTCGGCATCGAATGGTCTTTTTCGCCCTACGGCTTACAGGGCATTCTGCTGGCGCACCTCTTTTTCAATATGCCGATGGCGACCCGTCTGCTGTACCAGACCCTGACGCAGATCCCCGGCGAACAGCGCCAGCTGGCCGCGCAGCTGGGCATGCGCGGCTGGGATTTCTTCCGGCTGGTGGAGTGGCCCTGGCTGCGCCGTCAGATCCCGCCGGTGGCGGCGCTCATTTTCATGCTGTGCTTCGCAAGCTTCGCCACGGTGCTGGCGCTTGGCGGCGGGCCGCAGGCCACCACCATTGAGCTCGCCATCTACCAGGCGCTGAGTTATGACTACGATCCGGGCCGCGCGGCGCTGCTCGCGATGCTCCAGATGGGCTGCTGCCTGTCGTTAATCCTGCTGAGCCAGCGCCTCAGCAAAGCAATCCCGGTCGGCGCGACGCTGGTGCACGGCTGGCGCAACCCGGAAGATTCGTGGCGCAGCAAACTGATCGACAGCCTGTTGATTGCCGCCGCGCTGCTGCTGTTGCTGCCGCCGCTGCTGGCAGTGCTGGTGGATGGCCTGAGCGGCGACATGCGCCACGCGCTCGCCGACCCGGCCTTGTGGCGCGCGCTCTGGACATCGCTGCGCATCGCGCTTGCCGCGGGCCTGCTGTGCGTTATCCTGACCATGATGCTGCTCTGGAGCACCCGCGAGCTCTACCTGCGACACCGCCGCCTTGCGGGGCAAAGCCTGGAGCTCTGCGGCGTGCTGATCCTCGCCATGCCGGGCATCGTGCTCGCGACCGGCTTTTTCCTGCTGCTGAACGCCACCATCGGCCTGCCAGAGCGCGCCGACGCGATAGTGATTTTCACCAACGCGCTGATGGCTATCCCTTACGCGCTGAAAGTGCTGGATAACCCGATGCGCGACATTGCCGCGCGTTACGGCGCGCTCTGCGCGTCGCTTGAGATACGCGGCCTGAACCGGCTGCGGCTGGTGGAGGCGCGCGCGCTGCGCGTACCGCTCGCGCAGGCGATGGCGTTTGCCTGCGTGCTGTCGATTGGCGATTTCGGCGTGGTGGCCCTGTTCGGCAATGAGGATTTCCGCACGTTGCCGTTTTACCTCTACCAGCAGATTGGCGCTTATCGCAGCGATGCGGGCGCGGTGACGGCGCTGCTGCTGCTCATGCTCTGTTTTCTGCTGTTCACCTTGATTGAAAAACTTCCGGGGCGCCATGCTGACACTGACTGATCTCACCTGGCTGTATCACCATCTGCCGATGCGCTTTACGCTCGACGTGCGCGAGGCCGAGCGGATAGCGGTGCTGGGGCCAAGCGGCGCGGGCAAAAGCACGCTGCTCAACCTGATTGCCGGGTTTCTGGCCCCCGCGAGCGGCACGCTGCGCCTCGCGGGCGAAGACCACACCCACACGCCGCCGTCACAGCGCCCGGTGTCGATGCTGTTTCAGGAAAATAATCTGTTTAATCATCTGACGGTGCGCCAGAACATTAGCCTCGGGCTGTCGCCCGGCCTGCGCTTGAACGCGCAGCAGAAGCGTCAGGTGGAAGAGATGGCCGGTAAAATGGCGATTGGCGATCTGCTGGAGCGGCTGCCCACGGCGCTCTCCGGCGGCCAGCGTCAGCGGGTCGCGCTGGCGCGGTGTCTGGTGCGCCAGCGCCCGATTCTGCTGCTCGACGAGCCGTTTTCCGCGCTCGACCCGGCGCTGCGCCAGGAGATGCTGACGCTGCTGGAGCAGCTCTGCGATGAAGATGGCACAACGCTTTTGATGGTCTCACACAGCGTGGAGGACGCGGCGCGCATCGCCCCGCGCAGTCTGGTGGTCGTGGAAGGCAGAATCGTCTGGGACGGCCCCACCGCGCAACTGCTGAGCGGCGAGGCCAGCGCCTCAGCGCTGCTCGGCATTGCGCCTCACTGAGCGCCGGTGACCACTTTCCAGAGGATCGCGCGATAGACCGGCATCAGCGGATGGCTCTGAATCGCAAACAGCGCCACACCCGCCGCCACCGCCACGCCAGGCGCCAGCCAGTGCAGGCGCGCGCGCGGCAGATAGCGCGTGAGGCGGTCTTCGGTTTTGCCGCTGCGCCACCAGCGCCAGAGCAGCCACGCGGCAAGCCATATCAGCAGCGCCACCCCGCCTAACAGCCATTTAAACGCGGCGCTTTTCATCTCCGGCGGAATGTCGATAGCGGCCCCTGCCAGGATACCCGGCAGGAAATAGAACGGCGGCCAGAGCAGGCAGCCAAGAAGATTCGGCACCAGGAATTTACGCACCGGCAGATCGAGCATGCCCGCCACCATCGGCACCAGCGGGCGCGTCGGCCCGACGAACCGCCCGACGAGAATGGTAAAGAGGCTGTGCTGATGCAGCGCGTGTTCGGTTTTATCGAGCAGCGCCTTGTGTTTTTTCAGGAACGACCAGCGATGCAGCGGCTTTTTAAAACGCCAGCCGAGCCAGAACGAGATCCAGTCGCCAAGCAGGCAGCCGATAATTCCCACCGCCCAGGCCTGGTAGAAATTCACCTCGCCGCTGCCGATGAGCGCGCCGAGCGCCGCCATCAGCACGGTGCCGGGCAGCAGCAGCCCGACCAGCGCCAGAGATTCGAGGAACGCTACCAGCGCAATGGCAATCAGTGAATACGCCACTGACTGAGTGATAAAGTGTTCCAGCAAAGCTTCCATAACGCATCCGGTAAAGTGACGAAGAGAGGATTCTCCTGAGCGCCATGTCCTGCGTCAAGACATCCTTCTTTAACCATACTTTACTTTACCAGGCATGACACAACGCCCGCCCTGCCTTACTCACACCCGGCGCGGAATTCGCTCGGGCTCGCCCCGGTGCATTTTTTAAAGACGCGCGAGAAATAGAGCTGATCTTCAAAGCCGACATTGCGCCCGACGCTCGCAATTGGCATACGCGTGGTGCTGAGCAGCAGCTTCGCCTGGCTGATGCGCTGATCCTCGCGCCAGCTCAGCACGCTGACCCCCAGCTGCTGGCGGAAGAGATGCGACAGGCGCGACGGCGACAGACAGACGTGCTGTGCGACGCTTGCGATATCAAAATGGCTGTCGGCCAGATGATCGCTGATGTACTGACAGGCGTCGCGCACCCGGCTGTCGAGCGGCGCCTTCAGCGATTCGCTGATAGCCTCGACGCGGCGCAGCAGCAGTTGCTCCAGCAGGTTGATGGCCAGCAGCTCGGCATAGCGCCCCGGCCCCTGAGCGGCGTCGATGATCGCCTGAAACAGCGCCGAGAACTGCTCGTGATGCGCTTCATCGGGGCGATAAAACCCGGTCTGGCCGAAAATCGCCGGCCAGTTCAGCCATTCATGCCAGTAGGCGCGCGGGCGGAAGTAGACCCACTGGTGATACCACTCTTTCGCCTCCGGGCTGCGGCCATAGTGATGCACTTCGCCAGGCGGGAAGAGCAGCATATCGCCGGGGCGGCAGAGAAATTCCTTACCCTGATTTTTCACCACGCCTTCGCCGCGCACCGTCAGGTTGAGAATAAAGCCTTTCATGCCGAGCGGCCGGTCGATAAAGAAATCGAGATAGCTGTCGGACTCAATCGGCGTCAGTCCGGCCACCAGGTGGGCGTTGAACGAGTAACCGGGCAGCAGAGGATCGTTTTGCGTTTCAGCCATTTTCACGGCGCTCCGAAGCGAGAGTGAAGAAACCATTTGTCCATATCGTTATTTTAGCCGGAACCGGCAGGTACGGGGGCGCGCTTCAGGGCGACGCCCGCGGCTTAAGCCCGCTTTATTACAGAAAATAACCTGTATTGCCGTCGCTGTCAGGCTTTTTAATACATAACCGAAGTGTCTATAAGCGCGGCAGAAATGTCCACATCGAATATTTGCGTGGCGTCACAAATTCTCGCTTCACAGCATTTTTATCCATAAGTTCAGCGGATCCACCCTGACCCTTTTGACGGGGTAAAACTAATGTTCTCTCCATGTTTGTTTATCGCATGGAGTATGAAGATGGCTATTGCGCTGGGACTCGATTTTGGCAGCGACTCGGTTCGGGCTTTGGCGGTGGATTGCGCCACCGGCGCCGAACTTGCCACAAGCGTTGAGTGGTATCCACGCTGGCAGGAGGGGCGCTATTGCGACGCGGCCCGCAACCAGTTCCGCCATCATCCGCGGGATTACATTGAATCAATGGAAGCGGCGCTGAAAACCGTGCTGGCGGAACTCTCGCCGGAACAGCGCGCCGCCGTGGTGGGCATCGGCGTCGACAGCACCGGCTCGACGCCTGCGCCGATTGACGCCAGCGGCAACGTGCTGGCGCTGAACCCGGAATTCGCCGACAACCCCAACGCGATGTTTGTGCTCTGGAAAGATCACACCTCGGTGGACGAAGCGGAAGAAATCACCCGCCTGTGCCATACGCCGGGCAAAGCGGATTACTCGCGCTACATCGGCGGCATTTACTCCAGTGAATGGTTCTGGGCCAAAATTCTGCACGTGACGCGTCAGGACAGCGCCGTGGCCCAGGCCGCCGCCTCGTGGATTGAACTGTGCGACTGGGTGCCCGCTCTGCTCTCCGGCACTACCCGCCCGGCGGACATTCGCCGCGGCCGCTGCAGCGCCGGACACAAATCGCTGTGGCATGAGAGCTGGGGCGGCCTGCCGCCTGCGAGCTTTTTCGACGAGCTCGACCCGCTGATTAACCAGCATCTCGACTACCCGATGTTTACCGACACCTTCACTGCCGATATTCCGGTGGGCAACCTCTGCGCCGACTGGGCGCAGCGCCTCGGCCTGCCGGAGAGCGTAGTTATCTCCGGCGGCGCGTTTGACTGTCATATGGGCGCGGTGGGCGCAGGCGCTCAGCCGAACACGCTGGTCAAAGTTATCGGCACCTCCACCTGCGACATTCTGGTGGCGGAAAAAGCGGATGTCGGCGATCGCGCCGTGAAAGGCATTTGCGGTCAGGTGGATGGCAGCGTGGTGCCGGATTTCATCGGGCTGGAAGCCGGTCAGTCAGCGTTTGGCGATATCTACGCCTGGTTTGGCCGCCTGCTCGGCTGGCCGCTCGACACCCTGGCGCAACAGCACCCGGAACTAAAACCGCAGATCGAGGCGAGCAAAAAACAGCTTCTGCCTCAGCTGACCGAAGCGTGGGCGAAAAACCCGTCGCTCGATCATCTGCCGGTGATCCTCGACTGGTTCAACGGCCGCCGCACGCCGTTCGCCAACCAGCGTCTGAAAGGCGTCATTACCGATCTTAACCTCGCCACCGACGCGCCGCTGCTGTTCGGCGGGCTGATTGCCGCCACCGCCTTCGGCGCGCGCGCCATTCAGGAGTGCTTTATCGACCAGGGCATCGCCGTTAACAACGTGATGGCGCTTGGCGGCATCGCCCGTAAAAACCCGGTGATCATGCAGGTGTGCTGCGATGTGCTGAACCGTCCGCTGCAAATCGTCGCCTCCGATCAGTGCTGCGCGCTGGGCGCGGCCATCTTCGCCGCCGTCGCGGCGGGCGCCCATGCCGACATTCCGCAGGCGCAGCAGGCGATGGCAAGCCGGATTGAAAGCACGCTGGAGCCGCAGCCAGAGCGCGCCGCGCGTTTCGAACAACTCTACCGCCGCTTCCAGCAATGGTCGCAAAGCGCGGAACAACACTATCTCCCTTCAGCCGCCATCCCGCAGTCTGCCGAGCACGCAGGCCAGGCGGCCCTGACACATTAAGGACACGATGATGACAATTTTCGATCAATACGAAGTGTGGTTTGTGATTGGCAGCCAGCACCTTTACGGCCCTGAAACGCTGCGTCAGGTGAATCAGCACGCCGAGCAGGTGGTGAATGCGCTGAACGCCGAAGCGAAACTGCCGTGCAGGCTGGTGTTAAAGCCGCTCGGCACCACACCGGACGAAATCACCGCCATCTGTCGTGACGCTAACTACGACGATAAATGCGCGGGCCTGGTGGTGTGGCTGCACACCTTCTCGCCAGCCAAAATGTGGATTAACGGCCTGTCCATCCTCAACAAACCGCTGCTGCAGTTCCATACCCAGTTCAACGCGCAGATCCCGTGGGGCAGCATCGATATGGACTTTATGAACCTGAACCAGACCGCCCACGGCGGCCGTGAGTTCGGCTTCATCGGCGCGCGTATGCGTCTGTAACACAGCGTCGTGACCGGCCACTGGCAGGATAAGCAGTCCCAGGGGCGTCTTGGCGCGTGGATGCGTCAGGCGGTGTCGAAACAGGATACCCGCCATCTGAAAGTGGCGCGTTTTGGCGACAACATGCGTGAAGTCGCGGTGACCGAAGGGGATAAAGTCGCGGCGCAGATCAAGTTTGGTTTCTCGGTGAACACCTGGGGCGTGGGCGATCTGGTGGCTATCGTTAATGACGTCAGCGAAGGCGATATCAACGCGCTGGTGGATGAATATGAAAGCAGCTACCGCCTGACCGCCGCCGCGCAGATCAACGGCGATAAACGCCAGAACGTTATCGACGCCGCGCGCATCGAGCTTGGCATGAAGCGCTTCCTGGAGGACGGCGGCTTCCACGCCTTCACCACCACGTTTGAAGATCTGCACGGCCTGAAACAGCTGCCGGGCCTCGCGGTTCAGCGCCTCATGCAGCAGGGCTACGGCTTTGCGGGCGAAGGCGACTGGAAAACCGCCGCGCTGCTGCGCATCATGAAAGTGATGTCCACCGGCCTTGAAGGCGGCACCTCCTTTATGGAGGACTACACCTACAACTTCGAAAACGGCAACGACATGGTGCTGGGCTCCCACATGCTGGAAGTCTGCCCGACCATCGCCACGCCGGAAAAACCGATCCTCGACGTGCAATACCTCGGCATCGGCGGCAAAGCCGATCCGGCGCGCCTGATCTTCTCGACCACCACCGGCCCGGCGGTGAACGCGAGCCTTATCGATCTGGGCGATCGCTTCCGTCTGCTGGTGAACTGCGTCGACGCGGTGGAAACCCCGCACTCCCTGCCGAAGCTGCCGGTCGCCAACGCGCTGTGGAAAGCCCAGCCGGATCTGCCGACGGCCTCTGAAGCCTGGATCCTCGCAGGCGGCGCGCACCACACCGTCTTCAGCCAGGCCCTGACGCTCGACGACATGCGCCTGTTCGCTGAAATGCACGACCTTGAACTTGCCGTTATCGACAACGACACCCGCCTGCCGGCCTTTAAAGACGCGCTGCGCTGGAATGAAGTCTATTACGGCTTCAAACGTTAACGCACGACTGCCCGACGGCGCTCGTTGACCGGCCTGTGATGCGCAGGCCGTACGCGACGCGCCCTCCGGCATGGAGACGACAATGTTAGAAGAACTTAAGCGTCAGGTGCTGGAAGCCAATCTGGCGCTGCCAAAGCACAATCTGGTGACGCTGACGTGGGGGAACGTCAGCGCGGTTGACCGCGAGCGCGGCGTGTTGGTTATCAAGCCCTCCGGCGTCGATTACACCCTGATGACCGCCGACGATATGGTGGTGGTCAGCATCGAGACCGGCGAGGTCGTCGAAGGCACCAAAAAGCCCTCTTCCGACACGCCGACTCACCGCCTGCTCTATCAACAGTTCCCGACCATCGGCGGCATCGTGCATACCCATTCGCGCCACGCCACCATCTGGGCGCAGGCGGGGCTGCCCATCCCGGCGACCGGCACGACGCATGCCGACTACTTCTACGGCGCGATCCCCTGCACCCGAAAAATGACGGATGAAGAGATTAACGGCGCATATGAATGGGAAACCGGCGTGGTGATCGCTGAAACCTTCCGTGAACACGATATCGACCCGGCCCAGATGCCCGGCGTGCTGGTGCATTCGCACGGCCCTTTCGCCTGGGGCAAAGACGCGGTCGACGCCGTGCATAACGCGATTGTGCTGGAAGAAGTGGCTTATATGGGCATCTTCTGTCGCCAGCTCGCGCCCGAACTGCCGGACATGCAGCAGACGCTGCTGGATAAACACTACCTGCGCAAACACGGCGCAAAAGCGTATTACGGGCAGTAAAACCGCGCCCGGCAGCGCCGCCGGGCGAAAACACACCTGTATAAAACCCCAGCAAAACACCCTCAACCAGGCTATAATCACGCCTGGTTTTTTACGTGAGTACGCAGCGTGGCTGAAGCGCATCAGGGGTTTATTTTAAGCCGACACTGGCGGGATACCCCGCAGGGCACGGAGATTGAATTCTGGCTGGCGACGGACGCCGGGCCGCTGCGGGTTTGCCTGCCGCCGCAGGAGTCGGTGGCGTTTATCCCGCAGGCCGAACGTCCGCGCGCCGAAAGCCTGCTGGCGCAGGAGAACGACGCGCGCTTCGCCCCACTCGCCCTGCAAGATTTTCAGCGCCAGCCGGTGTGCGGGCTTTACTGCCGCTCGCACCGCCAGCTGATGCGCCTTGATAAGCTGCTGCGCGAGAACGGCGTAACGGTCTACGAGGCGGATATCCGCCCGCCGGAGCGCTTTCTGATGGAGCGCTTTATCACCGCCCCCGTGTGGGTCAGCGGCGAGCGTCAGGGCGACCGGTTGATTAACGCCCGCCTGAAACCCAATCCGCACTATCGCCCGCCGCTCAAATGGGTGTCGCTGGATATCGAAACCACCCGCCACGGCGAGCTGTACTGCATTGGTCTCGAAGGCTGCGGCTCCCGCGTGGTGTACATGCTCGGGCCGGAGAACGGCGACGCCTCTGGTCTCGATTTCGAACTGGAATATGTCGCAAGCCGCCCGCAGCTGATTGAAAAGCTCAACGCCTGGTTTGCCCGGCACGATCCGGACGTGCTGATAGGCTGGAACGTTGTCCAGTTCGATCTGCGTATGCTGCAAAAACATGCCGAGCGCTACGGCGTGCCGCTGCGGCTCGGTCGCGGCGGCAGCGATCTGGAGTGGCGCGAGCACGGGTTTAAAAACGGCGTGTTTTTCGCACAGGTGCCCGGGCGGCTGATTATCGACGGCATCGAGGCGCTAAAATCCGCCTTCTGGAATTTCTCGTCGTTTTCGCTGGAGGCGGTGTCGCAGGAGCTGCTCGGCGAAGGCAAAGCCATCGATAACCCATGGCAGCGCATGGATGAGATTGACCGCCGTTTCGCCGAAGACAAACCCGCGCTCGCCACCTATAACCTGAAAGACTGCGAGCTGGTGACGCGCATTTTCCATAAAACGGAGATTATGCCGTTTCTGCTGGAGCGCGCCACGGTCAACGGCCTGCCCGTCGACCGGCACGGCGGCTCGGTGGCGGCGTTCAGCCACCTCTATTTTCCGCGTATGCACCGCGCGGGCTTCGTGGCGCCGAACCTCGGCGCGGTGCCGCCGCAGGCGAGCCCCGGCGGCTATGTGATGGATTCGCAGCCCGGCCTCTACGACTCGGTGCTGGTGCTGGATTACAAAAGCCTCTACCCGTCGATTATCCGCACCTTTCTTATCGACCCGGTCGGTCTGGTGGAAGGGCTCGGCGCGCCGCACAGCGCGGCGAGCGTGGAAGGCTTTATCGGCGCCTGGTTTTCGCGCAACACGCACTGCCTGCCGGAGATCGTCACGCAGATCTGGCAGGGGCGCGAAGAGGCCAAACGGCTTGGCAACAAACCGCTCTCCCAGGCGCTGAAAATCATTATGAATGCGTTTTATGGCGTGCTCGGCACCAGCGCGTGCCGCTTCTTCGACCCGCGCCTCGCCTCTTCTATTACCATGCGCGGCCATGACATCATGCGTCAGACCAAAGCGCTTATCGAAGCGCAGGGCTACACGGTGATTTACGGCGACACCGACTCCACCTTCGTGTGGCTGAAAAGCCCGCACGGCGAAGCGGAGGCCGCGCAGACAGGCCAGCGGCTGGTAGCGCACGTTAACGCGTGGTGGAAACAGCATCTGCAGGAGAGTATGGGGCTTGAGAGCGCGCTGGAGCTGGAGTTTGAAACCCACTTCTGCCGTTTTCTGATGCCGACGATCCGCGGCGCGGAGACCGGCAGCAAGAAGCGCTACGCGGGGCTGATTCAGGAAGGAGACCGCCAGCGCATGGTGTTTAAAGGGCTTGAGACAGTGCGCACCGACTGGACGCCGCTTGCCCAGCAGTTCCAGCAGGATCTCTACCTGCGGATTTTTCGCCGCGAGCCGTATCAGGATTACATCCGCGATACCATCGCCCGGCTGATGGCGGGCGAGCTGGACGACAGGCTGGTCTATCGCAAGCGCCTGCGCCGTCCGCTCAGTGAGTATCAGCGCAACGTGCCGCCGCATGTTCGCGCAGCAAGGCTGGCCGATGAGCATAACGCGCGCCTCGGGCGTCCGGCGCAGTATCAGAACCGCGGCACCATTAAATATGTCTGGACGGTAAACGGCCCGGATCCGGTGGATTATCAGCAGGGCGCGCTCGACTACGATCACTATTTAACGAAGCAGTTAGAGCCCGTCGCCGATGGGATCTTACCGTTCATGGAAGATGACTTTGCTACACTGATGACAGGGCAGATGGGGCTTTTTTGACGCGTGACGAACGTCCTGCCATCCAGTACCATAGCGCCC
>Ga0157365_10000293_pt1 | contig 22570 bp, 22 predicted proteins | sample AttsexASBM3_FD_111478 | JGI IMG/M metagenome (GOLD analysis project Ga0157365, IMG submission 111478) | Fungus gardens microbial communities from leaf cutter ant in Ribeirão Preto, State of São Paulo, Brazil - Atta sexdens ASBM3 | ecosystem: Host-associated > Fungi > Mycelium > Unclassified ... | reverse complement strand
GCAGGCATCCGATCCATGATCGCACGCAGGCACCATGAGAGGGGTGGCGCACCCGGACGGGATTGGTTATGAGAGGCGCGTGGACCCGTAGCTCAGCTGGATAGAGCGCTGCCCTCCGAAGGCTGATGTCAACTGTGCCGAGAGAAAACTGTGAAGGAAAAACCGACGCGAAAACAAGGGTTTGTGATAAGACGTTTCGCTGCTTCCCACACCCGGAATTTTCACGTAAGCACTGCGTAAGCAGCAAGCACCCATAGCTCAGCTGGATAGAGCGTCGCCCTCCGAAGGCGAAGGCCTCAGGTTCGAATCCTGATGGGTGCGCCAGCTTCCCTTCCACATTGTCCAGATCAGCTCAGTAAGTACCGGCCGTTTCCGACGCTTGGCTTCCAGAAGAGCGATGTTGAACCGTCGGATGAACGGTCTGGCCGAGTTTTTGCCTTGAGCGGTCCGTCCGACAAGATCGTTATCCATGTTGGCTGATGGGGCGATAGCTGCTCAGCCGTCGACCAGCGCCAGCGCCTCGACGGTGTAGCGGCTGCCGCTGACGGCGGCATGCGGCATGGCCTCATTGATGGCGGCGAGGTCGGCCGGCGTCAGGACCACATCGGCAGCCGCCGCATTCTCCTCTAGGTGCCGGACCTTGCGGGCGCCGGGGATCGGCACGACGAAGTCGCCCTGGTGCAGCACCCAGGCCAGCGCGAGCTGGGCAGCCGTCACGCCCTTCTCCTCCGCCAGTTTGGCGAGCGTGTCGAGCAGCGCCTGGTTGGCCGCAAGGTTCCCGGCCTCGAAGCGCGGCAGGGTGCGGCGGAAGTCGTCGGCGCCCAGGCTCTCACGGTCGCGGATCGCGCCGGTGAGCAGGCCGCGGCCGAGCGGCGAGTATGGCACGAAGCCGATGCCGAGCTCGCGGCAGGTCGGCAGCACCTCGGCCTCCGGCTCGCGGCTCCACAGCGAATATTCGCTCTGCACCGCCGCGATCGGGTGGACGGCGTGCGCCCGGCGGATGGTGGCGGCGCCCGCCTCCGACAGGCCGAGCGCGCGCACCTTGCCGGCGCGCACCAGATCGGCCATCGCGCCGACCGTATCCTCGATCGGGACGCTCGGATCGACGCGGTGCTGGTAGAATAGGTCGATCACCTCGACGCCGAGGCGCTTCAGCGAGGCGTCGCAGACCTCGCGGACATGCTCCGGCCGGCTGTCGACGCCGACCATGCGCTCGTGACCGCGCCCCTCGTCGGCAATCCTGAAGCCGAACTTGGTGGCGATGACGACGCGGTCGCGCACGTCCTTCAGCGCCTTGCCGACCAGCTCCTCATTCTCGAACGGGCCGTAGACCTCGGCGGTGTCGAAGAAGGTGACGCCTACCTCGACGGCACGGCGCAGCGTGCGGATCGAGTCCGCCTCGGGCTGGCCGCCATAGGCGAAGCTCATGCCCATGCAGCCGAGGCCGATGGCGGAGACGGCTAGGTCGGGTCCGAGTTGGCGCAGTTGCATGGTCGTATCTCCAGACGGTTCGGCAGCGCAGATGGCACCGGAGTAGCGTGGCAATAAGCCGGGACAATTCGGACAGGCTGTCCTATGCTGCTCAACAATGCGGCGTGCCGATCTGCCAGCCCTGTCGATCCTCGCCTCGGTCGCGGAAGCGCGCAGCTTCCGGGGCGCCGCGACGGCGACCGGCCTGTCCGTCTCGGCGGTCAGCCACGCAATCCAGGGCCTGGAGCGCAGCTTGGGCCTGCGGCTGCTCGACCGCACGACCCGCAGCGTCGCGCCGACCGAAGCTGGGCAGCGGCTGCTCGCCGGTCTGGTGCCCGCGCTCGCCACGATCGAGGAGGCGGTGGAAGCGGCGGGCGAGACGGGCCGCAGCTTGACGGGCACGCTGCGGCTGACGCTGCCGCACTCGGCGGCGGAACTGGTCGTGCTGCCGCTGGCGGCGGCCTTCATCCGCGACCATCCCGGCGTGGCGGTGGAGTTGATCGTCGAGGACCGGCTGACCGACATCGTCGCGACCGGCTTCGACGCGGGCGTGCGCTTCGGCGAGAGCCTGGAGCAGGACATGATCGCGGTGCCGATCGGGCCGATGCAGCGCGCCGCCGTCGTGGCGACCCCGGCCTATTTCGCCGACCATGCGCCGCCGCGCACGCCGCGCGACCTTGCCGACCACATCGGCATCCTGCGGCGCTTCTCGAGCGGCAGGCTCTACCACTGGGAGTTCGAGAAGGACGGCGCGGCGGTGACGGTCGCGATGCGCGGACCGCTCGTCCTCAACGACAACCGGCTGATCGCCGAGGCGGCGCTGATGGGCGCGGGGCTCGCCTATGTGTTCGAGGACACGGTCGCGCGGGAGATCGCCGACGGTCGCCTCGTGCGGGTGCTGGAGGACTGGTGTCCTCCCTTCGCGGGCTTCTTCCTCTACTATCCCCGTCGCGACCTGATGCGGCCGGTGCTGCGCGCCTTCATCGACTTCACGCGGAACGGCTGACGGCCTCCACCGCTACGCCGCGCTTCGGCATGGGACGGCCTGCGGCTCGCGCAGCAGGTTCTCGGCCATGAAGCCGACGAAGGCCGACACCTTCGGCGAGGGATGGCGGCTTGCCGGCCAGAGGATGTGGAAGGCGCCGACATCGCGCAGATGCTCCTCCAGCACGCTGACCAGCGTGCCGCGCCGGAGCTGCCCGCGCACCGCGAAGCTCGGCAGGCAGGCGAGGCCGAAGCCCTCCTCCGCCAGGCAGATCTGCGGCTCCAGCGTGCTGGCGACGCAGGTCACCGGCAGCGGGAGATCGAGGTCGACGCCATCCCGCATCAGCGGCCAGCGCTCCAGCCGACCGGTCGAGGGATATTTGTGGTGCAGGCAGGCGTGGCCGAGCAGATCCTCGGGCACGACCGGCGTGCCGCGCGCGGCGAGATACTCCGGCGACGCGACGATGCGATGCCCGAAGGCGCCCGCACGCCGCATCATCAGCCGGGAGTCGCGCGCCTCGCCGGTGCGGATCACCGCGTCGAACCCCTCGTCGATCACGTCGACCAGCCGGTCGGTGAAGTCGAGGTCCAGCTCGATCTCGGGATAGGCGCGCAGGAAGGCCATTACCGCCGGCATCATCAGCATGCCGATCAGCGGCAGGCTGACCCTGAGCTTGCCGCGGGGCGCCTGGCGCGTCTGCGACAGCTCCAGCTCGGCCGCCTCGATCTCGCAGAAGATGCGCCGGCAGCGGTCGAGGAACAGCGTGCCTTCCGGCGTGAGCGTCAGCGAGCGGGTGGAGCGGTGGAACAGGCGCACGGCGAGCCGCTCCTCCAGCCGCGCCACGGCCTTGCCGACTGCCGAGGCCGAGATGCCGAGCGGGGTCGCCGCCGCGGCGAAGCTGCCGCTCTCGGCGGTCTGGACGAAGGCGTTGAGCGCGCCGAGATGCTCCATCGTCAACTCCGAGACCGGACGCCGATGTCCGGATTGTTCGGAACTCTAGCGCAATTCCGCCTGGCTGGGGAGGTACTTACGGTTCCGCTCCATGACCGAGCCTTCCGTCGCCGTCGCACCGACCTGCACGCCCGCGCCCTCCGACCACCTGCCGCTGCCGGGGCTGCTTGCCTTCGCGATGGCGGGGTTCGTCACCATCCTGACCGAGGCGCTTCCCGCCGGGCTGCTGCCGCAGATCGGCGCCGGCCTCGGCGTGTCGGAGGCGCTCGCCGGGCAACTCGTCACTGTCTACGCGATCGGCTCGCTCGCCGCCGCAATCCCGCTGACGGCTGCGACGCAAGGGATGCGGCGCCGGCCGCTGCTGCTCGCCGCCATCGCCGGTTTCGCCCTCGCCAACACGGTGACAGCACTATCGTCGAGCTACGCGCTGACGCTCGCCGCGCGCTTCTGCGGCGGTGCCTCGGCGGGGCTGCTTTGGGCGCTGCTCGCAGGCTACGCCGCCCGGATGGTGGCGGCACCTCTGAAGGGCCGCGCCATCGCGGTGGCGATGGTCGGCACCCCGCTGGCGCTGTCGCTCGGCATTCCGGCAGGCACCTTCCTCGGGACCCTGATCGGCTGGCGCCTCTGCTTCGGGCTGATGAGCGGGCTAACCCTGATCCTGATCGGCTGGGTGGTCGCGGCGGTGCCGGACTTTCCCGGCCAGCGCGCGGATAAGCGCCACCGGCTCGGCACCGTCCTCGCGATGCCCGGCGTGCGGCCCGTGCTGTTTGTCACGCTCGCTTTCGTGCTCGCGCACAACATCCTCTACACCTACGTCGCGCCGTTCCTCGCCGCGGCCGGGATGGCCGGACGCACCGATCTCGTGCTGCTCGTCTTCGGCACGACCTCGCTCGCGGGGATCGGGATCGTCGGCGCCCTCATCGCCCGGAGGCTGCGGATGCTGACGCTCGTCAGCATCGTGCTGTTCGGCCTCGCGGCACTGGCGCTCGGGGTCGAAGGCGACGTTCCCGCCGTGATCTACGGCGCGGTCGCGGCGTGGGGTCTCGCCTTCGGCGGCGCCGCGACCCTGTTCCAGACCGCGCTGTCCGACGCGGCAGGCGATGCTGCCGACGTCGCCCAGTCGATGCTGGTCACGGCCTGGAACGCGGCGATCGCCGGTGGTGGGCTGATCGGCGGCGTGATCCTGGAGGGTGCCGGCGTCGGCGGCTTCGCGCCCGCGCTGCTTCTCCTCCTGATCCCGGCCTTCATCATCACCCTCCGCGCCCGCCGTCACGGCTTCCCGTCGGCAACGCACCCCTGATCCAAGGAATCCCCGATATGTCCTTATCAACTTCAACGCTCGGACCCCGAGTCGACGCAGTGATCGACGGCGCGCTCGCGGCCGAGCGCATCGTCGGCACCGTGGTCCTCGTCGCCCACGACGGCGAGGTCGTCCACGCCCGCGCCGGTGGCCTTGCCGATCGCGAGGCGGGCACGCCGATGCGCGAGGACGCCATCTTCCGGCTGGCCTCGGTATCGAAGCCGTTCACCGCGGCGGCGGTGATGGCGCTGGTGTCCGACGGGCGGCTCGATCTCGACCGTCCGGTCGCCGACTGGCTGCCGGATTTCGCGCCACGGTTCGACGGCAGGCCGGCGACCGTCACGCTGCGTCACCTTCTCAGCCACAGTTCGGGGCTCGGCTACGGCTTCCTCGAACCCGAGGACGGTCCGCTGCATCAGGCCGGGGTGTCCGATGGCATGGACCTTTCCGGCCTGACGCTGGCGGAGAACCTCGCCCGCCTGGCGACCGTGCCGCTGGCCTTTGCGCCGGGATCCGCCTTCCGTTACTCGCTCGGACTGGACGTCGCGGGTGCCGTGATCGAGGCGGCGACCGGTCTTTCGCTTCCCGAAGCGATGCAGCGCCTCGTCACCGGGCCGCTCGACCTGCGAGACACGGGCTTCGCCCTCACCGAGCCGTCGCGTCTCGCGGTGGCTTACGCGGACGCCACGCCGCGCCCACGCTGCATAGCCGACACCGACAGCCTGCCGCTCTTCCCCGGCTGCGCCGACATCGTGATGGACCCCGCCCGCGTGTTCAATGCCGGGGCCTTCCCATCGGGCGGCGCCGGCATGGCCGGCACGGCGGCCGAGGTGCTGCGCCTGCTCGAAGCGTTGCGGCAGGGCAGCGGCCCGTTGATGACTGCGGCCTGCCTCGCCGAGATGGGCCGCGACCAGATCGGCGGGATCGAGATCGAGGGTTCGCCCGGCTGGGGCTATGGTCTCGGCTTCTCGGTGCTGCGCGACGCCGAAGCGGCCGGCGTCGCGGAGTCGCCCGGCACCTGGCGCTGGGGCGGCGCCTACGGCCATAGCTGGTTCGTCGATCCCTCTCGCGGCCTCAGCGTCGTCGCGCTCACCAACACCGCCTTCGAGGGCATGTCGAACGCCGGCCGCTTCCCGGCGGATCTCAGCCGCGCGATCTATGCCGCGCTGTAACTCAACATGCGACAGTCCCGGGCGTTTCGACGTCCTGCTAATAGCGATGGGTTGGCGTTCGACCGAAAGCACCGCCGTATCAACCCGACGTGTTCTGTCGATGCCGGCTCGGGGCGCAGCCCACGACGCGGCGGAAAGCGGTGCTGAACGCCGCCTCGGACTCGTACCCGACCGAAAAGGCGATGCTGGCGACACCGTCATCGGTCCGCCGCAGCCGGTCGGCGGCGAGGCGCATGCGCCAGTCCGTCAGATAATCCAGCGGCGGTCGCCCGACGGCCTCGCGGAATCGCTCGGCGAAGGTCGTGCGCGACATGCCTGCATGCTCGGCGAGCGCGGACAGCGTCCAGCGTCGGCCCGGCTCGCCGTGCATGGCGCCGATCGCCCGCGCGAGGCGAGCATCGGACAGCGCGCCGAGCCAGCCGGACGACTTGCTCGACCCACTCGCCAGCCACAAGCGCAGTACCTGCAACAGCATGATCTGGGCGAGATGATCGGCCATCAGCGCCTGACCGGGCGCACCGTCCCTGATTTCTACTGCAAGCTGGTCGAGCGCCCAACGCAGCACGGCGGCTTGGCTCGACGCATCGCGAAGGTGGACGATGGCCGGCAAGGCACCGAACAGCAGTCCGGCATAGTCGCCCTCGAAGGCGAAGCGCCCGCCGATCAGGAAGAAGTCGCCACCACCATTGCAGGTCGCGATGCCGTCCACCGCCCGATCGTAGATGGCAGGCGAGTCGATCGGCGGCAGCGCGAGGTCGGTCGCGAACAGGAACGGCCGGCCGCGCGTCAGGAGGAAGCAGTCGCCGGCTTCGATCCGGCGCGGCTCGGCGTCCCCGTCTACCTGTACCCAGCAGGCGCCGCGCATCACGGCGTTGAACTTGATGCCCTCGTGCGGCGGGAAGCGGATCGCCCATTCGCCGCCGGCGTCGAGGCCCGCGCTGACCGCGCTTCTCGGCCGCAGCAGGGACAGGACATCAGACAAGGGGTCCAGCGCGGCCACTCCGGACGATGGCGAAAGAGATGCGGACCCTACCGCATGGATCGTTCAATCTCCAGCGCCGATGGTGGCTCCGAACCGGCAGGATGCGCCTGCTCGACCTGGAGGCAGACCATCATGATCGATCAGCAGCATCCGCTCGGCACGGGCTTCGGCGCGCGGACGACCGCCGCCGACATCCTTGACGGTATCGATCTCACCGGCAAGCGCGCGATCGTTACCGGGGGTCACTCGGGACTTGGGTTGGAGACGTCAAAAGCTCTCGCGGCAGCAGGAGCGGAGGTGATCGTCGCCGCGCGCGACGCCGAGCGTGCGAAGTCGGCGTTGCATGACCTGCCTGCCGTCACGGTCGCACCGCTCGACCTCTCTGATCTCGCGAGCGTGCGCGCCTTCGCGGACCGAATGCTGGCCGACGGACGGCACCTCGACCTGCTCGTCGCCAATGCCGGCATCATGGCCTGTCCCGAGACGCGCGTTGGCCCGGGCTGGGAGGCACAGTTCGCGACCAACCACCTCGGACATTTCGCGCTGACGCATCGGCTTTGGCCGCTGCTGCGCGGTGGATCGCGCGTGATCTCCGTCTCCTCGGCCGGCCATCACGCCTCGCCGATGCGCTGGGACGACGTGCAATTCGAGCGCGGCTACGAAAAGTGGCCGGCCTACGGGCAGTCGAAGACAGCCAACGCGCTGTTCGCGCTCCACGTCGATCGTATCGGCCGCGATGATGGAATACGGGCCTTCTCGCTCCATCCCGGCAAGATCTTCACGCCCCTCCAGCGGCATCTGGCGCAGGAGGAGATGGTCGCGGCGGGTTGGCTCGACGCGAGCGGCAACCCGGCCGACCCGACCTTCAAGACACCTGCGCAGGGTGCGGCGACGGCGCTGTGGGCGGCGACCTCGTCGCAACTGGACGTCCTGGGCGGGCTCTACTGCGAGGATTGCGACGTCGCATCGGTGGCCCACGACGCCCGCTTCGTCGGCGTCAGGCCCTATGCCATCGATCCCGATGAGGCGGAGCGGCTCTGGGCGCTCTCAATTGCGCTGACCGGGTGCTCATCGCCTGGGGTCGGGTCATGACTGACGCGCAAGTTGGAGGAACAATTAGACCGCCCGCGAAAGCGTTCGTGCCGGTATTTACTACCTGCAATCTACGTTCCGGGCGGCGGCTACTCCTTCAAGAACGCTTGATGCCCGGCAGGTTACCCATCTCGCTGGCCAGGAACTCGGCCAGCAGACGGACCCGCGCGACATCGGCCCGTTCGGGCACGATCAGCATGTTCAGCGGCACTGGCGCGAGAACATGATCTGGCAGCACCGTTTCCAGTCGGCCCTCCGCCAGCAGATCGTCCACCAGCCAGATATGGGCCGGGCCGATACCACGACCGGCCAGAAAGGCTTCGCGTGCGGCCAGTCCGTGATCGATCCGCAGCCGCCCGCCGACCGGCACCCGGTGAAGTTTGCCGTCGGGGCCTTCGAGCGCCAGCGCCTCGCTTCCGGCGATGTTCGACATGCGGATACCCTCGTGTTCCGCCAGCGCCGCCGTCGTCTCGGGGCGTCCGTGCCGCTCCAGATAGGCGCGAGAAGCGACGAGCACGCGCCGGCTCATGCCGAGGGAATGCAGCTTCAGGGAGCTGTCGGTGAGCGGGCCAAGGCGCAACGCAATGTCCACGCCGTCGCGAACGAGGTCGATGCGCTCGTCCGTGAGGCTCAGATCGACTGCCATGCCGAGGTGGCGGTCCTGAAACAGGAAGATCAACCGGCTGACATGCCGCACCCCGAGCGCGGCGGTGCAGGACAGGCGCACCGATCCACCGGGCAGGCCGCTCCCGTTCCTCACCTCGTCCCCAGCCCGCTCCACCAAGCGCAGGATCTGGAGGGCGTTGGCGTAATAGCGGCTGCCTTCCTCGGTCAGCGCGACGCTGCGGGTGGTCCGGTTGAAGAGCGCTGTACCGAGAGCCTCCTCCAACTCGCGCAAGTGTCGCGTGACGCTGGACTGCCCGATGCGCATCTCCCGTGCGACAGCCGACAGGTTGCCGCGCTCGGCGACGCGGACGAAGGTGCGCAAGCGTTCGAGCGTGACATCCGATCTATCCATTTTTTGGCACTATCATATCTGCACGCGATGGATACCGCATCAATCCGCCACCGCCTAGTTGGAGGGCCCGCTTCCCACTGGGTATCCGCCATGAACGTGCTTCTCGTCTTCGCCCATCCCGAACCGCTCTCCCTGAATGCCGCGCTGCGCGACGTCGCCGTCGGCGAACTGGAAGCACAGGGGCATGAGGTGCGGGTGTCGGACCTCTACGCCATGGACTGGAAGGCGGCGGTGGACCGCGCAGACTTTCCCACGCTGGCCGGCGACACGCGCCTGAGGGTAGCGGCTGCCTCGGGCGAGGCGGTCGCCGCCGCAGCGCTGACGACCGACGTGACGACCGAGCAGGAGAAGCTGCTCTGGGCCGACGTGCTGATCCTCCAGTTCCCGCTCTGGTGGTTCGCCATGCCGGCGATCCTCAAGGGGTGGGTCGACCGGGTCTATGCCTACGGCTTCGCCTATGGCGTGGGCGAACACAGCGATCTGCGTTGGGGTGACCGCTACGGCGAGGGAACGCTCGCCGGCAAGCGCGCCATGCTGATCGTGACGACCGGTGGGTGGGAGCAGCACTATGCGCCCCGCGGCATCAACGGGCCGATCGACGACCTTCTGTTCCCGATCAACCACGGCATCCTGCACTATCCCGGCTATGATGTGCTGCCACCATTCGTGGCCTACCGGGTCGATCGTCTCGACGAGGCGGGGTTCGAGCACGTCGCGGGACGCCTGCGCGAGCGGATGCGCACGCTCGTGACCACCGCGCCGATCCCGTACCGCCGCCAGAACGGCGGCGACTACCTGATCCCGACCCTCGAACTGCGGCCCGGCATCGGCGCGCAGGACGTCACGGGCTTTGCGCTGCACCGAAGAGAAAGCGGCCTGGAAGAATGACCCGCATACGTGGCCGCCTCGTTTCGCAGCTCAACAGCCATCGGGCTGGTCCTGCGGCGCGAGCACGCCCATCGCAGCGGGAACCATTGCCATCATGCGTGCCTTCGACACGCCGTCGCGCGCCTGGACGGAGAGGCCGTGAAGCACGGTGGCGAAATAGTCCCCGAGAGCTTGCGTATCCGTATCCGGCGACAGCTCGCCTTCGGCGACGGCCCGCTCCAGTCGTTCGACGAGCGAGGCCGTCCGGCGGCGGCGGAGGTCGACCAGCCAGTCGCGGATGCCCTCGTTGGCGCTGGCGCAGTTGGTCGCCGCCGAGACCACCATGCAACCGGCGGGGCGGGCCTGCCGCGTGTAGGTCTCGACGGCATCGCGGAGTGTTCGCTCGATGGCCGCGCGGGCAGTGGTTTCTTCCACCAGCGCCCGCGTGGCGAAGCCGCCCTCACCGGCGTCGTAGAGCGCCACCGCTTCCCGGAACAAAGCCTCCTTGGAGCCGAATGCCGCGTATATACGCGCCGAGGCGAGGCCGAGTGCCTCCACCAGATCGGCCATCGATACGCCCTCGTAGCCGCGCGCCCAGAACAGGTCGCGCGCCTTCGCCAGCGCCTCGTCGCGATCGAACTCCCGCGGCCGTCCCGCCATCGCGGCCTCCATTCTTGGTTGGACGACAAATAATCTGCTTGACAGTGGGAGGCAAGCCTTCATTCTTTAACGATCGATCAACAATCGTCGGAGTGAAGATCCCCATGGTCTCCACGGATCAAGTCACCGCGCCGGGCGCGGCACGAGGTATGATGGCCGGGCGCGGCGGCGCGCTCGCGCTGCTCGCCTTTGCCCAGCTCATCTACTCGCTCGACATCAACATCGTGTTCGTCGCTCTGCCCGATATCGGCGCAGGGCTGCACTTCTCCGGGCAGACGCTGCAATGGGTGGTCAGCGCCTACATGGTGCTGTGCGGCGGCTTCCTGCTGTTCGGCGGCCGGGCGGCGGACTTGATCGGCCAACGGCGGATGTTCATATTCGCGCTCACCCTCTACGCGCTGTCGTCTCTGGCCGGCGGGCTGGCACGGACGCCCGAGGTCATCGTCCTCGCTCGGGCCGTGCAGGGCATCGGTGCCGCCTTTCTGTTTCCGGCGACGCTCTCACTCATCAACCGGCTGTTCGCCGAGGGGCCGGAGCGCAACAGGGCGCTGGCGATCTGGGGCGGAGCCGGCGCCAGCGGCCTGACCATCGGCGCGCTGGCGGGCGGCTTCCTCACCGCAGCCTTCGACTGGCCGGCGGTGTTCTACGTTAACGTCGTCCTGGCCGGCGCGGCAATGCTGGCGGCCTTCGTCGTCATCCCGCGCGATCCCGAGCGCCACGCGCAGAAGAGCTTCGACCTGCCGGGCGCGCTCACCGTCACGACGGCCGCGACCCTGCTCGTCTTCGCCCTAGTGCAGGGGCCGGAGTTCGGCTGGTCCTCGCCGGCCATCCTCGGCTGCTTCGCGCTATCGGCCATCTTCCTCGCCGCCTTCGCGACGATCGAGGCGCGGAACGCCGATCCGCTGATGCCGATGCGGCTGTTCCGCAACCGCAGCCTTGTCGCGGGGATGACGATCACCTTCCTCTACATGGGGACGTTCGGGGCGCTGCCCTACTTCCTCACCACTCTGTTCCAGACCGTGCAGGGCTTCACCGCGCTCCAGACCGGCCTTGCCTTCCTCGTGCCGTCCTTCGCCATCGTCGCGGGCACGCAGGCTGGCGAGAGGCTGGCGACGCGCGTCTCCACCAAGGCGACACTCGTCATCGGCATGGTGCTGGGCGCGGTCGGCACAGCGCTGTTGGTGCCGGGGACGGGAGTGGCGTCGCCCTACCTCGCCATCGTGCCGGGCCTGATCCTGTCGGGCATTGGCCAGGGGATCGTGTGGACCGGCATGTGGATCGCCGCCGCCTCGGGCGTCCACCACGACGAGCAGGGCGTCGCCTCAGGCATGGCCTCGACTACGCTCAGCGTCGGCAACACGATCGGTCTCGCCGTCCTGATCGCCGTCGCCAATGGTCATGCCGCTGAGCAGGTGGGCGTCGCGCACTCCGCGGCGGTAGTTGAAGGCATCAGGCTCGCCTTCTGGCTCGCGGCGAGCGGCATCGTCGTAAGCCTGCTTGCCGCCCTGACGCTTCCCCGCAAAGCCAGCGTGACAGTCCTCTGAGATGTGGAGGGCGAAGCCACTTTCCTCGATCGAGCTTCGCCATCTCCGCTATTTCCTTGCTGCCGCCGAACATGGCAGCTTCCGCAAAGCCGGTATCGCATTGGCTGTGCAGGAGTCAGCGATCAGTCGCAGAATTCGCGATCTGGAGAATCGTCTCGGCGCCTCGCTGTTCCAGCGCCACAACGGCGGCGTGAAGCTCACGATGGCGGGCCGGAACTTTCTCGACCAAACACGGGTGGCCATGAAGCATCTCGGCGACGGGGTGATCGATGTCGGCGCGATCGGCAGGAGTGAGAGCGGCCATCTGAGAGTCGGCATCTTCTCCTCGCTGTCGTCTGGCTTCCTCCACGAGCTTTTCCGCGCCTACGATGTGGACCGGAAAAGCGTCCGCGTCGATTTCAGCGACGGCAACCCGGCCGAGCACATCGCGGCGGTGAGGATGCACCAGATCGACGTTGCCTTCGTCACGGGCACGGCGCAGCACGCCGGTTGCGAAACGGGCCACCTGTGGTCCGAGCAGGTCTTCGCGGTCCTGCCGTCCGCTCATTACCTTGCAGACCGTCCGTCGCTGGTCTGGAGCGACCTGATCGGGCAGACGTTCATCGTCAGTGAGCAAGCGCCGGGGCGCGAGGTCCACGACTACCTGCTGAAACGCCTGTCCGAATGCGGATCGTATCCCAACGTCCATCGGCAGAATGTCGGCCGCGACAACCTCATGTCGCTCGTGGCCATCGGACGAGGCCTGACGCTGACGAGCGAGGCGACCACGTCCACTTCCTTCCACGGCCTCGTCTATCGAGCGATCGAAGGTGAGACGCTGCCCTTCAGCGCGGTATGGTCGCCAAGGAACGACAACCCGGCCTTGCGGCGCTTACTTAGCATGGCGCGTGCCCGGCGCTCGATCGAGCAGCCAATTCGTGCTGCTACCCTACTGTCAGGCGCCGAGCTTTCGCGAACTCCCGGTCCGTCGCCATGAAGCGTTCCAGCATGGGCGCGATCAGGCGGACTGGATCGGTCGCGGGCTGTCCGGTGTCGCGGGCGAGTACCTCGGCATATGAAACAAGATCGCGATGCAGGCTGGCAGGCAACTCCAGCGTCACCTTTACGGGCTTGTCGTCTGCGATGGCGCCGAGCTTCAACTTTGCCATCGTGTCACCCCTTGTATGGTTCGAGGACGAGGTCGCGCGTCACCAGCACGCGGACTGGAAAGCCAGGCCGGATGGTGAGCGTCGGGGCGATGTCGAGTTGCCGGCCGACCACCTGCCGCCCGACTTGGCTGACGCCATCCGATGCACCCTGACGGATGGCGCGGGCGATGTCGCTCTCCTCGCCCGAAGAGCCTGCCTGCGCACCGACGGAGAGCAGCGTCGACAGGCCGGCGGCCTTGGCGAGATCCCACCAGTGGTGGTCGACCCCGTCCTCCAGCCCGGCATAGCCTTCGACGTCGGCGCCTGGCTGGCGCTCCAGCACGATCGAGCGGCCGTTGGGGAAGATCAGCCGGGTCCAGACGAGCAGCACCCGCTTCTGCCCGAAGCCGACGCCATTGTCATACTGGCCGACGACGCGCGTGCCCTGTGGCACGAGCAGGATGTGGCCGGTCGGGCTGTCGTAGACGTTCTCCGTCACCTGGGCGGTGACCTGGCCGGGCAGGTCGGAGCGGATGCCGGTGATCAGCGCCGCCGGGATCACGGCACCGGCCTGAAGCACGTTCGCCGATGCAGGCGCTGCGACGCGATCGGGCGAGACGGTACGCTTATCGGGTGCTTGGTCGAGGAAGGCCTGCTGACGCTGCTGCGCGGACGGCGTCGCTGGCTGCGGCGCGAGTCCGAGCCCGGTGAGATCGGGCTGCGGCAGCGTCGATCCCGGCGTCGTGGTGGATGCCGGAGCGGCATTGTCCGCCAGCCGCGCCTCGGTGCCGGCGAACAGCTTGGCGGTGCGTGCCGCTTCCAGTTCCTGCCGGCGCCGTTCCAGTTCCTGGCGTCGGCGTTCGGCCTCCGGGTCGGGGGCGGACGGCTGCGTGGAACCTCCAATCCCGGGCGTCGTCACCGGCTGGCCGCCGTTCTGCGCGCTGAGGATCGGCCGGCCGAGATCACCCGGCAACGGCGGCCCGAGCCGCGGCACGCCGCTATAGTCCTTCGGCAACGCGTTGAGGCCGTCGGGCGTGTTGCGATTGCCGGTGGCGAGCAGCTCCTCCGACGCCTTGCCGCCGTGCTGGCTTTGAAGACCGTAGACGAGCGCGCCGCCCACACCGAGGCCGGCGGCCAGGCCGAGCCCGGCCAGCACCTTGCGTGACAGCCGCGTCACACGCGGCGGCTCGGCGCGCAGCCGCATGGTCGCGGCCGGCTCGCCGGTCAGTGGCCGAGTCTCGTCGCCCGCGGCGGTAGAAGGCACCGGCTCCACCTCCTCATTCCGGATCTCGTCGGCGCTCATGAGCTCGGCCGCCCGTCGGCGCGCACGATCCGCACGCGCTGCTGGTCCTTGGCTGACCCGAACCGCAGCTCGGCGGCGGCGAACAGCCGGTCGACGATCATGTGGTTGCCGCGCACCCGGTAGTTGACCAGCTCGGAGGTGTCGCCCTCCGGCCCGACCACAAACAAGGGCGGCATCTCGCCCTGCGCGATACCGCGCGGGAACTCGATAAACACCTGCCGCCCGTCGTCGAAGGCGCGCAACGGCCGCCAGGGCGCGTTGACGCCGGTGATCGCGTAGCGGAAGTTCAGGCTGCCGAGATCGACGCCGGAGGCCACCGGCTGCGCGGCTTGCGCTTCCGCGTTCTGGCGGCGCAGCGCGATCAGTTGGTCCTGCGGATAGGCCCATGACACCGAGGCCATGTAGGTCCGCTCGGTCGCCCGCAGCTCCATATGGTAGGTGCGCCGGTCGGTGTTGATGACGAGGTTGGTCAGGAGGTCGGGCCGGGTCGGCTTCACCAGGATGTGGACCACCTTGTTCGCACCCGTGCCGCTCTCGGTGTCGCCGATGATCCAGCGCACCGTGTCGCCGGCCGCCACCGGTCCGGAGCCGACCAGCGTCTCGCCCGGCTGGAGCGCGACGTCGGTGATCTGCCCCGGCGCGGCGTAGACCTGGTAGAGGGCGCCTTCCGTAAAGGGGTAGACCTGCACGGCATTGATGAAGCCGTTGCGCACCGGCTGCATGCGGGCGGCGGCATTGGCGACCGCGACGCGCGCTGCCGGGTCGGCCAGCTCTGGGGATGGGCGCGAGGCGGTGAGCGGCTTCAACTGGCCGGGCAGCGGCAAGGGCTTGGGCAGCTCGACTACAGTGACGGGCGCGGGCGGATCGACCTTCAGCGCCGCAGGTGCGGCATCGTCATAGGCGATCTCGGGCGGCCTCTCGAGATGGGCGCAACCAGCGAGCGCCGAGGTGCAGAGCAGCAGAAGCGGAACGGCGGGGAACCGGCGACCCGGCCTCCCATGCGGACGGGACGGCGGGATCATTGGGCGAGCTCCTTGGACCAGTCGATGGCGGTGACGTAGAGGCCGAGCGGGTTCTTCCGCAGCGTGTCGGCGTCGCGCGGGGTCTGCACCGCGACGGTGAGGATCGCCGACCAGCGCTCGGTCGCGGCGAGCGCGCCGTCCTGGTAGCGGCGCTCGGTCCAGGCGATGCGGAACGAGTCCGGCGAGGCGCGGATCACCGAGGAGACCTCGACCGACACCTGGACCTTGCCGACGCGCGCGAACGGATCGTTGGCGCGGGCATAGTCGGACAGCGCCAGCGCGCCCTTGTCGGAGGCGAGGTCGTAGGCGCGCAGCCAGTTCTGCCGCAGCACGATCGGATCGGCCGGCACCGCGCGGACCTGCTCGATGAAGCGCGCCAAGTAGAAGGCGACCTGCGGATCGGTCGGGCGGTAGTCTGGCACGGCCGGGGCAATGGCCTGCGCCGCGCCGAGCTTGTCGACCTGCACCACCCACGGCACGATCGAGCCGTTTGCGGACTGCCAGATCAGGCCACCCGCCAACCCGGCGGAGAGCGCCAGCGAGCCAAACGCCATCAGCCGCCAGTTGCGCGCCTGGACGCGAGCGGAGCCGATACGGTCGTCCCAGGCCTGCGCGGCGCGCTGGTAGGGCGTCACCGGCTCGGGGGTCTTGCCGTAGTGGGCGGCGGGTCGTCGGAACGGGATCATGGTCACTCCCCTTGGTCGAGATCGACGGAAGCGCCGCCGCCATGGGCGTCGCCGGACTTGACCGCGTGGGCTGCGGCCTGGACCCCGTGCGAGGCCTTCTGGCCGCGCTGCATGCGCCGAGCCCAGGCGGGCGGGCTGCCGGCCGCGCCGGAGGATGCGGCGGGGGCGGACGCAGGATCAGCGGCGGCCGTCTCACCGGCGGCGCCTTGCCGTTCGGCGTCGAAGCTTTCGCTCATGGAGGCGGCAGCGTGGCGGAACGGACTGGCGACGGCCTGGCCGATCCGCGAAGCGCCCGTGCTCGCGACGTTGCCGAGACCGGATGCCATGCCGGCTACACCGGACTGGCCGGCAGCACCGGCGCTGTAGGCGGCGGACGCGCCACCGGCGAGCGTCGCACCGCCGCGTGCCGTAGCACCCGCCGCGCTGGCGAGCGCCGCGCCGCCCGAGGCGACGCCACCGACGGCAGCCGCGCCGGCCGCGACCATGCCGCCGGCCGCCAGCCCGGTGCCGATCGCCGAGCCGGCGCCAAGCTGCGGGCCGCCGGACACGAGCCCGCTGGCGATGCCAGGGCCGAAGATGCCGAGGCCGAGCAGCGACAGGGCGGCGAGCACGATTGCCATGGCGTCGTCGATGGTGGGCGTCGCGCCGGCGAAGCCCCTGGTGAACTCGCCGAACAGGGTCGAGCCGATGCCGACGACGACGGCCAGCACCAGCACCTTGATGCCGGAAGAGACCACGTTCCCGAGTACGCGCTCGGCCATGAAGGCGGACTTGCCGAACAGGCCGAACGGGATCAGCACGAAGCCGGCGAGCGTCGTCAGCTTGAACTCGATCAGCGTGACGAAGAGCTGGATCGCCAGGATGAAGAAGGCGAGCAGGATCAGCGCCCAGGCGAACAGGAGGCAGGCGATCTGGATGAAGTTCTCGAAGAACGACACCCAGCCCATCAGCGAGGAGATCGAGTCGAGCAGCGGGCGGCCGGCGTCGAGCCCGGTCTGTGCGACCTTGCCGGGGCGGAGGAGATCGGCAGCGGTGAAGCCGGTCCCGGATGCCTTCAATCCCAGGCCGGCGAAGCTGTCGAAGACGATCTTCGCGAGGTTGTTCCAGTTGCCGATGATCCAGGCGAACACGCCGACGAATAGCGTCTTCTTCACGAGGCGCGCAATGATGTCGTCGTCGGCGCCCCAGGACCAGAACAGGGCGGCGAGCGTCACGTCGATGACGATCAGCGTGGTGGCGATGAAGGCGACCTCGCCGCGCAGCAGGCCGAAGCCGCCGTCGATGTAGCGGGTGAAGACCTCGAGGAAGTGGTCAATGACGCCGGTGCCGCCCATGTCAGCGGCTCCGGCCGAGGAAGCGGCGCCGGTTCTCTGCCCAGGTCCGGAGGCAGGACGGGTCACGCTCGGCCGCCTCGCCGAGAAGCTGGCAGCGCGTGAGATCGTCCCGCAGCGGGTCTGCAGCCGCAGGAGCCGCCGCGACGGCGACGGGCGCGACCGGCGCTTCCTCTTTCCGGGTCATCTCCACCGCCGTCGCGGTGATCGCGACGGCGACGAACACGATGGCGCCGATGCGCGCGAGCGTCTTGCCCTCCATGACACCCTCAGTTGTTGCCGTAGAACATCTGCGCGTTGCCGGGCTGGTAGCCCGTCCCGGGCGTCAGGAAGCGGCGGCGCTGCTCCTGTCCCTGCGCCGATGCTGCGGCCTGTTCGGCGTCGTGCAGCGCCTGCGCGCGGCCGTTGGCGGCGACAACGGCGGTGAGGTCGGCGAGCTGCTGCGCCTGGAGCGCGAGGAGCTGGTTGCCGGCCTGCGTCGCCTGCAAGGCGCCGGTGGCGCCCTGGCTCGCCCCGACCAGCGCCGACGTCTGCGTGCGGTTGGTGTCGAGGTTGCCGACGACGCCGGCCTGCACGCGCATCGCGTCCTGCAAGCCGCCGACGGTGGTCTGCCAGCGCGAGCGGGCGTCCGCGACGAGCTGCGCGTCGGTGGCCGACAGCGAGACGCTAGAATACTTCTGCTGGAACGCCTGATCGATCGAATGGACGTCGTAGGCGATGTTCTGCGCCTGACTGAGGAGCTGCTGGGTGCGGCTGACCGACTGCTGGAGCTGCTGGAGCGAGGAATAGGGCAGGCTCGCGAGGTTCCGGGCCTGGTTGATCAGCATCGTCGCCTGGTTCTGCAGCGAGGTGATCTGCTGGTTGACCTGCTGGAGCGCGCGGGCTGCGGTCAGGACGTTCTGCGCATAGTTCGAAGGATCGAACACGATCCCGCCGAACTGCGCGGCGGCTGGCGTCGCCAGCATCGGCAAGGTTGCGATCGGGACGATGAGCAGCGCGACGGCAAGCCGCGCCGCGCGGGTACGGCGCGGTGTCATGGACGGGTCTCCAGGTTGGTGAGGTCGGGGATGCGGTCGGCGGCCCAGCCGGCGCCACGATGGCGTAGCCAGGCGGCGAGGAAGCCTTCGCGACCGTGCTCGGCGACGGTTCGCGCGATGACCTGCTGGTCGGTGCGCGACGAGGCGGCGCAGAGTGCCAGCGCCACCTCGCCGAGGCCCAGCTCGAACAGCCGGTTGCCGCGCCGCGATTGGCAGTAATAGTCGCGCTTAGGCGTCGCCCGCGCGAGGATCTCGATCTGCCGGTCGTTGAGGCCGAAGCGTCGGTAGATGGCGGTGATCTGCGGCTCGATCGCGCGTTCGTTGGGGAGCAGCAGCCGGGTCTGGCAGCTCTCGATAATGGCGGGCGCGATCGGGCTGCCGTCGATGTCGCTGAGCGATTGCGTGGCGAAGACGACGGAGGCGTTCTTCTTGCGGAGCGTCTTCAGCCACTCGCGGAGCTGCCCGGCGAAGCCCTCGTCGTCGAGCGCGAGCCAGCCCTCGTCGACGATGATGAGCGTCGGCGCGCCGGTCAGGCGATCCTCGATGCGGCGGAACAGATAGGCCAGCACGGCCGGCGCCGCACCGGTGCCGATCAGCCCCTCGGTCTCGAACGCCTGCACCGTGCCGGTGCCGAGATGCTCGTGCTCGGCGTCGAGCAGCCGGCCATAGGCGCCCCCGACGCAATAGGGCCGCAGTGCCTGCTTCAGGTCGTTCGACTGGAGCAGCACGGCGAGGCCGGTGATGGTTCGCTCCTGCACGGGCGCCGACGCCAGCGAGGTCAGCGCGGTCCAGAGATGCTCGCGCACATCGGGCGTGATCGGCACACCCTCGCGGATCAGGATGGCGACGAGCCAGTCCGCCGCCCAGGCGCGTTCCGGCACGTCGTGAACGCGGGCGAGCGGCTGGAGGGCGACGCCGTCATAGGCGGGATCGAGCGGCGCCAGCGCGCGCTCGATCGCGTCCCACGTCTCGGCCGCCTCGCTGCCGGCCGGACCGACATCGTTGCCGCCGAGATCGTGCCAGTCACCGCCCATCGCGAGCGCGACGGCGCGGATCGAGCCGCCGAAGTCGAAGGCGAACACCTGAGCGCCACGGTAGCGGCGGAACTGGAGCGCCATCAGCGCCAGCAGCACCGACTTGCCGGCGCCGGTCGGGCCGACGACCAGCGTGTGCCCGACATCGCCGACATGCAGCGACAGTCGGAACGGCGTCGAGCCCTCGGTGCGGCCGAACAGCAGCGGCGGCGCATCGAAGTGCTCGTCGCGCTCCGGCCCGGCCCACACCGCCGAGAGCGGGATCATGTGCGCGAGGTTGATCGTCGAGACCGGCGGCTGACGCACGTTGGCGTAGGCGTGCCCGGGCAGGCTGCCGAGCCAAGCATCCACCGCGTTGATCGTCTCCACCATGCAGGTGAAGTCGCGACCCTGGATCACCTTCTCGGCGAGGCGGAGCTTCTCGTCGGCGAGGCGCGGATCGGCGTCCCAGACCGTCAGCGTCGCGGTGACGTAGGCGACGCCGGCATAGTCCATGCCGAGTTCCTGCAGCGCCATGTCGGCGTCGTTGGCCTTGTTCGAGGCGTCGGTGTCGACCAGCACGCTCGCCTCGTTGGTCATCACCTCCTTGAGGATCGCCGCGACCGACTTCCTCTTGGCGAACCACTGCCGCCGGATCTTCGTCAGCAGCTTGGTCGCGTCGGTCTTGTCGAGCAGGATGGCGCGGGTCGACCAGCGATACGGGAAGGCGAGCCGGTTCAGCTCGTCGAGGAGCCCCGGCGTGGTCGCGGTCGGGAAGCCGGTGACGGTGAGGACGCGCAGGTGCTGCGTGCCCAGCATCGGCTCCAGGCCGCCGGTGAGAGGCTGGTCGGCGAGCAGCGCGTCGAGATGCATCGGCGTTTCCGGCACGCGCACGCGGTGCCGCTTGGTCGAGACGCAGGCGTGCAGGTAGGTGAGCGTCTCTGCATCGTCGAGCCAGCGGCACGCCGGCATGAAGCCTTCGACCAGTTGGAGCAGCCGGTTGGTGCGGTCGACGAAGCCGGCGAGCATCTCGCGCGGGCGCGCCCCGGCATCGGCGCGGTTCTCGTAGAGCCAGGCTTCCGAGCGCGCGGCGGTCTCGGCCGGCGGCAGGAACAGGATGGTGAGGAAGTAGCTCGACTCGTAGTGCGCCCCGGCCTCCTCGAACGCGGCACGGCGCTCGGCGTCGATCAGCGCCGAGGCCGGATCCGGAAAGCGGCTGTCGGGGTAGGCGCCGGCCGGATGACGCTGCGCCTCGACGAAGATCGCCCAGCCCGAGCCGAGACGGCGGAAGGCGTTGTTGAGGCGGCCGGCGACCGCGACCAGCTCGGCCGCGACGGCGCTGTCGAGGTCGGGGCCGCGGAAGCGTGCGGTGCGTTGAAGCGAGCCGTCCTTGTTGAGGACCACGCCCTCGCTGACCAGCGCCGCCCAGGGCAGGAAGTCGGCGAGCCGCGCGGCACGGCTGCGGTATTCGGCGAGGTGCATCATGGTCGTGCGCCTCAGACCGACAGGTGGCCGGGGACGCGCAGGTGGCGGCGCACCACGTCGACGAACAGCGGATCGCGCTTCGCCGCCCATACCGCCGCCATGTGGCCGACCGCCCAGATCGCGAGGCCGAGCAGCCACAGGCGCAGGCCGAGCCCCACCGCGCCCGCCAGCGTGCCGTTCATGATGGCGACCGCGCGCGGCGCGCCGCCGAGCAGGATCGGCTCGGTCAGCGCGCGATGCACCGGCACGGTGAAGCCCGGCACCTCGGCCGCGGCATCGGTCAGGCCGGGCATCAGACCAGCGCCCCGCCGCCGAAGGAGAAGAACGACAGGAAGAAGCTCGACGCCGCGAAGGCGATCGACAGGCCGAACACGATCTGGATCAGGCGGCGAAAGCCGCCCGACGTGTCGCCGAAGGCGAGCGTCAGGCCGGTCGAGATGATGATGATCACTGCGACGATCTTGGCCACCGGGCCCTCGATCGACTGGAGGATCTGCTGGAGCGGCTGCTCCCACGGCATCGACGAGCCGGCCGCTTGGGCGGCGGGCGCGGTCAGCACGCTGAGCGCGACGGCGGAGGCGGCCAGCGCGAGGCGCTGCCGAGCATGCGAGATGGTGCGGGTCACGATTGGTCTCCTGGGGTGAAGGCTGCGGAGGGGATGAGGGGAGCGGCAGCGGCCGTGACGGTCGTCGCCGGCACGACGCGGTAGTCGCCATCGGCTCCGAGCCCTTCGACACGGGACAGCTCGGCAAGCCGGCGCTGCGAGCCGCGCCCGACCAGCACGGCGACGAGGTCGATGGTCTCGGCGATCAGGGCGCGCGGCACCGTCACCACCGCCTCCTGGATGAGCTGCTCCATGCGTCGCAGCGCGCCGATGGCACTGCCGGCGTGGATCGTGCCGATGCCGCCGGGATGGCCGGTGCCCCAGGCCTTGAGGAGGTCGAGCGCCTCGGCGCCGCGCACCTCGCCGATCGGGATACGGTCGGGACGCAGGCGCAAGGCCGAGCGGACGAGATCGGACAGCGAGGCGACGCCGTCCTTCGTCCGCATGGCGACGAGGTTGGGCGCGGCGCATTGCAGCTCGCGCGTGTCCTCGATCAGCACCACCCGGTCGGGCCAGCGGGCCACCTCGGCGAGGAGCGCGTTGGTCAGCGTCGTCTTGCCGGTCGAGGTGCCGCCCGCGACGAGGATGTTTTTGCGCTCGCCGACCGCCAACCGCAGCAGCGCGGCCTGGGCGAAGCTCATGATGCCGGCGTTGGCGTAGTCATCGAGCGTGAACACCGCGACGGCGGGCTTGCGGATCGCAAAGGCGGGCGCGGGCACGACCGGCGGCAGCAGCCCCTCGAACCGCTCCCCCGTCTCGGGCAGCTCGGCCGAAACGCGCGGGGCGCCGGCATGGACTTCGGCGCCGACATGGTGCGCGACGAGGCGGACGATGCGCTCGCCGTCGGCGGGCTCGAGCCGCTCGCCCGTGTCGGCGAGACCGTCCGACAGCCGATCGATCCAGAGCCGCCCGTCCGGGTTC
>Ga0157365_10000292_pt1 | contig 22596 bp, 23 predicted proteins | sample AttsexASBM3_FD_111478 | JGI IMG/M metagenome (GOLD analysis project Ga0157365, IMG submission 111478) | Fungus gardens microbial communities from leaf cutter ant in Ribeirão Preto, State of São Paulo, Brazil - Atta sexdens ASBM3 | ecosystem: Host-associated > Fungi > Mycelium > Unclassified ... | reverse complement strand
TTTTTAGCAAACCCAAATCAGGTTTTAGCAAAATCTGTCCCGTGAGCCTTCCTGTTTACCCCCGTACCCCGCGAATATCAGGATTACGATGCTGTTGAGCCTATGCTGCCAGTGGTTGGTGAGCCCTGTTTCTATCAGGCTTCGCAGCAGGATATGTCACGTACTTTGTTCGACCCAATGCGAAATGGGACGCAGACGGATTTTACCCCGCCGAAGCGTTCATGCATGTCACAACAGTGCCCGCATGAGGTCAAAATATACAGCAAGTCATTGACAAACAGACGACTGTCTTCAACTGGTCAGGTCCAATGCCTGCGTTTAGGTGGCAGACGAAACTCAATCACTGTCCATCCCCGATCCAGAGAATAACCTCATATCAGACCCGTACCCCCCTTTTTTTCCTAACCGGCGTGGGACGAGCAAGACTGCAGGCCGATCGTACAGATCTTTGTCAACGGAACCTAGAGCATCACAGTAAGACTAAGTTTAATATCTTTAACGTTATGTTATAACATAATCAGATGTAACCGCTATCTTGCGCTTGGCGCAGAGCCGCACCGGCTCGCGTCGTTACCATGTATAAAAAAGGCAGATAAGATGTTCAGCGAGGAAAACGTCCATCGTGCATTACAAACGTGGTGCGACAACGTTGTGGCAGTTGGCAGAGTGCATGCCGAAGGAGGAAACGTCGAGACATTCGCTACGAAAATTCTTAGCGATAATTACGACTACGACAGCGGTAAAGTCCTATTTAAGCCCACTATGACATATGGCGCGCATACGTTCCGCCCTACAAAGGAAGGCGCGCTTTCCTATTTCATTGGTGGTAACAGAGATTTTCCAGGTGACAATGGTTTCAAACTGAAGCCTTGGGTTAAGGTCTGGTATAATAAACTCGATTACATCTTACACGGAGACCTCGCGATCGTTCAGTGTAATATCCACTTTATCGGCGCTGACGATAGCCACATATTTGTCAATAAGAGCTTTGTATTTAGACAATGTGATGATGGACGGATACGCATTATGTTGCATCAGTCTTCGTTGCCTTACACTCCATAGGTTACTCGTGAATATATTCCGGATTTGACCGAGACCTTGGAGACGAAACTAGGTAGCGATTTCCAGTTTTCCAATATTGTCACTCCGATCAGTTGCAATACTCCGGAGCTTATCGCCCGTAGACTTATGCCGTAGGGATTTTCGATTCGACTATCGGAGACGTTAATCCGGTTACAGGCTACAAAGCATGATGCGCCGCAGAACAACTTCAGGTATTGTTAGTTGGGAAGCCCACACATGTATCTATCTAGGGGTATGGGAGAACAATATCCCCCCCCTATTTCATCAGCTTCAATTCGAAATATTGTTGCTAGGCAGCAGATATCGTTGCTTATGAGAAACATAATTTTACTTATTGTCAATGAGTTGATATTATATTTATGTTTATCAATTTCACACCAGGCCTCGACGTTCCTAAGAATCTGTATAGCGCCTCAAGAGAAGCGTGACGCGTCTTGTGATAGCCGCTAATGTGTGGTGGGGCTGGGAGCCTCTCATCGAGCCCGTGCAGCTCAGGGCAAAACGCGACGACGCAACCTGCACCAGACGGTATCGGCCACATTCTGACCTCGCAAGAGTGGCATGAGATGGCGATCTAGCCTTCGGACTTTGGCCTTTGTTTGACCGCAGCCCAACTTCTCATTCGATGGCCTAGGCTCGATGTCTGCGGAGCAATCTCTAGACGTTTGAAAACCATGATCCAGCCATAGAAATGGTCTCTCTAGGTGGCACGAACACTAGGGCTCATGGCAAGGCGGCACGAGCCGCTTAAAGGGAATCCGAGAGCGCGGCAGCGGTTGTCAGGCACGTAGTAGCTTGTTAGGAGGTCTTGGGTAGCAGGGTCTGTGTGCGACAGATGGCCATGAAAAGGCTCCGTCTTTTGGACTGACACCGGGACGGACGCACGAACTGCCTTTTGATATGGCACTTCCCTAAACGCTGCCGCCCGCCCCGCGCTACGTTGTCTGAGACCGGGAGCATGCCTCAAGCTACTCTCGCAAAGAACTGTGCGCCAGTGGTTCGCGCCCGGTTATCCCGTCCAAACGAGGCGAGCCACCCTGCAAAAACTCGGAATGAGCCTAGCTGAACTATTATTTTGGCCAGAACCCGCAGATACCTAAGGAAATGAATGGCCGTCGCCACCCAATACAAAGCGCCACCGTTCCCGTCATCTTCGTCATTTGCCTCACAGCTGCCGCAGATCATCTCAAGGCTTGACAGGCCCCAATACGAGCAAGCTGCATCCCCTTGTCTATCAAATATTAAACTCAAATCACCGCAATAATTGCCATGCAAGGGCGCCTATACTCGTTATCATAGCCATATTGCACACCAAGCCAGAGCTTGGAGGACCCGCTTTAACTCGCCAGACTATTGCGTCCCTAAGTGTGATTTGATGTCACCCGCTCAAAAGGATTATCATCGTAGACACTGCTATCCTGAACTCTGGTTCCTCAGCCTTTTTTAAAAAGGTTCAGTAGCCGCCACCGGCATTATGAGATAGTGCCATAGGACATAACCCAGCACGCATACCTTCACAGGACTAGGAGCAGTTCATGGCCGACCAATCTTGGGACCGGGTTCCTATCGATGCTCAGAGCATTCAGGCTCCTCTGTCATCCTCTGCAGTCTTCCTCGTTCTCGAAGTAATCGATAACGAAAAAGCAATTTCTGGCCTACGAAATACTTTTGGAAGCATAGACGACATCCTCAAGACTATTGGCTTCCGCGACCTCGATGGAAAACTGTCGTGCATTACGGCTATCGGATCCGCCCTGTGGGATCGGCTAGGCACTACGTTACGCCCTAAAGAGCTCAAAGCTTTTACCCCATTCGAGGGTATCCGGCATCGTGCTCCGTCGACACCTGGAGATCTCTTGTTCCATATTCGGGCAGGACGACCCGATTTATGTTTCGAACTTGCGAAACAGCTTCTCGAGTCCCTTGGAGACGCGGTGCGCGTTATCGACGATACAACTGGATTTCGTTATTTCGATGCTAGGGATTTACTCGGCTTTGTGGACGGAACAGCAAATCCTACTGGTCAGGATATCCCCAATGCAGCTCTCATCGGCAAAGAAGATGATGTATTTTCTGGCGGTAGCTATGTAGTGACACAAAAGTATTTACATAATCTGGCTAGCTGGAAAGCGATCAAATCTGATCATCAGGAAGCTATCATAGGTCGCACCAAGGCTGACAACATTGAGCTCCCCGACGCTACGTCCGGCCAAAAATCCCACAAGACACTTGCCACAATCATCGACACTGATGGTAACGAGCATGATATCCTTCGTGACAATATGCCGTTCGGAAGCGCTGGAAAAGGCGAGTTCGGCACATATTTCATCGGTTATGCCCGTCATCTTTGGGTCACAGAAAAAATGTTGGAACGTATGTTTGTTGGAGACCCACCTGGTTCCTACGACCAGTTGCTGGATTTCTCGACAGCGTGTACCGGCACGACCTTTTTTGCCCCATCCCGATCAATACTTGCCAAGCTCGCGAACGGCGAAGCTCTCTCAACCTGATCTCCTGATAGACATTATGGGAAGCAGCGCTTAGCTGTCGTGATCCGCAAAACTAACAGCCCATGCGAACACCTGCGCGGCACACGCTGTCTAAAGACTATAGGCTTTGTAAAACAGGGTGTATCTTTATGTCTGATCCAAGAAAATTATCGGCATGATCGCAATTTTTCGTCAAAAGCATTCACCCTCTCTTTCCGGACTATTTTTATCTCGATTAATTCGGTGGGGACGGTTTCTAGCATATGCGCCCGGAGTCGCTTATGCGAGCCCCGGCCCCCTGGCAGCAAAACCATTGCCAGCGCTTCCAGTAGCTATGGATCATCCATTCTCGGGCACGATTACGCTTTCGGTGGACGCGACCGACACCGTCCATCATGTATTCCGTACACATGAGATCATACCGGTGCAGGCCTCGGGAGATGTTGTTCTCTTCTACCCACGCTGGGAGGTCGCGAGTCACTCACCGACCGGGCCAATCTGGTCCATGGCTGGTCTTAAGATTTCAGGCAGCGGACGTCGATTGCGGTGGCGGCGCGACCCGCTCGACCCCTATGCTTTCCATGTAACCGTGCCCAAGGATGTATCTAAGCTCGATTTGTCCCTCGAGTACCTTAGCCCGGACTCAGGCGCTGTCGAGATTGCTGATAACCTAATCACGCTGACTTGGTCGCGAACGCTGCTGTATCCGGCGGGTTGGTATACAAGAAATATACCGGTGCAAGCCTCCGTCACGCTGCCTCCTGGATTTCAGTACGCCTCTGCGCTTGATTTGGACAGCTCCGAGGGGAGCGTGAGACGCTTCCTACCAGTTGACCTGGAAACCTTGGCAGATACACCACTCTATGGAGGGAGGTACACGCTCCATTTCGACCTAGCACCAGGGTCGGCGAAACCGGTTTCGGCAGATCTCTTTGCGGATGCGCAAAACGACTTGAGCTTTGATCCCGGAAGGCTTGATCGATTGCGGGCTGGGATAGCCGCGGTCCAGCATGTTTTCGGACTCGGTCATTATCGCCACTACGACATGCTGATCTCGTTGAGCGATAAGATCCCGCCCGACGGCGGCCTTGAGCATCAGGCCTCAAGCGAAGTAAATCTCCCAGCAAATGACTTTCTCGACCATGGGCGCCGGATTTCTGACGAAACGCTGTTTACCCACGAATATGTCCATTCTTGGAATGGCATCTCACGTCAGGGCGAAGGAATGTGGACGCCGGACCTCAATGCTTCCAAGCGTGATGATAGTTTGTGGGTATATGAGGGTCAGACAGAGTTATGGGGCATCGTACTTTCTGCTCGGGCCGGGCTCATGTCCCGTCAGGAGGCGCTCGATCTCCTTGCTGTATACGCCGCCGTACAGCAAGCCCGTGTAGGGCGGGTATGGAAGACGTTGAGTGATACCACGAACGATCCAATCTATATGATCGGGCACACGATCTCCACGCGCGACTGGCAGCGCCGAGAAGATTATTACGGGGGTGGGGTCCTGCTCTGGCTCGATGTCGCAATGAAGCTACGTCAATTCAGCGAAGGTCGTGTTGGCCTAGACGACTTCGCGCATCGCTTTTTTGGAGGAGATGATGGTTCTAGCGTGATTCAGACCTATCAAACAAAAGACGTCGCTGAAACCCTTAATGGTCTAGTGCCTTTCGACTGGGCCTCACTACTCGCTGCGCATCTTGAAACGCATGACACGGATCGCCTTCTCGACGGTATCAGCGAAGGTGGCTATCGACTGATTTATACACGCTCTCCGAGCCTGGTCTTCAACCAAGAGGCCGAGGGCGACCTTGATCTGTCTTATTCGCTTGGACTTCGGGTGAGGGAGGATGGTCGCGTTTCCTCTGTCGCATGGAATAGTCCGGCTAGCCGGGCAGGCATCCTACCCGGGGCGCGTATCAAGACAGTAGATGGACGGACGTTTACCCCGACGGGGCTTGCAAAAGCTACTGACCAATCTGGCACCACCCCGGTAACGCTCGGTATATGCCTTGATGATGTCATGAGGATGGTCACGCTTTCCTATCGAGGTACCTTGCGCTATCCGCATCTCCAACGGATTCCAGATACGCCGGATCGACTAGGGGCAATGCTGAAAAATACACATCCATAAAGCTAGGCTCAGTACCCATCGATTTGGGTAATTAAATCTGGTTCAGGGCCCTGAGCCTAGGAACGCTTTTATACTCTCAAGAACCTGCCAGCGGTTCTGCTCCATGACCACCATATGTGTTCCCTCCCCAATCTCGATCCAGCGCCGATAGGGCGCGTTTCGGAAGCGTGGAAACAGGGCGACCATTTGTGTGAGGGTTACGTCGCGGTCCCATTCAGCATGCAGCAGAAGGACCGGGACAGTAATTTCTTCGGGTTCGTAGAAGGCTTTTCCGACGGACCAGTATTCGCGGACATCCTGAATCACTCCTGCGGGCGCGCGGATGATGCCATCCTGTGCGGCTGGGTCGCTGGTGAGAATGACCGCAGCCCACTGTTCGAACCATCTGGCGGGGAGTATCCAGTCGCGTTTATGCTCAGGAACGCCCTCCAGCCAGCGTTGGTGGAATGCTTGGACATCGAAACGCCGATACGCGTGGACAGGGCCGCCGGGATCGAGCCGGGAAACGCCGTCATTGATCCACTGTGGCGCGATTAGCGTCAGCTTTTCGACCTTGTCATTATGGGCCGTCGTATAGGTCCCCGTCACCGTGCCACCCCAGGACATGCCGATTAGGCAAAGGCGGGGCAGGGTTTGCGTCGCAAGGATGTAGTCGACAGCCGTCCCCAGATCGCAAACGGCCGTCTCGGTTCTGACCTGCGGCGGTGCATCTTCTGGTGCGCCCTCCATACCAACAGGCCGCGTCGAGCCGCCGAAACCACGAACATTGAGCGCGTAGACGTCGAACCCGTCCCGGGCGAGGCTGTCCATGAATGACACGTCATGGACAGGAACGTCGAAAAGACTCTCTGACGGCAATGTCGCGCCGTGCATCAGCAAAATGGTACGCTGTGGACCGAAGGTTCGGATATCTGAGCGGCGCTTGTGACGCAGATGGAGCGCAATGCCAGCAGTATCGCTTGGGATATGTAGGTTTTCTGTCAGCAGGTTAGTCACTTGATGTCTCCCTCGGCTGATTACGCAAATTCCCAGGAAAATCCGGCTCCACGACGTCTGACGTAGCCGGCACCTGTCTCTGCGAAATGGCTGGTGAAACATAGGCTTCCGCTTTCGGCAGACTGTTCGAGAAACCATCGGCGTGAGCGTTCGGCGGGTTGAATGAACTCGCAGTAAACCGAGCGCAGATCGGGGCGGTAGACCTGAAGAGGGTGGTGCATGACATCTCCCGTGAACCATGCTTCCACGCCCTGCGAGCGCAGACGGATCGAGGCGTGGTCGATGCTGTGGCCCGGGGTGGGATGAAAAGAGATGCCTGCAAGGACCTCCTGACCGTCGATCCGAATGGCCTGCCCGAGCCCGGCTTCGATGACGGGGAGCATGCTGTCCGTGTAGACACGGGGCAGCGGACGACGGTCGGGTGGCCCTAAAACATCAGGTGGCAAATCCGGCGCGAGATCGATGCCGTCATTGGCTGCACCGTAGCGGGCTTCGATCGCCGAATAGATATGACGCGCGTTCGGGAAGGTGGGCACCCATTTTCCATCGTGCAGATGGGTGTTCCATCCGACATGGTCAGCGTGGATATGCGTATGCAGCACAGTATCGATTTGCTCGGGCCGGACGCCTGCTGCGGCCAGGTGTTCAAGGAAAGGCGTATGCAGACGATCCAGGGCTGGCGCGTCAGGCAGGGGTTTATCGTTACCGGTGGCGGTATCGATCAGAAGATTAATGCCCGGGAATTGGACGAGCCATGCGTGGGTTCCCTGAGCAAGCCTGCCGGTCCCGGCGTCAAAGGATCCTGGTGTTAAAAACGGGCCGAACGTCGCCAGTGCTTTGGCGTCGATATCCGGATACAGTATGTTGGGATCGGCGTTATTCCAATGCAGTTCGGGAATGCGTGTGATGCGGGCATCACCCACTCTAAAATCGGAGGTCATAGGTGGCCTTGATGCAATTGTTCTGTGTCACATCGAACGCTAAGGTGCATCAGACCATCACACAAATCGATCTGATGCATGAAGCCCATTGACCATTTCAATCTTAGGTCCTTCGATCTAAACCTCTTGATTGCATTCGATGCGCTCGTATCGGAACGCAGCGTCACCAAGGCGGCACACCGTTTGCGCATCCAGCAACCGGCGATGAGTCACGCTTTGGCAACACTTAGAGTGTTGTTAGCAGATGATGTTCTCGTGAGAACGGGAGCGGTGATGCAGCCGACCGCTAAAGCGTCTGCTATGGCGTCACATGTCGGTAACCTATTGAGGCAGGCTCAGGGGATCCTGACTGCTAAGGACCGCTTCGATCCGGGGACAGAACAGCGGATTTTCCGCTTTGGTTTTTCCTCCGAACTTGAAGTATTTTTAATGCCTGCACTGGTAGCTTATTTGCAGCACCATGCGCCTGGGATACGGCTGCTGTCACGAGGTTCGCCGCGAGGCGAGGTGCATAGGTTGCTGGACACCGGCGCACTAGATATCGCGGTCGGGTGTTTCGATTTTGGCCTAGAGCGCCATTGTGGCATGCCGTTGTACGAACAGTCGCTTGTGTGCTGCTTCAACTCCGATCTGGTCGACCCCGATGCGCCGCTCACGGTCCAGCGCTATCTTGCGCTGCCCCATGTTCTCATGACGCTGAAAGACGAAATTCAGGGATGTCTATCGGAGGCGCTGATGCAGATTGGCGAAGAACTCAACGTCGTCCTAGCCGCATCGGATTTCCTGACCGCGCTTGCCGCGGCGGCAACGGCACCGGTTCTGGCGACGCTCCCCAGCCAGATCGCGCACCAGCATGCGGCCCATTTCGGTCTGACGCTGCGGCCGGTGCCGCTAGATCTACGCATTCCGGCAGTGTCAATGGTCTGGTCAGCTCGTAACAACCGCGATCCGGCCTCCGTATGGCTGCGGGATGCTGTAGCTGCGATATTAACGAATGACGTCCGAGCGACGTCGTAGAACGTAGCGTAACATCATATTGGATGATGCATGCATCCAGGGGGAATTTTCGTCCTTCGCGTAGAGGTTTTCTTTGATGTCGTGCGCCCCATCGGTCGGTCGGGGACTCATGCTCCAGTGAGCGACGCGACCGTTCTCCCTACTTGGTTCTAGCTTAATGGCTTTAGATCTCACGTCATGGAAGCTCGACGCGCAGTGCTTCTGCGGAAATAAGAGCCTGTTTGGCAAGTTGGAGCAGATGTGATTCAAGCTCTGGATGTGGACATCAGAGCAGAGGGCCCTAATGGCCGGGATTGCCCGCAAGACGAAGCGCAATGCGTCGGACATGAGGGACGAGGAAAGGGAGCGGACCGTTGGCTGGATGACCCGCTGGCGACGTCACGTGCGTGACTATGAGGTACGCTTTCTGTTCCGTTCCCCGTCGTCTTCCACCCATCTCACCTACTTTCGATAATGGAAATTATGTGCTGGACATCGGGGTTCCTTCTGAGCCAACTGACAATCAGTGGAAGGCGATATGTCAGGCCCTGAAACGGGCGAAGATCCGGGTTGCGGCTGACTTTGCGGGCAGCAAAACCATCGATTTCAGAATTGCGGATATCGCATGAGCACATTCATTCCTTCCTGGCAGATCCCCACCCGTCGTGCCGGGGTCATTCGCACCAAGAAATATGTGGCTATAATTTGCAAGGAGAGCTGGGGGGGAAATCATTTTTCCCGCTCTGGCTGGTCGACTTTCATTCCCCGCAAACAGGTCACAACGGGATGGATTGGGGAAAACCTCAAGAAGGTGCTATATAGCAGCGAGGATTTCGGGGCTCGCTTACCCACGCCAATCCCGGATGAGCCCTTTAATTCCATGAAGCCAGAATCGGGCGCCAGATCTAATGAATTCTGGCTACGTATCCGGCAGGAGTTCGGCTTCAAGGACCTTCTGACTGCCATGTCAAAATCGGCAATGGTATTCGTAAGGTGGCCTGAAGATCAGGGGGATCAGGTTGAAATGGTCGCTTCGCGTGGGAGCGGTGCGCACCATTCCGCCTGGGGTACCAACGAGAATTTCGGCAAGGTCTTTCATGCATCGATCAACCTCAGTGACCTCGCATTCGGCGAGGTGGCCGTGCAGGCTCTGGATCGATGCCAGCCGAACTACGCCTGAAGCGCAGGCGCTCACGACATCTTTCGGGTCACCATCTCGTACGCCCTATTTCCGGCAATATGAGCCACCTGAAGTAGCTCGGCATCTTGGCGGGCACTCCGGGACTCTCTGCAAGGAATGGGAGACATTGGCTCGTCTGCTTTTGCTTGCCCACGCTCAGAAACGGACATCCGCATCAGTTCCGGCTCGGTTCACCTAGCCGCCACAGCGGAGACTGAGTGATAACTCTACCCTATCTCGCCGCTCTCTGTTTTGGCACCCTGTATCGATCATCATAGGTCGGCAAAGATAAAGTATGGACACATACATTGGGTTCGACTCGGCTTGGACGGACAAGCGAAAATCACCAGGGGCTATCTGTGCAGTGACTATGGACGGATCCAGGCTGCACGCCTTTTTTCCGCCGCGGCTGGCTACTTTCTCCGAAGCACGCGAATTCATCCGCTCGGCGAGGACGGAAGGTGTAACCCTGCTCGCTCTGGATCAACCCACGATTGTCCCCAACCTTTCTGGCAGTCGCCCGGTCGAGAAGGTGGCTGGGTCGGTCATCAGTTGGATGGGCGGCGGCGTGCAGCCGTCAAACCGGGGTAGAACAGGGATGTTCTGCGATGCTTCCCCTATCTGGAGATTCCTCCGAAGCTTGAACAGCGTGGAAAACCCGGAGGAGGCACGCGTAGCCAGGCATGGGCTCTATCTTATGGAGGTGTTTCCAGCTCTTGCGCTGGCATCATTCGATCCGGCGTTCTTCGGTCGTCTGGCTGCCCCGAAATACAATCCTGCCATACGCAAACAATACCGCCTCACGGACTGGAAGCGTGTCACACAGGCGGCCGCTCGCGAGGCCGAAATTTATCAGTGCGCTGCGGTCGCGGAGTGGTGCCGTGAGGCAGAAGCGTTAGGGACACCTCACAAGGCAGATCAGGATCGGCTTGATGCCATCTTGTGCCTGCTGATTGCGTTGCGCTGGAGGCTAATGCCTCGTGAAGCGTCTATCATGCTCGGTGACCTGTCGAACGGCTACATAGTCGCACCTTGCAGTCCACAAGTACGCGAGCATTTGCAGAGGGCAGCTCGGCAACGCTCAGTCAAAGTGGATGGACGGGTCCCATGAAGAAGCTGTCTTGTTACCACTGTGTTCCCGAACCTGGGACATCGCTGTGAGCACCGTCGTTGCTTCCTGGCAGATCCCCACCTGGCGTGCCCAAGTCATCCGCACCAGAAAATGAGTAGCCGTGATTCGCAAAGGGCGCTGGGGCGGGTGTCACTTCTCTCGGGCCGACCGGGCCGCTTTTATCCCTCGCAAGCAGGTCACGACAGAGCGGATCTACGCCAGCCGAACTACGCCTGAAGCGCAGGCGCTCGCGACATATTCTGGCCCGTCCGCTGTCGTCTCGCGTTCATCAAGCCTACTTCCGATAAGATCAATCGGTTATCGGAAGTAGGCCGGTATATGTGAAGCCGCTCAGGAAGACCAAGTCCGGATTGGGGGGAGAACGGTCGGTCCGCTTTCAAGAAAAATCTGGGCGGGCCGGACATCGAAACCGCTTTGGCTTGCGGATCGGATCGACCTAAAGTATCTACTCAGTAGATACTGGGAGATAATCTCATGCATGGGACAGTACGCAAATGGGGCAATAGCGCTGCCATCCGTCTGCCGACGAGCATTCTCGAAGCCGTCCGGCTCCAGATCGACCAGCCGGTCGATGTCCGAGAGGAAGACGGTCGGATAATCATCCAGCCTCTTCGTCGGGAGAACCTTTCTTTAGAGAGCCTTACTGCGGCGATCACGGACGAAAACCGCCACCGTGAAATGGACTTCGGGCCTGTGACCGGCGGCGAGGTCTGGTGATGCCAGAATGGGTGCCGGACTGCGGGGACATCGTGTGGCTGGAGTTCGATCCTCAGGTGGGTCGAGAGCAGGCCGGGCACCGGCCTGCCGTGGTGCTGTCTCCAGCGTCCTACAACGCACGGTCAGGCATGATCATCTGCTGCCCGACGACTACGCGCATCAAAGGCTACCCGTTCGAGGTTCCCCTTCAGGGCCAGCCTGCGAGTGTTGTGCTGTCTGATCAGGTTAGGAGCCTCGACTGGCGAGCTCGCCACGCCAAGATGAAGGGCAAGGTTACGGGGATCGAGCTTGAAGCTGTCCGTGAGCGAGTGCGTCTCTTGGTCGGGTAGTTATGGGTGGATTCCGGTCGGTCCGGTCAGGGTGGCATATCTTTAGAAACGGACGTCTCCTCCAATCCCGAGGCGATGCAGATCGCTGATCCGAGTGCCTGATCAGGACGCCTCCCGCCAATGCTCCCGTGCATCCTGAATCGCATCGACCTCCGCCCGGTATGCTTCGCCCCATTGGCAAAGCGGCACCAGCGCCATGGCCAGCGTCCGGCCAAAGGGCGTGATGGCATAATCGACACGCGGGGGGATTTCATGGTGATCGGTGCGGCTGATGATTCCGTCGCGCTCCAATTCCCTGAGTTGCTGGATCAGCACTTTTTCGGAAACTCGGCCTATCAGACGGCGAAGCTCGCCGAAGCGGCGTGATCCCGGCGCCAGATGGAACAGCACGAGCGGTTTCCATTTGCCCCCCATGACCACGAGCGCCACATCCAGCCCGCAACTCATATCGCGTGTTGTCGTCATTATTCAGGCACTTACCTTTTGGTCAGTTCTCGCAATGAGGTTCATGCCTTCTCATGTGGAGCCCTACGCTGCTCGTGGCAACGGGTGGCGCCGTTTCAAACGTGACACGAGGAAAGACCGACATCATGGGTAAGCTCGAAGGCAAGGTCGCCGTCATCACCGGTGCGAACAGCGGTATAGGCCTTGCGACCGCCAAACGCTTCGCGCAGGAAGGCGCTACATTGTTCGTGACCGGCCGCAGGCAGGCCGAACTCGATGCCGCTGTCCGCGAGATCGGTGGCCGGACCACGGGCGTGCAAGGCGATATCGCAAACCTTCCGGACCTCGACCGCCTGTATGCGATCGTGCGCGACGAGGCAGGCACGATCGACGTCCTGTTCGCCAATGCGGGTGGCGGATCCTTCGCGCCCCTGGGCAGCATCACCGAGGAGCATTACGACACGATCTTCGACATCAACGTAAAGGGCACGCTGTTCACGGTCCAGAAGGCTCTGCCTTTGCTGCGCGATGGCGCATCCGTGATCCTGACCGGCTCGACGGCGGGCGCAAGCGGCATCCCGGCGTTCAGTGTTTACAGCGCTACCAAGGCGGCCATTCGGAATTTTGCGCGAAGCTGGATCCTGGATCTCAAAGCACGCAAAATCCGCGTCAACGTCCTGTCGCCGGGCCCTGTCTCGACGCCGGGCCTGCATGGGCTGGCAACCGACCCGGAGCAGAACAAGGCCATGACGGAGGCGATAATCGCCCAGGTTCCGCTGGAGCGCCTGGGAACGCCTGCCGAAATTGGGGCCGCTGCCCTGTTTCTTGCCTCCGACGACAGCAGTTTCGTCAACGGGGCGGAACTGTTTGTCGACGGGGGCACTGTTCAGATCTGACAGTGAACCGCGGAGTCGGTGTGTTGGCGATCCAGACGTCACCTGCATGCCAGACCTACTTGCTGATCAGTGCACAAGCTTGCATGGAAAGTCTCGAATGGCGTACGGGACGTTGCGTCTACTCGACTGCATCCCGTCGAGCTATGGGATCCTGGCACATGCCTCGGCAGCACCAGACTTTATGTCTGGTAGCAGAAATCTGCTTTGGCGCTCGGGATGTCCGAAAAGCAGGCGATAGCAGTCGGGAATTCTGGTCTCAGGGGGATCCTATCGCCTCGTCTGCAATCGATCTGTTTCACCATGTCACTTCAACCTTCCCTGGCATATCGCATGGGCGGTATGCCGACATATCGTGTGAAGGCGGTGGTGAACGTACTTGCTGAGCTATAGCCGACATCCTCGGCGATCTGCTCAACGATACGCTCCCGCTGGCGTAGCCACCGCTTCGCCAGTGCCATGCGCCACCCCAGCAGGTAGGCCATGGGTGGCTGCCCGACGATACGCTCGAAACGCGCGAAGAATGCCGAACGCGACATCCCGGCCTCGGTGGCGAGGGTAGCCACCGTCCAAGCACGCGATGGAAGCCCGTGGATTGCCCTGAGGGCGAAGGCGATGCGTCTGTCCGCCAACCCACGTGAGAGGCCCGGAACTGATCCCATGTCGGTCCCGCTCCGCAGCGCCTCGATCAGCAACACCTCGAGAAGCCGTTCGAGGACGAGCTCCCGACCCGGCCGGGAATGTCTGGTCTCGTCGGCCACGAGCTGGAGCAGCAGCGTAAGCCTCGGATCACCGGTGGTGACGATCATGGCCGGCAGCAGTGAAACGAGGAGTGCGGCATCGGGGGAGGCGAAATGGCACAGCCCGATCTGCATCCTAAGATTCACGGTAGAACAGGGCTCCCCGACGCGAAAACGTCCCGGGCCAATCTCTGTCGGCGTCATCGCAATCCCGCTTGCAGGCGCGTCGAGGCTCTCGACCACATGATCGTTCGTCGACGGCGACAGCACGAAATCCCCCTGTCTTACGACAAGCGGCGGTCGACCCGGCGACACCACCCGACAGGCCCCCTCCAAGACCGCGAAAAAGACCGGCTTTCCCTCGATATCGCGGCGGATGCGCCACCGCCCGGCATATTCGACGAGCTTCGAGTATCCGGCCGAGGGCTGCAGGAGGGTCACGACCTCCGCGAGGGGATCAATAGTCACAACAGGATCCTCGCCAAATAATTAAGGACGGCAGATCATAGATGGTCTCGTATATCGGCGCCATATTGGGATGGTCACAACCTTCTTGGAGCATGCCCATGCGCACCGTCCTCATCACCGGCTGTTCATCCGGCTTCGGTCTCGAGACCGCGAAGCTTTTTCTCGAGAGAGGCTGGCGCGTCGTTGCGACGATGCGCCATCCCAATCCTGCCCTGCTAACGACATCCGATCGACTCAGCATCCTCCCGCTCGATGTCACGAATGCGGAGAGCGTGCAAAAGGCTGTCGCGCAAGCTGGCGATATCGACGTTCTTATCAACAATGCGGGATTCGGCGCGGCCGCGCCGACCGAACTGATCGATAGCGATACGGCGCGGAGCCTGTTCGAGACTAATACCCTTGGCACGGTGGTGATGATCCAGGCCATCCTGCCGATGTTCCGCGCAAAGCGTCGAGGCGTCATCATCAACGTCACGTCGTCGGTCACTTTCAAGCCACTGCCGCTTCTCGCCGTTTACCGAGCCAGCAAGGCGGCCGTGAACGCACTTACCGAGAGCCTTGCGGTCGAGCTGGAGCCTTACGGGATCCGCGCGCATCTCGTCCTTCCAGGACGCTCGCCGGAGACGGATTTTGGAAAGAATGCCATGCCGCATCTGCGCGGTCGCGATCACGCTGACTACAAGCCCATGATCGAACACATGATCACGGGATTCCGTGAAGAGGGTGGGCCCATCACCCGTGCTTCCGATGTAGCCGAGGCCATCTGGCACGCAGCTACCGACGAACGCGCGCCGCTGAGGATCCCGGCTGGCGAGGATGCGATACAGTGGATGGCCGAGGCCGGGTGACGAACCACACTCAAATCCGTCAGCCGGCACTTGCGGTCGGAATGTCCGCTCTGTGACGACATAGCGAGACATCTGGCTGACGGGAGTGCAGGCGAGAGCGGCCAAGAGGCACGCCGCGGGCTGATCCGCTCCCGGTATTAGCCATGACCAGGGGGCGCCGAGACGTCGTCGCTGCGCGTCAAAAGCGGGGTCGGTTCTGGCTGACCGTCGTAATATCCGGCCTCGTGCAGGAATCCGTGGCGCGCGAGGGCGTCGACGACGATCGCGCCGCTGTCGGGATAGGTGCACACGTCCGCGGGTGGCTCGGCGCCGATCGCGAGATAGACGAGATCGCTCACATTGCCCGGCGTCTCGGGATTGGCGATCTGATGGGCAATCCCCGTATCGGCGGGGCAGGAAATGCAGTCGCCAGGGCCGATCTCCTGCACATGAGCGCCATAGCGAAACAGGCCTCGCCCTTCGAGCACCACGAAGATCTCGTCGGCCTGAAGGTGAGTATGTGCGGGGCACGCGCTGTGGCCGGGCGGCACCCGCACGGCCCCCATGCCAAGCCGTCCCATACCAAAGCGCCCAGGGCCCGCCGCCCGCATCGCGGGCGTCAACGCGCGGCGGGAATGAGTCCAGGCGGCGGGCACGTCGGCCGGGATTTCCGGCACCGTATGAAGATTGACGATATGAGGCGTTGTGTCGGACATCTCGTTTGCTCGCGTCTGTTTCGGAGAGAATTGAGCCATCCAGGACCGGTTGGTCAGCCTCAACGTCTTCACCTAGAATGCGGGTCGCCTGAGACACCGTCTTCCGGGCAGTACAAGGGCCGTCATGCCACACCTGTGGCCGACCACGCTATCGCTGGACGATCGGGGTTCAGCGTCTTGTTCGCGTCCGGTCTCGATGACGCTGACCCCTCCCCACTTTCTCCCGCCGCCGGGAAGAATCTTCTCCTCCCCGAGCGTTGGGGTGGGCTGCGCGCTATAAGGCCCGTGATAGGCTGTTGCGTCTGCTTCCCAGGTCAGCGGGATGCGTCTCGAATGACTGCAATGCCGGCGGGAGCGGTCCGGCCGTTTCGGGGCGCTGACGCTCGGCAGCCCACATTGTCGACGAGCCCGATGCGGCTTCACTGCTTGAATGACCGAGAATCGCGCCTCACGCGAAGCATAGCGGGCTGGTCCCGTAGGAACGATGAGCTGCGTCAGCGCGCGGGTCGTGGCGGTCTTGGCCCGATGCGCGCGCCAGTCGCGTTGCCCGTCGCAAAGATTCCGGCAGTTCCGACCACGACCCGCCAGCGCGCCGCCTGCTCGTTGTCTCCGAAACGATCGACGGCCCAAGACAGCGCGACAACGAGTTCGAAGAGGTCGGCAGCGCCAACGGCGTCGGTTGCAATCCCTTCCAGGATTGCCCGCTTCAAGAGAACCCCCGTGCGTTCGATCAAGGCCGAGCTGGCCGACTTAACCGAGGACTGTGGGTCGCCCTGGGCGGACGCGATGCAGGAGGGCAGGTCGTGCCATATGCGCAGCATCCAGGCCAACCGTACGAGCCATTCGCTTAAAGCCTCTCCGGGCGGAAGCGAACGCGACAACTCATCGGCCTTGCCCAGCGCGCCCTCAATGGAGACCTGCGCGACTGCCGCGAGAAGATCGTCGCGGGTGGGGAAGTTCCGGTAGAGCGTCGCACTCCCGACGCCCGCGCGGAGAGCGATGCCGTCGAGAGAAGCCAAGACACCCTCCGCCTCGAACGTCGCGCGCGCCGCGTCCAGGATCGCATCCCGGTTGCGCCTCGCATCGGCGCGCAGGGGGCGTCTTGCTGGTGATCCAGCGGCATGATCACCCATTGCTCGAAAAGCCTCTTGACTAAGCGGGGAATATCCCCGGATATCGTTCTGGGGACTGCCCCCGGATCAAGGAGAGATACAGGATGACCGAGCCCGATCACAACACCCGCCGCACGCTCCAGGGTCGAACGGTGCTGGTGACCGGCGCCAATGGCGGTCTCGGGGACCCGTTCGTGCGCCAGGCGCTGCAGCGGGGCGCCGGGCGCGTCTATGCCGCGGCCCGGAAACCGAAAGACTGGGGCGACAGCCGTATCGTGCCTCTGGTGCTCGACATCACGAAACCCGACGACATCGCCCGCGCGGTCACGACCGCGTCCGACTGCGACCTGCTGATCAACAACGCCGGCATCGCTCCGGCCGCCGATAGCCTCGCCCAGCCCGAGGCGGAAACACGTCGGATCTTCGAGACCAATCTCTTTGGGACGCTCAATCTCTCCAATGCGTTCGCGCCGGTGCTCGGAGCCAATGGCGGCGGTACGATGCTCAATATCCTGTCCGCCGCGGCCTGGATCAGCATCCCGACCGCCTATGCAGCCTCCAAGGCGGCCTTGTGGTCCGCCACCAACGGATTGCGCATGGCGCTGGAGGCGCAGAACACGCGGGTGGTCGGCTTGCTGGTCGGCATGATCGACACGCCGATGACGACGCACTGGGACGTCCCGAAAAGCAGCCCCGATACGATCGTGGCCCGAGCGTATGATGGGATCGCGGACGGAGCGCTCGAGATCCTGGCCGACGACATGACGCGCGACTTGAAGTCGAAGCTGAACACGCCCAGCGAGGAACTCTATCCCTGGGTTCACGGACAGCTGCGGGCGATGATGGCTACAGGACCGCTGAGTGACGGATAGATCCGCTTCGCGACGGCGCCCGACGCCGATTCGTGTCGCCTATGAGGGCAAAATCCGTCGTTACCCCGTCAGGTCCGCCGGGATGCGAACAGTGCGGCCCAGACCAGGACCGGCTGAAATAGCAGGCGCGGGATATGGTACCACAGATTCAGCTGTATGAAGCCGGGCGGCAGTCCATAGAGCGCGTGATGGATGTTGGCGGGATAGACGCAGATAGCATAGGCCGCCAGCGCAAGGCCCGCCGCCCGGCGGGTCGGACTCCAGAGGAGCCCGAAAGCGCCCGCGATTTCGCATAGGCCCGTTACCATGATGACCAGCGCCGGATCTGGCACCCAGCCGGGGGTGATGGCCAGAAACCCCGCCGGTGCAGCAAGATGGGTCGTGCCTGCCAATGCATAAAGCACGAACAGTGCAAGTCGGACCCCCGTGTGCGCTTTAGAGATGGCCTTCATGAGGGCGAGAGCAGAAGCACAGCGGCATGACTCATGAGTGTATGAGCCCGACGGACCGATAGCTGTCGATCAGTCGATCGAATAACGCGATGTCGCGTCGCCCCCGCGCCATGAGCTGTGCACCGACGATGGCGGCGAAGATCGCCTGCGCACGGGTCTGGGCTCCCTCGTTAGAAAGCCCCGTCGCACAAAGCCGCTCGGCGAGCCACGCGATGTTGACGTCGGCGAAACGCGTCACCTCCGCCCTTACCGGCTCGGGCAGGTCGTCGAACTCGGCGGCCATGAAACTGGCGAGGCAGATCCGGTTATCGGCTTCGAGCGAGCGGCGGAAAAGCGCGGGATACGCACGCAGCGCCGCACGTGCGTCCGGCTCGACTCCGACGAGGGCGCGCAGTTCGGCTTCCGAATCCTCCCAGTAGCGGCGCGCAACCGCCGCCCCGAGATCGGCCTTGCTCGGAAAATGGTAGTAGAGGCTGGCGCTCTTGATACCCACTTCCGCCGCCAGATCACGGAAATTCAGCCCGCCATAGCCGCGCGCCTGCGCCGCTCGCGTCGCCGCGGCCAGGATGGCCTCCTTTGCATTCCCGCTCATTACGTCTCCTCAATCTGCCAAGTGATAGATAGATGTTGACGCCCATGTTGTGAAGCGTTACGCGTCATCTACCAACTGACAGGTAGATAACTATGTCCGATGATCTGATCCATGCCGATGCCACCCGTATCGCCGAACTGATCCGCATCCGCGCGGTCTCGCCGGTCGCGGTGATGCAGGCGCATCTCGATCGCATCGCCGCCGTCGACGGCCAGGTGAACGCGATCGTCACCATCGCGGACGACGCGCTCGCGCAGGCCCGTCTTGCCGAAGCGACCATGCTGTCCGGCGAGACACTGGGGCCCCTGCATGGCGTACCGTTCACCGTGAAGGATTCCATTGACACCGCTGGCGTTCCGACCCAGCGCGGATCGCCCATCTTCGCAGGCCGGACCCCCGCGACGGACGCGACTGCGGTTGCGCGCCTCAAAGCGGCGGGCGGCATCCTGCTGGCTAAGACCAACCTGCCGGAATTCTCATATTCGACCGAGAGCGATAACCTGCTCACGGGGCGGTCGAACAATCCATGGAACCTCGACCGCACGCCAGGCGGGTCGTCGGGCGGCGAGTCCGCCGCGATCGCAGCCGGCATGTCCCCACTGGGCCTGGGCACGGACCTTGCCATCTCGGTACGCGGACCTGCCGCCCAGACCGGAATCGTCGGGTTCAAGGCGACTCATGGCCGCATTCCCATGACCGGAATATGGCCACGCGCGCCGCGCCGGTTCTGGCATGTCGGACCGATGGCGCGCAGCGTGCGCGACGTCGCTTTGGCTTACGGCGTGCTGGCCGGACCGGATGGCGCGGACGGGTTCTCGACCACGGCCGCCACGCATGATGCCGGCGTCGGCACGGCGCTCACGCGTCGTCTGCGGATCGGCTGGCTGAACGGCCCCGGCTTCGGCCCGATCGACCCGCAGGTGGCGGCGACCGTGCGCGGGGCAGCCAATGCTCTGGCCGGTGCAAGCCATGACGTCGAGGAGATCCGCATCCCCGCGCTTGAGCGTGACAATGCGCTCGATATCTTCGTTCGGCTGCATCTGAACGAGATGATCCCGGCCTTCCGCGCCGCTACGGAAGGACGGCTCGACAGCGAGCTGTTCCGCATGGCCCGGGCCATGCTGGCGTCCTCCGAAACGCCGATGAGCGCCTATATCGACGCCGTGCAGGGTGCCGAGCGCCTGCGGGACGGTTTCGCGGATGTCTTCACCCGCTTCGACGCGCTGCTGACCCCGACGCTGCCGCTACCCGCGCACGGCCATACGATGAACGAGCTTGTGATCGATGGACAGACGGTCCCGGCCCTCCAGGTCATGGGGGCGACCACGCCGCTGAACGTCACCGGCCTGCCCGGACTTTCGCTCCGCTTCGGCACCAGCGGCGAGGGCCTGCCGATCGGCGTTCAGGTCATAGCGCCGTGGCACGCGGAGTCGACGGTGCTGCATGTCGCACAGAAACTCGAGGATCTCAGCCCGACGCGCGGACAGTGGCCGGACCTCGGCTGAGATCGCGCCGGGCACACGCAAACATCCGGAGACCATCACGATGAGAGATAATATCCTTTTCGAGCCGTTAACGCTGGGCCGTCATACCTTGCGCAATCGCATCGTGCTGCCGCCGCTGACGCGTCAGCGGGCCGGACAGCCGGGCGACGTGCCGACCGACCTCATGGCGCTCTACTACGCCCAACGCGCCAGTGCCGGCTTCATGATCAGCGAAGGCGCGCAGATCGAGCCACGCGGACAGGGCTATGCCTGGACGCCAGGAATTTATACGGAAGCGCAGGTCGCGGGCTGGCGCCGGGTAACGGACGCGATCCACGATCGAGGTGGCGTCATCTTCGCGCAGCTCTGGCACGTTGGTCGCGTGTCGCATCCCGACCTGCAGCCCGATGGCGGCCTGCCGATCGCGCCATCCGCGATCCGTCCGCAGAAGGTGCGCGCCTTCGTCGAGACCGGTCCCGGCGCGGGTATCCTGGTCGAGCCGCCAACCCCGCGCGCGTTGAGCGTGGCGGAGATCGGAGATCTGGTCGCTCTCTATGCGCAGGCTGCGCGCAATGCGCTGGAAGCAGGCTTCGACGGCGTGGAACTGCATGCGGCGAATGGATACCTGATCAACCAGTTCATCTCGGCCCGTGCCAATACTCGTACGGACCCTTATGGGGGCACGCTGGAGAACCGCCTGCGGTTTCTGCGCGAAGTCGTAGCCGCCGTGCGCGACATTGTCGGCCCAGATCGCATGGGGGTGCGGTTCACTCCTCTGTTCACCGGTACCGATCAGGACCGGGTCTATATCGGTCTGGTCGAGGAGGATCCGCACGAGACCTATCTTGCGGCGATCAAGGTGCTCGAGGACGCGGGCGTCGCCTACGTCTCCATCGCGGAAGCCGACTGGGATAACGCGCCTGATCTACCCACGGGCTTCCGACGGGCCGTACGGGAGGCGTTCACGGGCCGCATCCTCTACGCCGGGCGCTACACGGCGAAGCGCGCCGAGGGATTGCTGAACTCCGGGCTTGCCGACCTCGTGGCGTTCGGTCGTCCTTTCATCGCCAATCCGGACCTACCGGAAAGGATCGCCAATGACTGGCCGCTGAATGAGCTTGATACACAAACTCTTTATGGGGGCGCGGAGGCGGGACTAACGGACTATCCGCGCCACCACGCGGGGTCCTGAAGCCATCGTATCCCCACAATGTCGCTCATCACACAGGAGAGACCACCATGCCGTTCGCCCGCCTTGATATGATCAAGGGAAAAACATCGGAACACCGCGCCGCCGTAGCCGACATCGTCTATCGGGGCATCGTGGAGGTATTGAAAGCGCCGGACGGCGATCGCTTCGTCGTCATCGCTGAGCACGAGCCGGCGAACCTGATCTATGATCCGACCTCCTGGGCTTCAGCCGGTCTCCGGACTTCATCCTGATCCAGGTCACCAGCACGGTCGGTAACGAGACCGCGACGAAGCGCGCCTTCTACCGCTTCGTCGCCGACGAGCTGGGAGACAAGCTGTCCATTCGGCCAGACGACATTATGATCAACATGGGTTTTGTCGCCCGCGAGGACTGGTCGTTCGGCAACGGCGACCCGTGGTGAAAACTCCGCGCTTTGCAGTGACGGGGACGGCTATAACGCATTACTGAACTTGGTGGGCTCAAATTGCCTACCTATGTCTGCTTCCGGCAGGCCTACGATGACCGTGCGACGTCCGAAAAGCCGGCGAAAGCTGACATCCTTCATTGAGCACGGCCGTACTGGCAGGGAGATGGTCTGCGCTAGATCGAGACCGTGCCTCTGAGCAGGCTTTCCGGCCATTTCACTGCCGTTTCCCTCCCCCCCTACCTACTTCCGATAATAATAATTATCGGAAGTAGCGGAGAAGAGATGTCTATTTCATAGGCGTTGGCTCATTAGCCTCAATCTTGTCCGCGAGTTCCTGCATGATGGGCTGGTAGTATCGATCGAGCGATTTCAGATCGCGA
>Ga0157365_10000291_pt1 | contig 22605 bp, 14 predicted proteins | sample AttsexASBM3_FD_111478 | JGI IMG/M metagenome (GOLD analysis project Ga0157365, IMG submission 111478) | Fungus gardens microbial communities from leaf cutter ant in Ribeirão Preto, State of São Paulo, Brazil - Atta sexdens ASBM3 | ecosystem: Host-associated > Fungi > Mycelium > Unclassified ... | reverse complement strand
GTTATAAGGCTGTTTACCTTAGATTAAGATAGGACTACGGGATTCTACTTAATTGGTACTGTTAAGGGTTCCTAAGTTTCGAGATTATACGCCTTAGGAGCTTGGGAGCAATGCGGGAATAAAAGTAAAACACAGTTTAATCAAAGTTTATACAATAAAAATATATTAATTATAAAAATTAAAAATCCACATAAAAACATTAAGTTAAGTCATACATTGTGCTAATCAAATTAACGATAACAATCATTCATGTTTACGAAATTTTTAACTTTAAAAAAATAAATTAAATCCAATATTAATCAGCTATGTGTGCATTCAAAACAAACAATAAGTTAAAGTAAATTATAAACTAATACTAGTGAACGGTATACATCTAAATATCAAATTTGGTAAGTCAGTATATTTTATACAAATTGTTAATATTTGAAAATGTCTACAACTATTTTTAGTAAAACTCATTAAATAAAATATAAAAATACTTAATGTATCAATGATAAACTACCACCATATCTAAATATAAATATAATGCTATAACTATAGCTTGCTTATCTTTAGCTTCAATAACAAAGTCAATACAATTAACTAAGACTAATAAACCCTCGTAGATTTAATTCAAGTAGTTGTAAGTTTTACATAAAAAATAAATAAAATAAAATAAATCGTTATAAAATACGTGACAATCCAACATAAACAACAAATCACTAAAAATAAAAAAAACAACACAAAGACCGAAAAAACAAACAAACCAAAAAATAAAATAAAAAGGTTTTAGGGATATATTTTGCTTATCTCATTTGGATTACTTAACTTACTTCATGTTTATATAACAATTTGGTGTCGAACATATTCAATTTATATTTTTTATATAAAAACTGGATTTAGTTAAATCTTAACTGAGATAAATAAGTAATTAGGAGTTTTATAAAAATTTAATTTCAAACTATTTTGTTATAGTAGCTTTATATTTTATATTAGTATATGTTATATATATATATATATATATGCTATTATATTCACAATAAAAAGTTTTAATGGAAATTTTATACATTATGTTTATAATGAGATTACATTTTTTTTATAAAGTAATTAGATTCTAAAATTTTTAAAGAATGTCTGAAAACTTGTATTAGTTGGATAGTTAATTATTTCATAACGTTTATCTTATTAATATGTAGTAAGATGATAAGATTTTAGAGTGTTTTATAATAGAAAAACCTAAATTAAATAAAATCAAAAAGATTTACTTAATATTGACAAATATATAAAATATATGGTAAACTATGTAACAAAATACTAATAAATATCATATATATAATTAATTGAAATTAAATTTCATATTCTTTATAAGTCATATTGAAAAACCCAAGTCTTGGTAATATAAATAGCTGTTGAGTCATTTCATCATGTATTTCATTAATAGGTCTATTAAGTTTTAGGTAATCTATCTTTCCTTTTCACAACTCCAATTAGAAAATAAGTTTAGATTTGTTAAGATTTTTTGTTATTATAATTTCTTAAACTATTAAAGTTACTATTGTAATAAGGTATTTCTTATTCGTCAATGGATTTTACCAAATAATAAATTGTCTTTGTCTATATTAGTATACATTTTTTGTCGGATTATAATCTAAAAGTTACTATCTGATCTGCAAAAAGATTGCTTATTTCTTAAATTAACTATTAAATTTTCAGTAAATTATATCAATAAAAATTAATATTTGCATGCTTCAACTAAATAGTTTAGCTTCTAGTTTTTTTAAAGTGTTTTCACAATGAGTTCTTTGCCTCGAGTCAATAAGTTAGTTTAATATTAATTTGTGTTAAATACCTATTTGAAATAGACTTTAAGTAATTAAATACACTTATTTAAAAGTTAGACAGAAATAGAAGTCTTAATAATAGAAGTATTAGAAGTCTTAAATTAAGAAGCCTTATTATACTTAGCATAGTTACACTTTTGTGTAAAATAAGTTTTAGTCTTATCATTTTCGAACTAGGATTATTAAGCATAGTTAAATTTTCTATCCTAATTAGGGTAACAATTTTTTTAATAAAAAGCGTAGTTTTACAGTATATAATTTATATATGATTATTAAGAATAAGTAGATAAGTATAGAGTTAGAAAAGTAGAAAAGTAGAAAAGTAGAAAAGTAGAAGTCTTCTTTCTTTTTGCATATAAAATATAAACCCCGCAGGGTCCAATCCTATAATTACTTATAAAATACAGTAAAATTTATAAATATTTTTTATAGTGTTATATACTAGTATATTACTAATTTAAATTAGCAACTTGGTAAATTAAGTATAAAGTATAGTCCTTGACTATATAACTCATTTCATCCATAATGAAAGAAACCCAATAATCAATTAAAAATAATAAAGTAGAGAAGTATAAAAAATCCAATCATTAAAGTATAGTATAACATAATAATACTTAAGACCTAGGGTTAGGGTTTAGCAATTGCTCGTCTAATTTTACTAGGTTTGGCGATATTTTTTAAAAATAAGTTTTAAAACCTAGGGCGATAGAAGACTTAAACACTCTTATATTAAGAGTATTGGCCTTTTATTCAATTATACAAATTATTTTTGTTTTACTTGTTTTAGGATTTAAAAAAGGTTTAAAAATAAAAGGTTCTGTCGATTTTTGCGATAGGGTTAGATTTAAAGCTATAGCCACTAGGGTAATCTAAAAATAAATAAAGATAGTTAGACAATAAGAATAGAGTTTTTATTATATATAATATCTATTTGGTTATATTTTGGCCTTAATCAAAGGCTTGTGTATTTAACTAAATTACACTATAAATATTATATGTATAAAAAGGCTTCTATTTCTAATTTTAGAATATATTATTCGATACATTTACTTAATTAAGTTTGCTCTGCGTAAATTAAGTGCTCCGCAGGACTTAGTTGGACTTATATATAAGATATATACGAATTTTTAGTCTATTCTTATTTAAGAGTCCAAATAAACTAAGAAATGTAATTTATACAAATATTTTTATAAACTAGGGTTTTATAAGCGATTCTAACTAAAAATTTTCATATTTTTTTCTCATTAAATAGAACAATAATAAAAACAAAATTGGAGTTGGACTTATAATGATTTAAAGTAGAAAAAAAAGATTTAAAAAATCTAATTAATTTTCTTTAATTATATAAGACCTACTGACTATACTTATTTTACATAAGCCGGAATCATTACGTGACTTGAGCTAATTAAATAGCATACTTTGGATTTTATGTATGACCTGCATGGATCTTAACTTAATAAACTTCATATTCGTAAACTAAAATATTTAATTTCCATTCACCTAGCTTACCTTATTTTAAAAATATTTTCTAACTATTCGTGTTACAGATTAGCAAAAAGCTTCCAAATTAGTTTTAAATTTTTATTAAAAATAGTCTTTAGTCTTTAGACTTTAGTCTTTTACCATATTAATATTTTATTTAGTGCCTTTTATTGATATATTGAGATATAGAGATATTTTGTTCACCTATTTAGGCGCTAATTTAAAACCGAGCTTAAGATTAATCTTATAATTAAAATTTATGTTAGTTTTATATAAACAAAAACTAAGGATAAGCAATCGTATAGTTAAAACATAAATGTTAGTTACTTATACACAAAAAATACGTTTTTTTATAAGAGTCTTTAATATAGATACTAGTAGTTTATTTCGTATATTAAATGAATTAGCTTTAGGTATTAATTGTCTTTATTTATCTAGTTAGTTTAATTTAGTTATAGTGCTCATATATTTTTATTGCTAGTGCTCAGATATTTCTAGTTGCTCATATAGTGCTCAGCAGTTATATACCTTCCAATACCATTAAACAAATGGAAGAATGTAATCTTATTTTTAATAAGGACTTAAAATTTTAACTAAAGGTTAGGGGTAAATAAAACAGTCTGTTCTTCTTAGAAAACCTTTCACTATTACTACATAAATTTATTTAGAATTAAATAATTCACCTATCCTGCTAATACAACTTTATTCTATTAATTAAATTTAACTATAAAAAAATAGTAATATGTAAAACATACTCGAATAAAATACAACAATTTTTCATTTAATGAGAAAGAAAATTTATCAATATATCCCAACTCCTGATGTTATCTATTAAATTGTGTTCTCTTGATAAACATAAGTTAAAGTTGTAATTCAAGTAATTGAAGAATGAAACTAAACAAAAGCCAATTAGGTAAAATCGAATAAAGTCTAGCATAGATCTATTTACTAAATTATTTTAATACCTAAAACTAAATATTTATAAACTCAACACTTTCTCCTATATCTCTAATATAAATTTAAAAATAAACTAAAAAAGTTACAGTAATACAAACTTAAATGCTGGAGATTAAAAGCTAAAATTGTAAAAATTTGTGAACAAGTGTTAAAAAAGCACTTAACTCTAATAAAAGAAATAATCTATAACAACAAAAAATAAATTACTTTAATAAAGGTTTATAACCTACTCTTTTGCTACTCTACAACTTTATAGAAAGTAAATACTAAAAATAAAATCTAAGGTAATAAAAGTATTTAATAAAATTAGATTAACAAAAACACAAAATGTTTAATAAAAGTATTTCAATTTCATAATTTAAATAAAATTTCAGTATCTAAAAGTATTTTCTTTAGTTAGTTATTGTTTACGACGTACCGAGCGCGATACTTAGCCAACATAAGGCTCTCCGAAATAAACATTAATATAACTTTGTTTATTGCGCGGTCTGAGTATACTTAATTAAGAATAATGCACTTTCATGTGGCAATCTCTATCTAGAGCAATATGTTTACTACGCTTCTTGAACATAAGTCTGTCTATCTAAATAAGATTAGGGTTAAGCTCATTAAGCATTCTTACATGGTGCATCTAATCCCTATACTCCGACTCACATATAGACCACGGTAGCCCTTCAAAGAGGCAGCTGATATAGATAAGGTATATAAAACTTGAACCATATACACATCCTTGTTTTGTTTTAATTTTCACTGCTTCATCTTATTTTCAGGTTCCGCAAATACGATTTTATCTGTACCCCCTTAATTTCAATTATGTATTCCTGGAACACTCGCCTTTTACTGTTAAATGTTTAACTTTGCTCCATGCAGTTTGGCACAAGAAGATTTTATTGAATAGTACTAGGGTGTTATAGATTAAATTTTATTTAAAGATAGAATAGAAATAATATTAATAAGTATACTAGGATATATAAACCAATATCTTTACGAAATAAATTTTTAAGATATCTTTTTTATTTGTTAATTAAATTTTTTATTATTTTTTGTTAAACATATTTTGTGTATTATTTTGTATAAAAGAGGTTTAGCAATGATTTTTATATCTATTTTAATTTTAATAGTGGCTAAGGCCCTACCTTCAATCAACAATAACTTGTCTCCTAGAGATATTTCCAGAATTTCACCTATAATATTTTTATATGCCGGAGTATTAACTTTAAATACTTTATATATTCAGCCAATTGGATCAGGCATAGGTATCTATAGTGGGTTATTCCAAATTACACCATTATCCCTATTTTTTGAGAGTTTTATATTTTTTATAGGTTCATTTTTATTAATGGCCTGGCCTAGTCCAAACATACTAAGTCAGAATCTCACAATTAAATTATCCGGAGCCATGAGTTTAAGCACAGCTTCAAATAATCATAACTCTAAATCAGAAGATTATTCTATAATTGTATTATTTAGTATTTTAGGATCTTGTTTATTAATATCTTGTTTCGATTTAGTTTCTTTATATATTTGTATAGAGTTACAATCTTTTGGATGTGCGCCGGGCGAGGCGTGTGCAGAGGAGGTATATAGAATCACAACAATGGTTTATTTTATACTATCAGGTATATTTGGCCTTATCATCATACGATTATAATCCGATGAAATAAGATATCTGCCACGGGTAATCGCTCCTGAGACAGCTAACAACTACTCAGACGGCATAGCAGATTACAAAAACAGATGTAAGATAGGACTGCCCCTTTTTGATACTTTTGTTAGTGGGAGTAGTCATGGACAGGTTAACAAATTTGATACGTACAAAGTGGCTCAAGATGGTCTAAATGTTCTAAGCAGAATATCGTAGCATTTAATAGGGATCTTAAATGTTATTATAGGTAGTCCAAACTACAATAATTGCCAAAAACCCTATACTTACTTCAACATAGAAGATAAAAGTACGCAAAGTCCTAAAACTACCAATTCAAACACATGCAACACAGCAACCCCGGGATCTAACCGCCTATGAATATAAAAATTATTAAATGCGGGGACGGAGTTTCCATAGTAGCGTTACAGCGAAGGGGAACAGTCTAAAATCGTTAATTCAGGACTCTAACAAGAAAGACAACGAATTATTCAATGTTTATAAAGGGTTGGAATAAGCCAATTCTAAAACAGGAGTTAGTGGACAAATAATGAATTAAACAAATATATGAGTAAAACGGAAAATACAATGGAATAATCAATATCCTGGGTAATCCATTATTTCTACAATATTTTATATAATAAGAAAACCAGGAAACATGTCTAAATGTGTAAGTAATGATACATTGGATGGAATAAATATAAGTTGGAATGAAAATATAGCCTGATATCACAACAGCTCCATAAGAGTCAAGAATTCGAAATCATAGAAGTTATAACAATGCGTGTGGGAAAATAATGTAAAAAGCACTAACTATACTAAAGGAAGGTATATAAAATATAACACAGCTCATAATGTTTTAGAGCCTTAAAAATCTTTACAATAAGCACTATCTCAACTATATCGAAATGGATATGCCTATCAATTAGTAATACATGTCGATATCTCAAAATGTTTTGACATAATCCCTCATCATATTATTATGAAATGTATAGAGTCTAATACAGCATACGAGAAAATAAGATCCCTTACGGTAGGTTACAATGAATATGACACGTGGAAAGATATAAAAAAGCTCTTAAGGTCAATGTAACAAAATTATCCCGGTATTAGCGTACATATTATTCAAATAATTAGATACTAAGATGGTAGACATCCAATCCAAAAATCCTTCGATAAATGAGAAAAAGAGCCCTAAATAAAGAATATGAGTCTATCACATCTCTAAATCAAAGCCAACGTAAATAATGATCTCCCGCTTTCGATCTTAAAAAGTTATAGGGGAGAAGAATAAATATACCAAGTATGGACCCTTTTTATCAAAACTTCAAACGTCTCATGTATCTAAGATACGCTTACGATTTTTTTTAAGGGTAGTACAATGCTATATAGACGAAGTTAAACACATAAAACACCAAGTTGCAGATATTCTAAAAAATGTGGATTATAACTGCATAAGGATACAGGCAACCTAAGCGCCAGCAAAGATGGCTTCAAATTTCTCGGTGCAAAATAATCACTTTAACTAAAGGTGGTATAACCAAGTCGGGAATTGTGGTAAAATCTTATGAGAATATAAATACCTATCAAGGGGGTTATTGTCAAATAAAATTTATTCTTAGCGATTCTAATAGGATGTCTACAGCTCTAAAAGAGGTAATTAACTTCTCACATTACGAAATATTAACCTTTTACAAGCAGCCTCTCACATTACTAGTCAAAATTTACAGCTTTGCCGCTAATTTTCCAGTTTATGAAGCATTTTCATGTTCCTAGAAATGTCCAGCAAATTGTCCATACATTGGATAATAAACTAATAACAAAAAGTACAAGCAATCAGGAAAATTTTAAGCAAAGTAGCAGATCGTGAAACAGGTGTAAAATTAACCATGCCATCAGTACTTAAAGTACAACACAAATTAAGAGGCCTCAAAGCCAAAAGCCATATGACAATATAAGAATATCCTGGTTCTCTAAAGTTAAACAAATCTACTCTACAGCACAAAAAATGTGCCTTATGTCAATAAACTAATCAAGTAGAAATGCATCAGCACAGAAAAAGTAACAGATGTAAGAGGAAGAATAAGAACTGGAAATAACACTTATGCACAGTGGGTCGGAGGTTAAAACGGAAATAATTTTCCTAAGTGCTTACCACCATTAATTATTACATATAGGAGATCTTAATTACGCAGACATGAAAGTTATTCGTAACTAATTCAATTAACTCATGAAACAAAAACCTTTTGGAAGATTTAGACGGCGAGCCGTATGATGGGAAACTATCACGTACGGTTCTGAGGGCAGGCTAACCCTGACCCCTACTATATGTTTTATCTACTCTATATAAAGAATCTGAAACTTCAACTAAAGCAGGATTAAAATACTTCTTATTAGGCGCACTATCGTCAAGCATCATATTATTAGGATGTGGATTAATTTATTCTTATACAGGATTAACTAATTTTGAATCAATTTATTCAATAATATCTACATATAACTCTATATCTTGCTTTAACAATTATGGTATAGAATTAACTGATAATGCAACAGCAGCTATTCAAGGATTAAGTTTAGGCTTAGTATTCATTTTTATTGGATTCTTGTTTAAAATAGCAGCAGCACCTTTACATAATTGGAGTCCTGCTATGTGTTTTAGGATAACACTACTGTGGGTAAAACTATCAAACTCCGGGGACACCCTAAAGTTTATGATACCAATGTTAAAACGAAAATTGGCCAGCATAATTATCTGGGTATGGTAACAATTCATAAAATGAAAGAAATTGAAATGGGTTATCACGGATCTAAATCAGGAATCTTACCTGTAAAAGAGCAACGAGTAGACGGTAGTTGGTTACTAGCAAACAAGGCTAGAAGCTTAAGGTGTACTCTAATGGGCGGCGAAAGTCGCTATCAAATCAAAATCCTTTCTAAACAATTAAATTCATCTCAAATTTTATACAAAATATACTGGCCCGGTTACATACTTCGGAGCTATACAAAATTTTCTACTTTAAGTAACAACAGTGTAAACAATAATATAAATCCTTGATTTTTTACGGGATTCTCAGATGCTGAAGGTTGTTTTCAGGTTACAATTAAAGAAAGTAAAAAAAATAAAAGTATCTGGAAAACATCACTTACTTTTCAGATAAAACTTCATATTAAAGATATTGCCTTATTAAATGAAATTAAACAAAGTTTAGGTATAGGAAGTGTGACAATCCATAGTAAAAATACCGCTAATTTTAATGTGTATTCTATAAGGGAAATTCAAGTACTCGTTTATCATTTTGTAAAATACCCTTTAATCACCGCCAAATATTCTGATTTTTTATTATTTAAGCAAGCTTTTGAAATCATTAAAACAAAGGGTCATTTAACTGAAAAAGGTCTAGTGGAAATAGTAAGAATAAAAAGCGTACTTAATTTAGGGTTATCATATAAGTTAAAAACAGCTTTTCCTAATTTTGTTCCTGTAAGTAGACCGGTATTTAAAATAAAATTTATTCCCAATCCATTTTGGGTAGCAGGTTTCATTAGCGGTGATGGATCATTCTTTTTTAGTATTAGAACTAAAAGTTCTCCAGTTAGCAGTAACATTTGAAGAATTGTTTCTTTAATCTTGAAAGTAGACTTACATATTAGAGATAAAGAAGTTGTTCAAGTTTTAGCTTCTTACTTTTCTTTATTAACACTGTCTTCCAACAATCCTAAGGGTCAGGTAAAAGATAAATGTTACGATAGCTTAACTTTAAAACCTTATCCTATTTATGTTAAAACCCAATCTGTAAGTTTGACCATAAGAAATTTTACAGATATTGTTAATACAGTTATTCCTTTTTTTGAAAAGTATCCAATTCTTGGAGCTAAAAGTTTAGATTTCGCCGACTTTAAAAAAGTAGCTGAAATAGTTAAGAATAAAGAACATTTAACTAGCTCAGGTTTTGAACAGATTAAAAGAATTAATTCTACTATGAATCTAAGAAGACCATGGTATTCTGATACAAAGAAAATTTAAAATATGGGTAATCGCCACAAAATTGAAGTGTTAATTAATTGAATGATAAATTTGATAGCCGTGGATGTTTATGATGAAGTGCCTACAATAGTAACAATTTGGGTGCGCCGTAAGATGTTTTTCTTGTTACGAACTTTAAAAGTTCCATTACTGCTACATTGTAATGACATCAACAGGTTTAGGCGAAGAGGAAAACTCTGGACCGAAAATAGCATGCCTGATAAAGTGATCTCAATATCTAAGGAATATACGACTTTGAGATTGCAAGATGTTACCTCTATGATTAGGGCTACACTGCCCGAAGCAAAATTCTCATTGTCCTCGCGTTACGGGAAATCACATTACTATTCCTATGGGTGATTCATACCACTGTCAATCATGGCCAAATGGATCGACAGAGTAGCTGGTATAGCATGTTCTTTAGTAAAAATAATAAAGAGAGTGAAATTGCAATCTAAGGAGGTTAAATTTAAATTAACAACAAAAATAACTGCGGGATTACCTAAGGGTAGTAATTTCTACGGTAACGGATCAGCCATAGTACCCGTTAACAATTGTAATTGTTTATACAGAACAGGTGACACTTTTGCAAGGGGAAGGGCTGAAGTAAAATTAATATTGAGAAGAAATTACTCTGGTACAGGATGTACAAATAACTCAGTAAAGAAACTCAATAATCTTATCCAACGATGTAAAGATGAACCCAACAAACCAGTTGATCGCCCACTATACTCAATAATTTGCGACCCTGAAATTTTAAACTTAGCTTATAATAACATTAAAAGTAAGCCGGGAAACTTAACCCCAGGCATAACACCAGAAACACTAGACGGAATATCCTTTTCCACTTTCGAAGATTTATCAAAATCTTTAAGATCTCAGACATTTTACTTTAAACCGGGAAGGCGAATTCAAATCCCTAAACAATTAGGAGGTACCAGACCTCTAACTATAGGGTCACCTAGAGATAAAATCGTACAAGAAGCCATGAGACTAATCCTAAACGCTATTTATGAACCCATATTTGTAGAAAACTCACACGGATTTCGACCTAATAAAGGATGCCATAGCGCCTTAAAGTATTTATATTTCAACTTCAAAAGTTCAACTTGAATGATTGAAGGAGATTTATCCAAATGCTTTGACACTATAGATCATAACAAGCTTATGGTTTTAATAGAAAATAAAATCAAAGACCGACAATTCACCAGACTAATTCGTCAGTCCATAAAAGCAGGTTACATGGAATTCAAAACCATAAAACACAACATAGCGGGAACCCCTCAGGGTTCAATTATTAGTCCTATCTTAGCCAATATATTTTTACACGAACTAGATTCATTCGTACTTTCATTAAAGGAAAAGTTTGACAAAGGTACCAGAGCCCGAAATACCCCGGAGTACAACAAGATCAGATGAAAGTTAAGAGTAGAAAAAGGAAAAGGAAACATGGAAGAACTGCATAGACTTTATAAAGAATCTCAAACTAGGCCTGTGATGGATTACCATGACCCGAAGTATAAGAGGTTAAATTACGTTAGATACGCCGATGATTGAATAATAGGAATACGAGGTTCTCTCAAAGACACGAAAGAAATTCTAGATAAAATTACTCTTTTCTGTGAATCACTTAATTTAAAAGTTAGTGAAACTAAAACAAAAATAACTAATCTCAACACTGAAAGAGCACTTTTCCTAGGAGTTAACATATTTAGATCCCGGCATACTAAATTTAGTCACAAGCAACGATTGCTTCGACAGTTACGCCTAACCGCGCCAATCGACAGAATAAGAACTAAACTAGAACAAGCAGGATTCATGAAAAACGGATCAGCATATCCTAAATTTCAACTCATGGAAAACTCTCACGATCAAATTATACACATGTATAATGCAGTCTATAGAGGGTATATCAACTACTACTCATTTGCTCATAACCATTCACGACTAGTTAGTACACTCCATTATACCCTATTAACCTCTTGTGCCAAACTATTAGCTGCTAAATTTAAGCTAAGGACAAAAGCCAAAGTATTTAAAAAATTTGGCCGTTTCTTATCAGGTCCAAGTTCCTCATTTGTACGACCAGTTTATAGCACAAATTACCTTGATTTCAAAGTAAATACTAAACCTATAATAGCAAATCTCTTCGCAACGCACAAATCTGTTGCGTCCTTAAAAGAATTAGCTTGTACACTATGTGGATCCCTTTATAAAGTAGAAATGCATCACATTAGGAAAATGGCGGATCTTAAACCCAAAACCTCGAAAGTGGACAGAACCATGATTAGAGCTCGAAGGAAACAAATTCCATTATGCAGGAAATGTCACATGGAAAAACATCATAACAAAGATCAATAATTTTATGGAGAGCCGTATGATGGGAAACTATCACGTACGGTTCGGGAAAAGGTGATTAATGTCCAATGTGGAGTTATTTACCCAGTTCACTTAACAATAATACCTAAAATAGCTATATTAATATTATTATTAGAATTACAATTCTATGGATTTAATTTAATTAATATTTATGAATCTATCAGCCTAATGACTAACTCAGAAAATACAATAACTAATTCAACCTCAACTATATTTAATTCTATCAATTTAAATAGTTTAAGTGAAGTAGTGAAAAATTTACTCTTGATAAGTTCATTCTTATCTTTATTATTGGGAACTATAGTAGGTTTAGCTCAAACTAGAATAAAAAGATTATTAGCCTAGAGTATATGAGAAAATACGTAGTGTGGGCTTAACTATCAAACTCCGGGGACACCCTAAAGCTTAGGATACCAAACTATAACCGAAAGGCTATAAGTGGATGAATTAATCACTCATGTACGGTAACAAGTCATAAGATGAGGGAAACTGAAATGGGCTATCGCGGATCTAAATCAGTCTAAATTAAAAAGTCTGTAAAAGAGCAACGAGTAGAAGGTAGTTGTTTCATAAAATTTTTACCGTGCAGCGATAATTATAATTATGAAATTAAGGTGTACTCTAATAGATACAAATTTTGTTTTCTATCTCACAAGTTACCTAACCAAATCATAACAACACCCATAAACATTCATAATTATTTAAGGTTTTACCAGCTAATAGATTAAATAACAAGGTGATAAAAAAAACGTTATAGGTTGGCTTCGCATTTTAGAGATTAATCAACTCAACTTCTCACGTACGTAATACTAATAATAATAAACTAAATCCTTTCTTTAAAACAGGAATAACAGACGGTGAGGGTACATTATCTGGTATAATACGAAAAAGTGTAGTACATAAATTATGTTGGCGAGTAGAATTAATTTACCAAATAGGGTTACATAAAAAAGACTTAGAGCTATTATAGGAAATACAAGCTTTTTATGGCGGAATAGGTCTAATAAAACCATCGAAAAATATGTGCGCATTTAGAGTAAGTTATCAAAAAGAATTAACCGAAAAAAAAAACCCCGCAGGCTCCCAATTTGATAAGTATAATTTAATAACTCAAAAATTGGGTGATTATAAAAAAAGATAGTTACCAAGATTAATCAAGCTCTACACCTTACAGAAGAAGGAATTCAAGTAATTATGAATATTCGAGCTTCATTGAATTTAGGAATATCACTTGCTCATAAAAGAGCTTTCCCTAAAACAATACCTGTAAAACGAGCTATAATTACTAAGGAAAAAGTAGCTCAAGCCTAATGAATGGCCAGATTTGTTACTGGTGAAGGATGTTTTTTGTATAAACCAAAACTGAAGGTCGAAATATAGCGGGTGTAGGTGCTCAATTAGTTTTTCAAGTTAGTCAACATATACGAGATCAGGAATTAATGAAAAGTTTTATAAATTATTTTAAATGTGGTCTATATGTTAATTCTTTCCAAAAAACATGAGGTTAATACCAATGTATTAGATTTTCCGATATTTATATTACAATTATTCCATTTTTGGTTTTTACTCAGCATTCTATTCGAGCGACTAAATATTTTTATAATGGCTAAAAGCCTCATAAATTATGTATAAAGGAGAACCTTTAACTAAAGAAGGGTATAAAAAGATTATTAAAAAGGGTATGAACACTGGAAGAGAATTTATCTAGCTTCCAACCATAACTCAAATCACTCACAGTCTCAATTAGTAGCACCTGCTTTGTTATTATTATTATATAAATAAAAATATAAACTGGGTGAGCCTTTAGGGCTTTCACACAATCAGTACTAAGCGAAGGTGAGTTTTTCTTGCGTCTTGCGAATCTAGTGAGAGTTAGTGAAAGTGAAAGGTAGGACACTTTATTTTAAAAGATACATGAATATAAAATTTAAGAGTCGCTAATACCTAGGGTTATTCGCATACGCGAGGGGACTGATTTGTATGGTAATTTTGTATCTGTATGACAGTACAATTTCACATATAGGATTTATGCTATTAGCTTTAGCTATTAATAGTGAATCATCTATTGATTCTTTCATTTTCTATATAATTCAATATACTATAACTAATTTAAATATTTTCTTAATTATTTTAGCTTTAAGTTATATTACTGCTTCAAGCCCTTCAAGTATTATTAATAATAAAGGAATAAGAGATATTAGATATATCACAGAACTAAAAGGACAGATTTATTCTAATCCTATATTAAGTTTAAGTTTAGCAATATGCTTATTCTCTATGGCAGGTAAATTTTATGAGGTATGCTTGCTGTAATAGGTTATATTTAATATATCATTATAAATAAATTTATATCGACAAAAGGTCGTACTATTACTTGAAAATATCACTGTTTGCTGGAAACTCCTAATGACTTAATTACTACCAGTACTAATAAATTTTATATTAATTGTGTATGTAAAAAGATTAGGTATGCTACAATGGACAATCAGCAGGAAACCAAAGTAAAATAATATATATATATGAGTAGGTTCCTCAGAGACTATGCGTGATACATATAATTAAAAATGAAGATATAGTCCAAAATTAACTTATGTTAAGATGTTCAGTTATTTATATCAATTTAAATAGTATTAAAAAACCAATAAACAATGTACAGTTTAACAAAAACTAATAAATTAGGGCAATTTAGAAGCTTCAACCAAAAATAATCAAATAAAATATAATCAATTAGGTGCTTATCTGGCTGGACTTATTGAAGGGAATATTTATACCCAAGGATTAAATGTAAAAGGCTACCCTCAAATAGAAATTGCTTTTGAGAATAAAGATATTCAATTAGCAAACAAAAATCATATATGTAATTGTGGGGGGGTATTAGAGCTAAAGGTCATCAAAAAAGCTGTAGAATAACAATTTAAAAAAACTGATATTTTGTTAAAGGTAGTTCAATTCCTTCAAGGGTACATGATAACACCTAAAATAGAAGCTTTACACAGATAAATAACCAGATTAAACTCTAATCATAATACTAATATTCCATTATTAGGTATAGATACAACATCACTTAATAAATCTAGATGGTTATCTGGAATACTAGACGCATAGAACTAATGGCTAGTTTTTATTTAACTTGAAAACTAATTAAAAATAATATTCCAATCGGATTTATCTATTACCTAAGATTTTCTAAACAAACTAAAATGTCTCTATTTATTCATTTATGCAAGTAATAGCTGCCTTTTTAAATACTGAGGTAGCATGTAGGGCAAGAAATAGAGAGTATAAGGTAGAAAGAACTTATGAAATTAGAACTCATAAATTAGAATTTAAATTACTATTATTTGATTATTTATCTAAATTTCCATTGTTTGGTTACAAGTATTTTGTTCTATTTTTTATAATAAAATTAATAACTTATTTTGAAGATTGAACATCAAAACCATGTTGATAAAGCCTTACTATTAAACTATACTTTTTAATTAAAGTTGTGGGAAATAAACATGGGATCATATGTTTACAATATACAAAAGTTAGATACCTCCATTAATTGGTTTCTTTTCAAAACAATTTGTTTTATATTCAGCAATACAAAATGGATATTACTTTATATCAATAATAGCTATATTAGTTAGTGTAATAAGTGCTTCATATTATTTAAAAATAGTAAAAGTTATTGCTGATGAAAGTAATATAAATTTATTACAAGAAAATAATAAAGAAGTTTTTACTAATTATAATTTTGAAGATAGAAACAATTCTGTGTACTTAAGTAATGTACATAGTTATTTAATATCTGTGTTAACTTTAGTAATCTTATTATTTATTTTAAAACCTTCTTTAATACTAAATAGTACACAATTACTATCTTTAAATTTATTTAATTGGTAATGAATAACTTATTATTTTTATTTATTTTTGTTCCTATTTTAGCTTTTGCTTTACTAGCTTTAAATATTTTATTAGCGGTTCATCAGCCGGACGTAGCGAAAGTATCAGCGTATGAATGTGGTATGAACCCTTTCCTAGGCCAAACAAGAAATACTTTCCAAATTCACTTCTTTATCGTTGCTCTTCTATTCTTAATTTTCGACCTTGAAATACTTCTATTATTTCCTATAGCTGTAACCTTATATCAAGTTGCTACTTTCGGATTCTCAATTGCAATAATTTTCTTTATTGTTTTAACAATAGGATTCGTTTTAGAAATAGGATCAGGAGCAATTTCACTTAATAATTTAGATCTTTTAAATCAAAAGAATGAAAATTCTAAATAAAACCCCCTACCCTATAAAAATAATTTTTACAATTTTATTTTGTTTGTTTACTATATTCAAACTATTAGGATATCAAATAAATGACATATTTAATACCGACCTAACACTATACTATTTTAGAGCCTATTTTTATGTAGTTATTTTTTTAATGATTATATATATGCTAATTCATTTATTATTATTACACATATTCTACACCAATAATAAGATCAAAATACCTAAAATTTTACCTGATTTTTTAATTAAATGGTTAACAGAATTTAAAAATGTAACTAAAACTAAGGTTGGATTTGAAGCACTTAAAGAAGAATTTTATATACAATTATATCTTTACCTTTTTATATTGATTTTTTTTGTATTAATAATGCAATTATAAATTTCAATCAAATATTGAATAAGATTCTAATTAACAATACAAAGGCAATCTATCAATAGGTGTTTGTAATTAATTAATCAATAGTAAAAAATATTACCTCTATTTGTTAAATATATTAGTATACAATATTGTTTTATTTATCAATTTACATGCGTAATTATTAACTTGACTATATTTTCAATGGTTCGTCAATTAACTCGAATACTTTCATTCGACACGATTATTAGTTTCACATGCATATACCCTTTGGATATTAGGATGAAATAAATAAACCCCTAGCGTGTATAGTTAAAATGGTATAAATTTCAATATGAAAATGTCCGTGCGAGCCTTGTTACCATAATCCGTTTTAACAAAACCACTTAACCAATAAGTTAAATCTAGACATCAGGATAATTTCACACTAATACATCGTATAAAAACTGAGCTATAAGATGAATTATAAAATGTTTTTAAAAAGAAAATGTAATAGTACATTATTATAAAATAACCATGTTACAAGCATCATAACTTTAACACTATATCAACTATATACAATAACAACAATAATAACATGGAGATAGTAATTAAATTAATAATACTAATATCGTATTTAAAAATATTAAGATAAGGTAGATAGGACTAAATTTATCCTCGTTTTTTAACGTAAAAATAAAAACTTCTATCTAGAAACAAAAAAAGGAAGTATACTTAATAAAAGATATCTTAATGTGATTTGGTATTATTAATTCAATGGTTTATTGTTAAAGATGTTAAGTTTGCTTTAAAACGGAATAAGTGCTATCTTAATAAGTACCTCAACACTATAAACTTGAATCAAAATAAACACGCTAGTAAAATTAATTTGATAAAAACACCATAAAAATTATTGAATATAATGTGTTTTCAAATATAAAAACTGTTGAGAATAAAAAGGATTATGATTGTTACTAAATGTAAATTGTTTGTTACTACAGTTTTATATAAAGCTTGAAGTAGAAAAAGTAAACAATACTGGAAACAAAACAAAAATGTTTAAAAGCTTTAAAACGTTTATTGAGTGATGGTATTAAGAAAATAAATTAAATGGATATAAGGCAAAAAGATTTTAAGTTCAACAATGTTAAATCAATATGTGATACTGTTAATATAAATTATATGAATTACATAGTGATGTTACTCAAATATTAATTATAAATTAAAATAGTTATGGTTAATGAAGATAGTATTGAATAAAATAACAAGGCAGATTAAAAATAATATGTTATTGGTAGAGATGTATAAGTTAAAATAGATATAATGAATAAAATATTTAATAAGGCAAGTTTAGATAATAGTGTAATTAAGTTATCTTCTTTAGAAACTCCATTATTAAAGGTTATTAAAGATATATTAAATTCTAATTTAACTAAATTTGACAAAACAACTTGCTATAGAAAACACTCATTGATGACAAATTAGACTATTTTAGTAAGAATATGAATACTCTTGAAGCTATAAATAAAATATACATAAAGTATATCCACAGTTTTGTTGTAAGGGTTTTTCAATAATATATTTATATAAGAATATAGCTTAAATAATTAATGAAAAGTTAAAAACTCTATTAAATTATTAAATAATACAACTAATACAGTATAAAGTTCTAAAACAGATAAAGTAAAAAAAAAGTTATATTTGTTAAATGTATCTTGGTATTGCAAAAACTAGTTCTTAAAGCTTATATCAAATTGTTAAATTATTAAGTAGTAATACATAGGAAAATAATTAACTAATATTGTAATTAAATTAGGTCCCAAAATCATTAGATTATTAAAATATGAACTACTAATTTAGATGATAACTTTGACTTAGATTCTATTTTTCTTTAAAGGAACTTAAAGTTTACTAGATAATATATAAGATCAATGGCCAATATCCTAAAAATTAAAAAATAATATAACAGATTACACATATAATTTATTCAAAGAAGAGTTATTTTTAACTGCCAATCAATACAATATATAATCTATAATCTATAAAATTATCATAAGAATAAGGTGATACTCTATTAAAATTCTTAGTCGTAAAGTTGATGTATATTAGTTAGGTATGTTTTTTAAGTTTATTTATTAATTAATTAAATTTGCTCTTTATTTATTATAATCCTATTTAAGATTATTAAGACTATAGCCTCACTTAATCAAAGATAAAAATTTTTTAATGTTATAATTTAGAAAAAAACAAACTGCCAGACCTAGTGGAAATATGTGGGCTTTGTCAAATGTAAATTATTCTTGACAATGGTTTCCATTCTGACTAAGAAAGATAGAATAAAATAATAAAATCATATCTTTAATTAAAAAAACTAAGCCTTTTATAGTATTCGAAGACTAATATACTATTTAAATATATTCCCTATTAGTCTATTTCTTAGTTTGTAATACTATTTATCTAAGTCGGCTCGGCTAAATAAAGTAAATAATTTATAATTATAAATAATATGTAAGTATACTCGTAGAGTTCTTTGTAGAACTAAAAATCCTGTCCCTATTTTCGTCTTTACGACTATTTGGAAACTTGATCGAATTAGACTAGCCTTTATATATCTTTATTAATATAATAGTTATACACCTTAGTTCTTTAAGTTAAAATATAGCAAAATGCTTACTTTAATACTTAATAGACTTATTAAATTTAATTAATAATATAATTATAGACTAACCGAATTTTGTAAAAGGTCCAAAAAGTAGTATTAATCCTTAAAATAGATTGATTAATGTTAGTCATACATAGACCCTCAATTTGGGCAGGTAGAATTATAAAGACTTATAAGATTTATACTTTATTTTTTTTTATTAAATAGTACGGCATACAGCAAATAATTTAATTAGATTAATTAGAGCTAATAATTCCTTTTTCGATTTATACTATGTATTTATAACAATTTTAGAAAGGCTACATATATCTGAGCTGACTACTAACTAAGCACTTAACTATTTTTTTATTTATGAGCGAATTTTATTAAATACTTTATAATTTTATTATTTATAACCGAATTTTATTCGACACCTAGGCGAGTAATTTAACAACTCTTGCTTTTCTTAAAGGCTACTAGTCTTAGAGATATACTAACTAATTATAATCGACTTATATCCCTATGGCTGATAATTTAAATTGAAAATTAAGGGTTGGTGCTAATTTTTACTTTATTTTTAAAAGTTTATTTTATTGGCTTATTTAGGTTTTTTTAGTTTTTATTTATGTTTTTTATTAGTTTCCGATTAATTTTATTTAATTTTTATTATTTTTTAATTAATTGCTTTAATTTTAATTTTCCTTGTTAAAACAACCGTTATTGATTATAAATAACTAATTTTATTATTCTCATAAGCAAGGGAAAATGAGGAAGATATGGTTTTAATTTCATAAACTAATTAAATTTTAGTTATATTTCAACTAGTTATAACTCTTTGATTTTATAACATATTTTCTAATTTAGAGTTTCACCTTGTTTTAATTATGTTTCTACCTTTATGGTCAATGATGAATAAAATTTAATTTTCAACTTTTCTCAAAAACACTAATTTTTAACTTTAGCTTCAGTTAATTTAGTTTTATGTAGATATAATTATTTTGTTATTTTTACCTTAACACCCAATTATTAATGTAGCTTTTTATTCCTTCTAAATTTACTAAATTTTAGTGTTGATGTTTATTGTGAGATATTTTAATGTAAGACCAAATGTTTACTTTATTAAATTAATGATAGTTAATCCTATACTAAGATACTACCTTTTTATCAATTTTAATTACTTTTTTCTTTAAACGGATGATTCAACATAGCTTTTAATTCACTTTATTTGTGTTCTTAATAATTAATTTTACTTTAAGATAACTATCTTTAGATTATTTAAATTCTATATTTTTAATATATCTTAAATATAAACTAAACTTTCTAAAATTATTCAATAATTGAAAAGAGTTCACTAATCTATGTTTTAATTTTCTTTGTTTATTCTGTTTAATAGGTATTGTTTAACAACTTAATTTAATAATAATAAGAATAAAATAAGAATAACGAATTAATTTAGATTAAATTAGAAAAGATTTCAAATAAAAGGATATTTTTACAATATATCAAAACTCTTTACTTATTTGTAGTAAAATTTACTGGATTATTGTTAACTTGATTTTAAATTCTGCTAAAACAAGGATGAAGTAAATTAAGTTCTGTTCAATTACAAATTCTTTAAACTTTCAATTTTATTTAAAAATTAAATAAACTAAATTCAAGGTATTTTAAAAAGGTCCTAAATTAAAAATAAAATACTAAAAATTTAAAAATTAACAAAATAAGTTAAAGTATAGAGATTAAAACCATAATTAAGTAATTAATTAAAAATGAAACAAATTTTTGTAAAACTAAAAAATGCTATCGCCTTTGAAAAGTTGAGAAAAATAGAAAAAAAAAAACAAAAACAATAAAAATAATAAGTATAAAGTAAGGGAATTACTAGCTAAATAAAAAGGTACAATTAGTTTATAAAACTAGGCAAAATAGTAAATGAGGTTAACAAGATGATCCCAAAAAGTTAAAATAATAAAAATTTAATTTAAAGGGAGTTAAAGTAATCAAAATCTTGCAAAAATTTAAACTAAACTATAAAAATTCAAAAACTACTAAAATTAGACAACTTTCAAAACAGCTAAATTTATCTAAGTTGGGCTGTATCTTTCAAACTTACTCCTCTCTTCTGTACTAAACTTAAATATTGCGTTCTTTTTAACACTTAGCTAAAACTATTATAAAACATTATCCCTCACTCGATACAAAAAGTGTAAAATTGTTACCAAATTTTCTGAAAATAAAAAAATCAGTATACAAAATCACTTAAGATTAAAATTTATAACTATTTTTATTAAAGTCAATAAAATATTAACCTTACTGAATAAGTACGTTCGGCACTCCTTTCAAAAATAAAGAAAAATAAATAAAATTTAAAAAATATTTTAAAGATAATAAAAGTCTTGTGTTCTAATTGTAGAAACCAAAATAAATTTAACACAATTTAGAGTTAAAAAGTAAAATAAAATAAAGTATTTTAATCATATAATAATTAAATTATAATTAACAAAAATTGCTTTAATATTTTTAGTATTTTTGTTTTGTTTTTATTTGTATAAACTTGTTGTATGCTTTTTATAAATATTGGTGTTATTCCGTATTTTAAATTAGATGTTATTTTTAATATATTTATTTTATTGAAATACATTTGCTTATAATTTTACATAATCCCCCCTTGTACTTAAATGTTACTAATTAACTATGTTTTAAATAATTATTTGCTATTTTAGGGTTGTTTGTCGGTTTTTCCACTTAATCTTTTTCATTTTGTTGTTATTTTTAATATTGTTTATTTTAATTTATGGCTTTGTTCAAGTTATTGAGAGGGATAGCACTTATTTTTATAATAAATGAATTATTTTTATCTTTAAAATTTTATGCCATACAAGATGAAATTGTCTAAGCCTATTTACATAGGGAAAAGTGAGATAAATATTTAAGTAATCTTTTAAATTAGAAATAAATTAAGTAAAATTAAGTATTTTAGATTTTCCGCAGCTTATTTAGAAATATAGGATTAAAGGACCGTGGATGGGCCGCCTAAAGTCGTCCCCGCGTCTCTCTG
>Ga0157365_10000290_pt1 | contig 22679 bp, 24 predicted proteins | sample AttsexASBM3_FD_111478 | JGI IMG/M metagenome (GOLD analysis project Ga0157365, IMG submission 111478) | Fungus gardens microbial communities from leaf cutter ant in Ribeirão Preto, State of São Paulo, Brazil - Atta sexdens ASBM3 | ecosystem: Host-associated > Fungi > Mycelium > Unclassified ... | reverse complement strand
GCGGAAATGATGCCGGTCCCCATCGCAGCGTTCCGCGAAGTCCGAGGCGCGGATGTCGTCGCTGTCCCTGCCGAACAGGCGCGCGTCCTCCCCGTCCCGCGTCACGCCCTCCCGACGGAGATAGCGAAGGTGTGCTGCCAGCGGTGTCGCGCGCGGGGCATGCCGCACGACGCGCGCCTTGATGACGACGCCCCGCGAACGACTGGTCAGCAGGCGATTGGCCGCATGGGCGGCGGCCCTCCCGCGCCCGAAACTGGAACGTCGGCCAGAGGTAATTTTCCCCGCGCGGGACACCCGGCCACCGGCCCGCTGCACGGACGCCAGCACCTGCGTCACGAAGGGCCGTGCCTGCAGGGCACGGGTGGAGCGGATACGCCCTGGCCGGACCCGGAATTCCTCATCCCTGCTCATGAAAAATGCCCTGCACCGCGCGAAAGATTGCGCCGGATCAAAGAGATGATATCTCGACACGAGGTGTGCAATTTCCGCGCACCTCGCGACAAGACTTCAAAAACCCCGGAAAACAGCCACCCCGACCGAGCCGCGATGTGCGGCCTTTTATCCAGCCCTCCCTTTTTCGGTGCCCTCCCTTTTTCGGTGGCCCTCCCTTTTTCGGTGGTTTTCCGGGGTTTTCGTCCCTCATCGGACCTGCTCCAATGTCGTCACGACGACCATGCTGGGAGCCTTACCGGCCTGTCCCGCGAAGAGTCCGCCGGGCGCGAAGGGACGCGACTTCGGCGGCGTCACGGGATCTTTCCCGGCGACGATTCCGAACGTTTCCGGGTGACGGGAAACGAAGAGCGCGGCCATCTTCCAGTCGCGTGCCGGAGGAGCGGATAGCGATGTTGGAAACGACACGCTGACCGAAGGATCAGCAATCATCCGGGCGACAGACGCGACGTAGGAAACCGTCTCCGCGGGCAATGGCCGTCCGGTCGCCAGATGATCATCGTAACGAGCCGGACCGGCGTTGTAAGCAGCGAGAAAACCCACATCACCATAGCGATCGTGCAGCCATCGCAGATAGGTAGCCCCGGCAACGATATTGTCACGCGGATCGAAGGGATCAGCCCCCAGATTGAGTGTGCGCCGGACTTCCTTCCAGGTGCCCGGCATGAGTTGCATCAGACCCATCGCGCCAGCGCCCGATACGGCATGCAGATCGCCGGCACTTTCGGCTTGCAGGACCGCCCGCACCCACGTCGCCGGGATCGCATTCCATTCCGACGCTTGCCGCACCAGATCGTCCCAATCCTGTGCGCAGGCGATGGCTGGCGAGAGCGTCAGAGCGAGCACAGCCAACATGCTGCTGAGCAAGAAAAACCGGGCACTCATTCCCGGCCTCCCGGACGTTTCGTGGGCCGGTTCCACACCAGTTGCCACTCACGCCCACCGCGTCCCGCCTGGAACAGCGTGGCCCGGACCGGCTGCACGAAACTGGGATCATCAAGCACAATGGAAATATATTCGCCAGCACGTTCTCCGGTGCGGGTCCACCCGGCACCGATCTCCGGTCCGGAATCCCCGTCCCCGAGATGGATGCGGTAATCCGGCGCATTCTCCGCGCCGCTGCTCTCCGTCGGCACGAAGGTCAGTTCGGCGTCCAGCGACAGGGTACGCACGCGGCCGACGAAACCATCGGCGGTGCGGGTAAAAAATCCGATCTGGCTCATGGGAGAAATCCTTTCGGAACTAATGGCGATGAAGAAGAATCCGGAGACATCGCGACCGTCACTCGATGGGTGGTTCGGTCTCTTTCGCGGGCATCATCGGCGGTCCCAAGAGCGGCCGTTCCCGCTTTGGATCGGGCAGGTCCGGGAGGGGATCGAAATGCGGCGGCAGTGGCTCCGCCTCGCCCGTGTGTACACGAACCGGCACGGCGCGACCGATCACGGTGTCCATCGGCAGGACACCGAAATACCGCCCGTCCAGGCTGGTTGGCACAGTGGCGTTCATGACGAAGACCTGGCCGGGATCGAGACGTCGGCAGCCCTGCCAGACCGGCAGCTTACGACCCCGATGATCGACGGGCTTCGCATCACCGACCGGCTTGCCGTCGATGGTGACGCGCGGACCGGACCGGCAGACGATTTGCCCCGCGAGAGCCGCAACAGGCTTGAGCAGCGGCACGCCGAGGGGAAGGTAGCCGCGCGTTGCCAGCAGCGTCGCCTCGTGCTCGGGCAGGCGGAGCGCGACAATGTCGCCGACGCGGATCGGGACCGTAGGCTGGATGCGATACAGCCCGACCGGCACGCTCGCCGTCTCGTTCCAGACCCAGCGTGGCGCGGGATGAAACGCCAGCGAGGCGCCCACGCCGAGCACGGCGAAATATGTGGTGAAAAACCAGCCGCGCCGGGTCATGACACGCCCCTCCTGCGAAGCCAGGCGGCATGACGTTCCGGCGTGTACGGACGCGGCTCCTGCGCCGCTGTGAGGCGATGATGCAGGTGGCGCCAGTGATCGGGACAGGCGGCGGCGGGATCGATCTTCAGCGCCTCCATGCCATCGATCGCCTCCAGGACGCGCCGCACCTTCGGCCAGCCGCTCTGGTGCAGCAGGCTCTCGCCACCGGGGCGCACAAAGGACACGGTCTGGCAGACTTCCCGAGCCCCCACGGCCCGCACGATGTCGATGCAGGACACCACGGTGCCGAAATCGTTGGCGGCCCAGCGGACAAACGCGAACACGCTGTCCGGCGTAAAACTCATCAGCCTGCGCCGACGGTCGAGAATGCGATCCTCGACGGGATGGCCGAACCGGACCCAATGCTCGACGCGCTTCTCGATCCAGGTCAGCTCGACCGTGGTAAGGAGAGCATGGTCCGGGCCGTCCGGTCGGAAAGAGCAGGCGGTCATGGGACACCGACCATGCGATCCGCGACCGCTTCCCGAGCCTCTTTTTCCGCCCTAAGCGGGACTGCCGGAAGGGGGGCCGAAAGACCGGAATCCCCTACATAATAAGTTATTATATAAGTTATATAAGTTAAGAGGTCGATTCCAGCTTCAGAAACAACGCGTTGCGCCGATTTTCGCCATTGATCCCACGATAGATCCGCCGCCGCTCCCACGATATGATGCGCCGTTGATCCAACGACATGTTTCACATCGTTATCCACATCCCCGGTGGATTGACTCGTTGGAACAGCGCACAAAACGCCCAGTTTCCCGCCAGAAATGACGCGAAACGTGTAACCTGGAACGGCTCGGGCGAGAGCTATGGCGCGGATTTTCGCGATGAAATCGCGACGCCGGGTCAGGCTGCCGGAACGCGCGTGCAGTTCCGCCAAATCGAAGCGCCAGCCCTCCTTCTGCCGCCCGGCATGGCGTCGCGCCAGACGGTAAAGCCATCGTTCCAGACCACCGCGAAGGCGGAAATAGGCGGGATCGACGCTCAGCACGCGCGAGCGGTCGCAGGCGGCCTCCATCAGCCAGTCCGGCAGGGTCAGGGCAATGCCGTCGTCACGGGAGGTCCGGACGTCGCTGATCCAGGTGAACGGCCTCTCCCGCCAGTCGGCACCCTGGCGGATGCTGGTCATGACCATCGTCGCCGACAGACGCGCGAGCGCGCCATGGAGGCGATCATACTCATGCGCGCCCGTCGCCCAGCCCAGATCCCGGAACAGACGCCAGGACGTGAAGCGGACATGACGCGACACCCACAGGCCATGGTTCAGCGCGTCGACGATCTGCCCGGCCAGCCATGTCAGGACGTCAGCGTCCCAGACGGTGGCCATGCCGCCCATGTCGGCGGCTCGCACCACGACAGCGACGTGCCGCGCCTGGTAATCGATGGGAATGACACGCGGTGTTTTCCCCAGCGCGAAGAACGGGCGCCCCATAAGATCGCGGATGTCGCGAGGCCGTGCCGACCCCGTGACCACGAAGCGCCGGTCGGGCTGGCGCCAGCTGTCGGCGGCCGGCATCATCGTCCGGCACTCCGCTGCGCTTTGCGAGCCTTCGCCTGCAGGCGGATGATATAGGCGCGGGGATCGGACGGCATCGGGATGCCGCCACCGTCCCCCGTGGAGAGCCGGACGTTCAGATCGGCCCAGGCGCAGAGATCCTCGACGGCATAGACGATGCGGCCGCCGAGCTGGCGGTAGAGCGGACCTGTGCCGCAGCTCCGGTGTTTTTCGAGGGTGCGGATGGACAGGCCAACGAAATTGGCCGCGTCCGGGGTGCGCAGATAGCGCGGCGGCAGTGTCGGCTGGACACGCATGGGGGCTTCCTCCCGGTGAATGGGGCCGCGTGCGGAATGTCGCGGCTCATGGGAGGACGCTGCCGGAAAATGAGCTGTGGGGAGGGATGACAAAGTTCAGGCCGCCAGACTGTCACCCCCCTGCTTCAGCCCCTGAAGGAGGGCGACGTGACCGCCGTTGCGGTAGAACACGGCCCCTTCGAGATCGCGGTAGAAGGCGCGGTGCCAGGCGCTGGCGTGCCATTCGCGGTTCGAGAGTCGCAGGATGTGGGCGCCATGGAGACCGGCCGCGATCCGGCGCGCGGCCACCCCGAGGCGCCGACCCTCCGCGATGCAGAGCATGCGGACCTGACGCAGCTTCTGCTGGGGACTCAGACGCAAGGAGGACGGGAGGGGGCCGGGCGGCCGACCGGCAAGCAGGCGGCCGACGCGCGCGACACAGGCCAGACGGGTATCCAGATGGGCATCATCGATGACGAACCACGTTCGCCGCGCGTCTGGTTCCCGATTGACGACGATGACGACGCGAAGCGGACCAGACTCGCTGTCGAGCACCAGATGGATCCCATCGGGACCATCATGCCGTGCCCATGCGTATGGTGCCAGGCGGGACAGGATGTCACCCCCATCGCCGCGCACTGCGACCTCCGGTGCGATGTCCGGATCCCAGAACGCGGGAGCAAGCCAGGTGGAAAGATCAGGATCGACAGGGAAAGCGCAACCCCCAGCGACGGGCGAAAACGCGCCATGCTTCGGCGTCCACCTTGCCCGTCATCATGGTCGTCGCATGATCGTGCCGATAGGCCGGGTTGCGTCGCAGCCATTCCTGGGCAAGACCGGCAGGGTCGAGCCCGGAGAAAGCGCGACGAAGGGGCGTTATATCCCACAGCCGGTTTGTCGGCACGCCCCCCTCCCTCGATTGTCACGGATTCGATCCAGTATCCGTGCCCGGGAGCGGGGCGGGTAGTCCCGGAGAATCGAGAGGGCGATCTCCAAAATCTCCGATCTGATCGGGGTTTTTTGGACAGGGACGGAAAATTTGGGTAGCGCGAGCCGGGAAAGCCGGTTTCCAGGGCATCGCGTGATGCGCGTGGCGCATCGCCTCGAAACGCGGCGGCCATTGCCGTGTATTATAATACGTAGCGCAATAATACACAAATCGTTCCTATCCTGCGGATGGACATCCGAGGACTTTTCGGCGCGAACGTCAGGCGCCTGCGACGCGCTGCCGGTCTCAGCCAGGAGTCCCTGGCGGAACGGATGGGTGTGGACCGCGCCTATATCAGCTGGATCGAGACCGGACGTCAGAACGCGACGCTGCTTTCGCTGTGGCATGCGGCGGAGGCGCTCGGGGTCCGGCCCGCCGCTCTGCTCGACGAAACCCACGTCGCCGCGGACGCGGCGCCGGCCGAGGAGGAGAGGCCACCCGCCTGAAGAAGGGAAAGCCCCTCCGGCGAACCGGAGGGGCGGGGCGGTCAGTCCTCGCTGCGCCGGCGGGGGCGGCTCCAGACCAGGTTGTAAGTGCCGCCCTCTTCCTCGAACAGGCTGGCGAAGATCGGACCGGGGAGGGTCGGATCGTCCAGCTTCACGCTGAGATATTCGCGCCAGTCCGTGGTGTGCTTGATCCAGACGGCACCTGCCTCCAGTTTCCCGATCTGCACCCGGAAGTTGGGGACGTTGTCGCTGGCCCGGTTGGGCTCGGGCACGAAGCGGACGCCGCGGATTTTCTGCGTCAGGGTGACGATCTCGCCCTCGTAACCCTCGCCGACCTTTTTGAACGAACCCATAATCATTGTCCTGTCTCCTTGCTGCATCGGGCCGCGACCATCGTGGACTCGATGGCTATCGTCAGCCCGGAGACGACCGGCGGCGCACCCTCCCGGGGGGCCCCATCGCGCCTGCGCGATGGGGTGGGTCCAAAGGGGCCGGAGCAACGCGGAGGACGGCGGCGCGCGGCTTTTTTGGACCGCGAGGAATGACGGCGAAGCCGGAAGGGGAAAAAAGTTGCGCGCCGCCGTTGCGCCACAGCCGGGCGAGGCGAAGCCGGTCTTCGGGCAGATCGGCCATTGTCAGAGGGGATGAGGTGCGGCGCCGTCAGCGTTATGTGGAGACAGGCTGGTCCGTCGGGTTTCATGGACAGGCGTGCGGGTCTGATGGGACTTGCCCATCCCTGGCGGGAAAATCCGGGGCCGTTGCCCGTGATGTCAAACGGCGGGCAGGTGGCTATTGGTCATCCCCACATCCGGACAGGAAAACAGCAACGGGCAGCACCGATCCAGCATTACGCCGCATGAACAGGTGTATCTCAGCGTGAAGCTGGACGGTCCGGCCTGGATACCTACCCGTCCGTGCCCTTTCGATGGAGACGACGCGCGAACACGCCCCATGACACCGCCCTGCACCCGCGCAACGGGGACTGACCGCCCCCCTTACACTTGCCTGCCGGAAGATCAAGCTTTCAGGCCGGCTGGATGGCACAAAGCCGCGTCCATGCGGAGCCGCCGACGCGCAGCGCCCCGAATGTCGCGAAGATGTACGAGGAAATGGCGCCCATATCGCCCAGGCCGCTGAAACCCAGCGTCATGCCAAACCCCGCCAGCGCGGCAGGCAGGGCGAGCAGGAGCGAGACCACACTCCGTAGAGCTGGATCGCGCGAGGAGGCGAGGATCGTTTGACCGAACGCCAGAACCATGATCCCGGCGGCGATGCCAGCAAGGACGGCATGGGCGCCGGACATTATGGCGTGGTCATAGAGCGCGGTGCAGACCATCGCGGCCACGAACAGGGGTGCGGCATAGACCGCGCAGAGAAACAGCAGCCAGCACAGGAAGCCGATACCGGCAACGCCGAGGACAATTCCGAGACCGAGCAGCATGGATCGCGTCCTTTCCGTGCAATGGAACACCACACACATGCCGGGACGTTTCTAATATATCCAGGGAATAGAAGCCTGCATCCCGACATCGTTTTCACGATCGGGACAGCGTGCGGAGCGCGCCGGATCTCCGTGACCAAGACGCCGCCTGTCGGCGCCTTTCGCTCGCGCCTTGGACGCGGCGCGTTGTCCCGGCGGCTTTGCTGGGGGGGTAAAAAGCAAATGTCCAGCACCGTGCCATAATGAACCTTGCGAGCCGGCTTGCCGGCGAGCGCCGCACGCGCGGGCCGCGCGTTCCCGCTGCCGATCCGCCGGGATCGGCGCGGTGCTAGGCCGGTCGGGAGAGATGAAGGAAAGGGGCGGCTTACGCCGCCACCTTCCCCGCCCCGTGCCAGGCCAGCCGGCGGGTTGCCGTCGCCGCGTGCTCCGGGTCCAGCTCCATGCCCAGCCAGTCGCGACCCAGATGCTGCGCCGCCACGAGAGAGGAACCCGAACCCGCGAACGGGTCCAGAACTAGGCCGCCGACCGGGCAGAAGGCTTCCACCAGCGGGAGAAGTGCAGCCACCGGCTTTTGCGTCGGGTGCAGCCTGTTGCCGGAATAGGGCATGTCGATCACGTCCGGGATGGGCTTCGCGGGAGGTGTGACGTTGCCCTTTGCGAGTAGATAGGCGCTTTCGTGCTCATACCGGAGGAAGCGGGAAGAGGACGAATAGGACTTGCGAAAGACGATATGCCCGACCATGCGGAACCCCGCCGCTTTCCAGGCATCTGCGAACAGGTCGATACGGTTCCAGCCGTAGAACGAAACGGCAAACCCGCCCCATTTCAGGACACGGTGCATCTGGTTGAACGCGGGCCGGAGCCAGCGGGAATTGTCGTCGTTGCGCACCTTCCGCCCGTCCCTGCCTTGATAGTTCACCAAGTAAGGCGGATCTGTGAGGATGAAATCTATCGCATTGCGCGGCATCGCCCTCATGAGGGAAACGCTGTCGCCTGTCAGCATGGTGTTACGGAAATCGGTCGTTGTGACGGAGTTGCCAGTCATGGTCCTTGCCCTTTGTTCCGCGAGGAACAGCCCCCGCTGTTCCTCTGCCTCGCGGCGAGCAGCGGGGTAGCAACGGCAAGGACGGCCGGGCCGGAGGGGGATCACCCGCGTCTGCACTGAGCGCAGCGAAGGAAGACCGGGGATACCGGCCCGGACGGCGCCATCGGCGCGCATCCTTGCCGGCGCGAGGGCGGAGCCATTAGCTTTTTCTCTTTTTCCCTCTGGGCATTGTGTCTGTCGCGTGCAATTCCGACTGGTGGCACCACGCGCCATGGGCATCATTCCCCTTCACTCGACAGGAGTCTTCAGGGTCGCCATGAACACGTCCGAACTGATCGAACAGATCGCCGAAACGACCGATCGTCCCAAGACCGAGATCAAGCTGGTCCTCGACGCGGTACTCGACGCCATCGTCGCCGCCGCGAAGAAGGGTGAGGACGTCTCGCTGACCGGCTTCGGCAAGTTCTCCGTGCGTGATCTCGCAGCGCGGACGGGTCGCAACCCCGCCACCGGCGAGAGCATCGAGATCGCGGCCTCGCGCAAGCTGGCGTTCACGGCCGGCAAGGCTGCGAAGGACGCCCTCGTCCTGCCGAAAAAGCCGACGAAGAAAACCACAGCGGAGAAAAAACCCTCCATGGCGAAGTCCGCGACCAAGAAACGCGCCTGACACGTCATGACGACAGCCCGGGATGTCATCGACCGGCTCGGCCTCGCGCCGCATCCGGAAGGCGGCTGGTTCCACGAGACATGGCGTGATCCTTCACAGGTTGACGATCCGCGTGGACGCGCCTCCCTGATCCTCTATCTTCTGGAGCGCGGTCAACGCTCGCACTGGCATCGCATCGACGCCAGCGAGATCTGGCTGCATCAGGGCGGCGGGCGTCTGTCCCTGCTCACCTGGTCAGGCGGAGAGGTGACGACCCGCCGGCTGGGTTCCGATCTCCGGGGCGGCGAACTTCCGCAGGCCGTGGTCGAGCCGGGAGAATGGCAGGCGGCGGAGACCGAGGCGAACTGGGCGCTGGTCGCTTGCATGGTCGTACCCGGTTTCACCTTCTCCGGCTTCGAGATGGCGCCTCCGGGATGGGAGCCGGGCACGGGCTGATGGCCGTTTCGGCTCAGTCCTCCGGACGCACGGAGCGGCCGCGCTTGATGCCGGCGCGATGGGCCTTGCCGTCCAGCCGACGCTGCCGGGCGGCACGTCCGGGGCGCGTGGCGACGCGGAAGGCGGGCCGGTGCACGGCCTCGCGGATCAGCCCGGCCAGCCGTTCGATCGCGTCCTCGCGGTTGCGCGCCTGGGTGCGGAAGCGGCGCGCGGTGATGACGATGACGCCCTCGCGCGTGGCGCGGCTACCCGCGATCTCCAGCAGGCGGGCACGCACCCGCTCGGACAGCGACGGTGAGCGGGCGGCGTCGAAGCGCAACTGCGCCGCCGTCGCCACCTTGTTGACGTTCTGCCCGCCGGGGCCGGAAGCGAGGATATAGCTGACCTCCAGCTCGGATCCGGCCAAGGAAAGTCCGGGAAGGATCGGGATCGCCATGCGCACGACATAGCATTTCCCACGCCATAATACATGACTCCGATAGAGCGTTGGACTGCAACGCAAGGGAGAAAGGCTGTCCGCTGAACGAGGATGCAGCTTCGCGTAACGGTAGCGGGTGACGTAGGGCGGATCGGTCAGGATGAAGTCGATGCTGCCGGCGCCAAAGCCTGCATCACGACGGTGCAATCGCCGTTGAAGATCACATTGCGGGAAGCGTTGGCGGTCATGGTCTTGGCCCTTCCTTGGTCTGGGGTTCAGCAGCTTTCGCGCTACAACCCCAACCCGTCGACGAGACCGAGCGTGCAACTGGAGGGGCGTCTTCGCGGGGACTTGGCTGCACGGAACCCGCGCAGCGGGTGGAGGAAGCTGGATGGAATATGATCCGAAGGGCGCCAAGGGCGGAGCTCTAAGCACCAGAGCGCAGCGACTACCAACGACCTCGATCATGCGCCTTAGGCGTATCAATGGCCATCAAAGCCGATCGGCGGCTACTTTCGCTCCATGTCCTGGTCAAAGCGGATATGTTCATACATCTCATGATGCTACTTCGTCTTTCGAGGGGCAGGAAGCTAACGCGATTGGGATAGCCCCCCACTGATACACTTTTCGGAAAGAGGCCGGCTTTGGAGACTGTTTCCTTCGATCAACTTGCCACAACCGATCTCCATGTTGACGCAGTCTATCAGGGCGGTCGAAGCGGCAATGCCGGCGACGACCCCTTTCCGCGCCTACTCAGCATGAGTAATCAGGGCGGATTTCGTTATCGGGGTGATATCGCGGGGCGGTTGGAAATGCTGCTGCTGACGTCCAGCTTCAGCGATCCCGACTGGCCCGATGCCCTCGACCGCGAGACCGGCGTCTTCACCTATTACGGCGATAACAAAAGCCCAGGACGGGTGCTTCACGATACCGGCCGACGCGGCAACCGGCTGCTACAGCGCGTATTCCAGGAGGCGCATAGAGGTCTGGGTGGCCGCCAGCAGGTGCCGCCGATCTTTCTGTTCGCCCGCGCGGGCAGTTGGCGCGATATGATCTTCCTGGGACTGGCGGTGCCAGGCGCCTCGGATTTATCACTATCCGAGGACTTGGTTGCGATCTGGCGGACCGCCGGCGACCATCGCTTTCAAAACTATCGGGCACGCTTCACGGTTCTTGACGCTGCTGTCATTTCTCGCGCCTGGATCAACACCGTCATCGCCGGCGAACCCGATGACGCGCTCGCCCCAGCCGCTTGGCTGACTTGGCAAAAAAGTGGACGGCGCAAACCACTGATCGCGCTGCGGTCGCTTGAATACCGCAGCCGCCGAGAACAGATACCGGCTGATGCCGAGGGCGAGGCGATAATCCAGGCAGTTCGCTATCACTTTCAGGGGCGACCGCATGCCTTTGAATATTGCGCCGCTGCAATTGCCCGCCTGATGATCCCGGACATCGCCTCGCTCGACGTTACCCGGCCATCCCGTGACGGTGGCCGGGACGCCATCGGCCAGCTGCGCATTGGCGCCGGGCCGGCCTCGATTCTGGTCGACTTCGCGCTAGAGGCGAAATGTTATTCGCCACCGGGTTCGGTCGGCGTCCGCGACATGTCGCGGCTGATTTCGCGGCTGCGCCATCGCCAGTTCGGCATTCTGGTTACCACGACTTGGCTGGATCTGCAGGCCTATCGTGAAATCAAGGAGGACCAGCACCCTGTGATCGTGATTGCAGCAGCAGATATCGTTGCGCTGCTTCGTTCGGGCGGCCGTGGCAGCATCGAAGCAGTCTCTTCCTGGCTCGCTGAAGAGTTTCCTCCAGACCTCTGATACCGTCAGCCGTTCTCGCTCTGCATACACGCGACGTCCGCAGGAAGGAATGGGTCGAAGCCTTTTTCGCGGGCGATCTCCAGAATCCGCACGCCGTGCGTTGCCTGTTTTGACGTCGGCGATCGTGTCCATCCGCCGCTGGCATAGCGGCTCAGCGTGTGCGCAATGCCCGCCTGCCATTCAGCAAGCGCTCCGGTGCGGCGACCCCAAAGATGCAACGCGAACCAAGTTTCCGCGGGCAACCGCATACAAGTGGCTGCTGCGGCATGTATGTCGGGCGCGACCGACACCGGTTCGACCCCGCCGAATGTGGCCGGAGCGTTGCCCCATTCAGCCGGCAGTGGATCGCTCACCGGCAGATCGAGGCTACGCAGCCCCGACCAGCAAGCGTCTTTCTTGCACCATTCGGTGACGTTGCGACCCGCCGCGCTCTCCTGTATCTGCCGATCGACATCGTGTGACCAATTGCGCAGCAGGGTTTCGAGCCCGGCGCCGATCCCCTGCTGTCGCCAAATTTCGTCGAGACGGAGATGACCGCCGGTACGGTGCGACAGATATGCTAGAAGATAGCAGACGATATTGGCGCGATAGGCCGGGAAAGCTTCCTGCCGCACGATGCGCTGTGCCGCTGCGAACAGGATGATCTGCGCTACCGCGTCACGGAAATAGGTTTCATCCGGTTCCCAGAAAGAGCCCCGCTGCTCGCGCAGGCTACGCATGAAGGCCACGAAGTTCTTCTGGGTGCCACCGCTGACGACATGCGGCAGGCGGCCCCAACTGTTGAGCGCGCGCGCCAAGTCGGTCTTGGAGAATTTCTGAACGGGCGGCGTGCGGTCGCGGAATGCCCGCATGCGTGCGGGTGTCGTGCCCTCGATGTTCATAGCCGTCTGATACTGGCCGCGCGACCGCTCATAGAACCAGCGCGACCTCTCGCCCGGCGCCCAGATCGTTTTCGACAGCCTCTCGATCGCGATATGATATGGCTCGTTGGCCGAGAAGTCGGCCTCCTGGATGACGTTCTGCGTGTTGGCGAAGCGCGAGATCTTCGGCACCATCTCCTCCACGCTGTCCGGCGGCAGACGGGTGATCTTCGCGGCGACATGAATATGCGAGATGTCGAGACGTTCGCGCTTGCGTGCGCGGTGGATCGACGCGGTGGTCTGCCCGCCATTGACGATCTGCAGCCCGCGGAAGCCCCTGATCTTCAACCCGTCCGCCGCGGCCTGGGTGGTGATCTCGTCCGCCGTCACCGAGATGCCGTTGTTGTAGGCCATGAAGTGGTGCGGCTCGTCACGCAGCGTGTCGCGGATGCCACGATTGACCTTGCCCGTAGCTTGGAGAAATGCGCGTACATTATACTCAAGAAGCCGTGAACCGTATTCCTCGTACATTCGATAGAGCGCTTCGCCCGGAAAGATCGCGAGATAGGACTCGAACTCACCGCCTGATGCCGGCATCGCCACGCACGGAATCGGCTGGAGTCCCATCGCGGCCAGATCAATCTCGATGATCTCGCGGGTTTGGCCCGTTGCCATTGTCCGCATGAGACGCCGCAGATCGTAGATTTCGAAGGTGACCAAGGTCTTCCCGATTGTCTGGGCTTCGAGACTGCGCGCGGCCGACAGGCCGTCGGTGAGAACGAACACGCGCGCCTCGCGGACTCCGGCTTCAAGCTGCTCGGCGATCCGCCGCATCATTGCGTAGGCGTCGCTGGCACGCTCCATCTGCTCATGATCGCCGCGGGCGGCCGCCTGAAGCGCACGAGCCGCTTGGCCACCGATCCGCGTAACATCCGCTGTCGGCACGTTTCGCTGGTCCATGCCGCCTTCGAAGATCGCCACAAGCAGGTCGAGCCGCTCACCATCATCCGGAACGGCGTAGCCGTTCAACCGGACGCCACCGGATCCGAAACGGCCCTGGTGGAAGCACACCACAGGGTTATCGAGCATGCCGATCTCGGCGAGATGCTCGGAGACGATCTCGACGAAAGCATTCTCGGTGAATTCGGCGCCCGCAGAATCGCCCAGTGCCCTGTCACGCACTTCTTCGGCAAGCGCAGCCGCGAAGGCGACCAGATCTCGTTCCTCAGCCAAGCGCGCTTCCTTCCGCCAGCGCGTCAAGCACGGTCGGCTCGACAGCGAAGGGTAAGCAGGCCGTCAGCTCGATCGTATAGTTGCAGTTTCGTATCCCGCCCCCGATCTCGGCGCGCGTCAACCTAGGAAAGGCACCGATGACGTCGAACAGCTCCAGCCGGCCACGGCGATAGGCGCGCATATACAGATCGTCATGGGCGGCCAGATAACCTGCGGCGAGCAACCGGCCATCGAAATCAGCGAGTGAGTGCGGTGCTTCGTCGGCGAGCTGCCGCCGGACGTCTGCCGCAAGTTGTGGCAGCGTGACGCCGGCGCCCTCGAACTGCAGCCGCATATGGGCGAGCACAATCCGGCCGCGGCCGTCATCGAGCTGATCGGCGTTGGCGATGTCGATCAGCTCCGGCGCTTGGCGTGTCGTAGACTTGATCTCGACGAAGCCTCCCGGCAGCACAAAGTCGTTCGGCTCGCCGGATGGTCCGGCCCACATTGTGACTGCTGTGCCGAACCCGACTCTGGGGGCCAGCTCGTCTCGCAGGAAGATCAGTTCGCCGACCAGACCGGTCACCGCCGCGTCCGAAAGGCCGCCGCTGCCGTGCCGGGCCATGAATGCCTGCCAAATGTGCAGCCGTCCGGTCCAGTTCCGCAAGGCAAGCCGGGGGGTCGAACCAGCCGCCGCCGCTTCCGCCACATCCTCGCACAGCACGGCGAAAACAGCACCGTAGCTGCGATCGGTCAGCGCCAGCGAAAAGCGGACCACGCCGGCGTGGCCGCTTCCCAAAAGCGCTGTCTCGATGATGAATCCGTTCGATCGCGGTAGCACCAGATCTGGCGGAACTTGGTCGACCGGTAATTCCAGCAGCAGCCCGGGGATGTCATCGGGCCGGCGCAACCCGGCTAGGATCTCGCAGGGTGCAACCGGATGGACCCGGCGGACATGCCAGCCGGGCTCGCGTCGTCCCTCCGCTTCCAGTGCCGCCCAGGCCTCGGCAACAGCCGTCATGTCTCTCCCCCGTCGTCATCGTCGGCGGCGTAGATATTGTTGACGACATAGCTCACTGACTGCGCCCGGCTACTGGCGGGGAAACTGATCCCCATGCCGATCGGCGGGACCGCCGCCTCGAAAAACCGGTGCTCGACCTGCGCATCGTCGGGTCCGAGCAGGGCGCTGCGCGACAGCGGATAGAGCAGCAGCAGGCCGGTCTCCGGCGCGCGCTGGCGCCGCAGATAGACGCCCGAAGGCTGCGCCGGCGCCCGGTCGTCATCGGCCCGGCGCCGCTTGGGCGGATTGGCGATCGTCTCGGCCATCGCCGCAGCATAGGCGGTCGCGTCGATATCGACGGCCTCGTCGCGCGGGTTGAGCAGGCGGCGGATCACGAAGCGCTCGCCCTCCGCGATCGTCAGCCAGGGCGGACTGTCGCCATAGCCGCCCTTGGGCTGCCGAAGCACCGAGTTCATCGGGATCGAACCAATCGTGACCGTGTCACGACCTTCGCCGCCGACCAGCAGCACATTCCAGCGGGTAAGCTCGCCGAGCAGGACCTGGCGCCGGATATAGCGCGCCAGCACGTTTGCACTGGCGCGCGAAGCATCCTCGTGCGTGCTGAACCGATCGAGAAAGCCGAGGACTGCATCGGACGACGCGCCTGACCAGAGATGCGACCCGTCCCAGCGATGCGGCCGCCTGCTCGCGCGCGCCTGTTCCGGATTGGCGCGATAGACGGCTTCCGAAGCCTGGAGGCGGTCGATCAGATCGTTGGCGGCGGTCAGATTGGCCTGCAGCGTCCGCTCGTCGGTCGCAAAGACCGTGGTCTCGGAGACATCGCCGGCAAAGGAGACCTGAAGCTCGGTGCCGTGCCGCATCTTGGTTCGCGAGGTGACCGTGAGCGTCGGATGGCTGCGCACGCGCAGGCCGAAATCGATCGGCCGCGCCCGGATCGCCTCCATCCGGTCGAACTCGCGCCGCAGCTCTTCGCTCGCGATCGCGATATGCTCGTACCATTCGACAAGATCGGCGGTGGTGAACAGGCGGCACAGGTCGAGATAGCCCTGACGATAGCCGAACCAGCGGCCCATCTGCATCAGCGTGTCGTACATGGTGGTGCCGCGCAGGAAATAGCTGATCGACAGCCCTTCCAGCGTGAGACCCCGCGCCAGCTTGTCGCCGCCGATGGCGATGACGTTCAGCCCGTTCTCGCGATTCTGCTCATAGTCGAGGACATCGGCGGAGCTGCCGTTGATCTCGCGGATCCTGATCGATTCGATCGTTGCGCGGAGCGCCGCTTCGACATCTTCCCAAGGCAATGGCGGGCAGTCGGGCAGCGCCAGCTCGGCAGTCACTGGTGCAAAATCGTTTTCCCAGCGTTCGTGGAGCCGCTGCATGCCCTCGGCGCCGCCATAACGGACGGCGTTCGCAAGCGCGTCCAGCGCTTCGCGAATCTGCTGCACGACCCGGCGCTGCACCGCTTTCCAGCGCGTGACGTGAATAAGCATGCTGTTGTGTTCACGGCCCTGGCCGCGTGCACGGCGTGCCGCGACGACGAGGGCGAAGCTCTCGATCGCCCGTTCAAGCGACGGCGGCACGCCGTCGTGACCTTCATAGATCGGAACATGATCGGTCTTGTGCACCGGCGGCATCCAGCCACGCGTTTCGCGCCGCGCAGTGCTCGCAGCATAATCGTCGATCTCTTCAATCAGCGCCGATAGGCCGGGCTCAGCTTCGCCGGTTTCCTCGTCGACCGCGGATCCGAACAGCCGACTAGGTCCGACATAGGTCTCCGGCGCCGGGATGTTGATGATGAAGTCGCGTGGAAATAGATCCTGGAACTCGTTGCCGGTTTCCGCATCGGGATGGATGAAGATGTTGGCGAACGGCGTCGCGGTGTAGCCGACATAGGAAACCTGATCGAACCGGCCCAGGATCTGACGGATGCGCGCATTAATCCGCGAGGGCTGGTGGTCCGGGTCGGCGACCCCGCCGTTGAAGCCCTGCTGCTTGGTGTCGATTGAAGCCTGATCCGCTTCGTCATCAATGACGAGAAGCGGCATGTGGGCAAAACGCGGCCCATGCTGATCGCTGGAATTTCCGGTGGATCGGATCCATTCGAGTACGCCGTTGAGTACGCTGCCGTTCTTCTTGACGACCAGCAACAGCGGCCGTCCGCCGGGGTGAATGCCGAACTGCGACATCGCACGGTAGTTAAAATCGCCCTTTTCGGTACGATTGGTGCCCCAGTCGACAATAACCGACGGGTCGATTTCGCCGACGCCGACAAAGCGGCTGGTCGCTTCATCCATCGGCACGCTGATCTTTCCGATAAATCCTTCATCGAGACGGATCTGTGTCTGGCTGCGCAGATTGTTGTTCATGCCGGTGAGAACGATAATTACCTTGTAGCCGGCATCGACCGCTTTGCAGACCAGCCCGGTATAGTTGCCAGTCTTGCCCGACTGGACATCGCCCACGACCATGCCGCGGCGGTTGAACGCGCCAGCGCCCGAAGGCTCGCCGAGCAGTTCCAGCGTACGATCGGTGATGCGCCCGAGCGCGTTGATCGCGGTCTGCGGCATGTGCTTGCGGATCAGGTAAGTCCGATAGCGTTCCCACAGTCGCCATTCGATCTGGTCGCGCCGCCCGTCGAGCCACAGCGCGTGGCTGTCGTCGGCGCGCAGGACCGATTCCTCGCCAACGAAGGTGCTGAACAACGAGCCGAGTGTCGCCAGTGCGGCGTCCAGCGAAATACGGTCGCGCCACTCGGGAAATGCCGCGAGCAGCTGATCGACAGTCCGGGCGATCTCCTCGCGGGACAGCGGCTCAGCCGAGCCGCGCTGAGACAGCCTGAGCTGGGCGAGTTCGACGAGCTGGGTCTGGGCGTTGGGATCGATCGGCATGGCGTTTATGTCGCCTCATCTGCGAGCTGGGAAACCGCGGCGGGATAGGCCGCGAACGGTTCGATCGAAAGCAGCCGACGGCGAGCATCGGCAGCCGACAAGCCCAGACCATCGCGCATGTGGCTGTAGAGCGACTGCATCGCGGCCGCTTCCTGCGCCGGCATGCCAGCCGGCGCCGGCGGCAGATCGCCCTGCTCGGCGACGTCGAGCCAGATCCGTTGCACCGGCAGTCCGGCCTCGATCACGGTCAGCATCTCTTCGGCAAGCCGGCGGCTCGCGCCGGCCGCGTCGAGCGCGCGCTTGACGGCGGGATGGGCACGGTCGATGCGGTAAACCGTCCCCCGCGCGGTCTCGACGGTGTTCCACACGCGCGCAACCGGGGCGCGCGCCTGCTTGGCGCTTCGCCCCCCGCGCCAGGCAAGCACTTCGCGCGCGTCCTTGCGCACCTGATCAGCCAAGCCCTGCAGCCGGGCGCGCAGCACCGGCGGCGGCGTGGCGGTCGATTTGCGGATGTCAACCTTCCAGTCGCCGTCGCCGCTGTTGGGCAGGTCCAGCCGGAGCCGGGCCAAGCGGTGGACATCGTCGCGGGTCCAGCGCCGGCCGGGCCCCAGGCCGAGCCAGCCGCCGGCGACCAGCAACCGGCGGTTGCGGTAGACGAAGAAGCCCTCATGCGCGAGCCAGCCGTCCGGACCCGCCGCATCGTCGAACTGGTCGGCGGTCATCCGGTCGCGATGCGGCAGCACGAAGCCCTGGACTTCGATCGCACCGCTCCGGTGCGCCAGCCGTTCGACGGGCGTTGCGGTGGTGGCTGGATGCCAGTGCAGGAACGGATCCCAGGGCGTGATGCACGCGCCCTCGTCGCCGCCGGCGATAATGAGCTCGAGCCGCGGCGGCGAGCCTTCGAGAAAGCGGTGAAAGGTCATCGCCAGATGACGCTCAACGCGACGGGCAATTGCCTGGAAACGCTTTTGCGCGGCATCGCTCTCCATGTCCTCGCCGAGCAGCCGATCTAGGCGCCCAATCACCACTGCGGTACCGGTGCCTTCGTCCGGGACAATCGCATGGTTCCGCACATCGGCCGGAATATTGCGCAGCAGACGCCATTCATCCGCCCGGGCAACATAGTCGAGATCCCAGCTGCGCTGCGCTTGCGCGCCGTCCGCGGTGCGTGACATGACGGCCAGTACCCGGCCCTGCGACAGCGACGCTGTCTTGAGACCCAGCCCGAACCGCCCGAGATCCTGCGGATCCCGGACCAGCAGCGGGTGGCGTCCACCGGGTCGCATCGCTTCGAACAGCGTGCAGTCGTCCATGCCACGCCCGTCGTCGACGAGACGAATGACCGACGCGGGACCATCCCAGAGGAAGTCGATCCGAACATGCCGGGCACCAGCAGAAATGCTGTTGTCGATCAGGTCCGCAATGGCAGCTTCGGTGGAATAGCCGAGGCCGCGTAATGCTTCCAGAAGCGCGCCCGCCGGCGGCGGCGCGTGATCGAAAAGATCCTCCTGATCTTCCACTGCGGCCATGCAGTTCAAGCCGCCTGCCGGCCGCCCAGCTCTTCGGCAGGAACCAGTGCTTCCTCGATCTGCTGCTTCAGCGCTGTTGCCACCGCCAGCCCAAGCAGTGGCGGCACGGCATTGCCGATCTGCTTGAACGCCGCGTTCATCGCCCCCGCAAAGCGGAACCCGTCGGGGAAGGACTGCAACCGCGCAGCCTCGCGCACCGATATGGTGCGTGCCTGATGGCTGTCGTAATGGATGTGCGAATAGGTATCTTTGCCCATATGCGCCGTCAGCGTGCGCGACGGCTTGAGAGGATCCAGCTTCCACCATTTGTTCGGGAACTTGGCGGGATCATAGGGCGGAACGATGCTTTGCCGAAGCTCCTTCCAGGCATCGGATTTGGCGTCGGTCAGACCTCGGTTCCTTGCGGCTTCCGCGAACAGCCCCTCCGCCAGCTTAAGGGCTTGCGGGTAGTCCGCGCCATGGTCGAGGTGACGAAAGATCGGAAAGTCTCGCGGCGTCAACCTGATGAGATGGCCACTCGCTTCGCCCTGCGTCTCGAAACCGGCCCAGTTGCGCATCAGCTGCGCATAGGCGGAAAGACCGCCCTTCGGCGTCCGGTACGGAAGATCGTCATTGAGCCGACGGCGCCGGATGACCTTGGGGTTCGCCACATGCTCCTTGATTTTCGGCAGATCACCAAGCGCAGCACGCACGCCGACCGCTTTCGGAAGGCGGCGCGACGGCTTATGGATTTCGTGAAACCTGCCGCTCTCCTGGCTGACATGCTTGAGCGCGACACGGCGCGACCCCTCGTAGCCACGCGGCAGCTTAAGGAAGTTGGTCGGCTCAGGAAACGCGGGCGCGACCCCGAGCACATCGGCAAACGCGACGACGAACAGTCGCTCGCGGACCTGCGGAACACCGTAATAGGCCGCGTTGAGAATCGTGTAGGCCGTGCAGTAGCCCCACTGCTCCAACGTGTCGCAAATCTCCTCCGGAACGTTGTGGCCACCAAAATTCAGAATGTCCGGTACGTTCTCGATGATGATGACGAGCGGCTGAGTGGCGGTCACGTAGTCCAGGAAGCGACGATAGAGCGCAGCACGGGGATCTTTTTGAAAGGCGTCCTCCTCGCCGGCGACCTCGCGGAGCTTCGAACGGCCGATCCGGGCAAACGCCTGACAGGGCAATCCTGCTGCGAGGATGTCGAATGCTGATGACGTCGGTGTCTTGAGGCCCAGCTCGTCCACCAGATCGTCGGCCGACCAGTGTTCCATGTTCCGAGGCAATGCCCAGGGATCGTCGCTCCCCCGATCACCACCGAAATTGAGCGCATAGCTTTCGGCCGCCTCTCGATCCACCTCGACATGCGCAGTGAGTTCGAATCCGGCAGCCGCCAGCCCAAGCGAGAGGCCGCCGGCGCCCGAACAGATTTCGAGCGTCCGCAGCTTGGCACCAGTGCGAAGCCGCTCAAGCTTACTCCGACGGACCTGCTGCTGCTCAGCCGCGGTCATGGCCGAGATGTCCCTGCAGTTTGGCGTCGACGAGATTGCTGTCGGACGTTTCGCATTCCCAGATGACAAGGGTGTCCCATGCCATGCATTCCAACTCCGCCTTCACACGAATATCGCGCTCCCTGTTCTTCCTGAGCTTGTTTTCCCAAAAATCGACATTCGACTTCGGCTTGTAGGCAAACCTGCACCCTTCATGACAGTGCCAGAAACAACCATGGACGAATACTATCTTCTTTCGTCCTGGGAACACTAGGTCCGGCGAGCCCGGCAGATCGCGGCGATGCAGCCGAAACCGGTAGCCCAGCCGGTGTGCAGCCTTTCTCACGATCATTTCCGGCTTGGTGTCCCGTCCGCGTATTTTGGCCATCATCGCGGACCGGCGGGCGGGCGAGACCACGTCCACGATCAGACGCCCGACAGCGGAGGCACTGAGGCCTCCATCATGATTCGGATACCGCACGCGCCACGGCGTCGGGCGCCACGGCGATCATGCGCAGCAATACGCGTGCCGTGCGCTCGGGCCGCTTCCGTCCCTGCTCCCAATCGCGCAGCGCACCGACCGTAAACCCAAAGCTGTGTGCAAAGGCCTGTTGCGTCATCCCGCTGGCTTTGCGGATCGCTTTGACGTCGACTGGATGATGCTCACGGCCTCGCGACGCATCGAGCCGGGCAAAATCAATCGCGTCAATGAGATCTACCTCAGTCCTACCATAGCCCGTATCGCGCTTTGCCATGCTGGTGACCTGCTCGCGTCATCTTCGTACAGGTACCGTTATACGGCGGGGCCGTAGTGATATCAAGCGACTTGTTCTTTATCTGTTCTGACGCCACAATCGTCAGTTAAACGCAGGAAGTCCTACATTTTCAATGGGAGCGATTGGTCTCCAACAGGCGATGGATCGTCTCTCCCCCCCAGTCCCGGGCTCTCGGAGAGGCGCTTCGTCGCCCGCCCCGTCGGGGCACAGAGCAACACGTCCGTTCCCTTGGCCGCAAGGATCTTCAGGATGGCATTCACCAGCGTGGTCTTGCCGACGCCAAGCCCGCCGGTGATCACCAGCACCTTGCTGCGCAACGCGAGGCGCACCGCCTCGATCTGGGTGGGCGCGAGGGACAGACCGGTCTTTTTCTCCACCCAGTCGAACGGCCTTACCCGCGTCGATCTCGGGCCAGGGCGGATGGCCGACGGCGCAGACGCCGTCGATCCGCACCGCCCGCGAGGTGCCGACGCCGTTGCTGTGCAGGAACAGCATGATCTCGCGGATCACCTTCTGGTCCGCCCAGCCACCGACAATCCGCTCGGCGCGCTTGGGACCGATGCCCGTCACCTCCCGCAGGCGATGCGGTTCCTGCTCGATCAGGTCGAACACCGCCTCGCCGAACGCTTTCACCAGCTTTTTCGCATAGACGGGACCAATGCCCCGGATCATGCCAGAGCCGAGATAGCGCTCGATACCCTCGACCGTGGTCGGCGGGCTGGCCTTGAGAAACTCCGCCTTGAACTGCAATCCATGGGTGTGGTCGTTGAACCAGCGCCCCGACATCTGCACGAACTCGCCCGCCGCAATCATGGCGGCATGGCCGACGACAGTGACCAGATCGCGCTGGCCCCGCACTTTCACGCGCAGGACGCAGAAGCCATTCTCGGCATTGTGGAACGTCACCCGCTCCACGAGGCCGGCCAGCGCTTCCGTGGGCGAAGAGTCGGTGGCGCGTCCGCTCATCCGGCCTGCCGGAAGAACGGCACTCCCGTATCGTTCATGACTCGCCCTCCCCTCCCGTGACACCGCCCTAAGCCAGTATTTGTACGACGCGCGTCTATCCGGGACTACCCATAACTACGATTCCACGCGCTGGAGCACGCACAAGCGCGACTTTCCATATTGCGTATTTCCATTGAAATAACAGTCATCTGTCCGGATCGTGTGCCTGTTTTCCTTGCCATATGCGCGGAAGAGAGCGACGATGACGGACAGACCCAGCCAGTCCATTGCCCCGGCGTATCGGCCACCCGAGCCCGAGTTGCGGCTTGTCCTGCGACCCGATGCTCCCGACCCTCGCCTTGTGGCATTCGTCCGCCTCATGGCCCGTCGTGCGGCACGGGACTGGTTCCGGTCTCAGCAACAGGAGCAGCGCCGCCGCTCCGGACCGTAAGGGATGCCCCGTCATGAAGGTCGCGCTCTACGCCCGCTATTCCTCCGACAACCAGCGCGACGCCT
>Ga0157365_10000289_pt1 | contig 22693 bp, 17 predicted proteins | sample AttsexASBM3_FD_111478 | JGI IMG/M metagenome (GOLD analysis project Ga0157365, IMG submission 111478) | Fungus gardens microbial communities from leaf cutter ant in Ribeirão Preto, State of São Paulo, Brazil - Atta sexdens ASBM3 | ecosystem: Host-associated > Fungi > Mycelium > Unclassified ... | reverse complement strand
TGCCGCGCAGCACCGCCGGCGTCATCCGCGCCCTGGAAAAGATGGTCGAGGTCGAGGAAGTCTCCTCGGTCAGCGGCCAGTTCGACTACCTGGCCTTCCTGCGCTGCACCACCCACGAAAAGCTCGATGAACTGCTCGACCGCATCGGCAACCTCGACGGGGTCAAGCAGACCCAGACGTCGATCATCCTGAATCGGAAGATCGATCGGCGGGGTGGGGCTGGGACTTCTCGATAGCGCTCAGCCGTTACGTTTCCGATATTCGCTGCTCTGCTGAATGGCATAGGCCACGTCCGCTACGGTCATTGCCCCACTGGTCACCTGTGAGGTCCATGCCTGCAGGCCTTCGCTATCGGCCTCTCGCCCTAAATAGGAGTGATAGAGCTGGCGGATCTGTAGCTGAACCCGGGTACGATATTCACCACTCTGGAGCAGAGCTGTCTTCACGTCGGAGAGACTCAGGCCGCCATCCACGATCTGTTGGGTCCAGTAGTTCATGCCGCCCGCATCTGCACCACGACCCAACTGAGCAGAATAAAGCTGATCAATGGAGGTCCGCACCTTGCTCTGATACTCCTCGCTCTTCTTGAGTGCATTCACCAGCGCGGCGGTGGACATGCCTCCGTTGCTGAGTTGGGCCGACCAGTAGTTCAGCCCTCCCGCATCGGCACTGCGACCAAGATAACTTTGGTACAACCGGTCTACGGTGGCTCGTGCCTGATACTCCGGGCTGGCCATCAGCGCATTGATGACCCCTGCGAGGGACATCCGTCCGCTGGCTATTTCGCCTGACCAGTAGTTCAGGCCAGCTTGGTCGGGGGCTCGCCCAAGATAGTCCTGATAGGCACTGGCAACGAGGTTGGCAGCCATCGGGTCACTGTTAGGTAGATTGGGAGTGGTTTGAGGTCCAATCGCCGTGCAGCTTCGATCATCCAGATAGGCCTTGAGCGTGGGCCATTGAGGACGCTCGATACCATTGATTGGCTCAACCGATAGGTTGTAATTGCCCCAGCCAGGGCCTGCAGCCCAGTAAGTGGCGGGGATACAGTTCTGCTTGAGGTAGGCCAGCATCCGCCCCATGATGGTATTCCAGCGTGGATCGCTGTCTGGCACACCGAATTCACCGATCATGCCTCGCTTGCCATTTTTCTTCAGCCACTGGATGAACGGTTTGACCCGCTCAACGCCATAGTCCTCGCTGGTCGTGCCGGAAGATGCGTTGGCATAGTTGCCACCGCCTCCTTCGCCGTCGAAGTAGACGTGAGCTTGAAAGATAAGGTTGTTCGCAGGGTCTTTCAGTGCCAGCAGCGAGTCATTCCATAGCGGCCAGCGGGCAGCCTCTGCCCAACCATTGCCCTCCACCATGATCGGTCTGACCCGGTCGATCGTCCTGATGCCGTCAATGCCGCGTTGTGCGGCAACGGGCCATTGCTCCACGGCATCGTGGGGCTCATTCATCAGATCGTAGGCGTACAGGGATGATTGACCACTCCATCGCTGTGCGATGCGCGTCATGACGTCCTGATAATGGGCATATGAGACGCCACCTGTACCTATCACGGTGCCGCGATATTTCATGTAGTTGTGCAAATCCAAGATGATCTGCATGCCGTATTTCTGGGCGTAGCCAAACGTGCGATCGATCAAGCTCGCGTAGGTAGGATCCAGGGCACCACCCAGGGTTGGCTGTAAACGCTCCCAAAGGATTGGGAAGCGTACGAGCTTGACGCCACGGGCGCTCCATTGGCTGAAGTAGCCTTCTACCGGGAAGATGTAATGAGTGCCGTTGATGCCCGGTAGCACCTGGGGAGCGAAGCCTGCGCCCGACAGATTCAGGCCGACGAGATGAACCTGCTCTGCCACAGCCAGGGGCGCAGCGGCGCCACAGGCCAGTGTAAGAGCCAGGGATCGAATGAGGTTCCTGAGACTGCTATTCAGAAAGGTCATACGGCGCCACAAAATGATAGTCCCCTATCTTTTCTAGGGGACTGATGATCGGAGGATGGCTTAGCGCGGTTCACATCCCAAAGGGATTGGATTCGCAACTAGTACAGGTATCTGTCACCGATCGATTTTCTTGAGCGGGAAGGTGATGAATGGCGAAGCCGGAAAGCCTTGATCGAAACCTTCTGCCTGAGGCCCTGTCACAGCGGGCCGTTTCAAAAAACCGGCAGGTCAACCGGCGCTACGACGCACGATGCGTTACCGATGCGTTACCATCGACCGCCGTCGAACGCTGGAGTGATGGCGTTAGGCTAGTAGCTTCCGTTAGTCAGGAAGTCTGAGGATGGAGCGGCGTATCGTTTTTGGGTCTGACAATCACTGGATAGCCAAGATTGATGAGAGTTTTTCTAGCAAGTCTTTGGAGTTATCGGGGGTTCATTTTTTCCTCCGTTCGCAATGAGCTGAGGTCCCGCTTCATCAGGAGTCGGCTGGGTGGTCTGTGGATGATTCTGCATCCACTGACGCAAGTGGCCATCTACGCCTTGATCCTTTCTGAGATTCTGTCTTCGCGCCTGCCAGGTATCGATAATAAGTATGGTTATGCCATCTATCTCATGGCGGGTACGCTGGGCTGGAGCCTTTTCAGTGAGCTTATCGGACGCTGTCTGACCCTCTTTATCGATCAGGGCAATTTGATCAAGAAAATGCTGTTTCCCAAGATCACGCTCCCGGCGATCGTATTGGGCTCGGCGATCAGCAACAATGTCTTGCTGCTGATCGCCATGCTGGCTGTCTTCGCTCTGCTCGGTCATATGCCCGGAGTCGCCATTGTCTGGTTGCCATTGGTGATGCTGATTACCTGTGCCTTTGCCATGTCTCTTGGACTGTTTCTTGGCGTACTCAACGTATTCATGCGTGATATAGGCCAGATCGTTCCCATTCTGTTGCAGATTCTCTTCTGGTTCACTCCTATCGTTTATCCGATCACCATCATCCCTGCCTATTTAAGAGACTATGTGTCCCTGAATCCGCTTTACGGACTGGTTGATGGATTTCATAGAATTCTGGTTTACAACCAGGCGCCTGATCTGAAGAGTCTGGCTATTCTCGGCTGCATTAGCGTGGTCATGCTGGCTGCAAGCCTGTTCGTGTTCCGCAAAGCTACGCCAGAAATGGTCGACGTCCTATGAGCCTGTTAAAAGCGGTAAATATTGGCAAAAGCTACAAGACCTATAGATCTGAGTGGCATCGCATAGCTGGCTGGTTCGGGCGGCGAGTGGATCCCAAGGAAGAAAAGTGGGTCCTCAAAAACATCAACTTCGAGTTGCAGGCTGGCGAGGCGGTAGGAATCGTCGGTCAGAACGGTGCCGGCAAGAGCACGCTGCTGAAGATCATCACAGGTACCCTCGCTCCAACTGAGGGTCAGCTTCAGTGCCGTGGCCGAATTTCCGCGATACTGGAACTGGGTATGGGCTTCAACGGAGAGCTGACGGGCCGGCAAAACGCGGCTCATACGGCGGGATTGATGGGGTTTTCCCAGGCGCAGATCGCCACCGTCATCGACGAGATCGCCGAGTTCGCCGAGATTGGTGATTACTTCGACAAGCCTGTGCGAATGTATTCCAGCGGCATGCAGATGCGCGTCGCCTTTGCCGTCGCTACAGCCTATCGCCCCGAGATCCTCATTGTCGATGAAGCCCTGTCCGTAGGCGATGCCTACTTCCAGCACAAGAGTTTCAACCGGATCAAGGAATTTCAGGAGCAGGGTACGACCTTGCTCATCGTTTCCCATGATCGGAGCTCGATCCAGGCATTGTGCGATCGCGCACTGCTGCTCGATGGCGGCTCCATAGTCAGGGAAGGCAACCCCGAAGAGATTTTAGACTATTACAACGCGCTGATTGCGGATAAGGAAAATTCCAAGATCGAAACGCGAGTTCTGCCCTCTGGGCAGGTACAGACGATTTCAGGGACCGGCGAAGTCAAGATCAGTGACATCACCCTGACCAATGAAAAGGGAGAAGCGGTAGAAATCGTCTCTGTCGGGCAACGTGTTTCATTGAAGATCAATTGCCGTGCCTACCAAGACATACCGGAACTGGTCTGTGGCTACATGATCAAGGATCGGCTGGGACAGACCATCTACGGCACCAATACCTATCACCAGAAACAGATCATTCGCAATGTCAAGGCTGGTGGCTCGGTGGAATTCGCGATCGAATTTGTCGCGGCACTGGGACCAGGCAGTTACTCCTTCTGTATCGCGCTGCATTCTGCCGATTCGCATTTGATCAATAACTACGAATGGCGGGACCTGGCACTGGTGTTCTCGGTGGTTAATACCGGGCAGCCCGAATTCATTGGAATGGCCTGGTTGCCTTCCACCATTACCTGTCGAGTTTGAGCATGAGCCAGGATTTTTACTGGGAATTCGAGCAGATCTATCGCGGACCAGAGTTCCTTATCAAGGGACGTTTGCAAGCCTATCAGCCCGTGCTGGATCACTTGCGCGAAGCACTTCCTGACTGCGTGGCCGTGGACGTGGGATGCGGTCGCGGAGAATGGCTGACGTTGTTAGCCGAAAACGGCTTTCGCGGGATCGGGGTCGATACCAACGAGAGCATGGTGCAGCGGTGCCACGAGCAAGGCCTGGAAGCACACCTTGCAGACGCTTTGGCTTACCTCCAGAGCTGTAGCAGTGACTCTTTGGGAATGGTGACGGGATTCCATATTGTCGAGCATGTTCCCGGCGACAAGCTGCAAGCGCTGTTTGCCGAGGTGTTTCGGGTGCTACGTCCGGGTGGCGTAGTGATTTTCGAAACGCCAAACCCAGAGAATCTGTTGGTCAGTACGGCAAGTTTCTATCTTGACCCGACCCATTTACATCCTCTGCCTCGCCAGTTGCTGCAGTTCTATGCGCAATGGGCCGGCTTTTCTCGAAGCTTTATCCTGCGCCTGCAAGAGCAGAGAGAGCTCTATGAGCAAGCGCCTGAAACGCTGAAAAGCGTACTGGGTGCGGTGAGTCCGGACCATGCCCTTGTCGCGTTCAAGTCGGATCAGCCGTGGGCCGTGTATGAAACGCTGGTCCAGCATGAGCAAGATGGCGGGCTATCCCAGCAGGCTGTGATCGAGCGCTTCGATGCCGGGTTGCAACGTGAGCGGATGCAACTCGCGCAACTGCAACAGCAGGTAGCGGATCTGCATGACAGCGTATCTTCCTTAGCTGCTGAAGCTTCCCACTTGCAGGGACTGTTGACCGAGGTCGAAACACGTCAGCATTCCGCTCGGGATGAGCAGGAAGCGCATCGTGCACATGATCGGCAGCAAGATGAACGGCTCTCCAATATCGAGCAGGCGCTGGGCAAGACCTTTGGCACTCGCGTGAGACGCAAGCTCAAGGCGCTCATAGGGCGATGAATCAGGTAGCAGATTGATGAATGTTCTGTTGTTGGCCACCTATCCGGCCGAACCCGCCCTACATGGCGGACAGCTGCGTCTACGGGCGCTGCAAAAGGCCTACATTGATGCGGGGTGCCAGGTTCAGGTGGCGGGCGTATTGGGAGGCGACCACTACGCCAGCGCGCCAGGGTTTTGCCCGTATCCAGGCAGTGATGCTTTCGAAGCTCTGATCGAAAATTCTTTCCTGATGGAAGATTGGTGTCTCGGCGAGTTGTTTGCCAACTCCCCAGCTCACTATGAAGGTTTGAAGTCGCGCATCTCCTTCCGTCCAGACGTTGTCCATGTCGAACAACCCTGGCTGTTGAGATTCGCCGAGCGTTATCTGGCTGATACCAATAACCAAGCACCGCTGATCTATGGCTCTCAGAATATCGAGTACCAATTAAAGGGCAGTATCCTCGGAAACTATTTCGACCAAGCCCACGTGGCGCGATGCGTGGCGCTCATTCGACAGACCGAGATCTACGCTCTGCAACGTGGCCATCTGTGCTGTTGCGTCTCTCGTGAAGATATTGCGCACAGCCAGACCCTGGTGGCGCGAGACTACATTCTGGCTGCCAACGGCGTGGAAGGCTGGAACGCCAGCCTGGCTGACATAGAAGCGGCCAATCGCTTCTCATCTCATGCTCCCTTCGCCCTTTTCTGTGCAAGTGCGCATCCGCCGAATGTGAAAGGATTCGAAGACATGCTCAGTGGCGGCTTTGGAGCCCTGGCACCCAATGAGCGGATAGTGCTGGCGGGTAGTGCGACCGAGTCCATCATGAACAGTCCTGCCGTCAGTCAATCGCTCAGCTTGAGACGCAAATTGATACCTGCCGGCATTCTCCCGAGAAGTACGCTTGAAGGTCTGCTGACAACCGCCAGAGCTATCGTTCTGCCCATCACTCAAGGCGGCGGAACCAATCTCAAGACTGCGGAAGCCTTGTGGGCCAACAAGCCGGTCGTGGCGACCCGAGTTGCCATGCGAGGTTTCGAGTCTTTCCTCGAATCGAGCGGTGTAGTGGTGGGCAATGACGCAGCGGCTTTCAAGCGGGGTTTGCGCAAGGCCATGAGCGGCGAGCTTGTACCTAATCACTCCGATCGCCGCGACTCGGTGCTATGGGCGTCCTGCCTCGCCGAAATCGTCTCTAGCGCCACCTTACGGAATGCCTGCAGTGAATAAGATCCTTTGGTTCAACGTCACCACTTCGCTGAATTGGACGCGGCCTCCCGTTGGCGTGGTTAGGGTCGAGCAATCGATCTTCGAACAACTCAGCAATATGGCGGGTTTCGGATTTGACGTTCGACCCTGCCACTGGAACGGGCATGCTTTTGTCGAAGCCAGGGCGCTGATACAACCACAGCAAACCAATCTGTCTTCTGTCCCGGCCGTAAAGGGTGAGAATGCCGTATCGCGGCGTGACTATCTGTTCAAGCCAATTCCCAAACGCGAAGCGGCCAAGCAACTGGCCCAAGGTCTGTTTTCACTGGTACCTGCCGGGGCCAAGCCGCATGCCGACAGATTACTGCGTCAGTCCAAGAAGCTTGCCGTACGCTACGTGATCTGGCGCAGCCGTCAGCGTCAACTCAGCTACTCACAACCGCCAGTGTCAACGGTTGATTCTGGTGTCAGTGTGAACAATTGTCCGTTTCGGCCGGGCGATATCTTCGTTTCCATGGGGCTGGACTGGGACAGCGGTTGGTATCCGCATTTGTATGACATCAAGCGCAAATACGGTATCAACGTCATAACCTGCTGCTACGACCTCATCCCGGTTTTATTTCCGCAATATTGTGTAGGCAATGTAGCTGAAAAATTCACGGCTTACTTTGTGGATCTGGCGCATGCGTCGGATTTGATTCTATGTATCTCCCAGCAAACGCAACGTGATCTGGTCAATTTGCTCGATGAAACCGGTGCGCCTCCTACCAAGACCGCGGTATTTCCCTTGGGGGATAATGTTCCGGAAGGTAATGAGCCGCCCTCGGAAGAATTGCGCAAGCTGACAGAGCAGCCTTTTATTCTGTTCGTTTCCACCATAGAGCGCCGCAAGAATCATCAGCTGCTCTATAAGGCCTATCACCTGCTGTGTGCAGAAGGGCATGCCGACAGCATTCCCAACCTCGTTTTTGTCGGCATGAGCGGCTGGGGTGTCAATGACCTCTTGATGGACATAGAGCTCGATCCGCTGACCAAGGGCAAGATTTTTCAATTCACCCATATCACGGATTCGGCACTGCGTTACCTCTATGAGCGCTGTGAGTATTTCGTCTACCCGTCACTGTACGAAGGCTGGGGTTTGCCGGTAGGCGAAGCCCTGTCACTGGGTAAGGTGGTTCTAGCGTCTGATCAGGGCTCCTTGCCAGAGGTCGGTGGAGATTTGGTTACCTATCTGGATGCCTGGAATCCCCGTCCCTGGGCGACAGAAATTCTGCAGCTGGCGCAGCAGCCTGCTGTCTTGGCTGAACGTGCGGCGCGAGTGAGAGAGGGGTATCGCTCTCGTACGTGGCATGACGGCGCGCGAGTGGTAGCCGACCTTGTCGGTCAGTTCGAGCACCTGCCAGTGGAGACCTTGCAATGGCTCCCTGGCTACGATCTGTCTACCGAGGTAGGGGTACACGTGGGGCCGGAAATCCACTCGGCCGATCGTCCCGGCTGGCTGGCCTATGGCCCATATCGATCGGTGAGCGCAGGTCGTCAACGCGTTCAGGTGACTCTCACCGCTCTGAGCGCTTCCGAGATAGTGCTGGACGCCACCTCTGCCCAGGGATCTCAAGTCCATGGCAAGCAAGTCCAGAACTTGGAGCCCGGTGCGCACACACTCGAGCTGACAATCGATCTGGAGCAGTCGGTTATTGACTTCGAAATCCGCTGCAAACTGGTCAGGGGCGATCTGCGTCTATCGAATGTCCAGGTTGCGCGTCTGCAGGAGCGTTGAAAGGTCATCTATGAATAGCGTTCTTGATTTCCTGAACCAGGACCGTCCAGCCTGGTTCAGGTATGGCTTCGCCTTGCTTCTGGGAATTGCCTTCGGCTATTGGCTGTTTGGACCGGAATTCATTATTGGCCATTCCGCCTTCTTTCAATCTGGCGATACCGCTCAAAGTCTTTCCGGCTGGTATGCCTTCCGCAACTCCCCATGGACTTGGCCGTTACTGCAGACAGCGGTACTGAATCACCCTTCCGGCGCAAATATCGCGTTCACCGATAGCATTCCACTGGCAGCGCTACCTTTCAAACTGCTGCGGACAATCTTGAGTCCCGATTTTCATTATTTTGGCTGGTGGTACCTTGCGGTTTACGGGCTTCAGGCAATAAGCGCGGTCTACCTGCTGGAAAAGCTACGCATCAAGTCGCTTTTCGCTACCGTGACAGCCTGTGCCTTTGCGTTGACCTTTCCCGTACTGGGATGGCGATTGGGGCATACGGCGCTGATGACTCAGGGTCTATTGATCCTGGGACTGGCTTTGTACATTGCCATCGTGGATAGGCAGTTGGTATCTCGCCGCGCTCATCTGCTCGGATTCATCGTGCTGATACAAGCGGGCCTACTGATTCATCCCTATTTTTTTGCGATGCTGCTACCGCTGTATTTCTGCTCGTTGTTCGAAGCCTGGCGTCGCGGATTGATGTCGCTAGCCCGTGGCTTTGCCTGGCTGCTGGGCGCCGTGCTGCTGAGCCTGGCAATTTTGAAAGGCTTTGGCTATCTATCCAACGGCTCGACGGATGCCGGGGGGTACGATTTCTTCTCCTTCAATCTGGCTGCGCCCTTTTGCGGTGGCAATCTTTGTACCTTCGTGGATGGCACGGGTGGCCAATACGAAGGCTATGCCTATCTCGGGCTTGGTCTACTGCTGGTCTTATCGGTCGCGGTGATGACTAGACCAGGAGAAGCCTGGCGTTTGATTCGCAGTCATGGATGGCTGGTGCTGTTGATGGCCGGTTTCACCGTTTATGCCATGTCCAACAAGATTGTCTGGCAGCACCATATCCTGATCCACCTGCCTCCTGTGGCTGCTCTGGATCATTTGACCGGGACCTTTCGAACAGCGGGCAGATTCATCTGGCCCGCCATCTATGGGCTGTTATTCGCCGGTCTCTACCTGTTGCTCAAGCGGCGAGATGCGCTGGCAGTGCTCGTGGTGACCGCAGGCGTCGTCATTCAGCTCTACGACGTGCGCGCTGTCCAGGCGACGGTATGGGAAAAGGCACACTTGCCGGGACACTCCTTGGAAAAGCCCTGGCTGGCTGCCTTCCAGCAGGCGAAGGGCCTCTATCTCTTCCCAGCCTACGGCTGCGGAAAGGTCAAAGACGACTCTATCCTCAAGTACCAGTATCGCGCCGCTTACACTGGAACCCCGATCAATACGGGATACATGGCGCGCGCGAACATGGACTGCGCGGCAAAGCTTCAAGAGCTCGAACAGGCAATAACGGGTGACAACCTGCTGGTAATGCCCGCTTTTACTGGTGAGATCTTCGCCATACCGTCTGTCTTCTTGGCTGCCATGGAGCAGGATCAATGTGTGGTCTTCGAACAAGACCTGATCTGCAGCCGTTCCAGGGCATTGCTTGATTCGCTACCAGGCGCGGTCTCGCCACCCGCTTTGCGCTATTCCCACACCTGGGCTGGCGCGTCATTCAGCAGCCTGGTCGGTGTTCCAGATGGCAATGCTCTTCGCACGCGTACGCCGGACGCCCAAGGCTTTCTAGCCTTCGGTCCCTATATCGAACTCTATCCTGGCAACTACCGGCTCAGGATTGACGTTTCCACGACGCAGCCCTATCCAGCCGCGGACGTTGGCAGTTGGGATGTTGCCGGTATCGCGCCCGATGGACAGCGCATCGCTCTGGCCGCCGGTAACATCGTGGCAGGCCAGAACGTGATCACGACGTTCGAAGTAACCAAGCCTCTGCAGCGAGTCGAGTTTCGAGTGATTGCCAACGGCGTACAAGAGCTTCGAGTGCAGCAAGTTACGCTCGAAAAAGATCGGTAATAGGGAAGGGATGGAGTGTGGTCGCGGTGAAAGAACTCATATCGGTTGTCATTCCGGCCTACAACGAAGAAAGGATCATTGGCGCTAACCTGCCTATCATCCTGGAGACGTTGTTTTGCGAGAGTTACGACTTGGAGTTGATAGTCGTCGATGATGGTTCAAAGGATACGACTGCGGCAATTCTCGAGGATTTGGCTGCGCTCGATGCTCGGATAAAGCCTGTCATCTTTACGCGAAACTTTGGCAAGGAGGCAGCGGTTCTTGCTGGCCTGGCAGAGGCCCGTGGCGCCGCCGCAATCGTTATGGATGCGGATCTTCAGCACCCGCCCCAAATTGCTCGCGAAATGATCGCCTTGTGGCGGAAGGGCATCCCGCTCGTAGAGGCCGTCAAGGCGGAGCGAGGCGATGCCAACGTGGCCGATGGCCTGTTTGCCAAGGGATTCTATTGGGCTTTTCGCAAATTGTCGGGCATGGACCTCAATGGGCACAGCGATTACAAACTGCTGGACCGGCAAGTCATCGACGTCTATCTAGCGTTACCTGAGCGCAATCGGTTTTTTCGCGGGTTGATCCACTGGACCGGCTATACGAGCGCTCAGATTCCCTTCAGTGTCGCGGAGCGAAGCGGCGGGGCATCGCAATGGAACAAGCTGAAGCTGCTGCGCTATGCCATCGACAATATCACCAGCTTCACCAGCTTTCCGCTCAAGGTCATTTCGGCGCTGGGATTCGCCACGCTGATTGTTGGCGTACTGCTTGCCGCTCTGAGCGTTCTGCAGAAATTTCAGGGTGAAGCACAGGATGGGTTCACTACTGTCATCTTTCTCATCGCCATGATCGGTGGCGTGATTTTGCTGAGCATAGGTGTAGTAGGTCATTACCTGGCCAGAATCTATGACGAGGTCAAGCGCAGGCCCGAGTATCTCGTGAGAAAATCCCTGTCGCGTTCGTCAGTCGCGCAGTCCGAGCAGGAGCAGTCATGATCGCTGTACCCCATCTCGTTTTGCTGGCGATCATTCTGAACGTGGTTGCGCAGATCTTTCTCAAGTTTGCCGGCAGCAAGGGGGGACTCTTGAACCTCTGGCTGATCTCGGCGGTGCTGGCCTACGGCATCAGCTTCTTGCTTACCGCAAAGATCTTCGCTTTCAACGAAATCTCTCGGGTTGGCCCCCTTATGGCCAGTACTACCTTCCTGCTGGTCTTCGCCAGCGGTGTCGTGCTGTTCGGTGAGCAAATCAGCCTGCAGAAGATCGCTGGTATTCTGGCTGTTATCGTTGGGATAACGCTGCTCTCACTTCCCCCCCTATCGAATGCATCTTAAGTCTGGAGTCCAAATGAAAGCTATTATCACCGGCATCACCGGCCAGGACGGCGCCTACCTGGCCCAACTGCTGCTGGAGAAAGGCTATACCGTCTACGGTACCTATCGCCGTACCAGTTCGGTCAACTTCTGGCGCATTGAGGAAGTGGGTGTCGCTGGTCATCCCAACCTGCACCTGGTCGAGTACGACCTGACCGATCTGTCCGCCAGCATTCGCCTGCTGCAGACCACCGAAGCGACAGAGGTGTACAACCTTGCTGCTCAGAGCTTCGTGGGCGTGTCCTTCGATCAGCCGGTAACCACTGCTGAAATCACCGGCGTCGGTCCGGTGAACCTGCTCGAAGCCATCCGCATCGTCAATCCGAAGATCCGCTTCTATCAGGCATCCACTTCGGAGATGTTCGGTAAGGTCCAGGCGATTCCGCAGATCGAGAGCACGCCTTTCTATCCGCGCAGCCCCTACGGCGTGGCCAAGCTCTATGCCCACTGGATGACCATCAACTACCGCGAGTCCTACGGCATCTTCGGCACCAGCGGCATTCTCTTCAACCACGAATCCCCGCTGCGCGGCCGCGAGTTCGTGACCCGCAAGATCACCGACAGCATCGCCAAGATCAAGCTGGGCAAGCTGGACGTACTGGAGCTGGGCAACCTCGACGCCAAGCGCGACTGGGGCTTCGCCAAGGAATACGTCGAGGGCATGTGGCGCATGCTGCAGGCCGACAAGCCGGACACCTATGTACTGGCCACCAACCGCACCGAGACCGTGCGTGACTTCGTCAGCCTGGCGGCCAAGGCCGTGGATATCCAGCTGGAATGGAAGGGCGAAGGCGACAAGGAAGAAGGTTATTGCACCCGTAGCGGCAAGAAGGTCGTAGCCGTGAATCCGAAATTCCACCGTCCCGCTGAAGTGGATCTGCTGATCGGCAATCCCGAGAAAGCCAAGCGCGAGCTGGGTTGGGAGCCCAAGACCACCCTGGAGCAGCTCTGCCAGATGATGGTCGAGGCTGACCTGCGTCGCAACGAACAAGGCTTTTCGTTCTAACTAAGGGGATAGGCATGCCAACCGCTCTGGTCACAGGCGCATCGGGTTTTACGGGACGCTATCTGATCCAGGCGCTCAAGGCGCGGGGATTCAAGGTAGTCGGATTCGGTAGTGGCACTACCGATGCGGATGTCACCCTGGCATGCGATCTCACCGACAAGGCAGCGGTCATCGCTGCCGTAGGTCAGGCGCAACCGGACTGGGTCGTCCATCTGGCGGCGCTGGCCTTTGTCGGGCATGCCGATCAGGAAGCCTTTTACCGGGTGAACCTGTTCGGCACCTTGAATTTGCTTGAGGCGCTGGGCGCCCTGGAGCGTCAATCTCAGCGGGTGCTGATTGCCAGTAGCGCCAACATCTATGGGACTCCGGGCATCGAAGTGATCGACGAGTCCGTCTGTCCGGCGCCGGTCAATCACTACGCCTGCAGCAAACTGGCCATGGAACATATGGTCGCTACCTGGTACGACCGTCTGCCCATCGTCCTCACTCGGCCCTTCAACTACACCGGGCCTGGCCAGGACGAGCGCTTTCTCATCCCCAAGATCGTGGGCCATTTTGCCCGCGGCGAACGCGTGATCGAGTTGGGTAATCTGGACGTGAGTCGGGACTTCTCCGATGTTCGTGACCTTGCGCAGGCTTACCTGAGGCTGCTGGACAGCGACCATCGCTCCAGTCCCGTCAATGTCTGCTCGGGTAGGGCAACGGCGCTACGCACCATCATCGAGATGATGGAGCGTATTGCCGGTTACTCGATAGAGGTCCGGGTCAATCCGGCTTTCGTTCGGGCTAACGAGATTCCAACGCTCCGTGGTAGCGATGTACGCCTGCGCGAGATCGTAGGAGATAGAGCGCTGATTTCGCTGGAGCAGACCCTCGAGGATCTGTACGTATCCTTGGGAGGTAGTCATTGACGACGTTGAAGGTTGGGCTGGGGACGACGGTTTGGTCTTCCGGGGCGACCAAGGGACACCTCGATGGGATCGGTATCTATACTCAATCGCTGTCCCACGCACTTGAGGCCTGCCCGGACGTTCAGGTCAGGCCCTATACCTTCGGCGTGGATACGCCGACCCTGAGTTGTGGGGTGCCTGATAGCCTGACGCCGCACTTTCCCAAGTTCGTCCTGAAGAACGCGCTGCTCGGCGCCGATCACAAGGTCGACCAGCGCCTGGCGAACGAAGTCGATATCTTCCACGCGCCTGATCATCACATTCCGCGGCTCAAGAACGTGGCGATGGTGGCCAGCGTGATGGACCTGATTCCGCAGATTCATCCCGAGTGGGTCACGCTCAAGCTGCGCAGATTGAAGAACTGGCTGTTCAACCAGAGCGTGGGCTGGGCCGATCAGGTCATCACCATCTCGGAGTACAGCAAGAGAGACATCGTCAGACTGCTGGGCATTGCGGAAGAGCGGGTCCATGTCACGCCACTCGGCGTGGAGGGGCACTACTTCAGCCGGCAATCCGACGCCGCGCGTCAGGAGGCACTGCATAAGCATGGCCTGGAGCCAGGCTTCTTCCTCTTTGTCGGCACCCTGCAGCCGCGCAAGAACCTTGTGGCTGTCCTTGCGGCTCATGCCCAGCTACCCGAGGCGCTGCGCAAGCGGCATCCCTTGGTCGTCGTTGGGCGCAATGGCTGGCGTGCCGAGACCCTGGTCGAGGAACTGCGTGCTCTGGAGGCCAGGGGCGAAGGCAAATGGCTGGAATATCTGCCGCAGGATGAGGTCATTGCCTTGCTGCAGAGTGCGGCGGCCCTGGTGTTCATGTCGTTGTTCGAGGGCTTTGGTCTGCCGGCCATAGAGGCCTTCGCCGCGCGGTGCCCCGTGATCTGCTCCAACACGACGTCGCTGCCGGAAGTGGTCGGCGATGCGGCCCTGCAGGCTAATCCACGCGACTCCAAGGCCATAACCCAGGCCATGCTGGAAGTCCTCGACGATCCCTTGGCTGTTAGCCAACGAGTGGAAGAGGGCGAGCGCCGCGCTCGCGACTACACCTGGGGCGCCTGCGCTGCTCGGACGCTAGAGGTGTATCGCCTCGCCCTGCAAGGTCGCTAGGCTGTCACTTGGCCAGGGCTTCGCGATAGACCTCGATAAGCTTGCTGGCCATGATCTCGCTGCGAAAATGCGTCTCGAAGCGTGCCCGTGCGGCTTGTCCGTAGCGGGTCCGTAGCTCGGCATCCTCCCACAGTGTCATCAGCCCCTCGCGCAAAGCCGCAGGCTCCGGTGGCACACCGATCCCTGTCTGCCCGTTGAGGTTGATCTCACTCATGCCCGAGCCGATCTCGCAACTGAGCAGGGGTTTGCCGTACATGGCTGCTTCCAGCAGCGCCATGCCAAAGGCTTCGGAGCGCAGGTGCGAAGGAAACACGAAGCTCTCGCAACCCGCATAGAGCGCCGCCAGGTCTTCTTCGCTCTGGCGTCCCAGGAAATGGCAATTTCTGAGGCCCAGCCGCTCGCATTGCGCCCGCAGCGCTTCACCTTCCGGCCCGGCACCCACGATCGCCAGGGGGTAATCCAGCCCCTGAAGCGCTTCGAGCAACAGATGCAGACCTTTGTAATAGCGCAACACCCCTACGAACAGCAGATAGCGCGGCCCGAGGCGCTGGCGCCAGCTCGCAAGGCGCTGCGGATCTGCCTCCGGATAGCTGGCAGGGTCGAGGCCATAGGGGATCACCCGGACCTTCGTACCTAGACGCTGCAGGGTAGGGCTGGATTGGCGATAGGGTTCGGTGGCCGCTATGACGCAGGTCGCGTTGCTAAGGAAGCGTTGCATCAGGGGCGCATACAGCTTGAGCAGATGGCGTTGCTTGACGATGTCCGAGTGATAGCTCACCACATAGGGTTTGCCGGGTCGCGTCAACAGCTGCAATACGTCCATGAACGGCCAGGGAAAATGAAAATGCACCAGGTCGGCGGCGCGGGCCTCCTCGGCGAAGGCTCGAAAAGCGGTCAAGGAAAGACCCGTCGAGGCCAGGTCGACATCCTGTTTGACGCGACGGACAGGAATGCCATCCACCTCCAGACGTTCCGGGACAGGCTGCTTGCTGAGCGTCAGGATTCGGTGATCGATTCCGAAGCCTCTTGTAGCCAGGCACATCTGCCGAATGACGTGTTCGATTCCACCGTGGGTGTCAGGCAGATAGGTCTTGAAGACATGCAGAATGCGCACGATCGATCTGAACTCAAAAGAAACGCACCCTAGCACAGGTGTCTAGTATGCAGTTTCGCGTTCTGATGCTAGGGATTCCAGACTTGTGGGCCGGCGCACCCTTTTTTATGGCTTTTTGCTATCAAAGCTATTGAACTTTTCTACCGAACGGTAGTGCTCGCCTGCGATTTGACGTTGAGATTTAATGAAATTCTTCTATTCTGACCTCGTCAAGAAGCTGGCGCCGTCACATAAGAAGTGTGATAGGGTTAGCACTTGACCAAGGCTCGGATGCATCTATCCGGGACTGTTAAGGAAATCGGTCACGGGCATTATGGATCAAATGGACGATTCACCCTTCACCTTCAAGACTCGGCTGCTCACCCTCGAGCCCGGTATGTATATCGTTCGATACGCATCCCAGGAGATCGCCGAGGAGCCTTGCCTTATCAGTCTCCAGCCTGCCCCCATCGGCAAGAGCTCGGTCGACTTCTTTCCTGGCGAAACGGTTGTCCGCAATACCCTTTCCCGTCTTGGCGACACGCTGATCGTGCGCGTCAAGAACGGCGCCGGAACCCTGCTCATCACCGAATACCAGCGTGCCGACCTACCGGTGCGCCAGGTCGATCTGCGTGTCGATCGGATCGATACCTCCGCTGACATCATTCGCTCCGAACAGCAGCGCAATGCTCCGGTTGTGGCCAACAAGGCTTTGGCGACCGCCGCACGAGTCGAGCGTAACGGCAATCCTATAGTGCTCAAGCTGATTGGCCATGTTCAGGCCCAAGGCGATGTCACGGCCAGCGAATGGGTCGGTAACGTCGAACAAGAAGCCCGTCTGGAGGGTTTCGCCATCGTCTGGCCCAACAAGCCTCAGGGCGTGGACGTTGCCTATAGCTGCAAGGTTGCAGATGTCCTGCAGCCCGCCGTTCTAAGCGGCAATTTTTCGGGTTCGCGCGGCAAGCGCGCACCTATTACCGCGGTGGCCATGGCTCTGGTCGGGCCGCGCCGCGCTGAATACGTTCTGGACGCCCAGGCGGTCTTTGCCGGATGCCCTCCGCAGGACCTCGTGGACGGCCAGGAAGTTACTGCCCAACAAGGGCAGGCCAAGCTAGTTGCTCTACATGTATCGATCACCCCCCGCATCGAGATGAACGCTGCCCGCTACCAGTCTCCCAGGGAAGATCTCACCCAAGCCCCGCTTCATTCCGCGCAAGTCACGAACTAGACGCGCGACCTAGGAGATTCTTTTCATGCAATACGATGCCGCCATTACCGCTTCTGCTCTGAACACCACCCTGACCTCCAACACCGCTCTGAGCAGCAGCACCGTCGATGCCATTTCGACCATTCTGAAGCTGGATACCGCTACCACCCTGCCGGTTGCCACCTCGACTGGTACCAATCTGTCGGTGAACTTCGACCCCACCACCGGTCAGGTCGTTGCTCCTGAAGTCGTATTCTTCAGCGATCTGGGTGCTGCCGGTTCCAACGTGACCGTCACCATTCCTTCGGTTGTCGCCAACAGCTCGGCCATTCTGTTCAATACCTCGGCCAACGTCACCGCGACCATCGGCAACTCCGCTGCCGTGACTCCGACTGCTGCCGTTGAAGGCACTGCTGCCACTCGCGTCGTCGTAAGCGGCTCGGGCAACGACACCATCACCATCACCGACAACGTCAACACCCACGTTGATGCTGGCGCAGGCAACGACACCATCACCACCGCTGGTGGCAATGACACCGTAGTCCTGAACGGCGGTACCAACACCGTCAACACTGGTGCCGGCAACGATGTGATCTACGCTGGCAACGGCATCGACACCATCAACGGCGGCTCCGGCTATGACGTCGTCAACGTCAGCAACCTGGCCAACTACAGCGTTTCCGTCTCCAACGGCAGCGTTGTGCTGAACAGTGCCACCAGCGGTCAAGCAACTCTGACCAACGTTCAGTTCGTCGCCAGCGTTACCGGCAACGACACCCTGGCCATCGTTAGCAACCAGAGCGAAGCTACCGCCATCCGTCTGTACGAAGCTGTTCTCGGCCGCGATGCAGATGCTTCGGGTACTCAGTTCTGGGTCGGTCAGGCTCAGGCTGGTGTAAGCACCACCAGCATCGCCAATCAGTTCCTGAACTCGGTTGAGTACAACGCTGCTCACACCACTCCGCTGAGCGACGGTGCCTTCATCCAGAGCCTCTACCAAGGCGCCCTGGGTCGTGCTGCGGACACCGATGGTCTGGTGTACTGGGCTCAGCAGCTGGCTACCGGCCACACCCGTGCAGACGTTGCCGTAGGCATCGTGGGTTCGGTGGAAGCTCAGAACCACGACACCGGCGTCATCGTGGTCACCGGTCAGGTCTAACAGCACTTCGCTGACCTGAGACAAGACTTCCGGCCTTAGGGCCGGAAGTCTTTTTTAAAACGGTAGTACTCTGATCCACCTGGCTTTTCGCGGAGACCGATGCCCATGAGCCAATCGACACTCATGGAGCACTATCAGGCTCTGCTCCAGGCCGGACAGCCAGAAGAGGCTCAACGTCGTCTCGAACTGGCACTTCAGATTCCCGACCAGCGCCCAGTAGCACTGGTCTCCGCCGGTCTTGCGGCGCTCAATAGAGGCGCGCTGGATCAGGCTTTCCTGGCCTTGGCCGAAGCCAATACCAGTCTGGCCCGGCAGGGCGAAACGGCTGCGTTGCTCGCTCATGTGCTTCTGCAAAAGGGCGAGCCCCAAGCCGCCTACGATTTTCTCGCCGACCCGGCCAATCCTGCCCGTAATACTCCCGCGGTTCGGCTATTGCGTTTGCGTGCGCTCATTGCGCTACCGGGCGTCAAACCTGCGCAATTGGTCGAGCAGCTGCCCTACGTCAATAGCGCCGACGAACTGGCCGTGCTGTTGCAGCAACTGTCGCCACGGCGCTGGGGACACGTCGAATTCGATCCGGCCACCCAGGAAATTCGGGGTTGGGCTCTGGATACCCGGCATCCACAAACCCCGGTCAAGCTCACCTTGAAACTGGGCGATCGCCAACAGACCATCGTTGCCAACCTGCCCAGTCCATTGCTGGCCAAGTCAGTCAATGGCGGGCGTCATGGTGGCATTCGCATCCGTTTGCCTGCTCCCCTCGGCCGTGTGCGCCTGTGCTGGGCGGATGGCAGCGAGGTTCTGGGCAGTCCCCTGGCGGCCGTCGAGCCCTTGCGGCCTATCCCAGTTGAAGCACTGGTAGCGTCCATCGAACCGCTCGTGGATGTGCTCATTCCCATCTACCGCGGGCGTGAGGCATCGCTCGCCTGTATCCACGGCGTGCTCGATAGCCTGGACGCCAACCGGACCCCGATGAACGTGGTGGTGCTGGACGACGAAAGCCCCGAGCCGGAGTTGAGTCAGGCGCTGCGCGAACTGGCCGAGGCGGGCCGGATAGAGCTCCATCGCAGCCCGGCCAACCTGGGCTTCATCCGCAACATGAATCGGGGTATGGCGCTGCATCCCGGGCGCGACGTGGCGTGGTTGAACGCCGATGCGCGCGTCTGCGATGACTGGCTGGACAGGCTGCGCGAGGCAGCCTACTCGGCTGCTGATGTAGCCACTGCCACCCCTTTCAGCAACAACGGCGAGCTGCTCAGCTTTCCGGAAAGCCGCAAGAGCCACGTCATGCCCACGCTGGACGAACAGCGTGCCCTGCATCGCCAGGCAGCCAGCGACCTGTCGGCGCCGCCCGAGATCGAGGTGGGTTGTGGCTTCTGCTTCTACATCAAGCGTCGCGCATTGGAGCAGGTCGGCCTGCTTGACGAGGTCCAGCTCAAGCGAGGTTATGGCGAAGAAACCGATTGGTGCCTGAGGGCCAAGGCCCAGGGCTGGCGGCACGTGGCAGCACAGCGGGCCTTCGTTGCGCATCGGGGCGGTGTTTCCTTTGGTGCGGAAAAGCTCGAGCGGGTGGCCTTCAACAACGCCATTCTCCGCCAGCGCTATCCTGGTGCAGAGCGCGCCTTCGAGCGCTTCTATCGTCACGATCCGCTCAAGCCCTACCGCCAGCGCCTGCAGCGCGAGCGACTTGCTGAGCTCGGCGCACAGCTGGCGACAGCCAAAACTGGCGCAGCCATCATCGCGGCTGATCGACTGGATCTTCTTACGGCGCTGGGCGGCGACGGACCTGCCTTTGTACTGGCCTTTCGGCAGACGGATGCCGAGCTGAAGGTCAGCCTTCAGGTTCACGGGCAGGGGTTGCCGGTGCTCTTGGACTACCGTTTACCTGCGGACTTGGAGCAGCTGATCGCAGACCTGCAGCGGTTGCGGCCTAACGCTCTGGACTACGTTCAGCCGGAGCGCTGTCCCGCCTTGCTGCAGACCCTGGCCGCACGGATCGGCGTACCCTATCGCCTGATCGATCCGGTCGCTGGTACCTGCTCCCCGGTCACTGGCTTCCGCGAGGCGGCCGGCGAGCAGCGTGTGACCTTCGCCGCGCTCGCCACCGCGTTGCTGATGAGCAATCCCCAGGTCCCTGTGGCGGCGGGCGCACCTTTTGCGTCGCTCGACCAACTACCAGCCCAACGCCTGGGCAATATCCTGATCGCTGATTCCCTGGCAGATCCACGCCTGGCCCAGGCCTGGTTGCAGCTGGTTCGCCTGAGCCGGCGGCAGGGTCTGGCCTGCCGGTTCCTGCTTCTCGAGCGCACGCACTGGGAAAAGAGCCTGCTCGCCAGCGGTAATGTCAGCCCCTTGATCGAGCTACCCGGTGTCTCCCGGTCCCGGATACCTGCCCTGGCTGGCTGTACCCTGGCTTTAAGTCTCGAGGCCGCACCGGCCAGTGCCTGGTTTGCCCCTCAGATTGCCCGGCATACCGCTTTGCCCCTTTATGCACCCGCGGGTGCGGTCGCGACCGAAGCGGGCGCCCATCCCCTCAGTCTGCTGCCCGCGCCCCTGAATGCCCTGCTAGGCGACGCCCTTCCCGACAGGTTTCTCCATGACTGAACTCTCTCAAGCTCCCGCCCTGGTCACTGTGCAAGGTCAGATCCAAGGCCTTCACGGCAATGTACTGGAGGGCTGGGCCTTTGATCCTGCGCAGCCCGATCTGCGTCTGGCACTGGAGGTCGTCATTGATGGGGCTTCCGTAGCCTTGGTACGTGCGGACACCTATCAGCACGATCCGCTGGCCGGCGACGGCTTTCATGGCTTCGCTCTCCAGCTGCAGCCGGCCTGGCTCAGTGGAGCTCGGCGTATCGCCGTGCGGTTGGCCAACGAAGGCCCGTGGATCGGTGAACCCCTGGAGCTGCCCAACGAGAAGCCGCGCAAGGCCGAGGCTCAGGTACCGGGCAGTCAGGTCTGGTATGGCGGTGGTCTGGCCGTGGGCGGCTGGGTCTGGGATGACATCATCCCAGGACGTCACGTCGAGGTGAGGGCACGCCTGGGCGATCAGATCGTCGCCCGTTGCCTGGCGGATCTGCACCATCCCGCCCTCATCTATCGTGCCGATGCCGATCATGGCTACAGCCTGGAGCTGCCCTGGCAATTCGGGGACGGCGAGCGTCGCGAAGTGCATATCGAAGACGACCAGGGCCGCCCCTTGCAGGGTAGCCCCATCACCGTCTGTTGCCACGCCGATGGGCTCGGCGCCCTGGTAGCCGCTCACTGGCCGGAGCAGGCCGATCCGGCACCCCGCGACCTGCTCATTCGCCTGGCGCGCGATTACGATCAGCGCTGCCCGCGTAGTGCCGGCTTCGGCCACTATCCTCAATGGTTCGCTCATTACCAGCGTGCACCTCAATACCCAGAAGCCGTGACCGGTAGCCGGATCGCCGTGCTGCTCCATGGGGACGCCGATGAAACCGAGCGGCAGGCTTGTCTGGACAGCCTGAGCCAACAACGCTTGCCACTCTTCACCCAGGTCGTCGCCGATCCCGCTGATGTGTCTACCTCCCTGCAGCTGCTGCTGGAGGAGGGGGCCGAAGCCGTGCTGCTGCAGCCACTGGACAGCCGCCTGCTGCCCCACGCCCTCGATCAACTGGCGCTGGCTCTGCAACCGAAAGAGGCAGGCAAGCAAGCGGCCTGGGCTTTCGCTGATAGCGATCAGGACGGAGCGGATGGCCTACGTAGCAACCCCTGGTTCAAACCGAGCTGGGATCTGGACCTCTACCTGGGCGCCGATCTCTTTACCGCCGGCGCCCTGTTTGGCCGCGACATCATCCAGCGCGCCGTCCGACTGCTGAACGCAGCGCCCGAGCTGCCACGCGATCACGAAGGTGTACTCGCCGCCCTTATCCTGGCCACCGAGCAAGACAACCTGGGTGTCGCCCGCGTGACCCAGGTGCTCAGCCATCGCAGTGCCAACAGTCCCGCAACGCCGGCCGCCTGCGATGCCGGCAAGCCGCAGCGTCTTGAGCGCTTGACCTGGCTGGTGAACAAGCTGCGTCCCGGTACCCGTCTGAGCCGCCAGTCCAAATTGCCCGGTGCGCTACGCACCCACTGGCCATTGCCCGAGCGACTGCCCAAGGTCAGCCTGATCATTCCCACCCGGGATGCCTACAAGCTCCTGCATGCCTGCATGGAAGGTCTGCTGACCCAGACCGACTACCCGGATCTGGAACTCATCATCGTCGACAACCAGACCAGCGATCCCCAGACCCTGGAGTACTTCGACGAACTCAAGACCCGCGGTGTACGCATCCTGCCGCACCCCTATCCCTTCAACTACGCCACCCTGAACAATGTCGGTGCCGAGTTCGCCACGGGGGAATACATAGGGCTGGTCAACAACGACATCGAGATCCTGCATCCCGACTGGCTCAAGGAAATGATGAGTCTGG
>Ga0157365_10000288_pt1 | contig 22793 bp, 22 predicted proteins | sample AttsexASBM3_FD_111478 | JGI IMG/M metagenome (GOLD analysis project Ga0157365, IMG submission 111478) | Fungus gardens microbial communities from leaf cutter ant in Ribeirão Preto, State of São Paulo, Brazil - Atta sexdens ASBM3 | ecosystem: Host-associated > Fungi > Mycelium > Unclassified ... | reverse complement strand
GCAAGCTCATCAGCCACATTTACAAAATCAGGAAATAAGCTTTTCTGAACATTGCTGGATTGTGCAAAAGCTCGTGTTATCCATTCAAATCTTTCCATATAACTACTCGCCAGGTTTGTTAATGATAGTTGTCTTCCCCATTGAGTAAGCTTTGGCCTACTCACGATTCATTATCATACACCAATGTTAGCCCAACATTACGGCAGTTAAGACAAACCTCTGCTCTTCGCTCAAAGCGGACATTCACTGATGTCACTGTATATGTTTGAAGCGCTTTCACGTCCATGCAACCAATAAGACGACGGCTTCGCCTAAGCACCCTGGTGCCGTTCATCAACCCGCCAAAGACAGTAGCGACGCAACGCCGGGCCCCGAATTGCTGGCTTCGTTGCTTCCCCCTCTTCTCTTTATATCCCCACGCTGCGCTGTAATTAGATACCAGCGCCACGCGGGGATTGCAGAAAGACGAAGAGGTTATCAGGCGAGTTTAAAAATCGCCGCGGAGCGGTTTAGCTGAGCCGCCTGCTCTTCCAGCGATGCGGCAGCGGCGGCGGCCTCCTGAACCAGCGCGGCGTTTTGCTGGGTCACGTCATCCATCTGGGTGATAGCAATCCCGACATGCTCAATGCCGTTAACCTGCTCGCCGGTGGCGGTGTAGATTTCAGACATAATTAACGAGACGTTGTTGATTGCCGTCACTATCCCGGTCATGGTTTTGCCCGCCTGTGCGACCAGGTCGGAGCCTTCCGATATCCGGCTATTCGAGACTTCAATCAGCGCCTTAATCTCTTTTGCCGCTGTCGCGCTGCGCTGCGCCAGGGCGCGCACTTCACTTGCCACGACGGCGAAACCGCGGCCCTGTTCGCCTGCGCGCGCCGCTTCCACCGCCGCGTTAAGCGCGAGGATGTTGGTCTGGAACGCGATGCTTTCAATAGTGCTGATGATATCCACCACGCTTCTGGAACTGTCAAAAATCGCAGCCATCGTCGTGACGACTTTATCCACCACTTTGCCGCCCTGCTGCGCGACGTCGGACGCGTCAGACGCAAGGCTGCTGGCGTTTTGCGCGTTAGCGGCGTTTTGGCGCACCGTCGCCGTCAGTTGCTCCATGCTGGCAGAGGTCTCCTCAAGCGAGGCCGCCTGCTGCTCCGTGCGCGCAGAGAGATCGGTATTGCCCATCGCGACTTCTTTAGAGGCGCTGTCGATAGAGGATGCCGCGGTCTGAATATCCGAGACTACCTTTTTGAGCTGCTCCTGCATGGCGGTAAGCGCGCCAATCAGCATGCCGGTTTCATCTTTTGAGCGTGCCACCAGGTGGGTGGAGAGGTCGCCTGCGGCAATGGCCTGGGAGGCATTTACCGCCTCTTCAAGCGGCAGCGTGATGGAGCGCGCAAGGACATAACCTAACGCGGAAGCGGTGAATACCCCTAAGAGCGCGCCGATGAATAACGTAAATCGGGTTTGCGTTTCCACGGCGTCGACAGAACCCTGGCGCTCGTTCAGCAACGCTTTTTCGTCATTGACGATGTCATCAATGGTTTTGCGCATTTGGTCCATCTGCGGCTTGCCCGTGTTGGCTTCAAAGGCGGCCGTAAAGGCTTCACGCGTTATCGCCCCGGCATTGAGCGCGCGTCGGTTCTCCAGCAGTTCAGTAACAAACTTCGCATTCCACTCCTGCTCCTGGCTCAGCAACGTATCCAGACGCTTCTGCTGCGCCGCGTTATCCGCCGTTAACGCTTTCGTTTCCTGCAAAAATTTAATGAAGTCCTCTTTGCCAGAATTCCACGGTGCGAGCATTTCCTCTTTGCCATTAATCGCATATCCGCGCAGACCGGTTTCCATATTTACCAGGCTTTGTGTCAGCGCACGGCTTTTATCAATAACCCGCCAGCTATGAATATTCCATCCGTTCGTATTAACGATGCTGGAAAAATTACTGTAGAAAGTGGCGCACAGTAACAACAGCACCACTAAAACGGCGCCGAAAGAGAAAAAGAATTTTCTCTTGATAGGTAGATTCCTAAACATTTAAACCTCTTCCACGTAGTATGACTGACCAGTCCCAGGAGCCTTAACAGATAAGTTATCGGCATCAATAGGCCTGTCTTTAACTAAAATGCGGGGAAGTCAGGCGAGCAAAAAATAACGATTTTTCCGGAGGATATATTATTTTTAATTCAACAGGTTAGAGAGCGCTAAATAGAGCAAAAAAAGTTAAAGCATACGAACGGGGATACTTAAGCAGCATAAAAGTAAATGCGATTTTTGCGAGCCTGTCACACCGCGGGCGCGTTAGCCACATGCCACATGCCACATGCCACATGCCACATGCCACATGCCACAACGCTGACACGTATCATGCCGCAAGCGTTGTGCCCGCAGTGAATATGGTGTTTCAGCAGGGGAAATTCCCCTGCCTCATTAACCATGCTGCGCTTATCCGGTTTCGCGTATCCGCTGAGCTCTGGTGAACCAGAGCAATACGGCACTACCCCCCAGCGTGAACAGCGACATGCTGTAAAGCGCGGTAAAAGCGCCGCCGTTTTGGGCTATCACGCTGGTGAGACCGGTTGAAACCGCGGCGCTCAGGATCTGCCCTCGCCATGCCAGCGCACCGGCTCTCGCGACCTGTTTTTCCGGGAAGTTTTTGAGCACGCCAAACGTGCCTGTAGCGAACACTATATTAGACGCGATATGTGCGATAAAAATCATCACAAGCCCTGCCAATGCGGATTGTGCAGACATAGGGAGTAAAAAATAGCCGCCGGTAAATACGCTAAGGCATAACAGTAACAGCCGGTTATTCGCTGAATAACGCTGCAGTTTACCGGCGTCAAGCAACAGAGGGCCGCACAGTTGCCCCAGGCTTCGTGCAAAAAGTAACGGCAGCGCCAGCGCGGGGGCGTCGTCAGGGTGGATCTCCTGCGCAAGCGCAGGTAACAGCGCCATAGCAGGCGAGCCTACCGCGGCAAGCGCGGGTAAAAGCAGGATGCTACGTTTTTGCAATACCGATAAAGCTCGCCAGCGCAGCTCGCCGGTAACAGGCGCAGCCGGTTGCGGTTCTCGCTCCCTTTCCCGAAAAACAGCCGCCGCCCCCACAAGCAGAGCCGCGGATGCAGCAAAACTCAGGGCATCAATGGCAAGTAAACTGACAGGCGAGACAAGGTCGAACAGCAGAACGCCTAATCCGGTTCCCAGTAAAACCTGCGAGGCGAAAATGAGAGTTTCCATGGCGGTTGCAGCAGGTAATTCGTCATGGCGCAGCCCGCGTTTAAAAAACAGCGTGAGCGCCGGATAACTGATGCCGCTGAGCAGTGCTTCCGTACCCTGAACGGCCAGCAGCGCCGGAATATTATGGTGCAGCAAACCATATAACGGAAAAACGAGGGCTGACAGGCCGAGGAGTTCTGTAAAAATCAGGATTTTGAGGGGTGAAACGCGCGTACACAGTGACTCGCCCCAGAGACTGCCGAGAAAACCGGGCAGCATCGACAGCATATACACCAAGATAAGCGTGGCAGGAGAAGCCTGCCAGTGCAGCAGTTGCCCAAAAATGATGATTTGCGTAAGCCCGTTGCCGAGCGACGACAGAATATAGGCATAACCCAACAAGCGCAGCCAACGATGGCGGCGCAGCGCTCTGATGAGCGCAAACAGCAACGTATTCATGAGGAACAATCTCATCTTAAATAACAGAAACCCACACAGCGCACTGCGATGCGGGAAGTTAAAAACTGTTAAAAGATGAAATCGTTACATTGGGATCGCTGTCCGAAAGAAAGCCGGTACCGAACGATAGCACAAAAAAATCGCCCGTACGTCGACAACGCCAGGTACATTCGCACTCAACGCGAACGTTGCGAGGCGCGCCGGCCCGCGCCCCGCCTGGTTTTAACCGAATAAAGCGCAAACCCGCAGCGATTGTACGTCAGAGGCTACATGGCAACTTTCTGGCCATCCTGCTTACCGGGATTGCATGGCTCCTTTGTACCGGGAAGATAAAATTTCCCCCAGCGGTCCGGGTTGGTGCCGCCGGGGCAACCCGGGCGACCTGGCGTTGAGGACGTACTGCCGCCGTCCGAGCCGTTGCCGCCATCAGCACCGTTACCACCATCGCCCCCCTTTCCGCCATCGGCAGCGCTGGCTGCGAATGCGCCTGCCAGCAACAACGCGACAAAAACACGCTGATACATAACACCCTCCACGGTTCAACCTTCAGACGTTCGGCAAAACATCCCAGCCTGCATTCTGCGCAGCCTTTCTCAACGCGCAGTACGACTGCACACCGAGTCTACGCCGACAGGCTCAGCTTGTCTGCGCGCGCTATGGGGACAGGCTTTCGGCGAAGCCCGGCGGGGATAGTCAGATTGATCAATCTGCGGGCATTATTGAGGAAATGAGTCATGTATTGCAGCGACCCGCTAAGAAATAAGCTCCGTCTGAAACGGAGCTTATTTAACAAAAGCCTTTATCAGGCGATGGCCATTTCGGTGTCGCTGTCAAAGAAATGGCATTTATTCATGTCGAAGCTTATCGGGATGCGCTGGTCGGCCTGATAATCTCTGTCCGCGCTGGCGCGCACCACCATTTCATGCCCGCCGACGGTAACGTAGAGCATGAATTCCGCGCCGGTTAATTCCGCCACGGTAATTTTCGCCTCAATCGTATTCTCCCCCGACGCGCCGGGGAGAATATCTTCCGGGCGAATGCCTAATACCACGGCTTTACGCTGGCAGCCGCTGTTGTTGAGCCGCGTTCTTTTATTTTCCGGCAGCGGCAGTTTCAGGGTTTCGGTCACGAAACAGTCGCCGTCAATGGCGCCGCGAATAAAATTCATGGCGGGCGAACCAATAAACCCGGCCACAAACATATTCGCCGGGTGGTGATAAACCGCTTTCGGCGCCCCCACCTGCTGCACGATGCCGTCTTTCATAATCACAATACGTGTCGCCATCGTCATCGCTTCGGTCTGATCGTGGGTCACGTAAATCATGGTGGTATTGAGCTTCTGGTGTAGCTTGCTGATTTCGGCGCGCATCTGGACGCGCAGCTTCGCGTCGAGGTTAGAGAGCGGCTCGTCCATCAGGAAGACGCCCGCCTCGCGCACGATAGCGCGCCCGAGCGCCACGCGCTGACGCTGGCCACCCGACAGCGCTCCCGGTTTGCGCTTCAGGTATTCCTTGAGTCCGAGGATCTGCGCCGCCCAGGCGACGCGCTCTTCGATGATATCCGGCGCCACCTTTTGCATTTTCAGGCCGAACGCCATGTTCTCGTAGACCGTCATATGCGGATAGAGCGCGTAATTCTGGAATACCATCGCGATATTACGCGCCTTGGCCGGTACGTCGTTCATCCGCACGCCGTCGATCAGCAGATCGCCGCCGCTGATGGCCTCAAGCCCGGCTATCATGCGCAGCGTCGTGGATTTGCCGCAGCCTGACGGCCCGACAAAGACGATAAACTCTTTATCGGCGATCTCCAGGTTGAAGTCTTTAACGACATGAACCTGATTGTCATAAATCTTCTGAATGTGTTGTAACGAGAGTTGAGCCATATGCTGTCCTTATTGGCAGCGCGCCGTCGCGCGCCGTTGTTGGTTCCAGAGTGCGTGAAGCCGCGGCCAGGTGAGCTGCGCCGTCTCGTCGAGCCGCAGCTGCGCGCCCGTTAACGACGCGCCAATCCCGACGGCCAGCATCCCGCAGGCATTGATGGCATCGATACCTGCCTGGGCGTCTTCCACGCCAATACAGCGCGTGGGGGCGACGCCAAGCCCGGCGCAGGCAGCGATAAAAATTTCCGGGTCCGGCTTGGAATGCGTCAGCCGGGCGGCATCGGCGCAAAAATCGAAGGCGTCGGCAAGCCCCAGCGCCTGCAAAATGGCCGGCGCGTTAAGCGATACCGAGGCAAGCCCGATACCGATGCCCGCCCCGCGCAGCGCCGTTAACAGCGCGTTCATGCCCGGCAGCACGGCCTGCGGCGTGAGCGTACGCAGCGCATCGACATAGCGCGCGTTTTTACGCGCGGCAAGCGCTGCCTTCTCTGCGGCGCTGAACGCCTGCGCTTTGCCGCCATACGCGAGAATGCGCTCCAGCGATCCCATCCGGCTGATGCCTTTAAGCTGGTGGTTAAAGGCCTCGTCAATGCTGATACCCACGTCTGCCGCGACCTGACGCCACGCCACAAAATGCAGATGGGCGGTATCGGTAATCACGCCATCAAGATCGAAAATCACCGCGTCGGGTTGCATAACGCCTCCTTACGCCAGACGTTGCCGTCCCGGTGAAAAACGGTTTCACCTTCGACGTCCACCGCCTGACCGTTGATAAACAGGCGGACGGCACGAGCGCTGGTCATGGTCAGCGTGTCGTGCGTCATCGCAAAACTGAGCGTGCCGCCCTGCCAGCAGAACGGGAACGCCAGCCGTTGCCACTGCCGTGGAAGTGACGGTGTCACATGCAGTTCACCGTTGTGCACGCTGACGCCTGCGAACCCCTGCACCGCGCCAAGCCAGATAGCGCCCGTGGCGGCGGCATGGATGCCGTCGTCGCTGCTGTGGGGCGCGTCACCGAGATCGATATCGCAGCCCGCGCGCCAGAAGCGATACGCCTCGTCATGCCGCCCGCAGCGGGCGGCCACGATGCCGTGGATAGCCTTGCTGAGCGAGGAGTCGTGAATGGTGCGCGGCTCGTAGTAGTCGAGGTTGGCGGCAACGGTCGCGTTGTCGAACCGCCACGGCAGCATGTAGAGCAGCATGACGACATCCGCCTGCTTGAGGATCTGCATCTCGTTGACCTCGGCGCGGGAATAATCCAGCAGCACCGACTGGCTGCCCGCCTGCGCCCGGTAGCGCGTGAGATCGATGGTCGGCTTGCTGAAGAACGTATCATCCTGCGCAATCACGCCGTCCGGGCGCGGCGCAGGCAGAAAGAGCCGTGCGAGAAAATCCTCGCACTGCGCGATAAACCCGTCGTCCGGCCCGCCGACGCGACGGCGGGCGTCAAGCGCCAGCGCGACGTTGTAGTGCGCCAGATAGCTGGTATACGCGTTGTTATTTATGTGCTCGGTGTATTCGTCCGGGCCAATCACATCGTGCAGCTCCAGCCGCCCGTTGACTTCCTGCGCCCGGCTGAGCCAGAACCGCGCGGTCTCTTCCAGCAGTTCGCGGCCTTCCTGCGCCATAAACGATGCATCAACGGTCGCCTGCCCGTAAGCCGCGACCGCCCAGGCGATATCCGCCACCAGATGATGCTCGGCCTCGGCGGAGGCGACTTTCTGGCGCAGCCCGGTGCGAATATTGATCGCCGCAAAGGGCGGCGTCTCTTCATCGCCAGAACGCGCGCTCTCCCACGGGAACAGCGCGCCCTGCCAGCCGCCGCCCGCCGCCTTGCGTTTCGCGCCTGCCAGGTTCAGCCAGCGGTAGCGCAGCAGCTGGCGCGCGACGTCCGGCGCGGTATGAAGATGAAACGGCAGCAGGAAAACTTCGGTGTCCCAGAACACATGGCCCTTATAGCCTTCGCCGGTGAGCCCTTTGGCCGCGATGCTGCTGCGCTCGTCGTGGCGCGGCGTCATGGCGTGCAGATGATAGAGCGCGAAGTCGAGCGCCTGCTGATCCTGCCCGCTGTCGCTTTCCACCTCCACGCGCGCGCCCTGCCACCAGGCGCGCCGGGTTTGTAAGGATTCCGCCAGCAGCGCGTCGTAGCCTGCGGCGGCACATTCGCGAAGCCTTATAAGCGACTGCGCGGCGTCGTTGTCATCCGGCCCGTCGGGCGTCGCGCTAACCCACGCGCACTTCTCCAGCGTGAAGCTTGCGCCTGCGGGGAGCGTCTGCTGGCTATGCTGCAACAGCCGCCGGTTTTTAGCGCTAAAACTCACCTGCGCCTGCGGGCTTACCTGGCAGGCGCAGCACAGCGTCACGTCAGCGTTGTTATCCAGCGTGCGGTAGCGCCCTTGCAGATAGCGGTTGTCCAACACCCGCAGCTCGCGCTCGGCCAGATGCTGCCGCCCGCTGTTGGTCTGCGTGGCGTCGATACCGGTCACGACGCGCACCGTCGCCATATCGTCATGCGGCGTAATGGCGAGCCGCAGACAGAACAGCCCGAGCCGCTGCGCCGAGACAAAACGCGTGCTTTTAATGGTGAAGCGCTGGCCCTGCGCCGAGCGCCAGTCGACCACGCGGGTCAGCTCGCCGCGCGCAAAGCAGAGTTCGCGGTGATAGCCCAGGATCTCGCCGCTAAGCAGGCTGAACAGCTCGCCGTTCAGCTCAATCTCCATGCCGACCAGATCCGGCAGATTCACCAGTTCGGTGGTTTCGCCCTCGCCCGCCCGGTGATAGAGCCCGGCGAGATACATGCCGCGCGTCTGGGTCGTATAGGCTTCTTCATGGGTGGCGCGCACGCCGAGCGCGCCGTTACCGGCGGCCATCAGCGTGGCGTATTTATTGTGGTAATGCGGGTCGAAGCGCGCTTCGACCAGTGTGGTTAAGGGTTTCATAGTTCAACGCACATCCCTGTTTCTGCCGCCTCATACATCGCGGCCACCAGCCGCTGGATTTGCCAGCCCTGTTCGCCATCGGCAATCGGCGCAGGTTTGCCCTGCACGCGGTCAAGAAACGCTTCCATGCTGCGCTGGTGACGCCGGTCATCGGCTTTTTCGCGCTGCATCAGGGTCAGCAGTTCGCCATCGCAATCCTGATAGATATGCGCCGGGAACAGCGTGGCGCCCGCTTTGTCGCCGCAGAACTCGACGTTCATCACCGACTGCGGCGCAATGTTGAGCGCAAAGGAAGTTTCGAGACGCAAAATGCCGCCATTAGCGAACGTAAGCGTGGCGAACAGCGCGTCTTCCACCGTGTAGCGCTGCGGATCCCAGCGGCCAAACTGGCCGCTGCTTTTGGTGGTGCCGAGCTTCTGGAACGTGTGCGCGGTGACGCGCGCGACCGGCGGAAACCCGAGCACAAACAGCGCGGCATCGAGCATATGAACACCGATATCAATCAGCGGCCCGCCGCCCTGCAGCGTTTTGCTGGTAAACACGCCCCAGCCCGGCACGCCGCAGCGCCTGAGCGCGCGGGCGTTGGTGACGTAAACCTCGCCGAGCGTGCCGCGCGCCACCTGCTCGCGCAGCATCTGAGTATCGCGCGCAAAGCGATGGTGGAAATCATAGGCCAGCACGGTGCCGGCGCGCTTCGCCGCCTGACGCATTTCGTCTGCCTGCGCGGGCGTCATGGCGGGCGGTTTTTCGCACATCACATGGCAGCCCGCCGCCAGCGCCTGCATCACATGCTCGTGATGAAAGCGGTTTGGCGAGCAGACGCTGACGACGTCGGGCCGCGCTTCGGCGAGCAGCGCGGCGACATCGGTGAAAACGTGGCTGATGCCGTGGCGCCCGGCGAACGCCTGCGCCTGTTCAGGGCGGCTGTCGCAGACAGCCACCAGTTGCACGTCGTCACGCGTGCGGTAAAACGAGGCATGGACGGTATCCGCCACCTGACCGGCGCCAATAATGGCGACCCGCAGCGGCGCGGCTTGATGAGCACTCATCGCACGCCGCCTCTTAGCACTGACGCAGGAAATCGAGCGACTGCCGGTACGCCTGCGCCGGGTCATCCGCCCGGATGCGGCACTCGTAGACGATATCGCCGTTGTAGCCGTCGGCGCGCAGCTGGTTGAACGCCGCGCGGAAATCGATGGCCCCGCTGCCGGGCTGGTAGCGATGGTTATCGGCAATATGAACGTGGCCGAGAAGGTCACGGTTGTCGTGGAGGGCCGCGCAGAGGTTATCCTCTTCAATGTTCATATGATAAAAATCGCCGATGATTCGCACATGTTTCAGCGCGCCCTCGACGATATAGCGCCGCGCATCGGCGAGCGTGTTGATCATGTGATCCTGATAACGGTTGAGCGGCTCAAGGAAGACGGTGGTGCCGGTGCGCGCCGCCACGTCGTCGAGGTAGCGCAGCGACTCGCTGACTGCTTTGCGGTCGCCCGCCAGGCTGCGCGGCGCTGTCATTGGCGGCAGACGGAAGGTAAACATGCCCCAGGCGGCAGGCACCACAATCCCTTTACCACCAACCTCCGCCAGCGCCTCCAGAATGCGGGTAATTTGCGACAGTCCGTTCAGACGGCGCTCTTCGATAAAGTCGCCGATCCACCCGTCGTAGCCGCCGCAGGCGGTCGTCACCGGCAGGCCGGTCGCGTTAATAGCCGCTTTGACTTCCTCCAGGTGCTCCACCAGCAGCCTGCCGTCAATTTCAAAGCCGTCAAAGCCCATCGCTTTGATGTAGCGAAATTTTTCCAGAATATTTTCCGGGAAGAAGGCCTGATTCTGCGTTGCGATTTTCATTGTGATTTCATCCGTGAATTAAAAGGTGACGCCCATTTTGATGCTCAGTTCCGGGTGTTGATCGACATACTTCATGTAGCTTTCCGCGCTCTGCGTGAAGGTGACCACCGGGTCTATTAAGTCCTCGCAGTTGAGATAGCCGTTCATCAGCAGTTCCCAGCAGGTTTCTTCGATACGCTTGCGGCTCCAGCGCGGGTAGTCCGGGTTTGGCTCGCTGCCGGCGCGGGAGAAGACGATTTTCGCGTTGTTGAAATGCGCTTCGCGCCCGAAGTTGAGGCTGGTGAAGGGCTTCGCGAAGGCCACATAAGAAATCGTGCCGCCATAGGCGATGCCGCGCAGCGCCGCCTGCAGCGCGTCGGCATGGCCGCTGGTTTCGATGATGACGTCCGCGCCCTGCTTGCCGGTGAGCTTTTTGATCTCAAGGCCGATATCCGTGCCGACCGGGGTGAAGGTGTAGTCCGCGCCGTGACGACGGGCGATATCGCAGCGGTGCGCGATAGGATCAACGCCGATGACCACCGACGCACCCGCTTTTTTCGCAAGCTGGACGGCAATCTGCCCGATAGCGCCAAGACCAATCACCACCACGAAATCGCCGACCCGCACGTTACCGTCGCGCACGCCGCTCATGGCGAACTGCGTCGGATCGTAGCAGACGGCGTTTTTCCAGCTCCCGCCCTGCGGCATTTTGCGCAGCTTATAGTTATCGACCGCGTTGACGATGACGGTTTCCATCAGCGGGCCGTAGGTGCAGACCTGGTCGCCCACGGCGTAAGCGGTCACCTGCGCGCCGCACTCGATGATCTCGCCGACCACCATGTTGCCGAGCTGGAATTTGCCGAACTCAATGCCGCGCGGCGCGTCTGCCGGGCGCGGCGTGAAAAGCTGCCATTCGCCGGAAAACTCTTCGTCGATAAACGGACTGGCGGCGCGAAAATCCACCACTTCGGTGCCGTGTTTCGGCGCGCCGAAGCGCACGCGGATTTTCACTTCGTTCTGCGCCACCGCGCGATCCTGATATTCCACCAGCGCCGCCACGCGCGGTGCCTGAGCTACTAATTTTTTCATTACTTTCTCCCTGAAAATGACACGGTCAGCCCTTAACGCCGCCGTCTGTCAGACCACTTTTGATAAAACGTTCGGAAAGCGCGTACATCACAACAACCGGCAGCGCCGTGACCAGCGAGGCCGCCATCATGCGTCCCCAGATGTAGTCCGGCGTGCTGAACAGGGTGTTAAGCCCGACCGGCAGCGTGAAGTTCGATGCGCTGGAAAGGAAAATCGAGGCGAAGAGGTAGTCGTTCCACGCCACCATGAAGCAATAGACAAACACCGACACCAGCCCGGACACCGCCAGCGGTACGGTGATGCGAAAGATAATTTGCAGGCGGTTTAAGCCGTCCATCATCGCCGCCTCCTCGATTTCATCGGGGATCGTGTCGAAGTAGCTTTTCAGCATGAACACGGCGGTGGGCAGCGTCTGGGTCACCATCGTCACGATAATCGCGAGCTCTGTGTCGTAGAGGCCAAGTGCTGTAATGATTTTGAACAGCGGCACCACCAGCAAAATGCCGGAGAACATATACACCGTGTAGAAGCTGGCGTTGATGGTCATCCGGCCGGTAAAGCGCAGCCTGGAGAGCGCATACGCGCCGAGAATGCCGATAAACACCGCGATACCCGAAGAGATAACCGACACCACCAGGCTGTTGCGAAAATAGGTGACGAACGGAAAGATCAGCGGGTTAAAAATGTCGACGTAGTGCTCAAGCGTCCAGTGCTGCGGCAGCAGCGTCGGATGCAGCGAAATCGCCTCTTTGGGGCTTTTGAACGAGGTCATTAGCATCACAAAGAAAGGAAGCAGCGTCGTCACCAGAAACAGCGCCAGCCCGAGATAAAACCCGGCACGCCGTGCCAGACGTTTATTTGTTGCCATGGAGATTCACCCGTTTTCTGGTAAGGAGGATCACGGCGAAGATGATGATGAACAGCACCACGGAGATCGCCGCCGCTTTGCCGAGGTCATTGAATGCAAAGGCCGTTTTGTAGAGATACACCCCGAGGATATCGACCTTTGTGGTGAGCAGATAAACATCGGCGAACATGTAGAACATCCAGATGGTGCGCAGGGTCACGACCGTCGCCAGCACGGGCATGATGGCGGGCAGCGTCACGATGCGAAACCGTTGCCAGGCGCTGGCGCCGTCCATTTCCGCCGCCTCGTAGAGCGATTTGTCGATGGTCTGCAAAATCGCCAGAAACGAGATAAACGCGTAGGGGAAATAGCGCCAGATGGCGAACAGCACCACCAGCGCGAAACTGCTGGCGGGGTTGTCGAACCACAGCGGCGCATGCTGCCAGAGATGCAGCAGATCCCCTGCCACCCAGTTCACGATGCCGTAGCCGTTGTTGAACATATATTTCCACGCGAACACCAGCGAGATTGACGGCGTGACATACGAGAGGATCACCAGCGAGCGCGCGGTTTTGCGAAACCGGAACTCGCGATTAAAGAAAATGGCGACCGCCAGCCCCAGCGCGGTGCTCCCGCCCACCACCAGCGCCGTGTACCAGAAGGTCGTCCACAGCGAGTGCCAGAAACCCGGATCGGTCAGGATGTTGCGGTAGTTCTCAAGACCGGTGAACTGCGACGGCAGTCGCGGGTTCAGCGGCAAGCGTAAAAAGCTAATGTCGATATTCGACAGCATCGGCCAGGCCACCAGGCCGCCCAGTAACAGCAGGCTGGGGGCCAGGAGCAGCATGGCGAATGGCAGGTCAGATCGACCGGAAGTTAAGGTCTTCATGCGCGTCCTTTCCTGAAGCGGGGTTACGGTCTCGCGACCAGTTCATCCAGGCGTTTTTGCCCAAGCGTCAGCGCCGCTTCGGGCGATTTACTGCCGACCGTCACGCTGTTGACCATTTCGTTGATAACGCCGGAGCCGGTCACGTCGCCCATGCGGGTGAAGTTTTTATCGCCGACCGAGCCGAAGACCTGCACGTTGGGATACTGCGCGATAAGCTCGCGGGTGAGTCCGCCGAACGCTTTAATGACGGGGTTTTGCTGATAGGCCTGCGTGTCGACGACGGCTTTATTCACCGGCAGCGCCGCGCCCGGCGACATCAGCACCCAGTCGGCGGCGTTTTCCGCCTGCTCCATAAAGACCACGAATTTTTTCGCCGCTGCGGTTTCTTCTTCACGCTGCCCGGCGGTGATGGTGAGCGAGGTCAGCATGCCGTAGGCGGCGGCGGATTTTTTGGTCGGCACGACAAAGCCGAGATCCTGCGGGTCGCCCTCTTTAAACACGGCCGGCAGAATGTAGGTGGAGTAGATAGCCATCGGCGCGGTGCCGTTCATAAAGGCGTCTTTGATTTCCATGACGTCGCTGGAGCCGGGCATGGAGAGCGCGGCGAGCTCGCGGTAATACTCCAGCGCCTCGCGCATTTCTGGCGTGTTGAGCGTGATGTTGCCGCGGGCGTCGAAGGCGTTAGCGCCGTTGGAGAGCGCAAACTGCGAGAAAGCCTGTTCCGTCATCACGCTTTCGGCGGTCGGCAGCGCGATGCCATATTTTTTCTCGGAGGGTTTATTGAGCAGCGTCGCGGCATTCAGCAGCGACTGCCAGTCCTGCGGCGCGCCCAGCCCCGCCTGCGCCAGACGCGATTTGCGATACCAGACGCCGCCAAGCCAGGCGCTGATCGGCACGCCCGTCCACGCCGTGCCATCCTCGGTGCGCACGATGCGCAGAACGCCGTCAAAGAACTGTTGTTCGCCCACTTGCGCCACGGCGGCCTTGATGGCGTCGCGATCCAGCAGTTGCTCTTTGTCCATCACTTTGGCGTAGTCGTGGCTGATTTCAATCACCTCCGGCAGCGCGCCGGAACGGGCGAGCGTGGTCACTTTGGTGTTATAGGCGTCCTCTTCCACCGGCACCTGTTTGACGGTGATATCCGGGTTAGCCTTTTCAAAGCGGGCAATGAGCTGCGTAATGATCGCCTGACGCTCCTGCTCCACCGAGGAGTGCATGAATTCGATGGTGACGTGATCTTTTTTATCGTCGTTACAGCCTGACATCAGGGCGCAGGCAACCAGTGCTGAAATCAGCACGCCAGTATTATTTCGCATGTTTTAGTCCTTTCAGGCTTTGCTAAGCCACATTGCTTGCCAGGGGGCGAGCGTGAGCGTTCCATTCGCGGGCGTCACGCCGGAAATTAATTCACGCTGGCCGCGCGCGTCATAAGAAATACGTTGCGACACCTCACTGAAATTAAACAGCGCGGTAATTTGCGCGCCGCTTTGCGCGGTGCGAATAATTTCCAGCACGCTGTTATTAATACAGCGCGCGGCAAAAGCGCTGTCAGGATGAAATGCGGCGTGCTGACGGCGCAGCGTAATTAATTCGCCGAGCCGCTTCCAGGTGTCGTGACGTAAATTCCCTGCACGTTGTAACGCGTCGGTCATTTCCGTCTCAGTATATTTCTGACGGTTAATCGCGCGGTTATAACCAAGACGCGCCACACCCTCTTCATCATTACGCGAGCCCAGGATGCTTTGAATATAAATCGCCGGCACGCCGGGGAACGTTAATAGCACGGCGTGGGCAAGCAGGAAGCGCGCCAGGCGCTCTGCGTCGCTGTCACTGCGGGCGCTGAGCGCGTCCATATAAGTGACGTTGATTTCATACGGACTGCGGCTGCCGTCGGGGTTATTTTTCCAGTTCACCCGTGCGCCCTCGGCCTGCAGGGCATCGACCAGGCTCAGGATCTCGGCTTCTGGCAGAATGCCGCGCAGCGGGTTCAGCCCGATGCCGTCATGGGAGGCCAGGAAATTAAACCAGGTGGTTTCGCCAGCCCGGGCGTCGCACAACCCCTGGGCCCACTGACAGAGCGCGAGAGCGTTGCGGGTATGAATGGCGTGCAGCACCAGCGGCGGCAGCGGGAACTGGTAGACCATCTGCGCCTCGTCATGGCCGTTGCCGAGGTACGCGATGTTGTCCTTATGGGGCACGTTGGTTTCGGTAATGATGACGGTGCCCGGCGCGACCGCATCGGCGATGGCGCGAAAGAGCTTCACTAACAGATGTGTTTTTTCCAGATGGATGCAGGACGTTCCAGGTGTTTTCCACATAAACCCGACCGCATCGAGCCGGACATACTGCGCGCCCTCGCGCAGGTAGTGCAGCAAAACCTCGACCATCGCCAGCAGTACGGCGGGGCTTGCGAAATTAAGGTCAATCTGATCTTCGCTAAAGGTCGTCCAGAGATGCCGCACCTCGCCGTTATTCAGCGTAAACGGCGTTAATAACGGCAGCGCGCGCGGTCGGGTGACGGCAGATAAATCGGTCGCCGGATCCATCGCGATAAAGAAATCCTCAAAGCCTGGCTGCTGCGCGAGGTAGTTCGCAAACCAGTCGCTTTTGGCCGAAATATGGTTGCAGACAAAATCAAACATCAGCCGTGCGTCGCGGTTGAGCCGGGCGATGTCGCGCCAGTCGCCGCACTGCGGGTCGACGCGGTGATAATCCACCACGGAAAACCCGTCGTCAGACGACCACGGATAGAACGGCAGCAGATGAATATGCGAGAAAAGCGGTTTCAGCCAGGCTTCAAAAAAACGCTGTAAGGTTGCGAGGCGCTTTTCACCCGGCGCACTGAACTGATCGGCATAGGTAATTAATACCACATCCGTTTCATCCCACCCCTTTTTACGCGGTGTGGTTATTTCGCTGCGCGTTTGCGAAATACCTTTTTCAAGCACCTTAAAGTGCGAAGATTTAAAAGCATCGCCATAAATTTGTGTAATTAAATTGCGAATAACATCCATATTTATGGCGGGTGTTGTTATTTCATCCATTGATAACATTCCTCATGGTAGCGGTCCCACGAAGAAAGGCTACCCCCGGAAATACAGGGGTGTCAACGCACGAAAAGTTTGCTTTTAGGAATTAAACCCGGTTTCCGGAAATGGGAATGAGTAATTGTGAAGTAGCGCAAAAAATGCCAGAAATAAAATCCAGAAAAGGTATTCGGGGGCGCGTAAAAAAGGCGACCTGCGGTCGCCTTCTTTTCAGGACGGGCGTTAACCCGTTATTCGCTTATTTCGCTTTTGCTCACCAGGAAGACACTGACGCCGCTCACCGAGCACTCTTCGGCAGAAGCATCATTCTTTGTGATAAGTTCGTAGTGCTTGCCGGCTTTGTCCTGGAAGATAAAGCGATACACTTCTGTATAGATACCGTCTTTTTTCTTCTCGGCGGCGAGGAGCGTCTTGCTGGTTTTGGCCGTATCAAGCTGCGCAATGTCGACGATTTTCTCATTCTTCAGCCAGACCTGCGCCATGTTCATCGGCCAGGAGGCGCAGTCAGGGGCGGCGGCCAGCACGGACAGCGGGCAACAGGCGATCAGGGCCATCATTAACTTTTTCATTGCACAACCTCCAGGTGGCGATCGCCACTACTCCAGATAGCATGTCGAACATTCAGCGGCATAATGATACAACCGTTTGACGCCTCGCCGGGATGCGCGGTGCTGTCGCCATGGATCAGAAAGCCCGAGCGACCAAACATATGATTACTCGCGGCAGGCGTGAGACGCATGGAGTAATTCCCCGTATGAGGATGATGAAACGGCGCGCCAATGGTGTATTTGCCACGCGGCAGCGGGCCGATATCCGCCGTGCCCTGCAGGTCTGGCGCATTTTTACCAGCGTCTTTACCGGCGTATCCCGTTCCCATCAACCTGCCATTACGAAACAACTTCCCACTGCTTTGATGATAAATCCAGGTCATGTTCCTTTTCCTGTTAAAGCCAAGAGCGCAGGGATAGTAGTCGCTTAAGCGAAGCAGGAGAATTTCTTTTAGTTTCTGTATGTTTAAAAATATGTCGGTTTAACCGGGTGTTACCGTGTGACGGGCGATGTCAGCAACCCTTACGCGGTGAGGGCGCCTGAGAAAATGATACGGTCGCGGCGGGATCTAAAAGGGAACGTAAAAAAGCCCGAGGGGCTCGGGCTATTTACGGGAGGGTTTATTGATATAGCGCGCCGAGACGCGGTTTGCGAGACGCTTCAGCAGCGGTTCGAGCGCAAACGCCAGCGCGATTTTCAGCGGGCGGCGGGCGACGGATTTTATCGCCCAGCCTGCGACCCCTGCCGGGCCGTAACGCAGCGCGGTCATCAGCGCCAGCTTGCCGGCGAGCTTAAGGCCGGGCTTCGCGTGACGGGAAACTCTCTGCCAGCGTGTGGTGGAATTCATGGCGACTCCTTTAAAACCGGGGGCGCGGCCCCCTGATAACCTGATTATAGCTGGCGGAACCGGCTGCGCAGCGAGAAGGCGTCCGAGGTGACATAACGCTCCATCGCTCTTAAGCGCTGTTCGCCTGCGGCAAGTTCGGCATCCACCGCATTCAGCAGTTCGCTACTGGTCGGCGTCGCCTCCCCTTCCTGCGTCTCATCCAGCGGGTCGAGCGCGAAGGTCAGCACGATATAGGCGACGATAGTGATAAAAAAGAGCCCGAAAAGCATCGACAGTACGGTTATCAGTCGCACCAGCTTTACCGGCACGTCGAGATAGTGCGCGATACCGGCGCACACGCCTTTGACCATACCTTCGCGGGGCAGGCGCCCCAGTTTTTTGCCGCTAAACGTCCGCGTCATTATTGGTTTCTCCAGTTCGGGTGCTCGGCATCGAGAATTTGCTCCAGCGCGCGAATACGCTCGCGCATGTGCTGCGCCTCTTCATTTAATTGCGCCAGACGCTGCTGCTCGCTTTGCGACAGCGCGTCGCGCCCGGATCGGTTGCTGTAATGCAGCCAGAGCCAGACCGGCAGCACGAAGAGCACAAACAGCGTTAACGGAATAGCCAGAAACAGTGCACTCATGGGTTCTCCTTACGGGTAAATATTGCGACGGCCATCGCCGCCGCGCTCCTTGTCAACGCAGGCGTTTACTCGCCGTCGCGCTGCTGCACTTTCGCTTTCAGAGCCGCCAGCTGCACGCTGATGTCGTCATCGGCTTTCAGTTCGGCGAACTGCTGATCCAGCGATTTCTGCTTGCCGAAGCCGTGGCTTTCCGCTTCGGCTTCCATCTGGTCGATACGGCGCTCAAACGATTCGAAACGCGCCATCGCCTCGTCGATTTTGCCGCTGTCGAGCTGACGGCGCACATCGCGTGAAGACGACGCCGCCTGGTGGCGCAGGGTCAGCGCCTGCTGACGTGCGCGGGTTTCGCTGAGTTTATTCTCAAGCTCGCCGATTTCCTGCTTCATGCGCGCCAGGGTTTCATCCAGCTGGGTCGCTTCTTCTTCCAGAGTGCGGATGATGTCGGTCAGCTTCTGTTTTTCGATAAGCGCGGCGCGGGCCAAATCGTCTTTCTCTTTACGCAGCGCCAGCTCGGCTTTCTCCTGCCATTCGGCCTGCTGCGCGTTCGCCTGCTCGATGCGGCGGGCTATCTGTTTCTTTTCAGCCAGCGCGCGAGCGGAGGTGGAGCGCACTTCTACCAGCGTATCTTCCATCTCCTGAATCATCAGACGGACCAGTTTTTGCGGATCTTCAGCCTTCTCCAGCAGAGAGTTGATGTTGGCGTTCACGATGTCGGCAAAACGAGAAAAAATACCCATAATTTCATCCTCTACATGGTAAGACGGGCTAAGCCCTTGCTGTATGGCTTAATACAAATGGCGTGCCAACTTTTTATTTCATTGATTTCATTGGATTAATGAAAATTGTACCGCTATGCCCATCCAGGCTACAGTAGTGATATACGCTATTAAGTGGTGAAATTCATCATGACCGAATACAAAGATAACCTGATTGGCGAGGCGAACCGGTTTCTTGAGGTGCTGGAGCAGGTGTCACAGCTGGCGCCGCTCGATAAACCCGTGCTGATTATTGGCGAGCGCGGCACCGGCAAGGAGCTTATCGCCCACCGCCTGCATTATCTGTCGCGCCGCTGGCAGGGGCCGTTTATTTCGCTCAACTGCGCGGCGCTCAATGAAAACCTGCTCGATTCCGAGCTGTTCGGCCATGAGGCAGGCGCGTTTACCGGTGCGCAGAAACGCCATCCGGGGCGCTTTGAGCGCGCCGACGGCGGCACGCTGTTTCTTGATGAGCTCGCGACTGCGCCGATGCTGGTGCAGGAAAAGCTGCTGCGCGTGATTGAATATGGCGAGCTGGAGCGCGTCGGCGGCAGCCAGCCGTTGCAGGTGAACGTGCGGCTTATCTGCGCCACTAACGCCGATCTTCCGCAGTTAGTCGAAGAAGAGAAATTCCGCGCCGACCTGCTCGACCGTCTCGCCTTCGACGTGGTGCTGCTCCCTGCCCTGCGCGAGCGCGACACCGACATTATGCTGCTGGCGGAGCAGTTCGCTATCCAGATGTGCCGCGAACTCGGCCTGCCGCTCTTTCCCGGCTTTAGCGAACGCGCCCGCGAGACGCTGCTGGGTTATGGCTGGCCGGGAAATATCCGCGAGCTGAAAAACGTGGTGGAGCGCTCGGTGTATCGTCACGCCAGCAGCGACGAGCCGGTGGATACGATTATCCTCGATCCGTTTCGCCGCGACACGCCGCCCCCGGCGCGGCTTAGCCCACCCGATCTCGCAGCAAACGCGCCCACGCTGCCGCTGAACCTGCGCAAATGGCAACATGACGAGGAAAAACGGCTGCTGGAAGCGGCGTTACAGGCGGCGAAATATCACCAGAAACAGGCCGCGGAATTGTTGGGTTTGACCTATCACCAGCTGCGGGCGCTGCTGAAAAAACATGAAATTCGCTAAAGCCGGATACTTTTAACCCAAACGCCCGCAGAGTTTTTTACGAAGCTGGCGTAAGTGCGATACACTTTGCCTGGTGACTAAAACAACTCAAAAACTTATGCGCGGAATTCTCTCCCCTTTTTTAGCGACGCTCGGGCTCCTGAGCGTACCGGCTTTTGCTGCGCCTCCCGCCGGTTCTCCTGGCGATATTCGCCAGAGCGGCTTTGTCTATTGCGTTAATGGCCAGGTCAATACGTTTAACCCCCAGAAGGCCAGCAGCGGGCTGACGGTTGATACGCTCGCCGCTCAGCTCTATGACCGCCTGCTGGATGTCGATCCTTATACTTATCGCCTCGTGCCGGAGCTCGCCGAAAGCTGGTACAGCCCGGACGATGGCATCACCTGGCGCTTTCGGCTGCGCCCGGACGTTCAGTTCCAGCATACCCGCTGGTTTACGCCTACCCGCGCGTTTAACGCCGACGACGTGGTGTTTAGCTTCCAGCGCATTATCGACCCGAAACACCCGTGGCATAACGTCAATGGCGCAAGTTACCCCTATTTTGACAGCCTGCAGTTCGCCGATAACGTGCGCAGCGTGCGTAAGCTCGATAACCGCACCGTGGAGTTTCGCCTGCGCCAGCCGGACGCCTCCTTTTTATGGCATCTCGCCACGCATTACGCCTCGGTGATGTCAGCGGAGTACGCCGCGACGCTTGAGCGTAGCGGCAATCAGGAAGAGCTTGACCGCGAGCCGGTGGGCACCGGGCCGTTCCGCCTCGGCGAGTATCGCGCCGGGCAGTTTATCCGTCTGCTGCGCCACGACGCCTACTGGCGCGGCAAACCGCAGATGCCGCAGGCGGTTATCGATCTCGGCTCCGGCGGCACCGGGCGGCTTTCCAAATTGCTGACCGGCGAGTGCGACGTGCTCGCCTGGCCTGCCGCGAGCCAGCTGACGAGCCTCAGAGACGATCCGCGCCTGCGCCTGACGCTGCGCCCCGGCATGAATATCGCCTATCTGGCATTTAATACGCACAAACCGCCGCTCGATAACCCGAAGGTGCGCCACGCGCTGGCGCTCGCCATTAACAATCAGCGCCTGATGCAGTCCATCTATTACGGTACGGCGGAAACCGCCGCCTCGATTTTGCCGCGCGCCTCCTGGGCGTATGACAACAACGCCAAAATCACCGAATACAACCCGGATAAATCGCGCGCGCAGCTTAAAGCGCTGGGGCTTGAAAACCTGACGCTGCAACTTTGGGTGCCCACCAGCTCGCAGGCGTGGAACCCGAGCCCGCTGAAAACCGCCGAGCTGTTGCAGGCGGATCTGGCGCAGGTTGGCGTCACCGTTGAGATTGTGCCGGTGGAGGGCCGTTTTCAGGAGGCCCGGCTGATGGACATGAATCACGACCTGACGCTCGCGGGCTGGTCGACAGACAGCAACGACCCGGACAGCTTCTTCCGCCCGCTGCTGAGCTGCGCGGCTATTCGCTCGCAAACCAATTACGCCCACTGGTGCGACCGCGATTTCGACGGCGTGTTGCAGTCGGCGCTCTCCTCGCAGCAGCTGGCCTACCGCATCGAAGCTTATACCCGCGCCCAGACCATTCTCGCCGAACAGCTGCCGGTGCTGCCGCTGGCGTCATCGCTGCGGTTGCAGGCGTATCGTTACGACATGAAAGGCCTGGTGCTGAGCCCGTTCGGCAACGCCTCGTTCGCGGGCGTCTCACGTGAAGTCACAGAGGACAAACAGCCATGATTATCTTTACCCTGCGCCGGCTGGTGCTGCTGGTTATCACGCTGTTTTTCCTGACGATGGTCGGCTTCTGCCTGAGCTATTTCACGCCCCACGCGCCGCTGCAGGGCGCGTCGTTCTGGAACGCCTGGCTGTTCTGGTGCGACAGCGTGCTGCACTGGGATTTCGGCGTCTCCAGCATTAACGGGCAGCTTATTTCCACCCAGCTGCGCGAGGTGTTCCCGGCGACGATGGAGCTCTGCTTCCTGGCGTTCGGGCTGGCGCTGCTGGTGGGGATTCCGGTCGGCATGGCGGCGGGCATTCTGCGCCATAAATGGCAGGATAAACTTATCAGCGCGTTCGCACTGCTCGGCTTTTCGATCCCGGTGTTCTGGCTGGCGCTGCTGTTTACCCTCTTCTTTTCGCTGACGCTCGGCTGGTTCCCGGTGTCGGGGCGCTTTGATCTGCTCTATGAAGTGAAATCGGTGACGGGGTTCGCCCTGATTGACGCCTGGCTTTCTGATTCGCCATGGCGTCACGAGATGATTTTAAGCGCGCTGCGCCATATGGTGCTGCCGGTGCTGACGCTCGCGGTCGCGCCGACCACCGAGGTGATCCGCCTGGTGCGCGTCAGCACGGTTGAAATTCTGGAGCGCAACTACATCAAAGCGGCGGCCACGCGCGGGCTGTCGCGCCTGACTATCCTGCGCCGCCATGTGCTGCACAACGCCCTGCCGCCGGTTATCCCGCGTCTCGGCCTGCAATTCTCCACCATGCTGACGCTCGCGATGATCACCGAAATGGTGTTCAGCTGGCCAGGGCTTGGCCGCTGGCTGATTAACGCTATCCGTCAACAGGACTACGCCGCTATCTCAGCGGGCGTAATGGTGATTGGTTCGCTGGTTATTCTGGTGAACGTGCTGTCAGATATTGTGGGCGCGCTGGCGAACCCGTTGAAACATAAGGAATGGTAT
>Ga0157365_10000287_pt1 | contig 22811 bp, 32 predicted proteins | sample AttsexASBM3_FD_111478 | JGI IMG/M metagenome (GOLD analysis project Ga0157365, IMG submission 111478) | Fungus gardens microbial communities from leaf cutter ant in Ribeirão Preto, State of São Paulo, Brazil - Atta sexdens ASBM3 | ecosystem: Host-associated > Fungi > Mycelium > Unclassified ... | reverse complement strand
TTGGCCCTGTGGCGCGGAGCGGATCAGGTAATATAATTCAGATGGTCCTTCAGCGCATTGTCCGGGGTTTTGACAAGGTCTTTATGAACAATATCGATGACTTTTGTTCGGGATACGGGGTCAAGGTAACGGATGATTTCGGCACTGCTATGCGGTGGCGCAACGATCAGTAGCCTGTCGTAGCTACGGCTCCATTCATTGATCTGTTCAGAAACGAACTTCCCGAATGATTCCATGGCCATTCGGTGCGGATCATGATGCGGGTTCAGGGCATGACGGGCGGTGGAACCGGTATGACAGGATGCTCCGGGCGCGTCATTGCCAATGTCGGATGTCCGTTGATGGGCGGATATGGAGTCAAAGGATTCAACGGTATGCAGGCTGTGATTTGCCGCGGGTCGGACAAAGCGCGCATGTTCCCCATCGGCGATGATGATAAGGATATGTTTCGCAGTCATTGGTCCTGACCTTTACGGAAACATGGGCGGGGGGATGATGGTATCGCTGAGTGGTTCGCTGAAGGTGATGTTATCAATGACGGAAACGACGCCGGGCACATTTTCCGCCGCGACACGGGCCGCCGTGCGCAAGGGTTCATCCATGACAACGCCGGTCAGTTCAACAATACCGTTTTTGACGTGTACGTTTATGAGATTCCTGCCCGCCCACCTGTCCTGATTCTGGTATTCGCGCAGGATCGCCTGCCGGATGCTTTCATCGTCATCAACTTTTGATGCATCGGCAATGGCTGGCAGCAGCTCACGCAATATGTCCGCCCGCGCCACGATGCCTACAACATGGTCGTTTTTGACCACCGGCAGGCGCTTTACCCGCTGTCGGGTCATGGTTTCGACCGCGTCGCGCAGGGATGCGTCGGGCGCTATGGAAACAGGGGCGTTCGACATGACATCGGCCACCTTGCGCCCGTGCGTGTGGGCATATTCAGCGGCGTAATTGCCAGCCGACCGGAACAGTCCCGCAAGCCAGGAATGTTCACCTTCGGTTTCCAGTTCGCTGCGATGAATAAGATCGCTTTCCGTGACGATGCCCACCAGTTCTCCCTTCGATGTCACTACCGGCAGGCCGCTGATCTTGTGCGCCAGCATCAGGCGGATGGCCGTCATGATGGTTTCTGTGGGTTCTATACTTATCGCGGGCGATGTCATTATGGTCTTGACCTGCATGGGACAGTACCTTTTTGTTTTATTCTACCGCAGATGCGTATTGACATGGATGGAAGCAATATCTCTCCCGCATTCGTGATGGCGGTGAAGTGTCATCGCGTCGGGATTCCTGTCCGCCATGTTTCTTTTTTCGTTGTGGAGCATGGCACGCAGGTTCATGGATATTACTTTACCTGACGGCTGCTGTTACCAATACATATCCATGGGCAGGCAACATTACGTGGTATCGGAATGTGGACCCACGCGATTGGTCAGACGTTGGCGTCGCAGGTTGCTGGCCTGTGTTACAAGGCGGATGACATCCACGTCTTCCACCTGTGAAAAATCCCGATAATAGGCGCCAACGGCATACAGTGGCTGTGGTTGCAGCAGGCAGACAATCTGGTCGCACTCCCCGGCAAGGAGCGCGATGGTTTCAGGTGGTGCAACCGGCACGGCCAGTACCAGCCGTGCTGGCCGGTTCCGCCGCACGGCGCGCAGGGCGGCGCGCATGGTGCCGCCAGTGGCAATCCCGTCATCCACGATAATCACCGCCCGACCGGTCAGGGATGGCGGCTGACGGCCGCCTGCATACAGATGGCGCTGCCGTTCGATTTCGGCGCGCTGGCGGGTGATGATGGCCTGGATCATCTCCGTACGGATACCCAGTCTTTCTATGGTGTTTTCATCCAGCACGACCTGCGGATCGGCGCCATCCACCATCGCACCCACGCCGTATTCCTCATGCCCCGGAATGCCGATCTTGCGCACGAACAGCAGGTCCATTTCCGCATCCAGCGCTTTCGCCACCTCGAATGCAACCGGCACGCCGCCACGGGGCAGGGCCAGCACCAGCGGGTGGGAAGATGCCAGCGGCAGCAGGGCGGCGGCCAGGGCGCGTCCGGCGGCCTGCCTGTTGGCGAATGCTGTGCTCCGTTCTGGCGGCATCTGTCTCTCCCCCAACGCAGGCTGCGCAATGGGGCGCGTTGTTACAGCCCGAACGGCCATGTTTCGGGCAGGCCGTGCGGGTGTTCATGCCCCAGCGGCGTGATTGCTTCCGTCTGCTCGAACCAGACCCATGCGTCGAACTGGTCGGTAAGGGAGGCCTCGAAATAATGGCTCTGCAATTCCGTGTCGGGGCGGTAGATCACGCCGATCGCGCGTTCGCGCCGGGGGCCGCGCAATGCCGTGCGCAGCGATGAACGGCTGTGCCGCCAGTCCGTCAGGGCAGGGGAAAGGCCCGCGCGCAGGAAAGCATGTTCGTAGCTGTCGGCGCGGGCGGGCAGGACCGTGCGTATTTCCATATCCCCATCCCATTCGCCCGCCGCCGCCACGGTGCCGCGATCCGTCCCGAAACCGATCAGCACCGCTTCGTCGCCATGGGCCATGCGGCACAGTTCACCGATATTGAACTGTCCTTCCCATCCCATGGCGGTCGCGGCGGCATTGCCTATATGCGAATTATGCGCCCATACCACGGCCCGGGCGCCATCGCCCCGGTGGGCCAGAAGCGCCTGAAGGGTTGCGAACATATGACGGTCGCGCAGGTTCCAGCCTTCGTTCATGCCGCGGTACATGACCCGGTAATACTGTTCCGCCGCGCGTACGATGCGGGCGTTCTGGGCTGCGTCAAACCATGCTTCCCCATCATCCTTAAGGTAACGCAGGCGGTTGCGAAGCAGGTCGCGCAACTGCGCCACCACGGCGTCCTCGGTCGCATGGTGCGCTTCGCCCATGGCGGCCCGGCCGTAATGGGTGGGGTCATGTCGCCACTGGCTCAGGGTGGCATAACGCTGCCGGGCCGATGCGGCGGCATGTGGGTCAACCCTGTCCAGATATGTCAGGACGGCGTGGAGTGATTCATCCAGACTGTAGATGTCGAGACCATGGAACGAAACCTGTCCCTCATCCGGCAGGTGTTCATTATGGTGGTGCAGCCAGCGGACGAAAGTGGCCACTTCCTCATTACGCCACATCCATGTGGGAAAGCGGGTAAAGGCCGCGCCGCGCCATGGACGCGGGGCCTGGTGGCGTATGTAGTCATCGATCCGCGCGCCATCGGGCCAGTCCGCTTCAACCGCGATAATGGTGAAGCCGTGGTGTTCGATCAGCCTGCGGGTAATGGCGGCACGCGCACGGTAGAATTCCGACGTGCCATGCGTCGCTTCACCCAGTAGCACGACACGGGCATCGGCAAAGCGATCGAAAAACGCGCCAAATGCCGCGGTGTCTTCCAGTGGGGGCAGGGGTTCGGCATGTCGGGCAAGGGTGGGGACCAGATCGTCGTGGCCCTGTGTTGCCCGTACGGATGGTCTGGGTGTCATGGCTGTCGTTCCCGTTCAGGATAGCCTTCCGCCTGTATGCCCCGCGTTCCGGATCGTGCGGCGTTTGCGGTCCCTGCCGCTGCGGTGTCGGGTTTCAGTTGTCGTTGCGTATGCGCGATGCGCTGCCATTTACGTCACAGTGCATCTGTGTGGGCGCATCCGGCGTCTGGACGGCACCGTGGTCGCTGCCCGTGACATAATCCTGCAGTTCGCGTGCTTCCTGTTCCGCATTTTCGGCACGCATCTTGACGATGTCGCCAATACTGATCAGGCCGACCAGCTTCCCGTCCTCCAGCACGGGAACATGGCGGCTGCGGGAATATGTCATGCGGCATGCGATGTCATACAGGCTGTCATCGGGGGTGGCGGTCTGGATGTCCGTCAGCATGATATCGCGCGCACGGGCGGATGATATGTCCCTGCCGCGTTGTGACAGGGCGTTGACGATCATTTTTTCCGATACCAGCCCCAGCAGCGCGCCGTCGCGGTCCACAACCGGTACACCACCGATATTGTAACGCACCAATGTATCCGCAACCGACAGGATCGGATCATCTTCGTTTACGGTAATGACCATGCGGCCTTTCTGGGCCAGCAGATGAAAGACACGAGAGGACATGGGAAAAATCCTTTCCATGTTTCCAGACAGAAAACACATCCCCCATGTTACAGGGCAGGGGGCGCGATCGCGGTTTTCATGATCGGTGCTTCAGGCGGCGTTCCGGTCAGGTTACGGGCAGGCATGGTTTTAACGGTGGCAGGCAGCAGCGGGTACAGCGCAGGGCCAGGAAAAAGGCCCCCCATAATCACGATTATGGTCAGAACGATGGTAAGGGCCGTCAGTTCCGGTTGTGGCTGTCTGGTAATGGGCAGGGACGGTGCTGCCCCTCCATTCATCATGACGCGGATGATGTTCAGGTAATAGTAAAGACCGATAATGCTGCCGATCACCAGAACCAGCAGCAACACGTCGCGCTGGAGTTCGACGCCGGTGCCCGCAATTTCAAATTTTGCAAAAAAGCCGATTGTCGGCGGAATACCCGCAAGCGAAAGCAGCATTACCGACATGGCCGTGGCCGGGAGCGGGTTGGTGGCAAACAGCCCTTTCCATGCCGTAATACGGTTGCCATCCTGCCCCATGGCGGGGACACATGCACAGATGATGGTAAAGACCCCCAGCGTGCTGACTGTGTAGGCCATGAGATAGACGGTCATCGCCCCGCCCTGCAGCCGTCCGGGGGAAAAGAAGGTGATAAGCAGATATCCCATATGGGCGATGGAGGAACAGGCCATAAGCCGTGTCAGGCTGTTCTGGCACAGCGCCAGCAGGTTTCCCCCCATGATGGTCAGGATGATGACGGCATATATTACCCCTTGCAGGAAGGGCGGCAGGGGGCCGGCGCCGAAATACCGGACAAGGCTGGCGAATATCGCAATCTTGGCGGTCACGGCCGTAAAGGCGGCTATGGGCGGCGGTGCGCCTTCCATCACGTCGGGCAGCCACATATGGAAGGGCACGGCGGAAAGTTTGAAGAACATGCCAGCAAGGATCATGACCGTCGCCACCTGCGCCATGGACGGCGCAAAGCCCGCTGCCGCAACAGGTGGCACGAAGGCCAGCGAACCGCTCACGCCATAGGCCAGTCCCATGCCAAACAGCAGGATGGCCGATGAAACACCCGACAATATCAGATACTTCATCGCTGCTTCAGTGGCCTGCGCAAAGCGGTAATGCCGCGATGCGATCAGACCCATCAGGGATATGCCCAGAATTTCCACGCCAAGGAAAAAAGGCATGTAACTGGCACTGAACACCATGGAAGTGGCGCCAAGCGTGCCCAGCATCATAAGCAGCGGATATTCATCGGTCGGATGTGCCGCATCCCGCACCAGATCCCGCCACGACATGAACACGATGCACAATACCGACAGCAGGATCAGTACCGCCGTATAGATCGCCCAGCGGTCCTGAACGAACAGGGCCGTCCCGTCAGCGGGCGGGGTGCCAAACGCATGGCTGACGCTGACAAGGGCGGCAAGCAGGGTCACGACCGCAATGACAAGGCTGCGGATCACGTTGCGCCGCCACGCAATGGCCAGCAGCATCACCATCGTCCCGGCCGACAGGACAGGCAGCGGCGCGGGAAGGAAGATGTCATGACCGATCATGGCGCGCGCCTTTCCCCGCTGGTGGCAGCCGTCACGGACAGCGCGGACGGGACCGCGAACGTCATGAATGGCCGGGGATACAGGCCCAGCACGATGACAGCGACCATAATGCCGCCCAGAAGGGCCATCTGCCGGGCCGGAAAGTCCGTTACGGGCTGCGCGCCCGGTCGCGTGGGAGCAAGGAATACCCGATTGACCAGCCGGAGCGAATAGACCGCCGCCAGAACCAGACCGGCTGCGGCCATGACCGCCATTGCCGGACTGATCCGCCATGTGGCGAGGAGGACAAGAAATTCCCCCGCGAAATTCCCCAGCCCCGGCATGCCAAGCGATGCGACGGCAAAAAACACGCCCGCACCCGACAGGCGCGGCATGGCCGCCCACAGCCCGCCAATCATGCGCATGTCCCGGCTATGCACGCGATCCTGAATGGACCCGGCGATAAGGAACAGCGCCCCCGTGCTCAGCCCGTGCGCCAGCATCTGGATGATGGCACCCTGCATGCCGGTCCACGATCCCGAAAAAAGTCCCAGCAGGACGAATCCCATATGGCTTACGCTGCTATAGGCGATCAGGCGCTTGATATCGTCCTGTTCACACGACAGCCACGCGCCATACAGGATACCCGCAATCCCCAGCCCCATGGCGACCGGGGCGAAGCGGGATGCCGCATCGGGAAACAGCATGATATCGAAGCGGATCATGCCATATCCCCCCGGTCTTGAGCAGGATGCCCGCAAGCACCACGCTGGCGGTGGTGGGGGCCTGTGTGTGGGCATCGGGCAGCCAGACATGCACCGGCACGACCGGCAGCTTGACGGCGAAGGCGACAAAAAAGCCCAGCATGAGCAGCATTGAGCCGAGCGGCGACAGCCCCGTGGTGGCCAGCGCGAAATAATCGAAGGTCAGCACACCCGTCTGCCGGTAATGGATGATGACCAGGCCCAGGATGGACAGCAGCATCAGCAGGCCGCTACCCTGCGTGAAGATGAAGAACTTCATCGCCGCGCGCTGCCGGTCCTCGTGCCCCCATTGCGCAATCAGCACGAACATCGGCACCAGCATCAGTTCCCAGAAGAAGAAGAACAGGAACAGATCGGTGGCAAGGAACGTGCCGATAATGCCCGTCAGGGTGGACAGGAACAGGAAATGGAAAACCCCTGCACTGACCGTAACCTGCCGTGTCGAAAACATGACGCATGCAAGGCACAGCAACAGGGAAAGCCAGATCAGGGACAGCGACAGGCCATCCATATCCAGCCGGACCGCAATGCCCATCTGCGCAATCCACGGCAGGAAGAAATGATCCCGCCATCCACCCGCCTGTAGCGCAGGCCGCAGGCTTTCCACCACCAGCAGCACCGTTTCCAGCACAAGCACCACGACGCCAACAAACCACGATATGCTGCGCATCCGCACGCCGGTACCGACATGCAGGCGGTCCGCCAGCCACGCAATCACGCCCCCCGCGACGGGTAGCACGACAAGGGCGGGAAGCAGGCTCATGACAGCATCGCCCATGCAAGGGCCGCGCCCAGCCCGGCCACGATCCAGCCCGCATACCAGCGCACGCGGCCATTTTGCATCCGCACCAGCACAACTGTCCCCTCCCGACCCACCATGGCCGTGCGTTCGGCGGCGAGATGCAGGGCGGCGAGTCGTGCCCGCATCATCATCCGGCTTGTGGCACGTGTCATCCAGCCTGCAGCCGCAGCCAGCCGGTCAGGCAGATCGTAGCGCGTGATCCGCACCACGAAGCGTAGGGGCATGACCGGAAGCAGGTCGCCCGTTCCCCCCCCTGTTTCGGGGATTGCGCGGGTGACGGGTCTGGAGCGTCCCCACACGATCCATGCGATCCCTGCGCCCGCGACCGGTGTGATCGCGCCTGCCAGCAGAAGCCAGACAGGCTCATGCGGATGGAACGCCATGCCTGCTGGATCGACAAACCGCGTAAACAGATGAACCGGCGCAATGTCGCCGGGCATTTCAATGCAGCCGACGAATACGGACAGAAAGGCCAGACAGACCAGCGGAACAGCCATGACCCACGGCGTGCGACCCGTGGGCACGGTTTTCTCCTGTCCATAAAAAACAAGGAAAACGCAGCGGAAAATATACAGGGCCGTCAGCAGCGCCCCGAACAGCGCCCCGCCCCACAGCAGATGACCCGAAAGGATGAAATCCGGTGTCAGCACGGGCTGGCCCCGCCATACGGCGGACAGGATCATTTCCTTGCTGTAGAAGCCCGCCGTCACCAGCGGCAGGGCCGCCAGCGCGCCAGCCCCGATGACAAAGGCGGCTGTGACACCGGGCATGAAACGGCGCAGCCCGCCCATGCGAAAGATGTCCTGTTCATGATCGACACGCGCGATGATCGCACCCGCACAGAGAAAGAGCAGCGCCTTGAAACAGGCATGCGTCACCAGATGGAACAGCGCCGCCTGCCATGCCCCCACCCCGAGCGCCAGATACATGTAGCCAAGCTGGCTGATCGTGGACCATGCCAGAATACGCTTGAGATCCGACTGCACCAGCGCCGTGCAGGCCGCCACCAGCAGCGTCAGCATGCCGATTGCCGCCATGATCGCCATAACCGGCGCGGCTGCGGCAAACAGCCCGTGCAGCCGCGCGAGCAGATACACCCCGGCTGTAACCATCGTGGCCGCATGGATCAGGGCGGATGTGGGCGTGGGACCAGCCATCGCATCGGGCAGCCAGGACTGGAAGGGGATCTGCGCCGATTTGGCAAGGGCGCCCGTCAGCAGCAACAGCGCACTTCCCGTCATGACCGCCGGGGAAAGCTGTCCCGCCGTAACAGCAAAAAGCAGCCCGTCGATCTGGAGCGAAGCGGTAGCCGTCGCCATCATCAGCAGCCCGCACAGCATGGCCACGTCCCCGATACGGGTGATGTAGAACGCCTTGCGCGCGGCGGCGGTATTGGCGGGACTGTCATACCAGAACCCGATCAGCAGGTAGGAACACAGCCCCACCCCTTCCCACCCGATGAACAGGCACAGCAGGTCCGACGCCAGCACCAGTACCAGCATCGCAGCCACAAACAGGGTCATGCAGCCAAAGAACCGCGCGCTACCGGGATCAGCCGCCATGTACCCGATGGCATACAGATGGATCAGGAACCCAACGATGGTAACAACCGCAATCATGACAAGGGAAACCGGGTCCAGCGCAAACGCAATGGTGGCTGAAAAGCCCGGAACATGCATCCATTCCCACAATATGACATGCAGCGGATAAGTCACCGCACCGGACATAAACCCCGCCGCCAGCACACCACCCGTCATGGCGGAAAGCCCCACCGCACCCGTCGCAAGTATCCCGGCGGAGCGCCCCTTGATCCGTCCCGCCGACAGGAACACGATCACGGTGGCGGCCAGCGGCCAGACAACCACAAGGGGGAGGAGTGCCGCCATGATCCTATCCTCGCAGAAGGTTGCCGGTATCGGCGTCAAGCGATGGGCGTCCGTGCGCATGCAGGCACAGGATGATGGCAAGCCCCACCGCCGTTTCGGATGCGGCAAGGGCAAGGATCATCAGGAACATCACCTGACCCGACGCATCCTGCCACCGTGCCCCCGCAGCGACGAAGACAAGCCCCGCCGCGTTCAGCATGATATCGAGCGACATCAGCATGAAGACGAGGTTGCGCCGCACCAGCACGCCCGCCAGTCCGATGGAAAACAGCATGGCGGCCAGAAGCAGCGCCGCGTTGAATGGAAAGGCGGTCATGTCAGGGCCTCTCCCGCAGGGTTCGCCCGATATGAAAGCCGGTAACAAGCCCGGCCAGCAGCAGGAAGGATGCCAGTTCGACCATAAGTACATATGTCCCGAACAGGCTCAGCCCCACGTCGCGCGCATCAATCGGGAAAACGGCACCATCCGGGTCGGACAGCGTGGGCAGGCCGTAAAGAAGTTCGCCGCACGCCACGACCGCCAGCAGCCCCGGCCCGATCCATGCGCGTGGCCGGAGCCATTCTTTTTCCCGGTCCCGGTCAGGATGGCCCAGATTGAGCATCATGATGACGAACACGAACAGCACCATGATGGCGCCGGCATAGATGATGATTTCCAGCGCCGCCGCGAACTGTGCGCCCAGCATGGCCAGCACCATGGCCAGCGAGAGCAGCGTTACCACAAGGTACAGCACCGCATGCACCGCCACCGGGCAGGTGACGACCATCATCGCCCCCACAAGGGTCAGACCACCGGAAAGGAGGGGAAGGACATACATGATGCGTCAGGGCAGCAGGCTGTGAAGGTCGATGGGCGCGCGTTCATGTTCCGACGCACCCCGGTCCTTGCCCGGTATGGGAACGCCCGCGACGTGATGGAAACTGTAGCCGGGATATTTTCCCGTCCCGCTGATCAGCAGGTCTTCCTTTTCGTAGACAAGGTTGGGGCGGGCATATTCGCCCATCTCGAAATCCGGCGTAAGCTGGATGGCGTAGGTGGGGCAGGCTTCCTCGCAGAAACCGCAGAAGATGCAGCGCGAGAAGTTGATGCGGAAATAATCCGGATACCACCGGCCATCGCGTTCGGTCTTCTGCAGGCTGATGCAGTCCACGGGGCATGCAACGGCGCACAGGTTGCACGCCACGCAGCGTTCCCCGCCATCGGGGTCGCGCGACAGGATGATGCGCCCACGGTAACGCGGCGGCAGGTAGGGCTGCTGTTCGGGATACTGCACGGTGGCGCGCCGGTGAAAACCGTGCAGGAACGTCAGCAGCAGCGTGCGCAGGGTATCGAGCATGGGACGTGCCTTTTTCTTGCAGGCGTGGTTATGACGCGCGCAGCATCATTACGGTTCCGGTGGCAAGGACATTGAGCAGGGAAAGCGGTAGCAGCACCTTCCACCCCAGCCCCATGAGCTGGTCATAACGCGGACGTGGCAGCCCCGCGCGCAGCAGGATGAAGAAGGCGACGATCACGCCGGTCTTCAGCGCGAACCACACCGGCGCGGGCAGGAGCAGGCCATTGCCGCCGCCCAGATACAGCGTCGTGGCAAGGGCGCTGACAAGGACGATCCCGGCATATTCGGCAATGAAGAACATGCCGAATTTCATGCCGGAATATTCGGTATGGAAACCGGCACCCAGTTCATTTTCCCCTTCCGGCAGGTCGAAGGGCAGGCGGTGCGTCTCCGCAATTCCGGCCAGAAGGAAGACCACGAACCCCAGCCCCTGCGGGATGATGAACCACAGCCGGGACTGTGCCGCCACGATGTCGCGCAGGCTGAACGACCCGGCGACCATCACAACACCCAGCAGCGAAAGCGCCATGAAGACTTCGTAGCTGATCATCTGCGCCGCCGCGCGCATCCCGCCCAGCAGCGCATATTTGCTGTCCGACGCCCACCCCGCCAGAACGACCGCATAAACGCCCAGACCCATCATCGCGAGGATGAACAGCAGGCCCACATTCAGGCCCCCCGCAATGCCCCCTGCCGCAAGCGGAATGACGGCGAAGGACAGCAGCACCGTCATCATGCCGATGGCGGGTGCGAGAACGAACACGCCCCGGTCGGCAAAGGGGGGCACCCAGTCCTGCTTGAACAGGAGCTTGATCCCGTCCGCCACCGCCTGAAACATTCCGCCCGGCCCGACACGGTTGGGACCGTAGCGATCCTGCCATAATCCAAGCAGCCGCCGTTCAACCCATGTCAGCACGGTGGCAAGTGCCAGCACCACAAGGGGCGTAAGCACGATGGGGGCGAGGGGAAGCGGCGTCATGTCGCCTCTCCCGCCGGGGTGATGCGCGCCATGCAGGGAAACATGAAGGCGGGGGACACCATGTGCGATGGGCACAGCACCACGCCATCCGGCAGCCCTGCCAGGGGTTCCACCGGCAGGGTATGCGCACCGTCCGGCAGGTGAAGGGTCATGTGTGCTGGTCCTGCAGCCCCGGTCGGCACGCGCAGCGTGGGTGGTGTTGCCCGTGCGGCGACGGGCGGGGAAAGCATGCTCAGTTCCTCGCTCCCGAACAGGCGCGTATCGGGCAGCACCAGAACGCTATCTTCAGCGCGCGCAAACGCGGCGGGAATCTCCGTGGCGCAGGGATGGGTGGGGTGGTCGGTAGCATCAGGTGCCGGAAACAGCCGGACCCCGGATATCCCCCCACGCATGTCCCCGCCGATTTCGTGCTGGAACCGGTTGAGCGACTGGACCGAGTTCCATGATGGCACCTGATAGCCGGGGACAAGCGACGGCGGCATGTCCGGGGTGTACGCCCCTTCCATCGAACTGCTGAACGGGGTGTCCGGACTGCCCGGCGGGGGCTGGTCACGCACGCTGATATGGGAGCGGATAACGGTCCGCCCGCTGGCGCGGTAAGTCTGGCTGCGCAGTTTCTGGCCATCAATGCGGTAATCGGCACCGGGGGCCGCATCCACCATGCCCGCCAGAATGGGGCAGGCCCGCCCCAGCGCGGCAATCACATCATCCAGCCCCTGCCATGTGGTCAGTCCGGTTGCCTGTATCCGTGCCGCTGCCTGTACGTTCATGCAGCCCTGCGCGCGGGCAAGGGCCTGCATCCATCGCCATCCCGCCCGGATGGGCTGGGGGGGATAAACCGCCTGAAAAAAGCGTTGCGCCCTGCCTTCCTGACTGACCAGCGTGCCACTGCATTCGCTGAAGGCGGCGGCGGGCAGCACCAGCGTCGCATCGCGGCATGGCGGCGTGTCCGTATGGTCGATGATGACGATGTTGGGCACCGCCTCAAGCAGTTCGACCACCGCAGCGGGGGACAGGCGACGGGTCAGGTAGTTTTCCGCAATCACAAGCGTTGCGATCTTTCCCGCCCGCGCCTGCGCCATCACGGCTTCAAGCGTAAGCCCCCCCAGCAGCGCCAGCCCCATGCTGTTACATTCCGGCAGGACCAGAGACAGCCCGCTTGCGGGGATGGTGCGTGCAAGGGCCGATGCAATGGCGGCGGCGGCGCGCATGAGTGCGGGCGACCCATATTGCATGCCCGATACCACAAGGGGCTTTTTCGCGGCGAGCAGCGTGGCTGCGACATGCTCCACCAACCGGACCTGTTCATCTGTCAGGTCCGTAACAGTGGGGGCGGACGGGTCGATCCGGTGTGCTATGGCGAAACCGATGCGCGCGATATCGTCAGGCACCGCGCGAAAGCACTGCGCGGCCACGGGGTCCAGATCCGTTGGGGCAGGGGTAAGGATGAACAGGCCGGATGGCGCATCACAGCCGATGGTGCGCACGGCGGCATCCATCCAGCGCGGCACTTTCGCCGCATCGGCCATAGGGAAGGTTGGCTGGCGGACGGACTGGCGCAGCGACAGGCCCAGCCGGGGGGCGGTAGCGCAGACATCTTCCCCCAGAACCAGCACGCCATCCGCGCTTTCCATTTCATGCAGGCTGGGAATGACACCCGGATGCTGCCGCAGCAGCGTGCTGGCCAGTTGCCCGCATGCCTGTTCAACCTGCGTCTGCCCGGTTGAAAACCGTGCCTCCCCGACAAGGGCGCGCAGGCTGAAACAGGTTTCCATGGATGCGCGGGGGGAGGCTATGCCTACGACCGGGCCATCAGCGGCCATGCGGGCGAACTGCATCACCGCGTCGCGCGTGGGAATGGGTGCGGGGTGTCCATCAATGCTGCGCAGGGGCATGCGGATGCGACTGTCGGCATTGACGAAGCCATGCCCGAACCGGCCCCGGTCGCACAGCATGTAGCGGTTGACGGCTGCATTGTACCGGTTGACGACCCGCCGCACGCTTTCTTCACGCGTATTGACGATAATGTTGCAGCCCACGGCGCAGTGGACGCATACCGACGGGGCGCCGCGCAGGTCCCATTTGCGCGTGTAGACGGCGGAAAAGGGTTTGTCGGTAAATACGCCGGTGGGGCAGATTTCCACCAGATTGCCGCTGAAGGCGTTTTGCAGCGCACCGTCTTCCGCGCGGCCGAAATAGACACTGTCATGCGATGCGAAGGCAGCCAGATCGTCGCCCCCCGCATAATCGCGGTAGAACCGTACGCAGCGATAGCACGCGATGCAGCGGTTCATTTCGTGTTTCACGAACGGGCCGAGATCCTGATTGCGGTGCGTGCGTTTTGTAAACCGGTAGCGGCGCTGGTTGTGGCCGGTCATGACGGTCATGTCCTGCAGGTGGCATTCGCCGCCTTCCTCGCACACGGGACAGTCATGGGGATGGTTGACCATCATCCATTCGATCACGCCCTCACGGAACGCGCGTGCCTGCGCATCCTCGATCGCAATGATGGCCCCGTCACTTACCGGCGTCATGCACGCCATCACAAGGCGACCGGTCCTGTCATCGGGACCGCTGAACTGACGGACCGCGCACTGGCGGCAGGCCCCCACGGAACCCAGTTCGGGATGCCAGCAGAAATAGGGCAGGTTCGCACCCGCTTCCAGACACGCCTGCAGCAGGTTGATGCCGGGGCGGGTGGGCCATTCGCGCCCGTCGATCCTGATGGTGGTCATGGCCGGATCTCCTGCCTGCCGTCAGGCCGCGTGACGCAGCGGGCAGCCGCGCCCGGCGATATGGTCCGCGAAATCGCGCGCAAACAGTTTCAGCCCACTGGCCAGCGGCGCCATGGCCCCCGGCGCATGGGCGCAGAACGTATGCCCCGGCGTGCCCAGCATGCGGGCGTGGCGGTCAAGCTGGTCGATGTCTTCCGCCATGCCCGTGCCCGCCTCGATCGCGTCCAGCAGGCGTTCAACCCAGGGCAGTCCATCGCGGCATGGGGTACACCAGCCGCAGGATTCCTGTGCGAAGAAATGTTCCAGATTGCGGAGCATGCCCACCGGACAGGTGCGGTCATCAAGGATGATGGCCATGCCGGTGCCAAGGCGGCTGCCCGCTTTTTCAACCGATGCGTAATCCATCGCCATATCAAGGGCCGTGTCATCCACGAATGCGGTGGAAGCCCCGCCGGGCAGCAGGGCGCGCAGTCCGTAGCCCGGCTGCATGCCGCCCGCGTGCTCCTCGATAATTTCACGCAGCGGCGTGCCGATGGGCAGTTCCCATGCGCCGGGCCGTCTTACGTGCCCGCTGACCCCGTATATCTTGGTGCCCCCATCCGGCCCGATGCCCAGACCCGCAAACCATTCCGGTCCGTTGGCGATGATGTGGGGCAGGTTGCTTAATGTCTCGACATTGTTCACCACGCTTGGCGCGCCCCATAGTCCGCCTGTCTGTGGAAAGGGGGGCTTGCTGCGCGGGGTGGCGCGCCGTCCCTCCAGCGCGGTCAGCAGGGCGGTTTCCTCGCCGCATATGTAGCGCCCGGCGCTGACATGCACATGAATGTCGAAACTGAAACCGGAGCCGAGGATATCCTGACCCAGCCACCCCCCATGCCGCGCCTGCGCAATGGCGTCGTGCAGCCGGGTGCGGGCAAGGTGGTATTCCCCGCGCATGGACACCTAATCAAACGTAATCAACAACTTATGGCTTAGTTTCTTTCTGGTTTAAGAAACTGGTATCTATGCGTGCGATCGCATCCTTTGCCAACTTCTCCTGACTGACGGCCAATGTATAATGCTGGACCATCGCGAGCGTCTTGTGCCCTGTTATGGCGGCAATTTCGTGGGTCGTGCATCCTGCTTCAGCCAGAAGCGTTGCCGACATTTTGCGCAGGCCATGGATATTGAAGCCCGGTGGTATTTTTCCGGATAAAGAAGCCTCGCTCAATGAGGATGTGATGCTGTTAGGCTTCCATGGATCGCCATTGGTATTGGTTAGAATAAATTCTCCGGGGTGCCTCCATTGATCGAGATAGGCTGCAAGGTTAGGGTGGATGGGAATCTTTAGCGCGGTTCCTGTTTTTCCTTGAATCACATGGATAAAGTTCCCTGATATATCGGACCATCTCATCCGGCAAAGATCGCTGCGCCTCTGGCCAGTGAACAGGGCCATAATAATCGCTCTTTGCAGTGCATGATTTAAGCTCCCCATTGCCTGCTGGACGATTTCCGGTGTCCATGTAGGCAGCGGCTTGGAGGGGAGCATCTTAATCCCCGAGGCTGGGTTTACTTCAATCCAATCTCGGGTGACTGCCCACCCAAAAAATGACCGAACTATTGAAAGAAAACCATTAGAAGCGCCATGCCCCCGACATGAGGCAATCATGTCTCTGATCGCCAGTATATTCCGCCTCTTGATATCTTGGATCGGCATATCCCTAAAAATATCAAGCTCGCAAAGATAGTATTGTTTGATCCTCTGCGTTGCCGGTCGGGTTTGTCTAAATTCAATGCTTTGCTGATATGACCGGATGACGCTTTCTACAGATCCCTGTGCGGGCAGCCGAGAGGTGTCCTCGCCAGCAGATTTAACAGGATAGCGGTATTCCTTAATTGACCCGTCTGCCAGTCGCTTTTTTACGACCTTGAAGCGCCGCGTGCTGTCTGATTTTTTCTTCACAATGTCGCTCTAATATCTCGTCCATGTCCCGTTTGATCTCAATGCCCTGACTTTTCATCATGAGGGCATCAACTGCGTGTCTGTCCCATCGCGGGCTGCGCTCGCCAAGGTGATAGCTGGGGCGTGGCAATTTCCCCTGCTTAACCATCCGGGCCACATTGTGGGGCTTCACATCTATGCGTCGGGCCAGCCTCTCTCGGCTAAGCCAGCGTTCCAATGCTTCACCCATTCTGAACCTCCACTACTCGCCCGCTATCCACCAACGCCTGCCACGTCTGATCCCTTGCGGACACAATCTCTCCGCGCCACCGCAGGAATACGCGGTATCGGTTCTGGGCGATCAACTCCACGGTTTCATGGAGGTCGCCAGCTATACGGATTTCGTGGGTCATGCCAATTCCTCTCCGGCCATCACCCTCTCTATATCCTTTTCGATAGCGGACCGCGTAGCACCCTTGGATATCCCCACGAGCTTCCCATCTAGTATAATCCGCGCTTCTTTCCGGGTGCATTCCACCCGGCACCCGTTGTAGAAGAAGCCGAAGTGCGTGGAGATGTTCATGCTGCCTCCCGCCGCTCGATCTCGCGCTTGACCCGTGCAATTGACTCGTGCGCGGAATAAGAATGGCCCCAGCGGTCAGCATATTGGATGCCCATCAGGGTGAACATCTGCCACCCGTCAAGCGTAAAAATCACATCGTCTGGCATGCTGCCAAAATCTGCACGCTGATTTGGTTCGGGGTTGTGCGTCAGCCAATCCTCAATGAAGTCGCACGCCTTCCGTAGATCCGTAATGGCATCCTGCTCCGTCCCCTTGCGCCCGCACCGGTATACATACTGCCATGCCTGCGCCATATCGCCGGACAGGTATCGAGTTACGTCCCACGCCTGAAACTGTCCCGCCTGGTAGTGTGTGCCGCGTGTTTCGGCTGTTCCGTGGATGCTGTCGAAGCCCTTGAACCATTCTTTCTCGGGAAACTGGGGTGGATCGGTCAGGACCATGATGCGCTGCAGATCTTCAGGAACCTCCCTCGGAGCGCCACGCTCAGCCGCCCTGCGTCCGCGCTGATATGGCGTGTGTGTGGGTTCGTTGGTCATACTGTTTTCTCCATCAGGGCGCGGTTCTGGACCCAGCCCCGGAAATTGCGTTGGTCGGTTTCGTCGTGGAAACCGGGAACATAGGGTGACGCAGATTGCTCGAAAGGACTGGCATGGAACGGACGGGAGCGCGTCAGGCGTTTCCCAAGGGCGACGTCTTCAGCCAGTGATGACTTGCGCCCATCATGCGTCAGGTAGGACGTGCGGGCGCACCGGGCAGCCGACACGATCCGCAAGTTTCCAGTTGGGTCCATGGCGCCCTGATGCGCGCGGATTTCGTCAGGGGATACGAACGGCAAATGCCACTGGCCCAAATCAAGATGCTGCACTGGAGCGGCCAGCATCGCTATCTTCATCTCCTTCGCCAGCGCACGGATTTCTGGCTGGGCATCCTCATGATCGCGCAGGGCGAAGAAGTTGTCCCATTCCGTTGCCGTCACCACTACGTTGATATGGGCGAACGGTTCGAGGATGCGGTTAACGATCTGCTTGTGGGCGGCATGCCCAGACATGAGGCGTGCAGTTTCGACGGCATACCGCGCGCCGTCATGCCAAAGCATTTCGGTCGCTGACCTGTCATGGATTGACATTTCGTCACGTGCCTGCATCCCTTTCTGGTTCTTACCCCAGAACACAGGCATCGCTGGATCGCGCTCAACGTCCGCAATCAGGCGCTCGACCGGTATAGCCCTGCTGCTGCTGGCGTTACGGCTGAACTGACGGTGTGTCATAAACTCCGCGTGAATAAACCGAGGATACCGCAGCAGGAGTGTGTCGATGCGTTTCCCGGCATTGCTGACGCTGGCAAGGATGGAGGCGGCTGTTATGGTCATCCCTGCGCCTCCCGCGCTGCGTCGATGGCGGCGCGTAAATTACGATCTGTTTCGGGTACATGACTCACGAGGCAAACACCGCAGCCAACGCCTCTCTGATATTGTTTCGGCGCATACGCATGAATGCAGCATTCTGCCAACCAATCCAACCGCTCACTATCCCGCGCAATCTCCGCCCGCACGCGCTGTTCTGCCCGGCGCTCGGCTTCGAGGATATGCCTGGTCGCGGCGTCCCGGTCATCTACGAATGAAAATGTACCTTCCTCGCCAAACAGGTTAGTGAGATCAGCAATCTGTTCTTCCCGACTTCTCACGACTTCACCTCATCATTCCCACCGCGTGCCCATTCAGCCAGACGCTCACGACTTTCATCGCAGCCGGAGAGCCAGCCGGTCTCATTGCAATCAGGGCATTCAACTTCGCCGGTGTACGCCATGCCCTCACACGAAGGGCACGCTTGGCATGGGGCGGGTGGATAACTGACGTTCATCTGCGCGCCCTCGTGGGCCTCATCAATATCGATGAGCACACCGTTGACGCATTCCATATCGCCGCGATTGAGATAGCCGTTTTTACATAATGTGCAGCTCACGACTTCTTCCCTTCTTCGTCGGGTAGGATGCGGATGGCCGCTACAGCGCAACGAATGCCCATATTGAAGGCATCTCTTACTTGTCCTAGGTCAATTTTTATAAGTTGCTTGCCGACAGTGATTTGGCACCGATCCCTCTCATCCTGCCGCATCTGCGCGAGTTCGAATGGGTCGGGGCAGCGACAGATGTATTGATACCCGCTGTCCGCCATTTCTTCCGGGAAGCCTTCATCATCAATGTCAACTTCCCACTGCCGGGTATCGGGGTTCCATTCAAACGGTTGCGGATAGTTTCCATTGGAATGCTTGAGCCAATGCCATCCAGTGCGCTCCGGCTGATCTGGCAGGCCGTTCCATGGGGCGCTCATTCCCCATCCCCCGGCAGGACTTCGTGGGCGTTCATAAGATCGCATGGGTCCGCACCGACTTGCGAGTCTTCATACTCCCCAGAAGCAAGCCAACCATCCAGAGATTCATAGTTTCCAATATATCCTGCTAACGGATAGAGTCCCCTTCCGTCTCTGATGCACAGTTCTACCGGCCGCCCATCCCGCGTGCAGAACGGCCCTTCATGCTCCGGCGTGTAAGGGCCTATGATTTCGAGTTTCGTCTTGGTCATGCGGCTGATCCTTTGTGAAGGGCTGCACGGAGATTACGACATACAGTTGAGGCATCGACGCCATCCGCAAGATCGCATGCGGCGTTCACGATCGCGTCCCGAAGCACAGAGGTTCGTTCACTCACCGCAGTCTCTACGGTCTGGACAGAGGCGCGGCTTGTAGCGATTTCAATCATGCCCTTCAGGGCATCAGACAGCCGTGCAATCTCCACATCCTTCTCCGCCGCCACCTTAGCAACCTGCGCTTCCATGTCGGTGCGGCGAACGTATGCAGTAGAACCACCGCCAATAAGAGCATAAAACGGCTCTACATCCTCGCACGGCAGGATGGGGGTGCCGATATTGGTCACGGCCTCCAAAACATCGTCAGGTGCGATGTCATGAAGCAAAAGGTCATCCTTCTGACGATCCGTCATCGGAAACCGCACCATCACAAACTGTTCTTCGTTCTTCATAATCAATTCTTCCAAATGAACCTGCCGCACGTCATGGATCAGCTCATTTTCAGAACTGCACATGGTCGGTTCCCACGATCTGGGTGAAGGCTTCCCACGGGGTCAGGCCGTTATTTCGGGCAAAGGTCAGGCGCTGCATTTGCCGGGCATTAAGGGGCGCGGAGTTATGCGCCCTCATATGCAGACCGACCTGCTGCATCCACGTAAGCCGTGTGGCGAGGTAGTCGGGTTCGGCGGCGTCGCTGGTGGGGGTCATGCCGGAACCTGTTCTTTTTCTGTGATGGGATCGGAAACGGCCTGCTGGTTATTCTCGATGGCGGCGGGGTCAACACCGTGCGCAGCGGCTTCAAACGGGTCCATTTCCTGCGCTGTAGGTTCTGGATCCGCGATCAGATCAACCAGAGCGTCTGTTCTCTGGGTGGCTTCCTGCAGGCGTTCATCATTCTGGTCAGTGCTGAACGGAAGGCGCTTTGACAGGCGCCGAATGACCGTCTTGCGGGCCATTTCATCACCCCAATCCTTCCATGGGCCTTTCATCCAATATTTGTTGGTGTTGCGGACTTTTTCGATCTGTTTCCACGTCATGATTTCACGGATAGGTTCGGAGCCGTCCTTAAGGCGGGCAACCGCATAGGCGGCGACAATTTCTGTTTCTCCAGCGATATCAAGATCGCGCTCGTGCTCAATGCGCTCGTCGTCCCCAAGCACCACGCGGAAACGCTCGCCTTTGTAAACAACCTGAGAAGAAATACTGGCAATCTGTCCGCTGTTACGGGCCAGTTTCATCAGGCCAGAAACCATGGGTTGCCATACAGCCTCGCTCCCGCGAGGAACGATTGCTCCTTCGCGCCCGTCCGGCAGAAGCCCATCGGAAGCTGCCTTTACGCATTCCATAAACAGGGATCGTGGCGAACACTCCAGCAGCTTATCGTTTTTCTGCACGGCAATTCTTACGACGCGCTCAAACTTATCGACCGAGATATGCGCAGGAAGAACCGCCTTTACCTGCGGCATGATCTTGGCGAACTCTGCCGCGAACGTCTGTCCATTCAATCGACCACGTGCTTGCGAGCGGTTTCCATAGTTGTTCTGAGGAGCATTATTCATCACGCAACTTCCTTCTGGCGCACAGGCGGCGGCTCTAGACTGCCGTCTTCCATGCGCGTTTCGTATTCCTTGAGAGTCCAACCCGGTGCGCCGACCGTAAATATCCGCTGCGGGCTCTGGATGCGGGGGCGATAGGTTGGCCACTGGTCATGCTCCAGGCACCAGGCAAGCACGCCCTTAGCGTAGCGGTTGGCATCCGCGCCCATCTGGAGGGTAATGGCATCAATCTTGCACAGGGAGACCAGATATGGCGGCTTCTTGGCCTGCACGATGAACCAGAATGCTTCGGGCCTTTGTCCTGTCACGGCTTCATATCCATCGAGATACCACGCCGCCTGCTGGTGATAGCCGTAGTTGAGCATGGCCTTCTCAAAATCGCGCGGATTGCTGCTGGCTGCCGTCTTGTAGTCCACCAGATACCGACCATGACCGGGCACAAAGTCGGGGCGCGTCCGGCACCAGATACCGAACTCTGGATCCTTCCAGAACATAGACTGTTCAGCCCGGCCATCGCGGAATGCCTTGGACGCTACAGGGTCGTTCCAGATCTGGGCGCGCATCGCGCGGACCATCTCAATTTCGCTTTCCAGTAGGGGAGCTTTTCCTTCTGCGCGGATTGCGTCTCGGCTTTCCTTGGCGGATTTCTTGCGGTAATCCGCAGCGGGACCATCATCGGCCTGCACAATTCCAACCTGTTCATCAAACAGGTGCGGCTCCAGAACAATCAGATGCCCAGCGGTGCCAATATCAAAACACCGCTTATGCTGCGTATTCTGCCGGTCATAGATGAACTGCGCCGGGCAATCGGACGCAAGAGCGCGGGCACCGCTGCTGGATAGGCTGATCGGCTGGCACGGGTCAGCGTGATATTCCTCGCTGCTCATGCTGTAGATGCCGGGCTGTGTGATAATCTGCGCCATCACACCCGCCCCTCAAAAAACGGCACCCTCTGCCCACCGGGCAGGAACAGGGTCTCGTAATCGGGGAAGGGCCAGTCCTTCCGCTTCTGCGGTCCGGTTATGCTATCCCAGTCTGTCCGCGCATCCATCATGCGCAGGTTCCGTCGCGCGGCTTCGAGTTGGCGCGGGGTGAGGGGGGTCATGCCGCAGCACTCCTGAACGCGTCGATGCGCTCTTTTGCATCCTCACTGGGAGCCCACTTCATGCCACGCTTTGCGGCCTTATCGCGGTAGTGGCCTTCAATTTTGCCACCAGGCTGAACATACCGGTCATAATTATAGGACCGGCACATCTCCTTGAACCATTCTTCGCCGCGCCAAAGCAAGTAGACCCTGAACATCTCAGGACGATGATATTCCAGACCAATATCTCTCGGAACCATATCGTAAATAACAGGCGGCTCAGGCTGATACGGAGACACTTCATTGCGCGGCCCCCAGCCATGAATTACCGTTCCAGAACGATCCCCACTCTCGATCGAAAATGAAAACCACTCCCCTGCGTGCTCAATATCCCCATCAGCAACATGATTGCAGGCATTGATGGTATGAATATTACTGATTATCAGCCGGTCATTACCTTTCTGATCCCACATCGCATCCGCAATGCGTTCCATGACTTCTGTCCCTGCATCAGATCCATACTTCTTCTCAAAAGCTTCGAAGGCTTTTTCTCCGGGATATGTCACAGCCCGCGCCTCCCCACATGATTCTGCATCACACGCCGATTGATCCGCACGCGCTGGTGTTCCGTCAGGGTGAAAGTCATGGCAGGTCTCCCGCAAGAAATGAGTGGCTTTTGCGGGCCTCGCACAAGCACGCCAGAACATCCTCAAGATCTGCTTTGATCTCGGGCCGGGTTTCCCTCTCTACGTCGCGGCGCAGAACGATTTCAGCGCGCGACAGGCCCTCGTAGATGTTATCGAGGGGCTGTTCATACCGGCTCGTCATGCCACGCACTCCATACGCTCGGCCCGGCGGAAATCGGCACGGTCAAAAGCGAGGCTCTCCCGCTCGTCCGCTTCGATGCTCTCAACCGTTTCCGGGAAGTCCTTGATGGACTTGTTCA
>Ga0157365_10000286_pt1 | contig 22866 bp, 13 predicted proteins | sample AttsexASBM3_FD_111478 | JGI IMG/M metagenome (GOLD analysis project Ga0157365, IMG submission 111478) | Fungus gardens microbial communities from leaf cutter ant in Ribeirão Preto, State of São Paulo, Brazil - Atta sexdens ASBM3 | ecosystem: Host-associated > Fungi > Mycelium > Unclassified ... | reverse complement strand
ATCCGTCAGATAGGTCACGGTCGCGCCGAAAAATACCCGGTCGCGCTGCGTCTGGTCGGCTGGATCGACGATGATGGCGTTTTCCACCCGCTTCGTCAGAAACCGCACCCGGCGGTCGATCTCCCGCAGGCGGCGCTTGCCATACTGGTAGTCGCCATTTTCGGAGCGATCGCCGTTTCCCGCCGCCCAACTCACGATATCCACAATCTTCGGGCGCTCGTCATACAGCAGCGCCTTCAACTCCGCCCGAAAGCGCGCCGCCCCTGAGGGCGTGATGTAGGCAGCAAGACTCGTGGCCGGAACCGAAGCGGACATACAGCGAAATCAGACCGAAAGAACGCGATAGGTAGTCGTTACCTCGAACGTCTCGCCCGGGACGATCACGTGCGTGCCATTATCGGGCAGTTCGGGATGGTTCAATGCATTGTTCATGTTGCTGACCGCCTCGCACGCGATGAAATCCAGACCCGGCGGGGTGTAGAGCACGAAATGCCGCAATGCGGGAGAGCCCTCGATCACGATCCGCCGCTGTTGTGATGGCCATGTGATGTCTGCCGTCCCATCCCATCCGGCATAGCAGTTGTCGATGGCATCCCGCCCGACCGGGCGTTCCGGACTGAACGACCAGTGTCCATCGACCGCGACCTGCTTGCGCGGCAAGTTATCGTCACCGCTGATCCAGACGCTCTCGGCCTTGAAACCAAGCTGCAGATCGCGATTACGCGGAAAGAACGGATGGAAACCCATGCCGACCGGCTGGTTGCGCGTATCGCGATTTTTGATGTGCATGACGATTGTCAGCGAATCGCCCGCCAGCCGATAGGTCAGCGTGGCGCGATAGGCAAACGGCCATTGTCCTGCCGGATCCCTCGGCGGCTGGTGATCGAGCATCAGCACCAGTTCGGATGCACTCTGCGACGCGACATCCCATACCCGTTCCCAGCCATTGCCGTGGATTGCGTGCGGCTCGGAGGCAAAATTTCGGTCGAGTTGATAGGTCGTGCCTTCGAACGTGAAGCACCCGTTGCCGATGCGGTTTGAGAACGGCACCAGCGGATAGCCGCCAACCGGGCGCAATTTCTGCGCGATCAGGTTGGCATCGCTGACCGGATGAAACAGGGCTTCACCCCCAAGGTGCCAGTGCAGCACCGCACCCCCGAGCGCTGGATCGACGCCAAGGCTCGCGCCGCCTGATTTCAGTTCGATCATCGTTCGTCCCGCCTTCTGTCCGTCTCAGCGCGCCCTTGCGCGGCCGCCACCCCGGCGCTTGGCCGGGTCATACCCGCCGCCGCCCGGGCCCAGCGGCACCGGGCCTTTTTCCGCGCGCTCGGGCCGTGGTTTGCGCCCGCCCGGCACACCGGCAGAAGAACGCGGCGTCGGTGGGGGCGGTTCGATACCAAGCTGCACGGCCTCCAGACGCTTGACCTCGTCACGCAGGCGCGCGGCGGTCTCGAACTCCAGATCGGCGGCGGCTTTGCGCATCTTCTTCTCAAGATCAGCAATCGCGGCGTTCAGATCCTTGCCGACGAAATCCGTCACTTCCGATCCCTTGACCGGGGCGACAGTGACGTAATCCTGCTCGAACACCGAACCGATCGCGTCGCCGATATTCTTGCGGACCGAGCGCGGGGTGATGCCGTGGGCCTCGTTCCATTCGGTCTGCTTGGCACGGCGGCGGGCCGTTTCCTCGATCGCGTATGTCAGCGAGTCGGTCATCTTGTCCGCATACAGCAGCACCCGGCCGTCGATGTTTCGTGCCGCGCGCCCGATGGTCTGCACCAGCGAGGTGCGCGACCGCAGAAAGCCCTCCTTGTCCGCGTCCAAAATGGCGACCAGTGAACATTCGGGAATATCCAGCCCCTCACGCAGCAGGTTGATACCAATCAGCACGTCGAACGCACCAAGCCGCAGATCGCGGATAATCTCGATCCGCTCCAGCGTATCTACGTCGGAATGCAGATACCGGACCTTGATCCCGGCCTCGTGCATGTAATCCGTCAGGTCCTCCGCCATCCGCTTGGTCAGGGTGGTGACAAGAATACGCCCCCCCTGCCCGATCACGACGCGACATTCCGCCAGCAGATCATCGACCTGATGCTCGACCGGGCGAACCTCGGTCACCGGGTCGATCAGGCCTGTCGGGCGGATCACCTGCTCGGCATAGACGCCTGCCGTGCGCTCCATCTCCCACGGGCCCGGCGTGGCCGAAACGAACACTGTCTGCGGGCGGAACGTTTCCCACTCCGCAAATTTCAGCGGACGGTTATCGAGGCAGGACGGCAGGCGGAACCCGTAATCCGACAGGATCGACTTGCGCGCAAAGTCTCCTCGTTCCATTCCGCCGATCTGCGGCACGGTGACGTGGCTTTCATCGACGATCAGCAGCGCGTCCTCGGGCAGATATTCGAACAGTGTCGGCGGTGGCTCACCGGGGCCGCGTCCGGACAGATAGCGCGAGTAGTTTTCGATGCCCTTGCACGCACCCGTCGTCTCGATCATTTCCAGATCGAAGGTCGTGCGCTGGCGCAAGCGCTCGGCCTCCAGCACCTTGCCGTTGGCATCGAAATCCGCCAGCCGTTCGCGCAACTCCTGCTTGATCGAAACCATAGCCTGATTAAGCGTCGGGCGCGGGGTGACGTAATGGCTGTTGGCGTAGCAACTGATTTCCTGAAGGTCGGCGGTCTTTTCCCCGGTCAGGGGATCGAACTCGATGATGCTGTCGATTTCGTCCCCGAACAGGGAGACGCGCCAGCCGCGATCCTCGTTCTGCACCGGGAAGATGTCGATGCTCTCGCCGCGCACCCTGAACGATCCACGCTGGAACGCAGTGTCGTTCCGGCGATACTGCAACTCCACCAACCCCTTGATCAGCAGGTCGCGATCGATTTCGCCCCCCACTTCCAGCCGCACGACCATGCGGGAATAGGTCTCGACCGAGCCGATACCGTAGATGCAGGACACCGACGCGACGATGATCACGTCGTTGCGCTCCAGCAGTGCCTGCGTCGCCGCGTGGCGCATCCGGTCGATCTGTTCGTTGATCTGGCTGTCTTTTTCGATGAACGTGTCCGAGCGCGGAACATACGCCTCGGGCTGGTAATAGTCGTAATAGCTGACGAAATATTCGACGGCGTTATCAGGGAAGAACTGCTTCATCTCCCCATAGAGCTGCGCAGCCAGTGTCTTATTCGGAGCCAGCACGAGGGCAGGCTTCTGCGTCGCCTCGATTACCTTGGCCATCGTGAAGGTCTTGCCCGAACCGGTCACGCCCAGCAGAACCTGATCGCGCTCCCCCGCTTCGATCCCGGCCACCAGTTCGGCAATCGCCGTCGGCTGGTCGCCCGCCGGTTCGTATTCGGAGACGACCTTCAGCCGATTCACCTTTTCCTTCGGCGCCTGATGCTGCGGCGCGAAGGTGCAGGGCAATTCGTCAGGACGGGAACTGGGCTTCGGTTTGCGCGCGGGTTTGGCCATGGGGTGAGGATGGGGGTTCACGCGGGTGGCCGCAAGGGCTTCGGAGGGGCCGCTTGGTGAACAATCTGCCTGCGTGGCCTCCTTTCGTTCGACAAGAAGATGAAGGTGGAAAATTGAAGGCCGGTTACTCAATACAGCCACAACGAAGCCGGAATCGTGACTTCACCCGTCCTTGTGCGCTCTCATCTCGGGGGCAGCCTTAAATCCACTTGCAAGGAGCGTCGATAACGACCGACCATGATCGGGATGGCATTGGGTGCGGGTGCAACTCCTGATCAGATTCACTCGGGGAGCCACCGTGCAAGCGGATGCAAGTGTTCGGAAATCAGACAGGGATTGGGAGTGATTTTGCCAGAAACGCACGAAGGACAGAGCGATATGCTGTGTCCGAGAGAGCGCATATCGCAGCATGGTCACCTCGCGGTGCAAACCAGATTTCTTTCGGACCTTGCGCGGCGGCGAACATCGCACGGCTTTCTGCTAGAGGCGTGGATTGATCCCGCTTACCGCCGATAATCAGCACTGGGCGTCGGTAGCGGGCCAAAGCCTTTAGAGGCGAAAAACGCGATGGCCAAACTCCAAAGCGTGGCCAGGATTGGAAGCTCAGTAACGGTTCTAAGGCATAGCCAAATGAGGCAGATAGACGGCTTGCGATGCGGTTTCTTATTGCATGTCGAATGTCAGAGTATACAGCTTGAAGCACAAGCGCGTCCGCTGGCAGGGGCCCCGCGTCGCCAATCAGGCTTGCAGCCCCGCCCAAGGAGATGCCAATCACGGCAACCGGCGCTTCATTCTGATGCCTCTTCAACCAATCAAGGGCTGCTCGGGCATCTCGGGCCTCGCACAGCCCAAATGAGCGGATCGCACCATCCGACTGTCCATGACCGCGAAAGTCGATGGTCAGCGCGGCATATCCGAGGCTCGCGAGCCATGCTGCATTTGCTGCCGTGGCTGCTCGGGATGCACCGACCCCATGCAAAAGAAGGACTGCCGGGCCATGACCGCTCCAGCCAGGAAAAAACGTCGCAGCTATCGACACATTATCAGCGGTTCGAAGTGTGAAATCTTTTGCCGGTAATTGGGCCGGGGCAACTGCAGAATGCCCCCCCTTAACCATGAACGAGCCTGCAAGCCAGCTTGCTGCCAGCCCAGCGAGGCCGGTCGCACAGGCAAAAAAAGCAACCGATCCAGATTTCATACCGGCTCTCGCCACCTATATCGTCACTCTCGAGAACCCTCGAAGTCACAAATCTACAAGCGCATACAAGATGTTTTAGCGACAAGAAGACTGGCATCAGCCCCAATTAACGTCGCGATAACGCGCGTATGATTGCCACGCCTGCCTTCCCAGCAACGCCATCACATCACCGAATAGCGACACTATGAGCGGCGAAGCCTCGATTGTTCCACTTCAAGCGCACGCTGTCGTGAGCATCAGGACCAGAGCAAGTTTAATGCCGAAGGTGCCTGAACGTACCCTCATCACCCCGAAACCGGCGGCGGCACGCGCGCTTGCGCAAGCGCTGCCGCCTGACGTTCCGCCAGTGCGGTTTCGTCAAAATCGGCCACCAGTTCCTGAAACAGCTGATACCAGTTCACTTCCGCCCCGAGGCGCAGGAACACACTGCCCAGCCCGATGGCTGAACGGTCCACCAGCACGAACTCACGCGGCGGCCGCACGCCACCCGTGCGCTTCAGCCCCGCATAGACCTTTTCCGCAACCGCGCGGCCGAAGGACGGATCGCTCGTTTCCTGGATCGGGCGGACACGATCCTGCATCAGCGGTTCATAGATGAAACGCGCCCATTCATTCAGCACCCGCATGGTGTCGCGCGACAGATCGACGAACCCCCACGCCTGATACGCTTGGTAGGCCAGATCTTCGTCGTCGGTCTGCAGCGCGTGATACAGGTCGATGATTCCCTTCACGAAGCGTGGCGGGAAGATGCGGATCGCGCCGAAATCCAGCAGGTTCAGCCCGTAATCGTCACGCACCGTGAAGTTACCCATATGCGGGTCGCCATGAATCACGCCATAGCGATAGAGCGGCGTGTACCACGCCTTGAACAGCGCGCGGGCCATGCTGTTGCGCTCTTCCTGCGTCGGATTTGCGTTCAGCACCTGCTGCATCCCGCGGCCTGAAACCCAGTCCATCGTCAGAAGACGACGGGTGGACAGATCGTCGGCAGGTGCAGGCACGGTGACTTCCGGCGCTTCGGCCAGCATCAGGCGATAGAGCCGCAGATGGGCTGCTTCGCGCGTGTAATCCAGCTCTTCGCGCAGACGTTCGGCCAGTTCGACCAGCACGTCGTCCTGATTGATCACGCTATCGAAGCGGTTATAGACGCTGACGGCCATCTTGAGCTGCTTGAGGTCGGCCTCGACCGTCGAATTCATGTCCGGATATTGCAGCTTGCACGCCACATCGCGCCCGTCCGTGGTCAGGGCGCGATGCACCTGCCCCAGGCTGGCAGCCGCGGCCGCCTCATGCCCGAAGCTCTGGAACTTCGATTCCCAACCTGTCCCCAGTTCGGTCGTCATGCGACGCCGCACGAAACTCCAGCCCATCGGCGGGGCATTGGCCTGAAGATGCGCCAACTCGTCAGCATATTCCTGCGGCAGCGCGCCGGGAATGGTCGACAGCAGTTGCGCGCCCTTCATCAGCGGCCCCTTCAGACCGCCGAGGATGGACTTCAGGTCTTCAGCGTGCGTCGTCCGGTTGGTCTTCAGCCCGATCCGGTTCCCCGCGATCCGCGCCGCAATGCCGCCCACAGCACCGGATGTCTTGACCATGCGGCGAAATTCACCGAACAGCCCCGTCTGGTCCATATCGCGGCTCATGCGGTTTCTCCCTGCTCAAGTTCGTCGATGAAGCCCGCGATCACATCGAGGCCCTTGCGCCAGAAGTCAGGGTCGGAGGCATCCAGCCCGAACGGAGCCAGCAATTCCTTGTGGCGTAACGTGCCGCCCGCGCTCAGCATCTCGACATATTTGTCTTCGAAGCCCGGAACGCCGTCGCGATAGACGCCATACAGCGCATTCACCAGGCAATCCCCGAACGCATAGGCATAGACATAGAACGGCGAATGTACGAAGTGCGGCACATACGACCAGTATACGTCGTAGTCGGGCGTGAAATTGAAGGCTGGCCCGAGGCTTTCTGTCTGCACCTGCCGCCAGATTTCGCCGATCCGCTCAGGCAGCAACTCGCCCTTGCGGCGCTCGTCATGCACCAGCGTCTCGAAGCGATAGAACGCGATCTGCCGCACGACGGTATTCAGCATGTCCTCGACCTTGGCGGCGAGCATGAAGCGACGGCGTCTGGGGTCAGTCTCCGCATCCAGCAGGGAGCGGAAGGTCAGCATCTCTCCGAACACGCTGGCGGTTTCAGCCAGCGTGAGCGGCGTGGCCGACTGGAAATAGCCCTGCTTGCCAGCCAGAATCTGATGCACGCCGTGACCCAATTCATGTGCCAGCGTCATCACGTCACGGGTTTTTCCGTGGTAATTCATCAGGATGTACGGGTGCACCGACGGCACGGTCGGATGCGCGAACGCCCCGGACGACTTGCCGGGGACGGGGGCCGCGTCGATCCACGGGTTGGTCATGAACTGGCGCACGACATCGCCGATGCGCGGATCGAAACCGGTATAGGCCGCCTGCACCCGGGCCTTGGCGTCGTCCCACGAGATGGCGGCATCGTCGTCGCCCGGCAGCGGCGCGTTGCGGTCCCAGTGTTCGAGCTTTTCCAGCCCCAGCCACTTGGCCTTCATTGCGTAATAGCGATGCGAAAGGCGCGGATATTCCGACACGACGGCGGAGACCAGCGCGTCCACCACCTCGTCCTCCACCATGTTGCCGAGGTTTCGCTGCGAGGTCGGGCGTTCGTAATGGCGCAGCGAATCGCTGATCGCCTTGTCCTTGGCCAAGGTGTTGGTCACAAGCGAGAACAGCCGGACATTCGCACCAAGTGTCGCGCTGATGCCCTCCGCCGCCTTGGCACGTGTCGCTCGGTCCTGGCTGGATAGGCGATTGAGCGCCTCACCCAAAGTCAGGGTCTCCTCGCCAATGGTGACGCGCAGTGACGCCATCGTCTCGTCAAACAGGCGGTTCCAGGCCGCGCGACCGGTAACGGATTTTTCGTGCAGGACGTGCTCGACTTCATCGGACAACTGATGCGGGCGGAAGACCCGCACATCGCGCAGGAACGGCGCCCAGCGCGACAGGTCCGCGTCGGCTTCCTTCTGCGCGAGGTCCGCATCGTCCAGGCGGTTCAGTTCCAGCGTGAAAAACAGCAAGTGCGACGAAATCGCCGTCATGCGCTCGTTCATCGTCTGGGAAAACTGACCGACCTCAGGCGACGTCGAGTCCGCAGCAAACAACAGAGAGGCATAGGAGCCGGCGCGCCCCATGACCTCGTCTATACGTTCGTATTCTGTGATGGCGGCAGCCAGTTCGGCCCCCGACAGATCGCCGAGCTTGCCTTTGTAGCGCGCGGCGAACGCTTCAGCGTCAGCCCCCGCGCGGTCGAGGTCAGCGCTCAGAGCCGGCGAGGTCGGCGCGTCATACAGATCGCCCAGATCCCAACGCGGCAGGGCGCCTATCGCATCCGTGCCCGTTGCACCCGCCGCGTCCCGCACGACTTCCATTCGGTCCTGGCTCATCGCTGACCTCTTCCTGTCCAATATGTTCTCCGCCCAGCCATGTCCCGAACCGTGGCTTTTTTCAAGTCGGGGCTCGGCGTGCAGACGGTTCCGCTGAGCATGTCGCACCAGACGCCCGAGGCAGCGTCCGGGTTCCTGCATGGTTCGCGATAGTTCGGCAGCGTTCAATCCGCGCCGCGCTGGAACCTTGCTGACGGGACGGCGTCACCCGCGTCAGCGCCGAAACCCAGCCGCTCTGGATGGTCTTTGGCAGACGATCTACGCGCCGTCGTTCTGGCGGCATCCTGATCCCATGGACGTCAACGCGTTATTCTTACCGTATGAATATAATACAGTTGCCGGTTATAATTCTTGTTCACGATCGTAACCTGAACACGTTGTCCCATTATCGGGATGCGATTTGCGCTCTCGATGACAATCGCGCTGCAATCAGGCAATTCTCCCTCGAAATGGCCAAGATCCCACTCCCGAGCGGTTTCAAGCCACGCATCGATCCCATTGGCATTATCAATGATTACCTGATGAATGGCACGTTCGGCATCTTCCTTTGAGATGAAGAAAGAAACCGCCCGCCGCTTTTCTCTCTCAAAACGATATTCGATGTCTTCATCAGACAAATCGACATGCTTCGACAAAACATAGCCGCCTGGGGTGATATTGGCGGGGGGCGCGGTGTGATCTGCAGACCGACGCGAAAGAAGCCGCAATAGCCAGCTTCGATTTTTTCTAATCTCCGGGTCGGCTTCAAACACGCACAGGACATCGCTCCAGAAGCTGCGCAGGGACGGATAGCAACCCCAGCCGGTCGGTTCATCGAGTTCGGCGGTCGGGTCGATGTCGATCAACGACTGCGTGATTTTCTCGATCGAGACATCATCGTGTGTCAGCAGCACCTTCAATTCCTGAATCGCTTCCCGCTTGAATGGTAAACGATGGGTCTGCGGGCAGGATTGAATGACCTCAGCCAAAGTGTCGCCAAATGTATTGGCATCTTCGCCGAGAGAACTGGCACCCAGATCGTTCAGCCGCGGAAATATCATGCGGTCACTGATGTCGATGAAGTCCAACCGCGACGACATTCTAAGATTCTTTCGTATATTTTCAAAAATTCAAGATCGGGTTTCTGTCGATCCAGCCATTCACCAGTCAGGTCCGCTGCCTGAGCAACATGGATATGACGCACAATCATGACCATCTGGTTAATAACGAACCACTATCCGTGCGCGTATACCATATCCCGCCCTCCCCCACGACGAACGCCCTGACACCCGCGGTCACACGTCTTGCCCTGCGCGATCATCAGGCGCGCCGTCATAGAAAAAGGGCGGGACCAAAGCCCCGCCCTTCCTTACCTGTCAGCCAAACACGACCAGCTTTAGTGATGCTGCGCCAGCCACGCACTGATCTGGCTCTGTGCACGGGCCGTCAGATCCCGGCGAACCGCGATCGCCTCGACCGCGCGCGCCGTCGAGATTTTGGCACCCGGGCTGGCGGACGACTGCGGATCGGCCTTCAACTGCTCGGCGATAGCGGGGTCGCTGGACGCCTGAGCGACACCGGACAGCAAGTCGTCATTCGACCAGGGCGCCAGACGCTTGCGGATTTCCGTCTGGTTTTTCTCCACATCCGACCAGACCAGCCCTGGATTCCCGCTGTTGCGGGCCAGCAGGGCCAGTTCACGACCGATGCGACCGTTCGGCACCGACCCGTCATGCGCGATCGCGACGGTGCGCGTGATCAAAGCCGGATCGTGCGTCATGGTCAGAGCCGCGAAATAGGTCAGCTTGTGCTCGGTATCCGGCGCATTGTGCACCAATGTGACAAGCGCGTCATAGCTGGCCGCATCGCCGTAACGCCCGACAAGCGCTGTGACCGGCTTCACCAGCGAAGGCGGCAGGGAAGCGTTGTCCTTGACGAACGCTGCAAACTTCGCCTTTGCGGTGTCGATCACCGCCTGATCGCCAGCAAGGCCAAGCGCGCTGATGACCTGTGGGCGCAGCTGCTGGTCCAGGAAGCTCTCGTTCGCACGCGGCTCCCAGCCCAGACGAGCCATTTGCGGCGCGAGGATGCTACGCACGAATGCCTTGAACGAAGTCTCCGACGACGCACCATTTTCCAGCGACTGAAGCTGAGAGAACCCGCTGATCACAGCGTCCAGAACGGCGATGTTCGTCTCACCCTGCTTGGCCAGCGGTGCCACCAGATCCAGCCACGCCGAAAGATCGGCCTGCCCGGCTTCAAACAGCGCGAACTGGTCGCCCAGCAGGTTGGCCCGATCAACCGCGTCGAGTTTGGTGAAATTCGCTGCCAGCGCCTTGAGCGACGCCGCGTCATAGATCGTACGATAATATCCGTTTTCGCCTGCATTGACCTTGATCGGGTCGTTGCAGCCCGCGAACGTCACCTTGGCAGGCGTGTTCTCAAGCAGCAGCTTCTGCATGGCAACGCCCGGACCACCGACCACGACGGGGATGCTCCATGTCTGCGCCTTGGCGTTCGGATCGTGAATGGTGAAGCGCGACTGCGTCAGCGTGATGGTTGTCTTCCCGCCCTGACAGGCAGTGGCGACATGAACCAGCGGGATGCCGGGCTGTTCGGTGAAGCTGGCGGCAACCTTGGCCACGTCCTTGCCCGACGCTTTGGACAGGGCGGCCCACAGGTCGGCGCTGGTCGCGTTGCCGAACTGATGCGCCTTCATGTAATCGCGCATTCCGGCGCGGAACACATCTTCGCCCAGCCAGTTCTCGATCATGCGAATGACCTGCGAGCCTTTCTGATAGCTGATGCTGTCGAAAGCCGAGTTCGCTTCGGATGTGTTGTGAATGATCTGCTGAATCGCGTGCGTGGTCGATCGCGCGTCCGTACCCATTGCCAGTTCACGATCGAAGTGCTGACGCGGCCAGATCTCCCAGGTCGGGTTGAAATGGTCGGTCGCCTTGGTCTCCATCCAGGTAGCAAACCCTTCGTTGAGCCAGATATTGTTCCACCAGCCCATCGTCACGAGATCGCCCGACCACTGGTGGGCCATTTCATGCGCCACAACCAGATAGACCATCTCCTTGGTGTCCGGAGAACTGGTCTTGGGGTCGAACAGCAGGTCGTTATCGATATAGGTCAGCGCACCCCAGTTCTCCATCGCGCCCGCTTCGTAATTGCCCGGGATGGCCAGCATATCCATCTTCGGCAGCGGATACTTCACGCCGAAATAGCCGTTGTAATAGGGCAGGATTTCCTCCGCCGCACTCAGCGCGAAACGGCCCTGATCCTGATTGCCCGTTGGTGCCCAGACCTTGATCGGCGTCCCACCGCCCTGCCCGTCGACCGACGACATATCGCCCGCCACCAGCGCCAGCAGGTAGGTCGACATGCGTGGCGAATTCTGGAACGACACCCGCTTGTCGCCGTTGCCGACATCCTTGGACGTGGTGATCGGCATGTTGCTGACGGTCTGGAAATCGGCAGGCACAGTCACGTTCAACTGGAACGTCGCCTTGAAGGCGGGCTCGTCCCAGCCGGGGAACATCCGGCGCGCGTCGGCCACTTCGAATTGCGTGACCAGCATGCGCTTCATGCCGCCGGAGGGCGCGTGATAATCGTCGTAATAGATGCCGTTCGGGGTGGCCGGGATCGGGCCGGTATAGGCGATCTCCAGCTTGTATGTGCCGGTCTTGATCGTGTCCGGGAAAGTCAGGGTTGCCGTCTGCGCTTTCTCGTCAGTCGTGACTTTTGCGCTCACGCCATTCAGCTTTGCACTCTGCAAGGTCAGGCCTGCCTGGTTCAGCACGATCACGTTCGTGGGCTTCACGACCTTGACATCGACCAGCTCCTTACCCGTCAGCGTCAGCTTCTTCAGGTCCGTGACCACATCGATGGTGTAATGCGACGGCACGACGGTCTTGGGCAGTTCGCCTGGCGTCTGGGCAAAGGAAAACTTCGCTTCCGCATGGGCCGACGCCAGACCAAGTCCGGACGCCAGGACCGTGGACAGCAGGAAAATCTTACGCATTGAGTGTTCCCGTTTTTTCGCGGGATCGCAGCAGCTTGCAGGAACACTGTGGCCAGCGCCAGCGAGACCACGTGCGACCTGCGGTTTATTGCTGGGACGTATCTTATCCGGGGGTTTCAGCGGGGCAAAACGCGCCGCAGGCTGCCGGGAAAAATTACCCGAAACACGCCGAGGTAGCGTAATTTTTCCAAAGCAGAAGTGGCGCCACCAAAAACTTTAAGCCCGATCAGCAGCACAGGAACGCAAGATTCTTAGGGCCATATGAACCCCGGTAACATTAAGCAAAATTACCTTTTTTTTAGCCTCAACCGCCCGGTTGCGGGAACGCGACTGCGTTTCACGTCCCCACAACCGGCAAAAGGTCAGGCACTCAGAGCCGTAGACGTCGGCGCTTCGTAGCCGATGACCTTGGCGTACTCCGTCGGCACCACATGCCAGAAGCGCGGCAGGGCTTTCTCCCATTTGTGCAGCAACATCGCCGCAAACGGGCTGCGGGTTTCACGCACGTGCGTTTCCACGATCTCCCGCAGCACGGCTTCCCATTTCGGATCGATCACCCGGTTCCACAGCAGCGTGTCCGGATTGATCAGGCTCTCGAACTGCGCGTGCTCGTCATAGACGAAGGCCATGCCGCCCGTGAAACCGGCACCGAAATTGTCGCCGACTTCACCCAGCACCACCACCGTGCCGCCGGTCATGTACTCGCACCCGTTCGATCCGCAGCCTTCGACCACCGCAGTCGCGCCGGAGTTACGCACCGCGAACCGCTCGCCCGCCTGCCCCGCGGCATAAAGCGCACCAGCCGTTGCGCCATACAGCACCGTGTTGCCGATGATCGCGTTTTCCTGCGTCAGGCGGCGGCTTTCGTTGGGCGGACGCACCACGATCGTCGCACCCGACAGGCCCTTGCCGACATAATCGTTGGCGTCGCCCACCACTTCCAGCTTCAGCCCCTGCACGGCAAACGCCCCAAGCGACTGCCCCGCAGAACCCTGCAGACGCACGCTCAGATGGCCGGGCACCAGCCCGCTCATCCCGTAATTCCGCACGATGAGCGAGGAGATACGCGTGCCGATGGCGCGATGTGTGTTCTGCACGTTGTAGTGCAACTGCATCTTCTCGCCGTGTTCGAACAGGTTGCGGGCATCGTCGATCATCTGCGCGTCGAGCGAGTCGGGCACCTCGTTGCGGCCCTCAAGCGTGCAATAGCGCGCATGCGGGCCCGGATCGGCCTGCGCCAGCAGCGGGTTCAGGTCGAGATCGTCCAGATAGTCCGCGCCGCGCGATGCCTGACGCAGCAGATCGGTCCGCCCGATCACCTCGTTCAGGCTGCTGAAGCCCAGTTCGGCCAGAATGTTCCGCACGTCCTCGGCAATGAAGGAGAACAGGTTGATCACCTTCTCCGGCGTGCCCTCGAACTTCTTGCGCAGTTCCTCATCCTGTACGCACACGCCAACCGGGCACGTATTGGAATGACACTGACGGACCATGATGCAGCCCATCGCAACGAGGCTGGCCGTGCCGATGCCAAACTCCTCGGCGCCCAGCATGGCTGCAATCACCACGTCACGCCCTGTCTTCAGGCCACCATCGGTCCGCAGCTTCACCCGGTGACGCAGGCGATTGAGCATCAGGACCTGATGCGCCTCCGCCAGACCGATTTCCCACGGCAGACCGGCATACTTGATCGAGGTCTGCGGGCTCGCGCCCGTGCCGCCCGAATGGCCGGAGATCAGGATCGCATCCGCATGCGCCTTGGCCACGCCGGCCGCAATCGTGCCGATGCCCGTCCGCGCGACGAGCTTGACCGTGACGGTCGCGTCGGGGTTGATCTGCTTGAGATCGTAGATCAGCTGCGCCAGATCCTCGATCGAGTAGATGTCATGATGCGGCGGGGGCGAGATCAGCGTCACGCCCGGCGTCGCATGACGCAGTTTGCCGATCAACTCCGTGACCTTGAAGCCGGGAAGCTGGCCGCCTTCGCCCGGTTTCGCACCCTGCGCCACCTTGATCTCGATCTCGCGGCAGTCGTTCAGATACTGCGCGGTCACGCCGAAACGACCCGACGCGATCTGCTTGATGGCCGAAGAGGCGTTGTCGCCATTGGCGCGCGGCTTCGCGCGCGACGGATCTTCCCCGCCTTCGCCCGAGTCTGACTTGGCGCCGATCCGGTTCATCGCGATGGACAGCGTCTCATGCGCTTCGGGGCTGAGCGCGCCGAGCGAAATGCCCGGTGCGATCAGACGCTTCCGCAACTGCGTGATGCTCTCGACCTGTTCGACCGGGATCGGCGTGCGGCCGCCCTTGAAGTCCAGCAGATCACGCAACGCCACAGGCGGCTGACGCCGCACGGCATCGGCATAGCGCTTGTAGATCGCAAAGCTGTCCTGCGTGACGGCGGTCTGGAGCATATGCACCAGCGTGCCGTCGAAGGCATGGACCTCTCCACTGCGCCGCAGCTTGTAGTTTCCGCCGACCGGCAGCGTCGTGACCTGCGGGTTCCACGCCGTCGCGTGTGCGCTAATGATGTTGCGCGCGATACCCGGCAGACCGATGCCGGAGATGCGCGACGGCATGCCGGGGAAGAATTCCGCCGCCAGCGCACGCGACAGGCCGATCGCCTCGAAATTATAGCCGCCGCGATAGGCCGACACGATCGAGATGCCCATCTTGGACATGATCTTCAGCAGGCCCTTGTCCACAGCCTTGCGATACCGCTCGACCGCGTCGCGCAGGGACATCGGCCCGAACAGGCCACGCCGCACGCGGTCCGCAATGGCCTCCTGCGCCAGATATGGGTTCACCGTGGTCGCACCGACGCCGATGGTCACGGCGATGGAATGCGTGTCCAATGCCTCGGCCGAACGGACGTTGAGCGAGATGAACGTCCGCAGCGACTGCCGCACCAGGTGCGTGTGCACAGCTGCCGTGGCCAGGATCATCGGGATACCGATGCGCCCCTCGGACTGGTTCTCGTCCGACAGGAACACGTGGGCCTTGCCCTCGCGCACGCGGTCTTCGGCTTCGCGACGGATGCGGACGATGGCGTCGCGCAGACCGGCCTCCCCGTCTTCAGCCTCGAACGTGCAGTCGATGGTGCTGGCCGAGGTGCCGCAGAACGCGACCAGTGCATTGTACTCGCCGGTCGTCAGTACCGGGCTGGGCAATTGGAGCAGATCGCACTGCGTCTCGGACTCGGCAAGAATGTTGCCAAGATTGCCCATACGCGTCGTCAGGCTCATGACCCGCGTTTCGCGCAGGCTGTCGATCGGCGGGTTTGTCACCTGGCTGAAAGCCTGACGGAAGTAGTGTGCCAGGCCGCGATAGTTCTCCGACAGCACCGCAAGCGGTGTGTCGTCACCCATCGAGCCGAGCGCTTCCTGCGCGTCGGACACCATCGGGTGCAGGATCGTCTCGTTAATTTCCAGCGTGGTCGAAACCGCAAGCTGGCGACGGCGCAGTTCGTCGGTTGAATACAGAACCGGCTCGGTCACGTCGTGACGCACGATGGAGCCGATCTTCTGGATGCGGCTGGTCCATGCCGCGAAATCCTGACGCGCAGCAAGCACGTCGAGAATTTCCTCGTTCCCGAAGAATTTCGCATCCCACAGATCGAGTGCGATCATCTGCCCCGGCCCAAGACGCCCGAGCTTGACGATATCGGTGTCCGGCACCTTCACCATGCCGGTTTCCGAGCCCACGATAAGGCGCTGATCGGCCGTGATCGTGTACCGCAGCGGACGCAGGCCCGAACGATCCAGCCCGGCCACGACCCAGCGTCCATCGGTCATGCACAGCGCCGCCGGGCCGTCCCACGGCTCCATCACCGCGTTGCAGTACGAATACAGGTCGCGATGGCTCTGCTTCATGCCGGAATTGTCACCGACCGAGGCGGGGACCATCAGCGCCTTGACCATCGGCGCATCGCGGCCCGCAAAGGTCAGCAGTTCGAACACGTTGTCCAGCACCGCCGTGTCCGAGCCGCTGGCCTGCACGACAGGCTTGAGGTCATCCATGAAGGGGTCGAGCGCTTCGTCCGCCAGCCGTGTCTCGTGGCTTTTCATCCAGTTGCTGTTGCCCGACAGCGTATTGATCTCGCCATTGTGGGCCAGACGGCGGAAGGGCTGTGCGAGCTTCCACGTGGGGAACGTGTTGGTCGAATAACGCTGGTGATAGATCGCGAACCGGCTGACGAACCGCTGGTCCAGCAGATCCGGATAGAAATCGGTCAGGTTCTGCGCGAGGAACATACCCTTGTAGATGACCGACCGGCAGGACATCGAGCAGATATACAGATCGACCTGATTGGCGATCGCGGCCTTTTCGATGCGGCGACGGATCACATACAGATCGCGCTCGAACGTCGCTTCCTTGCTGCCGGGGATGTTGCGGATCATGATCTGCTCGATCTCGGGCCGCGTCGCGTTGGCCTTTTCACCGATGCAGGCGGTGTCGATCGGCACCTGACGCCAGCCATAGATGCCATATCCGAACGCCAGGATCTCAGCTTCGATGATCTGGCGGCAACGCTCCTGCGCGGACAGGTCTGTCTTGGGCAGGAACACCATGCCGACCGCGATCCGGCCGTCGACGGAATCGTCGCCCGCGCTGTGGACCGCGTCGATGAAGAAATCCTGCGGAATTTCAACGTGGATGCCCGCGCCGTCGCCGGTCTTGCCGTCGGCATCGACCGCGCCGCGATGCCAAAGGGCTTTCAGAGCCTCGATACCGGCTTCGACCACATCACGACGCTTGCGCCCGTCCAGCGCCGCGACCAGACCCACGCCACAGGCATCGTGCTCATCCGCAGGGTCATAGAGCCCCTCAAGTGCCGCGACATTGGACTGCCACGCCTCGACAAAATCCCCGCCCTGCACCGGAGCGGCGGTGTGTTCAAAAAACTGGTCCATCGCGCTCACTCCGCTGCAACGGCGCTGGTCAGCGCCTGCTGTTCAATCCAATCGTGGATCTGGACGGCGGCATCACGCCCGTCCTTGATCGCCCAAACCACAAGGCTCGCGCCACGCACGATGTCGCCTGCGGCAAATACGCCCGGCATGTTGGTCATGAAGCTCAGGTGATCGACCTTGAGCGTCCCCCAGCGCGATACGCCAAGGTCGGGCTGGGCCCAGTCGCTCTGCAATGGCTCCGGATCGAAACCCAGGGCCTTGATGACCAGATCGGCCTTCAGCGTGAAGTCGCTGCCTTCCACCGGTTCGACCGACTGACGGCCAGACGCGTCCGGCAGGCCGAGCTTCATCCGCACGGCGCGCACACCCTCCACCTTGTCGTCGCCGACAAAGGCCTCCGGGGCCGCGAGCCAGACGAACTCGACACCCTCTTCTTCCGCGTTCTTCACTTCGCGCAGGGAGCCCGGCATGTTCGCGCGGTCGCGACGATACAGGCACTTCACGCTGCGCGCGCCCTGACGGACCGCCGTGCGGACGCAGTCCATCGCCGTGTCCCCGCCGCCGATCACGACCACATCCTTGCCGCGCGCATCGAGCAGACCGCTGTCGAAATCAGCAACCGTGTCGCCCAGCGACAGGCGGTTCGAGGCCGTCAGATAGCCCAGCGCCTGAACGATCCCCGGCAGACCGACGCCCGGCCCACCCATCTCGCGCGTCTTATAGACGCCGGTCGCGATCAGCACCGCGTCGTGGCGACCACGCAGGGTCTCGAACGAAACCTGTCCTTCCCCGTCCGTCGCGCCAATTGCGGTGTTGAGGTGGAACACGATGCCGCTTTGCGTCATCAGGTCGTGACGACGCTCAACAATATGCTTTTCCAGCTTGAAACCCGGAATGCCGTAAATCAGCAGGCCGCCGACGCGGTCGTGCCGGTCATAAACATGGACCACGTGCCCCTGCGCGCGCAGCTGTTCTGCGGCTGCCAGACCCGCAGGGCCGGCACCCACAATTCCAATGGACGTCGAACGCTCACGCGACGGCATCTTCGGCGACACCCAGCCCTCGTCGAACGCGGTGTCGGTGATGAAGCGCTCCACCGCGCCGATGGTGACGCTCTCAAAGCCTTTTTCGATGACGCAATTGCCTTCGCACAGGCGATCCTGCGGGCAGATGCGGCCACAGATTTCCGGGAAGTTGTTCGTCGCTGACGAGACTTCATACGCCTCGCGCATCCGTCCTTCGGCTGTCAGCTTCAGCCAGTCCGGGATGTTGTTCCCCAACGGGCAATGGATCGAGCAAAACGGGATTCCGCACTGCGAGCACCGGCTGGACTGTTCCTCGGCACTGCTGAGCGCGAAGGAGCGGTAAATCTCGTTGAAATCCGTGTTGCGCTCCGTGGCCGAGCGTTTGTCGGGCTGGGCCTGAGGCACAGAGACGAATTTGAGCATGTTTTCGGCCATTGGAACTCTCCGGCTACCGGCGTGGCGGCAGGGTCTTGGACAACTGGGGACATGAATAAATCAGCGGGCATTTCTTAAGCACGCGTCCGAAACAAAAAAAGACAGCATAGCTGACATAATTGAGAATTTTTTATCCATTTCCAAAAATCGAATGTGAAAATCACAGCCGATAAAGGTCCGATCCGGTCTTTTATGCGGATACTAAACTGTAAAATATCAGGATTTTCTTGAAAACAGCACCGGCACCAGTTCGGTCATTTTTGCTGGCACCAGACCCAACGCGTCGAAGCTCGCAGCGCCCGCGTGCACCACATTATCGATGCTCAGCATCTTCATCTGGTCGCGGGTCAGCATCTGCCCGGGCAGGCGCTCCATCACCGCCGCCTGAATCATCGCAATACGGTCGGGCACGTCGAGCAACCGGACCTTGCGCCCAGCGAGTTCCATCACCCATGCCATCAACTCCCGCATGGTCCGGATCTCCGGACCGCCGAGTTCGAAGGATCGTCCTGCCAGATCATCCCGGGTCAGGGTGACGGCCACGGCGCGGCCGACATCATCGACGTGCACCGGCTGAAAACGCGTATCGCCCGCGTAGACGGGCATGATCGGCGCAAGCCGCGCCATACCAACGAAGCGCGTGAAGAAATGGTCGCCCTGCCCGAAAATGATCGAGGGCCGCAGGATAACGGCATCGGGCCGATGCGCCAGAACTGCCTGCTCGCCCCGCGCCTTGCTGCGCCCATAGGCGCTGGGCGAATGCGGATCGGCTCCGATTGCCGAAATCTGCACGAATCGCGCAGCACCGGACAGGTGGGCCATGCGCGCGGCACGCTCTGACCCATCCACATTGATGGCATGCAGCTTTGCCCCGCCAAGCACGGCCACCAGATTGACCACCGCCCACGCCCCATCCACCGCACGGCGGACGGAATTATCGTCTTCGATCGAGGTGGCGAATCCTCCGGCGCTGTTGCGGGAGGCGATTCTGACGGAAAATCCGTTGGCCATAAGGGCGCGGGCAACGGACTGGCCGACAAATCCGGCTCCACCCAGAAGGGTCACAATACGGGATTCCGCCAATTTTCGTCTCCTGCGAGAGGGCTGCAATTTTTATGACAGTTTTTCGTTCAAGGGGTGTTGACGCACCCCTGCGCTCCGCCTAAACAGCGCCCACCGGCCTGAAAGAAACTTCAGGTTGCCACCTGAGCCCAGATGGCGGAATTGGTAGACGCGCAGGTTTCAGGTACCTGTGGCCGCAAGGTCGTGGAAGTTCGAGTCTTCTTCTGGGCACCATAGCACGATTACGGAAAAGCCGACGCCAAAAGCGTCGGCTTCCGCGTTTTGGGGGCATCCTTCACAACGCCGTCCGGGTGCACACTCCGCGATCGCCCCAGCGCATGAGGATTTTCATGGCAGCCAGCTCCGCCGTTTCGTCCGGCACGATTCACCTGCATCAGGGTGACCTTCCCGATGGACTGGATCTGGGCGCTGTCGTGGCCGTCGATACCGAGACCATGGGGCTCAAGCCATACCGGGACCGGCTGTGCCTTGTGCAGCTTTCGGCGGGCGACGGGCAGGCCCATCTGGTGCAGATCGCGCCCGAATCGCTGGGCGGCCGTGGCTATGACTGCCCCAACCTCAGCGCGATGATGGCCGATCCCGCGATCACCAAGCTGATGCATTTCGCGCGCTTCGACGTCACAGCGCTGCAACTGGCCTTCGGGATCGAGGTGCGGTCGGTCATCTGCACGAAAATCGCCGCCCGTCTGGTGCGGACCTTCACGGACCGGCACGGTCTGGCAGCCCTGTGCCGGGACATGCTTGGTGTAGATCTCAGCAAGCAGCAGCAGACATCGGACTGGGGCAGCCCGGTTCTTTCACCCGAACAGATGGCCTATGCCGCGTCCGATGTGCTGCATCTTCACGCGCTTTGGGAAAAACTCGAAGCCCTGCTGATTCGTGAAGGCCGCCGGGACCTGGCGCAGTCCTGCTTCGATTTTCTCAGCGCCCGCGCCCGACTCGACCTGATGGGCTATGAAGAGCCAGATATCTTTTCGCACCGCGCCTGAGCAAACGCCCCGGACCGGGCTGCAGACATGGACTTTCAGCCGCCACAGGCCCACATGCTCAGGAGCCCGCAGATTGACCGGGACCGCGAACGCGGAGATAGAGAGTCTCTTATGATACAGACCGTTCATGAAGGGCGGCCAGTCGGGTCGACCGCACAGGCGGCTGCATCCGATGCCATCGCACTGGCTCGCGGCGTTCTCTCGACCGAACAGGCCGGGCTTGCCGCGCTTTCGGATGCCCTTGACGCAGACACGTCAGGGCTGGGCACCCATTTCAGTGCCGCGGTGGACCGTATCGCCGCCAGTCCGGGGCGCGTGGTCGTCTCGGGGATTGGCAAGTCCGGTCACGTGGGGCGCAAGATTCAGGCCACGCTGGCCTCCACCGGCACACCGTCTTTCTTCCTCCATCCGTCAGAGGCATCGCACGGCGATCTCGGCATGGTGCAGAAGGACGACATTGTGCTGATGCTGTCCCATTCCGGCGAGACGCCGGAACTGGCCGACATCGTGGCCTATGCACGGCGCTTCGATATTTTCCTGATGGCCATGACCAGCAATGCGGGCTCCACGCTGGGCCGTGCGGCGGACCTCTGCCTCTGCCTGCCTGTGGCCAGCGAGGCCTGTCCGATGGGCCTCGCCCCCACGACGTCGAGCGTCATGCAACTGGCGTTGGGCGATGCGCTGTCGATCGCACTGCTGGATCGTCGCCGGTTCAGCGCGTCGGATTTCGGGGTGTTTCATCCCGGCGGGCACCTTGGCGCTTCGTTGCGGAGCGTGCAGGCGCTGATGCATCGCGGAGACGCCATGCCATTGGGCACCGCTGCGACGCCGCTATCGGCCGTTATTCTCGAAATGACGCGCAAGGCTTTCGGATGCATGGGCGTTCTGGACGACGACGGCACCCTGATCGGCCTGATTACCGATGCCGATCTTCGCAAGGCGATCGAGCGGGACCTGAACCACACGACCGCTGCCGAGGTCATGAACCCGGCACCCATGACAGCCGCGCCGGATATTCTCGCAGCCGAGGCACTGCGCCTGATGAACCAGCGTTCGCGCCCGGTCACCAGCCTGTTCGTGCTGGACACCGCCCGCCGCCCGCTGGGCATCGTGCACATCCATGATCTGTTGCGTGCGGGCGTGGCATGAGCGGTACCCCTCCCCAGCGCGACGATTTTTCGCGCACCTCCGATGAGGCACGCCGCCAGCGCGAGGCATTCGGTGCGGCCGTCCGCGCCAACCGCACGGTTCCGGATGAAGCCAATCTGGCCCGTCGGCGGCAGATGCTGCGCTGGGCGAAATGGGTGCTGCCGGGTTGCGCCCTGCTGCTGCTGGTCTCCATCGCTGCGTGGCCGGAGATCGATCACATCATCAATGCCAATCGTACTGCCCTGACGCAGGAAGCGCGCCTGCATATCCAAAGCGGCAACATGACCGGCGCCAGCTACCGCGGCCTTGACGCGCATCAGCGTCCCTACATGATCACGACGGACACCGCACTTCAGGTGGATGCCGAACGCATCAATCTGGTGGCCCCGGTGGCCGACACCTTCGTCTCCGGCAACGGATGGGTCATGGTCACAGGCGATGAGGGCGTGTACATGCAACATGCCCAGACGCTGGAGCTGACGGGCAATGTCACGCTGTATCGCAACGACGGGATCATCATGTACGGCCCAATCGCCGATATCGACCTCAAACGCGGCGTCATTGCATCCGACAAGTGGGTGCATAGCGAAGGCCCGTTCGGTGTACTGGACGCGCAGGGCTATTTCATGGGCCAGCACGAGGGCATCGCGCAGTTTCGCGGCCCCGGTCGCCTGATCCTCAACGACGATTCCTCAGCAGACAAGGACGCGGCGGCATCGAACACGCAGCCTGTCGCCCACCCTTCCGCCGTCGCACCGGCCCCGGAGAAACGATAATGCGCCTTGCGGCCAAGCTCCTTGCCCTGACGAGCGTCTGCGTATCGCCGTGGGCGGCCATCGGTCATGCGCACGCGCAGGCGATCGATCTTTCGCACGGCGGCCAGATTCAGGTCAGTTCGCTCGGCGGCTTCGACTGGAACCAGAACGACCAGACTGTCACCGCGTACGACCACGCACAGGCCATTCGCGGCAATGTGACGGTGACGGCAGACCGGCTGATCGCGTTCTATCGCAAGAAGGCCGCTCCCCCCGGAACGCCTGCGCCTGCGCCCAAGCCCCAGTCAGGCACCAACAGCGGCATGATGGGCGGCGACGATTCGGGATCGAATGAGATCTTTCGTCTGCAGGCCTT
>Ga0157365_10000285_pt1 | contig 23014 bp, 21 predicted proteins | sample AttsexASBM3_FD_111478 | JGI IMG/M metagenome (GOLD analysis project Ga0157365, IMG submission 111478) | Fungus gardens microbial communities from leaf cutter ant in Ribeirão Preto, State of São Paulo, Brazil - Atta sexdens ASBM3 | ecosystem: Host-associated > Fungi > Mycelium > Unclassified ... | reverse complement strand
GCTTTACCCCGTCGCGCCGCGGCGGGGTTTTGCTTTATGTGATGCGCGCCTGTTTGCCTCCGTTCCTATCGGGTCAGCGGCGGGAGTCGACGCGTTCGATTGCCGGGCGAATGGTCAGTTCTGCTGCGGTTTCGCATGACTGAATCAGCGGTCCCCGCGCCTGCTGTTTTGCGTGGAGAGAGACCCAATGGTCATTATTCCCGCTCTTTTGGTCAGCAGTTTCAAAAGCGTTGGATGACATGGTCCGGTCAGGGAAAGACGGCTTAATGTTCTGCAATCTGGGGCCGGGGTCACTACCGTTTCGCGGCGTGATTGCCTATATCCCAGCGTCATGAGCGGCGTAGACAAGAAACTGGTTCGGGCCTGGGTCCGGCAGCAAGCGGGTCCAGCCAGGCGAGCAGCCCTGCCCGTAGTGATCTCCGGATCTTTCGGTACCCTTATTGGGATCGGTCAGGCCTGGTGTCTCGCGGCCATCATTGGCAGTGTGCTCGTTGCGCGTGTGCTCCCTGGCCTCGAACCTCGGGCCAGCCTTCATACGGCTACCGGACTGATTGCCGGTTTCGCAGCGCTTTCTGTAGCGCGCGCACTGTGTCTATGTGTCCAGGAGCTTTTCGCGGCACGGGCCGGGATCATGGCGCGCGCCCGTTTGCGTCGCTCTGTTCTGGATTCCGTCATCGATATCGGGCCAGCCCTGCTGCGTCGCCAGCATTCCGCCGAGATCGCGGCGCTGCTCGTAGACCGTATCGAAGTGCTCGACGGATATTTCGCGCGCTGGCTTCCCGCCTCCATGACATGGATGCTTTTTCCGGCCCTCGTGCTGATTGCCGTGCTTGCCGTCGACCCCAGGGCGGCCCTGATCCTTGCGGTTTGCGGCGGACTTGTTCCGGTTGCCCAGGCCGTGTTTGGCATCGGGGCCGCTTTGGCATCACGCAACCAGTTTCTTGCCATGGTACGCCTGCAGGCGCGCTTTCTGGATCGCATTCGCGGTGTTGCGACCATCGTGCTCGCCAACGCGACAGATCGGGAGGCCGAAGCCCTGTCACGTTCGGCTGATGATCTGCGCCGACGTACCATGAAGATTCTGCGCGTTGCGTTTCTCTCTTCCGCAGCGATCGACATAGCCATGGTCGCAGCGATAATTCTGATCGTCCTGACACAGGGACATTTTGTCCATCTCAACGGTTTGGCGGCGCCCAGTATCCAGCCCGCACCGCATCTGACCGAGACCTTGTTCGCGCTGTTTCTCGTGCCGGAATTCTTTGCGCCGTTCAGAGGGCTCGCTCTGGCCTATCAGGATCGGGCCCATGCGGCCGGGGCGGCTGAGGCGATGGAAGGGCTCGGCAGCGGATTGGCCGCTCCTGAAGACGAGATCGCGCAGGAGCGTGAATCGCCCATTCTGGTTGTGACTGTTCGCGCCGAAGGTCTCTGCTATCGCTGGAAGGAGCAAGGACCGCTCATTCTGGATCGGGTCGACTTCACCGTAACCCCTGGGGACGTCTTGCTGCTTGATGGTCCCTCCGGCGCGGGCAAATCGACCCTGATTGAATTGCTGTTGGGTTTCATCAAGCCCGATGCTGGGCGCATCCTGTTCAATGATCAGGATATCGCGACCATGAGGGGCCGTGATATTGCGCGACACCTTGCCTGGATCGGCCAGAAGCCGGTGCTTTTTGCCGGCACACTGCGCGACAATCTGCTCTTTGCGCGGCCAGACGCCATTGAAAACGAACTGGAGCGCGCCATCAAGGCAGCCTCCATTGACAGTTTCCTCGGCCATCTTCCCAAAGGGCTGGATACAGAGATTGGTGAGGGTGGATTTGGCCTGTCAGGCGGCCAAGCCCAGCGCGTCGCGATCGCGCGCGCCTATCTCAAGGATGCTCCGCTCTTGCTACTCGATGAGCCGACGGCGCATCTCGATCCCCAGACGGAGCGGGAAATCATCGAAGCCCTGCGTCGTCTTTCAGAGGGGAGGACAGTCATTCTGAGTTCCCACTCGGAAGCCATGAAAGCCTTCGCCACGGCGACGCTTCGTCTAGGCGCAGACCGCAACAGGGAGTCCCTATCATGAGCCGGATGATAGTGACGCCGGCAAGTTCCAAGGGGCGAGACAGGATCCGCGTTTCGCAGGCACTGACACGCATTCTCGTCGTCTGGAGACCTTACTATGCGCGCCTCGGTTTTGGCCTGATCCTCTCAGCCCTTGCTGCCATGAGCGGGTTTGCGCTCATGTGGAACGCAGGGATCACTGTGACGACTCTTGCGCTCGGCACGGGCATCGCTTTTGGTCTGCTGAGGCTCTTTGGCGGTGCGCGTATCGGGCTGCGCTATGCCGAGCGGCTTTTTGCCCATGACGCGATGTTCCGGGCGCTTGCCGCGCTGCGCGTCTGGTTTTTCCGTCACCTCGCAGGGGGCGCCGCAGCCGGGTTAGGGTTCCGGCGCGCAGGGGACCTTCTCAACCGGTTGGTCGGCGATATCGAGTTGCTCGATAATCTCTATCTGCGTATCGCCATGCCGGCTCTGGGTATTCTGATTGCCCTGCCTGTACTCGTGGTGGTGGCGGGGCGAGAGTCCTTGAGGCTCGGCCTGTCGCTCGGGTTCCTGTTCGTTCTGGCAGGGTGTGTGATCCCGCTTCTGGCCGCACGGCGCAGCGCGCATCGAAGTCAGACGATCCTGCATGCGGAGTCCTCTCTGCGTGTGGCGGCGCTCGATCTGGCGACCGGGCTGCGCGAGGCGCGGGCCTTTTCGGGAGAGGCGCTGCTCGCCGAGCGTATCGTTGGTGAGGAAGCGCGTCTGCATGAGGCTCAACTGGTTCAGGCGCAGGCCATGGCGCAGGCGGGGGCTGTGTCCTATCTCCTTGGACAGGCAGCCCTTGTCCTGATCCTGCTCAGTCTCGTCGGTTTCCCCGGCATGACCCTCAGCCTCGTCTCGGGGGTGGCGCTCGTTTTTCTGACCGGTACGATCTTCGAATCCGTAGGGACTTTGGCGCGCACCAGCGTTCTTGCCGGGCGCGTCGGACAGGCTGCCGAACGCGTGGTGGCGATTGCCCGTGAGGACCATACGGCTGACCGAACAGGGTGTCCCGCGCCGGAGGCGGGGGATCTCGTGCTGCGCGAGGTAACCTATCGTTGGGACATGGCGCGTGCGCCGGTGCTCCAGGGGGTGACCCTGACCATACGCGCTGGCGAACATGTCGCGCTGATTGGGCCGTCGGGTGCCGGAAAATCCAGCTTTGCGGCGCTCCTGCTCAAGGTCGCTCACCCCGAGGCAGGCGAGATCCTGTTCGGCGGCCACGACATCTTGACACTGGATACCGCGTCGTTGCGCGGCAAGATCGGATGGCTTTCACAGGCGACGCATCTGTTTGCCGACACTATTCGCAACAACCTTCTGCTCGGGCGTGACGATGTGCCCGACGACCGGCTTTGGGATGCGCTCGAAAAAGCGGAGATGGCTGAGACCGTACAGGCCTTGCCCGAGGGGCTGGATAGCTGGGTGGGTGAGGGCGGTGCGCTGCTCTCCGGTGGTCAGGGGCGCCGTATTGCCCTGGCGCGCACCCTGCTCCAGGACGCACCGATCATGGTGCTCGACGAGCCTGCCACCGGGCTCGATTCAGCAACCGAGCGCGCCTTTCTCAAGACCCTCGGACGGTCCATGCAAGGGCGTACAGTCATCCTGATCGCGCATCGCCTGACCGGGGTCGAGAGACTGGACAGGGCCTGGCGACTTGATGAGGGCCGAGCATTGCCTTTGCCGCTTTGAGATAGGGCCTGATCGCACTGTGCAGGCACGTAGACATTGCGCGCTTGTGTCCGGCAGGGCGAGGTGGGTCTGCTTGACGGAAAGAGTGTCACACGGCAGTGACAGAACCACGGAACCGTGGCTGTCACGGCGATTCGAAAAGGAAATAATGATGCGTCGTCTGCCAGTGATGTTGTCGGTTTGCGCTTTCGCCGGGCTTACTGCCTGCACCGGCACGGGCGATCGCGATCGCTATCCGGTATTCTTCGAACCCGCCTCAACGACCATTTCTCCGACAGCCCAGAGCATCATCGACAAGGCGGCTTCTGACGCGCGCGCGAGCCACGCCAAGGTGGTTGAGGTGATTGGCCATGCGGGTGCCCGTGGCAATCTCTCTACCGACGAGATGCTGTCAGTCGAGCGCGCCAAGGTCGTTGCCGCCGCGCTGACGAAGTCCGGTGTGGATGGCGCCCAGATCACCCAGATCGCTCGCCCGCCTAAGAACAACGAAGATGCACGCGTCGCTTCGCGCGTCGTGACCATCGAAATCGACCCGTCGACCCCCTGATCTAGACCGGATATCGCCTGACTTTTGACTGTTCCTGATGCCCCTGAAACCGGTCCCATTGCAGAGGCCGGTTTCCCTCATGACGAGACGCCCGATGCGGTTCTGCACCGAGTCTTTGGCTTCTCGTCCTTTCGAGGTCAGCAGCAGGATGTGATCGAGGCGGTGATGGCGGGGGAAGATGTCCTCGTCATCATGCCCACGGGGGGCGGCAAGAGCCTGTGCTATCAGGTGCCCGCCCTCTGCAGGTCTGGAATGGGCATTGTCATCTCGCCCCTGATTGCCCTGATGGACGATCAGGTTGCGGCGCTTCGCCAGCTCGGTGTCAACGCAGCAGCCCTCCATTCGGAGCTCGACCCGTCCCGCCTGGAGCAGATCCGCAACGATTTGCGCGACGGACGGCTGGATATTCTCTACATATCTCCCGAGCGTCTCGTCTCGCCGGGCACGGCCCGCTGGCTCGCGCGCAATCCGGTCTCGGTGCTCGCGATCGACGAGGCTCACTGCGTGTCAGCATGGGGGCACGAGTTTCGGCCGGAATACCGTGCCCTCGCAGATCTTCCGAGCATTTTTCCCGGCGTTCCGCGTATTGCCCTGACTGCAACGGCTGATTCACGTACTCAGGATGATATCCTCCAGGCCTTGGGCATGCCCGAGGCGCATCGGCTGACCTCCAGCTTCCATCGCCCCAATCTGTTCCTCGCGGCCTCGCCCAAGGGATCGGAAACGAAGCAGGTTCAGGACGCGCTGGAGCGGCACAAGGAAGATGCCAGCATTGTCTATTGCGGCAGCCGCAACCGCACGGAGCGCATGGCCAAAAGCCTGAGGGAGCGCGGCTTCAATGCGCTTCCGTTCCACGCCGGGCTTTCCTCGCAGGAGAAACACGCGACGCTCATGCGCTTTCGCAGCGGCGAGCCCATGGTGATCGTGGCGACGGTCGCCTTTGGCATGGGAATTGATCGCCCTGATGTGCGGTGCGTCGTCCATCTCGACATGCCTGCTTCTCCGGAGGCCTATTATCAGCAGATCGGTCGTGCCGGGCGCGATGGCGCCCCGGCGGACACGCTGCTGCTCTATGGCGGTGAGGATATGGCCCGAGCCCGATACTGGCTGGAGCAATCAAACGCCCCGGAGACGGAGAAACGCGTCATGCAGGCGCGTCTCGAGAGCATGATCGCGCTTACCGAGACGGTCGGCTGTCGTACTCAGGCCCTGCTCGCCTGCTTTGGCGAACCACTGGACGGTCCCTGCGGTCATTGCGATAATTGCCGCAGCCCTGCGGAGACATTCGATGGGACGGAGGCTGCTCAGAAGGTTCTGTCGGCCATATACAGGACCGGTCAGCGTTTTGGCGCGGTCCATCTGACCACCGTATTGCGTGGCAAGCTCACTGAAGCCATCGAGCGTCACGCACATCAGCATCTTACAGTATTCGGGGTTGGCAGGGAGCACTCCGAGCAGTGGTGGCGCGGTGTCATCCGCCAGCTTATCGCGCGCGGCGCCATTCGCATGAGCGGCGAGCACGGCACGCTCGGGCTTGATGTCGAAGCTGCCCGGCCGATCCTGCGTGGCGAGGAAAAATTGCGTCTCCGCGTGGACCCGATAAAGGCTGCTGCGAGCGCGGGGCGTTCCCTGCCAGCGTCTACGGTGGTTGATTCTCTGGATGAGGATGAGCGAAAACGTTTCGAAGCCCTGCGTCGCTGGCGCCGCGACGAGGCGCGTGAGCAGGAGATTCCACCCTATGTCATCTTCCACGATGCCGTTCTGAGTGAGATTGCGCGCGAGAATCCCGACAGCGTCGAGGCGCTGTCGGATATCAAGGGCGTAGGTGCCTCGAAACTCAAACGGTACGGCGATGCAGTGATCGCCGTGCTGGAAGAGGGCTGAGATAACGCCTTCAGCCTGGGCAGTTGGCTCAGAATGACACCCCGGCCTCAATCGCAGCCTCTCGGGTCTTCGGGCGGGGGGCTGCGAGACCGTCCGGGGCGTTATTCTTTCAGCAGGAAGGTCACTGTCGCGGATGTACCGCCCAGGAAGTTGAAGGTCAGCGGAATTGACTGCCCCGGCTTCGGCCCGTCCGGGAAATCACGACAGATCAGGTGATAGCCTCCCTCAGGGAACACCATCGTCATCTCGGCAGGGATCGTGAAATGTGAAAACAGATTGGCTGTGTGGCTGGTCACTTCCTGCTCGCTGTGAAAGGCCTCGATGGCGCTGCAATCGGGAGAACTGACCCCCGAGATCAGATGCGCCTCGTGTCCCTTGTTGACGATGGTGAAATAGGCAGCGGCCAGACCGGGGAAATGCGGCGCGCGTCGCATCCAGCCTTCGATCGTGATGTCGCGATTGGCGTTTTTCTGGCCCGGAAGGTTGTTATCATCCGTCTGGGCCAGCGCCACGGATGGGAATGACGCGGCACCTGCCATGCAAACTGTCACGAGAGATGCCAGAATAGCTTGCACTCTTGTCACTGATACGCTCCTTTCTGCCCCCGGCCACGGGTCGGGGTCGTGCCATCATCTGCCCATCAGGGGGAAACTCACATGAATTGTCCGTTCTGCGGCCATGAAGATACGCAGGTCAAGGATAGTCGTTCGACAGATGATGGCGCCGCAATCAGGCGTCGACGTGTCTGTGCGGCATGTGCGCAACGCTTCACGACGATCGAACGGGTCCAGCTGCGTGAACTGGTCGTGACGAAGATGGATGGCCGCCGTGTTCCATTCGACCGCGACAAGCTCGCGCGCTCCATTCGTATTGCCCTGCGCAAACGCCCGGTGGAGGAAGAGCGCCAGGAGCGCATCGTCAACGGGTTGGTCCGTCAGCTCGAAGCCTCCGGCGAAGCCGAAATTTCTTCCTCGCGTATCGGCGAATTGGCGATGGATGCATTGCACAGTATCGACGGTGTCGCTTATGTGCGCTTTGCAAGTGTATATCGCGATTTTCGCGAGGTAGAGGCTTTCTCGAAGCTCCTCACGGATATGCGGCCAGGCGAGGAGGGTAGCCCTCTTTCGCCGTCGGGTGAGCACGGGAAAGACAAGGAAGTATGACGATGACAGACCAGCCCAAGAACCAGAATGCGCCCAAGCGCTCGCGCACTGTTGCCCGGGTGGCGGCCGTACAGGCGCTGTTCCAGTGCGAGCAGGGAGGGGAGAATGCCGAGACGGTCATCAGTCAGTTCCAGCGTCACCGTCTTGCTGGCAGCAATGAGGAGGGCTTCGAGGAGGGCTACGTACCTGATGCGGATTTCCGTCTGTTCGGTCTGGTCGTCAAGGGCGCAACCCTCGCCCAGGATCACATTGATGAGGTGCTGAGCGGCGCTCTGCCTTCGACCTGGCCTCTGATGCGTCTCGACCCTGTCCTGCGTGCCCTGCTACGCGCAGCGGTATGGGAATTGGGCGAAGACATTCCCAGCCGCGTCGTCATCAACGAATATCTCGACGTCGCTCATGGCTTTTTCTCCGGCGACGAAGCCCGCCTTGTGAATGGTGTGCTCGACACGCTGGTTAAAAAGCGCAAGGCGACCGGGGACGCGGCTGACGTCTCCTGACATGAGTGGCGGCGAGTTCGACTTCATCGAGCGCTTCTTTCGGCCGCTGGCCGGTGAGGGAGCGCTCGGGCTCAGGGATGACGCGGCCCTTCTGGATGTGCCGGAGGGGAGGCAGCTCATCCTCTCTACCGATACGCTGGTGGAGGCCGTTCACTTTCTCCCTGACGATCCGGCAGAAACGGTGAGCCGCAAATTGCTGCGTGTGAGCCTGTCGGATTGCGCGGCTATGGGCGCTGTGCCGCGCGCCTATCTGCTGAATATCAGCCGCCCTTCCGGCTTCGATGATCTCTGGTTTGCCAGTTTCAGCGCCGGTCTTGCGCATGATCAGGCGCTTTATGACGTGCGCCTTCTTGGCGGCGACACTACCGGGACACGAGGTCCGCTCGTGCTCAGCCTTACGATCATCGGAGAAGTGGCGCGCGGGCGTGCCGTCAGTCGGTGCGGCGCCAAGCCGGGCGATCGGCTCTGGGTGACAGGAACGATCGGCGACGGTGCCATGGGGCTCATGGCGCGTCTCGGAGAGGTGCCCGATGCGGATGGCTATCTGACCGGACGCTATCGCCTGCCGCAGCCCCGTCTCGGGTTCCCTGTCCAGAACTTCGCCTCGGCCGGGATGGATGTCTCTGACGGCCTCGTGCAGGATGCAGGGCATCTTGCCCATGAAAGCGGGGTAGGGATCGATATCGAGGCGGAGGCGGTGCCGCTTTCACCGCAGGTAAGAGCGCTTGGCGGGGCCTGGCTCGAAACCTGTCTGACCGGCGGGGATGACTACGAGCTTCTCTTCACAGCGCCTGAAGAGGCCTCCGATGCGATCCGTCAGGCATCCCGACAGTCGGGGCTTGAAGCGACCCCTATCGGACATGTGCGTGAGGGAAGCGGTGTGCGGGTGCTGAACGGCGCTGGACGTGACGTAAATCTGACACGCAAGGGCTGGCAGCATTTCTGACCGTTGAAGGGAGGGACGGTTCAGGCGTCCTTTCCGCCGGTTGCTGGAACAGCCCTGCGAGCGCGCAGGGTCAATGCAGGCGCCCGGTTCGGATCGCAGGCTCGAAGAGCGCGCCCGAGCGGAAGGCACTGCGCCTTCGGGCTCGTGCGCATCGACCTTCGATCAGTTTAGGGCGATATCTTTCTCGTATACGCGATGCACCTTATTTGGCTCAGGCACGAGGCGTTTGACGAGGTTCAGCATCGGCGTGTTCGTATCGAGGATCCAGCCGAGCTCGACTGACTTATAGGGCAGGGTGGCGCGACGTCGGATGAGTTCGTCGATTGCCAGTGACGGCATCAACGCGCCAAGCAACGTGCCGCGCACCGTGTGCGAGACCCCAAGCAGAATGACACGAGCGGACTCGAACCGATGAGCCAGCAAGCGGGTTCCAAGTTTCGCCCAGCCCAGAGGTGAAGGCGCACCGTCGATATCCCGGGTGATGTCGAAGATGTTCGGCACCACCAGAGCCATGGCTGCAGGCTCACCGGCGCGGTCGATCTGGACGTAATGCTCCGGGCGCAGGACCAGTTTGAGCTGGTTGATCAGATCCGCCATCTCGTAATCCTGGAGGGGCACGAAGTTGTAGGTGCCTGCCCAGGCATCGTTATAAAGCGACCGAAGGACTTCCCCCTGCGCCGTGATCTGCTTCTTGGAAAGATGCGACACGGTGACATCGCCCAGCTTGCCTTCGCCCGGCTTCAGCGCGCCAGGCACGACATGACGATCATCCAGATCATCGGTCAGGTCGAGCTTGAACGTCAGGAGATCACGCGTTCCCTCGAATCCGAGTTCTTCCAGAAACGCGCGGGAGGTTTCAGGATGCCATGGTGTTCCGATCATCGGCGCTTCACGCTGCCCCGCGATCATCAGACCTGACTCGCCGTGATAGCCCAGCGTCACAGGCCCGCGCATACGGTGCATGCCCTGTTCACGCAGCCAGTCTTCTGCAGTATCCAGCAGCGCACGGAAGATTTTCAGATCGGGCAGGGCATCGAGTGCGCCGAACCAGCCGATCTTCTCATCCCAGGCTTCGAGAGCCTTGCCATCCACAACCGCCGAAATACGCCCAACGGGTTTGCCGTCGCGCCACGCCATGAAATAGCGCACGGAGGCATGGCGAAAAATGCCGTTTCGCTTGGGGTTGAGCAGGTCGTTCTGCTCCATATCGAGCGGCGCCCGATAGCCCGGCAACCCCTTATAGAGATGACGTGGCAGGCGTATAAACAGGTCCAGCTCTTTACGAGAGATCACCGGTCGGACAATCAGGGTGTCGCTGGATGGCGTATCCTCAACCTGTCGACGGGCTGGCAAGTCGATCACGGGCGGGTCGATAACGATCTGCTCCATGACGGTCCGCTCACTGACTGATTGGTCAGCGACAATCTGGCGGGGATCTTCTGCGTCCGGCAAGGTTCACTCTCTATCGCGGTAGGCCGGTTTGACCCCATGGTCCAACCCGGCTTCCGTTTCATTGACGAAAGCGCGTTGAATGTCACGTCCCGATCCATTTGCAAAGAAAGAGTTTGCACCCGGTCATGTTCTCATCACCGGGGCATCGGGCGGTCTGGGGCGCGCTTTGGCCAGATATTACGCCGGGCCGGGCACGCGCCTGACGCTCTGGGGCCGTGATCAGACCAGGCTCGACGCTGTTGCTGCCTTGTGTCGTGAGCAGGGAAGCGCGGTAACTTGTCATACGCTGTCCCTGTCCGATCTGGATGCAGGATTGGCGCTTTATCGAGTTTGCTCTGCTGAGCGCGCTGTCGATCTGCTCATTCTGAATGCTGGTGTTTCCGACATACGTCCCGATGGCGCCCTGACTGAAACGGTCGAGGCGGTGAGGGAGGCGGCTCTTGTGAATTATGCGGCGCCCGTCACGCTTGCCACCGAGGCGGCCCAGATGATGGCGGCGCGTGGCGAGGGCCGTATCGTTCTTATCGGATCAGTGGCAGCGCATCACGACCTGCCCTTTGCTTCCGCTTATAGCAGTTCCAAGGCGGGTCTTGCGCGTTTTGCCACCTGCCTTCATGCCGCCATGGTGCCTCACGGCGTGGGTGTCACCCTGATCGAGCCCGGCTATATCGATACCGCGATGAGCCAAAGGCTGGACGGGGCGCGCCCGCTACTGGTTTCAGCCGAAGATGCAGCGGCCAGAATTGCGCAGGCGGCCCAACGCAATCAGGCGGTTCTGGTCTTTCCGCGCCTCTTTCTGGGGCTCAAATTTCTTTCCGCCATCGTGCCGCGTCCGATCGCGCATTTCCTTCTGCGTCGAGCAAAAGTCAAACAGACACCGCGCTGAGCTCGATTTGTCACCGGGGGTGTTGACGCAGGCCGTGTAGCCTGCGAGTGCTTTGTCACGAAACTCGGAAAAACCGTGCGGAGCGGCCCTGCCAGAGGCTGCTCCCGGCACCCTGGAGCAAGCGATGCAGGATATTGTCACTATCGATATTGGCGGAACGAACGCACGTTTTGCGATCGCCAAGGTCGATCAGGGCCGTGTTGTCGAGCTGGGCGAGGCAACAACCCTCCGTACGGCAGATCATGCAAGTCTGGCTCTTGCCTGGGAGGCTTTCGGGCGCACACTGGATCATCCTCTGCCCCGTTATGCCGGCATGGCCATTGCCTGTCCGATCCAGGGCGAAACGCTCAAGATGACCAATAACCCCTGGATCATTCAGCCGGCCATGCTGGCAGAGCGTCTGCATCTGGAGGACTTTACCCTCGTCAATGATTTTGGCGCTGTGGGTCATGCTGTGGCCCAGATCGACGACAAGTATCTTGAGCATCTGTGCGGGCCGGACCGGCCGCTCCCCACCGAAGGCACGACGACGATCGTTGGTCCGGGCACCGGCCTCGGTGCTGCCTGCCTGCTTCGCCGCAAGGGCCAGTATTTCGTCATCGAAACCGAAGGGGGCCATATCGATTTTGCGCCGCTGGACGAGTTCGAGGACAAGATCCTGCGTGCCCTGCGTCGCCGTTTCCGTCGTGTCTCGGCGGAGCGTATCGTGTCTGGACCCGGCCTAACCAATATCTATGAAACCATCACCGAAATGCAGGGCCTGCCGATCACCATGCGTGACAACAAGGCGCTTTGGGAAATGGCGATGGAGGGGCGTGATTCGATGGCGGCTGCGGCGCTCGAGCGCTTCTTCCTCTCTCTTGGTGCCGTCGCGGGGGATCTGGCTCTTGCGCATCGCGCCCAGGGTGTCGTGATTGCGGGCGGGCTCGGGCTGCGCGTGGCCGATCGCCTCCCGCATTCCGGATTTGCCGAGCGTTTTGTGGCCAAAGGCCGCTTCGAGAGCATGATGGGCGACATGCCGGTCAAGATCATCACCCATCCCCAGCCCGGTCTCTTTGGCGCCGCCGCGGCCTTTGCTTCAGACCATCCCGAGCTGTAAGGCCGGAGCTTCGGGGCCGGGTCTCACACGGGTTCGAGGCGCGACGCAAGTATCAGGCCGGAGCCCCGTCACGCGCTCGGCCAATCACCGATAGGCAGGGCCTGGCGGCCGTCGTGTCTGACGTGGCTCAGGCCGTGCCTGCACGGTAACCATGCGAAGCATCTGCAAGAAATACCCGGCTTAAGGCCGGGTATTTCTTTTTGTGTCGCCTCCTTTTGTGTCTTTAGTCGAACTGGACCATTCGGCGATTTATCCCGTCAAAAAAATGTGCTTTTGCCTTCTGCAAGACTTTGTTTAGTGCATTCGTGATTACAGTTTTGTAATCTTGATTTATCCGGAAGTGATCGGAAAGCAGGGGCCCATATGAAACTAGATCCGACCTTTCCGGAACCCAGCGAGGCCGCACCAGCGGAGCATCGCAAGCCCTTCTGGCGCCACACCTATTTTCAGGTTCTGGCAGCGATCGTGGCGGGGTCGCTTATCGGTCACTTCGCTCCCGAGACAGGGCAGGCGCTCCGGCCATTCGGAGACGGCTTCATTCGTCTCGTGAAGATGATCATTCCGCCTGTCATTTTCCTTACTATCGTGACCGGTATTGCAGGCATGCGTGATCTGCGTGCCGTTGCGCGTGTAGCGGGCAAGACATTCGGTTACTTCCTGTTCTTCTCGACCTTCGCTCTCGTTGTCGGTCTGATCACGGCCAATGTGATCAGGCCAGGGGCGGGCATCCACGCCAAAATCGGGGGTGCCGGTGAGAACGCAGCAAGCGTCGCAGGCTATATCGGCAAGGCTCATGAGAGCAGCATCACTGAGTTCGTTCTCAATATCATACCCGATACCTTCGTCTCTGCGCTCACGACCGGAAACATTCTCCAGGCCCTCTTCGTCGCAATCCTGACCGGTATCGGTCTGGCGCTGATGGGCGAGCGCGGCGCGCGCGTCTATGATGTGCTGGAGGAGATTTCGGCGGTTGCGTTCCGTATTGTCGCCATTCTGATGAAGGCGGCTCCGATCGGTGCGTTCGGTGCCATGGCCTTCACAGTGGGCAAATACGGGGCTTCGAGCCTGGCCGATCTCGCCACGCTCGTTGTCACCTTCTATCTGACCGCCTTCCTGTTCGTCTTCGTCGTCCTCGGCATTGTCGGTCGCCTTGCCGGATTCTCGATCCTTCGTTTGGTCGCCTATCTGCGCGCCGAGTTGGTTCTGGTTCTCGGCACGTCTTCCTCTGAGAGCGCGCTGCCCAGCCTGATGGCGAAAATGGAATCCGCTGGATGCCCGAAAAGCATCGTCGGGCTCGTGGTGCCCATGGGCTATTCGTTCAATCTTGACGGAACGAATATCTACATGACGCTTGCTGCGCTGTTCATTGCGCAGGCCTATGACATTCATCTCAGCTTCGGGCAGCAGATCCTGCTGCTGGGCATGGCCATGCTGTCTTCGAAGGGCGCGGCCGGAGTCACGGGGGCGGGCTTCATCACCCTTGCTGCGACATTGTCCATCCTGCCGACGATCCCCGTCGCCGGGATCGCGCTTATTCTTGGTGTCGATCGATTCATGAGCGAATGCCGCAGCCTCACCAACTTCATCGGCAATGCCGTCGCGACAATTGTCGTCGCACGGTGGGAGGGCGTTCTGGACCGTAGCAAGCTCGCTCTGGCGTTGCGTGGCGAGCGATCGGGTCTGGCAGCGCCGCCCGTCATTCCTGAGTGATCACCTGGGAAACGTGTCATGCCCGATTGGTTCTCTTTCCCCCAGTCTTTCCGGACGCGGCGCGTCATATATTGCGGCACGGCGCTCGGTGCGCTGGCGCTTGGTATGCTGACACCGGGCTGCCAGGCCCTGGCCCAGGGGCATAACCCGGCTCCCGATCCGACATCACAGACACGCGCGCCCGCCGAACCGGCGGTCAGTGCCTATCCTGCTCCCGCAGCGGGGGACGGGCTTACGACGTCGGGCTACAACCTCTCGCGCTGGGCCGAGGACTGGACGAAGATGCGCGATGCGAAAAACCGTCGCGACCTTCTCGATCGACTCAAATTCCTGCCGCTCAATCGCGCCCAGAACATCTATCTGACGTTTTCGGGTGAAATGCGACTGCGGCTCAACCAGACGGGCAACCCCAATCTGCGTAAGGGGCCACGCCAGAGGCAGGACATCATGCGGCTTGTGGGAGGGGCGGATCTACATATCACACGCTATTTCCGTGCCTTCGGCGAACTCGCTCACGGTGGCATTTCCGGCCCCAATATCGGAACTCCCGCAGCCTCGATGCGCAACAAGCTCGTGCTTCAGCAATATTTTGCCGAGGCTGACGCGCCCTTGAAAGCCGTGAACATCGGCGCGCGCTATGGCCGCCAGGAATTCACGGACGGCGCCAATCTCATGACGTCGCAGCGGGACAACAACACGCTTCGCTTCGTGCTCAACGGAACGCGTTTCTGGGTGCGCGGCCGTATGATCCGGGGAGATTTCTTCGATTTCCGCTATACGCGCCTCGGTCGCGGTGGTGCACGCGATGATGTGGTTGATCGCGGGATCCGCTTCTCCGGCGGCACTGGCGGGTTGGTGATCCCCAAGGATTTTCTCGGTAAATCCAAGCTTTACCTCGATCCCTTCGTATGGCGTTTGCGCAACAGGCGTGCGGTCTGGGGCACGGGCCCGGCGCGTGAGGACCGGATGTATTACGGGGTCAGGCTCTGGGGGGACGTACAGCGGCTGACGATCGACTGGGTCGGCAATTATCAGGGCGGCCATTACAACGGGCGCACGATCGCGGCCTGGCAGTTTTTTCTTGCGCAGACTTATCGGCTGGGAAAGGCGCCCACATCGCCGCGTATCGGCTTTCATGCCGATTATGCCAGTGGTGGCGGCGCGTTCGGAAAGGGCACAATGCGCAATGCGCTCGCCCCGTTCGGCAATAATATCTACTACAGCTACCAGCTATTTCTGACCCCGACGAACCTCGTTGCGCTGGCGCCGAATATCACTGTTTCTCCGTTGGAAAGTCTGCGACTGACGATCGAGCATCAATTTGCCTGGCGTGCGACCGTGCTCGATGCGGTGTATCGTGCCAACGGGACAGCCTTTGCGGGAACACAGAACACGCGCGCGCGCCGTGTGGCCCAGTCGACGCGCGCTCAGGCGGTCTTCACCTGGACGCCACGCCTGACGTTCACTGGACGCTACGAGCATTTACAGGCTGGACCTGCGCTCACGCGCGCCGGTTATACAAGCTCGGATTTTTTTGCCGGCTGGGCAAATTACCGCTTCTGAAACGCGCTATTCCTGCCCTTGGGGTCGGGCAAGACGCGACGTGATACGTGCGTCTGCGCGTCCCCGGATACGATCATCTGTATGGCTCTGATCGATGGGCGGTCCGCGCGGCAGAGGGGGCAGGTGAGAGGCGGGGACAGGAGCGACCCCGGCACTTATATCGGGCAACGGCCTTAGCGCAGGCCTAGTCGAGCCTGATAAGTAACTGGAAAGAGCGAAAGAGCGCGTAACCAGGGCGTCTCATCCACGTCATCCCCGAGCAGGACGTAATCGACGCCGCAACTCCGCAGGAACTGGGCCTGATCCGGAATCAGATGACCCTCGGCCCGTATCTCACCGGCAAAGCCGTAATACTCGCGCAGGGCCCGTGCCTGCGTGAAACCGCGTCCGTCACGAAAGATCGGGAAGGTCACGATGATCAGATCGAGATGATCGAGCGCTGTTTCCAGGGTCTCGACATCAAAATCAGGCGTGAGGCGTATCGCGCGGGTCGCCTCCGTCATTTCGGCAACAGGGACGATCTCCAGCGTCGGCGGGGCGGGATGACGCGCCGGTCCGAGCTCAAACTGTTTCATAAGCGGCTTCCTTGAACGGCGTATCGCCGAGACGTGTAAGGGTGTCCAGAAAGGCCTCTCCTTTGACCCGCACACTCAGATAACGATCGACGATTCGGGCAATGGCATCGACCATGTCATCTTCCGGCAGGGCGGCCCCGAGGATATCGCCCGTGCGCGACAGATCATCATCGCGACCGCCAAGCGTGATCTGGAAGAATTCCTCGCCACGCTTGTCGACACCGAGCAGGCCGATATGACCGACATGATGATGGCCACAGGCGTTGATGCAGCCCGAGATATTGATTCGGAGCCTGCCGATTTCTTCCTGCAGAGCATTATCGGCAAAGCGCGCGCTCAACTTCTGTGCGATCGGAATGGAGCGCGCGTTGGCAAGAGCGCAGTAATCGAGCCCAGGGCAGGCGACGATATCGCCGATCAGTTCGTGATTGGCATCACCGAGACCGATGGCGACCAGGGCTTCCCAGAGCGCATGCAGACGATCCTGTGCCACATGGGCAAGCACCACATTCTGCAAATGGGTGATGCGCAGCTCCCCGAAGGAATACTGGTCCGCCAGATCGGCCAGTCGGTCCATCTGGTCCGAGGTGGCGTCGCCCGGAATGCCGCCAGCCGGCTTGATCGATACCGTCACGGCAATACGACCGGAGGCGAAATGCGGGTGAGTATTGCTGCGTACCCAGCGGTCAAAGTCAGGATCGGCGGCGCGATCGCGCCTGAGCACGGCTTCTGCCTGCGGTTCGGCGCTCAGGTCGGGCGCGGCGAAACGCGCGCGAATGGCGTCGACCGTTTCCGGCGCAAGTCGGTAATGGGCGGGGTCCATACGCGAGAGTTCGTGCTCTACCGCCTTGCGGTAACCGTCGATCCCGAGCGCCTGCACCAGAATCTTGATACGCGCCTTGTAGATGTTATCGCGTCGTCCATACGCGTTATAGACGCGCAGGATCGCCTCAAGGGTCATGAGCAGGTCCGGCTCGGCTACTGAATCGAAGAGTTCATGCCCGACCAGCGGCGTACGTCCCAGTCCACCGCCTACAAAGATGCGGAAGAGCGGTCCGTTCTCTCCGGGGCGGGCAAGAATGCCGATATCGTGGAAGCGCGCCGCGACGCGATCCTGCGGGCTGCCGGAGATGGCGATCTTGAATTTGCGCGGGAGGAACGTGAATTCGGGATGCAGGGTAGACCACTGACGCAGGATCTCGGCGTGGACACGGGGATCCATCAATTCGTCAGCCGCAGCCCCGGCAAACTGGTCACAGGTAACGTTACGAATGCAGTTACCGCTGGTCTGGATTGCATGCATATCCACGTCGGCCAGCTGTCTCAGGATCTCCGGTGTGTCTTCCAGACGGATCCAGTTGAACTGGATGTTCTGGCGCGTGGTGAAATGGCCGTAATCGCGGTCGTAACGACGCCCAATGTGGGCAAGCTTGCGCATCTGACGCGAGTCCAGAACGCCATAGGGAATGGCCACGCGCAGCATATAGGCGTGAAGCTGCAAATAGAGGCCATTCATCAGGCGCAGGGGTTTGAACTCATCCTCGCTCAATTCACCGCTCAGGCGTCGCTGCACCTGACCTTCGAATTCCGAGATGCGTGAGGCGAGAAACTCACGGTCCGCCGTCTGATACTGGTAGTGACCGACAGGCGCGTTCATGCGTCCAACTCCGTAGCAAATTGCGGATGAACCGTAGGGCCGAACGCTCTGATCCGCTCCCTCACGCTCACCGGCTGGGCGACCGGCCCTGGTCGGACCACCACCTCATATACCCCGACCACACCATCATCCTGTGCCGATTTCGTGGCAGTTTCGAGTGTCGACTCGTAAAGCTCCGGCGGGAGGATTGCCGCATGCGTGATCGATCGCTGCCAGGCGCCATTGGCGTCGCGCCAGACGATAAGTCCGTCGAGCAATCTGTTGGCCGTCAGCACGAGTGCCTCGCCAGCGCCTATGCGTATCGCCCTTTTCATGGTCGCTCCCGCCCCGATTAAGCTTTTCACAGTGTGGAATATAATCTATCCACGATGATCGTGTGTTTATATCTCAGGAAACCGTGTCCTGGGCAAGGCGCTAAACTGCGCCCGCAATGAACAAGTTGCGTCCATCCCCTTGCAGCAATAGCCCATTGCCGCATACCGGATGTCCAATCGCCGCTGGCCAATCTGTCTGGAGCCTCTGCCATGCCTGACCGTCCCCCCTTGTCGAAGGAACTCTTTCGTGACGCGATGGCGCGCCTTGCCAGCGCCGTAACCATCATCACGACTGATGGTGAAGAGGGACGCTGTGGCTTCACGGCTTCGGCGGTGTGCAGTGTTTCCGACGATCCTGCCACCTTGCTCGTCTGCGTGAATCGCTCAGCGACAACCCATGCTCATCTGGTGCGCAACAACCTGCTCGCCATCAATGTTCTTGCCCATGAGCAGGAGGCCCTCTCGGGGCTGTTCGGGTCGTCCCGCTACTCCATGGAGCAACGCTTCGCCTCAGGCATCTGGCGAAAGGGCGAGATCGGGATGCCCGTTCTGCAGGGCGCGCTCGTAACGCTGGAGTGCCGTGTCAGCCTGACGCAGGAGATCGGTACCCATACTGTGTTCTTCGTCGAGCCGCTCTGCGCCGAATTCAATCGCGATGAGGCGAACGGTCTCGTCTGGTTCGATCGGGCCTATCGTCGGGCCTGACCAGTTGGGGATGCGGCGCGGTGTCGCGCCGCATCAGGAACGTCAGATCATGCCCAGTAGGGCCTCAGGGCTGTCGATCTGAAAGGCTCGCTGAATAAGCGCACGCCCTGTGATCAGGGCACGGCGCCTTGCCTCGACTTCCTGCTCCCGGTCCTGACTGGCCTCGTAATCGGCAATCTGCGCGAAGCCGATGGTGCGGCGAACCAGTTCCAGACCGGCAAATCCCGCGCAATCATGCATGACCTGCTGGAAGAATCTTGTGCGCTCGGCGGACGAGACTGTTGGGCGCGACAGTGACCCCACATCGCCGCGCGCGCCGCTCTGTTCCCAACGTTCCAGATAGGCGTGGCGAAATCCGGACCAGAGCAGCGCAATCTCGTCACGCATCCACGCGTCGTGCTCGGGCTGTGCGTACGCATTCATGATCAGATTGGCCGTGAACATACCCAGATCGAAGCCGATTGGTCCGTAAAGGGCGAATTCCCCATCGATCACGCGCACATCATCGCCGCAGATCATGACAGAGCCCGTGTGCAGGTCGCCATGAAGCAGGGCCTGACCGCAGGAAAGAAAGCGCTCCTGCAGGCGTTCCACCGCAGCGTGAAGCGCGCTGTCTTCCTGAATCGCGGTCACGAGATCGTCGAGGGCCGGGCTGATCCAGTGGTTGCGCGCGCAGTCGCGACGATAGGGATCCGTCAGGACCAGATCCACGGTTATCCGGGTCAGGGCCAGATTGCGCGAGAAGATATCGCGCATGGCGTGTACATCCTCGAACGGCATGGCACGCCATGAAGTCGCAAAGCTCGCGTGACCGACAAATTCACCGATGCGCGCCGCAAAGCCGGCCGGTGCCAATCCTGCGATCAGCGCTCCGCGCAAGACGTGATGCGTCGCGAGATTTTCCATCACGATCAGAAACAACCCCTCATCGAGATGATAGAGGGTCGGAATCTGATGCCCGACGGCCGGGCTTACATGCTGCATCCAGCGTGCCTCGAACAGGGTCCGTTCCAGAGGCATGGCCCAGGAAGGATCAACCCGGACATAGGGCAGGGATTGCTTGCAGCACACGCTACCGAGCGGCCCCGAGACGATGAACACCGTATTGAGATTTCCGTCGCTGACTTCGCGCGCACCCCAATCCGCCGTATTGCCGCCCAGTATGGCCGACACCGAAGGGAGAGCCGCAAGCGTGTCGATCAGCCCGGAGGCCGTGAGGGGACGATAGGCACTCATGGGTCAAGACGCTCCAGCATGGCTTTCGTGGTCGGCAGGACATGGCCCGAAAGCGAGGCAACCAGATGCCTCTCGTGACAGGCAATCTGATCGTATTCGTCATTGGCGCGCGCCTGCCAAGCCGCTCTGATGGCGGCGAAAGACAGATCGGTGCGGATCATGAAGCCAAGATCGACAATATGCGTGTGATCATGCTCGCAGGCGAGCAGGGGGCCGCTCAGGGTAACCGCGCCTGACAGACCGACTTCCTCGTCGAGCTCGGCCAGAAGCTGGGCGCCGAGGTCCACGGTGTCGGCGTCCTCCCGCGCTTCGACACTGCCAGCGGGAACGCCCTGCCAATACCCGGGCAGATACAGAGAGTTCGGATTGCGTCGCCCCAGAACGACGCCGTCCGGGCAGAGAAGCAGTCCCGTAACGGCCAGGGAGCGCAGATTGAGACGTGCCGCGAGTTCGGGCGCCCGCATCTGGGCGAGAACCCAGCGATATTCGCACCAGAAACCGGAGAGAGCATCTGGGGAAAGAGAGGAGAGGCAGAAGACGCGGCCATTATAGAGCCCCGGATGCGCCTTGAGTGCGTCGTGCCATTGCGCTTCGATCGCGGCCTCGAGATCGGGATCATCCAGAACCGGGGCGGGATGGCAGGTGATGCTCAGGGCCGTTGCGAGGCTCGTAACTGGCCAGGGGGCGCTTATCGGGTTCATGCGGGCTTCCTTTCCGAGGCAAGCAGCGCATCCAGTTCAGCCTTCATCGCATCGTCCAGGGTCAGTGCGCAGGATCGCGCATTCTGTAGCAATTGCTCCTCGCTTGTGGCCCCGGCGATCACGCTTCCCACTACGTCATGGCGCAGCAGCCATTGGAAGGCGAGATCGGAGAGGCTGTGGGCGTGGCGGGTTGCGAGCGCCTGCGCCCCCTCGATGAATGACCAGACAGCGTCCGACCGGTAGCGCTCCTGCAGATAAGTCCAGGCGGCCAGGCGTGATCCTTCCGGCGGGGCGGTGTCGCGTTGATACTTACCCGTCAACATACCGGAGGCGAGGGGGAAATAGGGCAGGAGTCCCAGTCCAAACTGCTTCAACGCCGGGATGAGAGCGGTCTCGGCGCCGCGCTCCAGCAGGGAGAACTCATCCTGGCAGGCGATGATTCCCGAGAGTCGTTCCCGTCGGGCAATATGGCAGGCATCGGCGATCTGCCAGGCGGGGAGATTGGACACGCCTGCATAGCGTGTCTTGCCGCTGCGGATGAGGTCGTCGAGCGCACGCAGGGTTTCCTCCAGCGGGGTGCGCGGGTCAGGACAATGAAGCTGATAGAGGTCGATCCAGTCTGTTTTCAGTCGGCGCAGACTGGCTTCGACCGCCGTCACGATATAGCGGCGCGACGCCCCGGATGCGCGTCCCGCAGGATCGTCGCCCTCGCACATTTTCATCCCGAATTTTGTGGCGACCACCACCTCCGCGCGATGACCCTCGAGCGCCGCGCCGAGTGCCTCTTCCGACGCACCTGCATGCGCGTCGCGCCGTCCGTAGACATCAGCCACATCGAAGAGTGTGATCCCGAGATCCCGCGCGCATGAGACGAGACGGGCGGAGCGCGAAGCGTCTACACGCCCTCCCAGATTATTGCAGCCAAGCCCGAGTTCCGAGACAATCAGCCCCGACTGTCCCAGAGAACGATAGCGCATGACCAGATCCCCCCTCCCGATGATGACGCAGATCATAGGCCAGCGCCGCGCCGATGCACAATCGAGCCAGCACCCCGGATCAGCGTGGCGAGAGACGCACCGATACCGGGCAGTGATCGGATAAAACGAAGGCCGGCGTGGACTTTGGCGGGAGCATCACGCGCAGGCTGCCGGAAATGAGCCAGTTCCGGGCCTGCCCTCCGAGCAGAATGTGATCGATGAAATAGCTGCCCCCTTCGCAGGGGCTGGCCAGCCCGGAAGTGACCAGAAGAGGCTGCGCCGCATCGACCAGGGCGCGGTAATACGGATCCTGCAGGGTGAGTCGGCGGTTGAAATCACCGATAATCGCATAGGCCTCGCCCTCGTCTTCGCGCTCGGCGATCCAGTCCGACAGGATGGCGATCTGCTCGCGCAGCACAGGACAGGCATGTCGGCTCTCGGTCCAGCTGCGCTCCCAGCAGCCGGATTTGAGATGGATCACCAGGAGGCGGAGCCGATAGCTCCCATCACTGACGACGACATCAAGACCCGGTCTCAGGGCGTGACCTCCATGCTGGGGAGAGCGGTCAAGCGCACGGAGTTCGTGCTGGACCACCACGTGCCATGGCGCGCGGAGAGCGAGGCCGAGATTCTGCGCAATGGGCGCATGGCTCAGGACGAGATGATAGAGCAGGGGCGGGAAGAGTTGCGCGAGCGCAGCCTCATTGGCGACTTCCTGGACTGCGATGATATCCGCATCGAGACGCGCCGCCTCCGCGGTGAGGGCGGCCCAGTCCCTGCCTGAACGAGAGGGAATATTGGGAGGCAGATCCGCTCGCGCTGAGGCAGGCAGGATCAGCCAGTCAAGATTCCATGTGGCAATCTTGAGGGGAGACGCTTCGGCTGACGGGGCAAAGACCCAGACAGCCAGAAACAGCCCCAGAAGCCAATCAGGCCTGGACGCCAAGACCGCTCAGAACATCGCGCACCGTGCGCTCCTGACGGGTCTGCTCGTCGATCACGACGACCTGACCGGAGCCGATATCGTAGAACCAGCCCTGAAGGGCGATTTCGCCTGCAGCCAAGGCCCCGACCACGGCTGGATGGGTGCGCAGATGGGCGAGCTGAAGCAGTACGTTCTGCTGGGCCAGTTCCTTGACGGTTTCCGGCCCCGCGTCTTCGGCCTTCAGCGGGCCGAGAGCGGCGCGAGCTGCTTCGGCATTACGCAGCCAACGCGCTACTGTGGGCATCGCATCGAATTTCGGGTTGTTCAGATCGCACAAGGCGCCCATCGCGCCACAATTCGAGTGACCACAAACAACGATATGCTTCACCTTGAGCACGAGCACGGCGTATTCAAT
>Ga0157365_10000284_pt1 | contig 23061 bp, 22 predicted proteins | sample AttsexASBM3_FD_111478 | JGI IMG/M metagenome (GOLD analysis project Ga0157365, IMG submission 111478) | Fungus gardens microbial communities from leaf cutter ant in Ribeirão Preto, State of São Paulo, Brazil - Atta sexdens ASBM3 | ecosystem: Host-associated > Fungi > Mycelium > Unclassified ... | reverse complement strand
TATTCGTATCGAAGAAGCCACACTTATGATTAAAGGTCTGGAAAGTGACCGAGACTTAGGAAGCGCCAGATAATCAGGTTTTTATATCTGCTGTTCGCTCACAGGCGGCAACCCGAATCACATCTCCTGACCCGATTGAGATTGAACATGACAACATCATCCTGCAATAAAAGCCACATTCCTGGCCAGAAGAGGTCATTTGCAGCGCCCAAAAAGACAGAGGAAGTGGTTGTGGCCTGATATGCAAATCTGCGCGAGCAGATTACACACAGGATGATACCCAGCATTATCATAATCATCACCGGGCCTACCGTTTCAGACAGCAGCGTTGCCGAAATTGCGAGACCCAGGAACGGCTGCAGCAACTGTAACTGTCCTTAGGAGGCGATGCCGCCAGCGGCCAGCCCTCTGGCCATGTCTCAATAGAGGCACTCAACATCAGCGGCAGCGAAATAAGCATTGCCCGGCAGATCACCGGTTACTGAGACAGAACCCGCCTGACACATAGCAAACCCCTCTACCAGAAGGCTACCGGGTACAGAGAAAATTCAGAAAGTCAGTCTGGTCTTTTGCCTGCCCCCGCTCAGCTGAGCCTGTGCGATCTTCTGCCTGTCATAAATGGCAACCTGCCTGGGCACTTCAAACTCATAAACGCGAAGTCGCCCAGCATCAGCTGGGTAATGGACGTATCAATACCCTGTGCGAACCGGCTGACATGGTGCAGAAGTGTCATATTCATGTGCCTTTGTCAGAAGTATCTGTGCCCGAAAAAGCAGAAAGACAGCAACACAAGGAAAGTTGGGGCCTGGAAAAATAACAGGATTAACTGATAACAAGGTAGCGGGAAGTATTTGTTCGTATGCGCGGCTATTCGTTTTAGTCAGTTATTGAAGATAGTGTCACATCAAACGGGCCAGCAAGAGATTGGGATTGATCTTTCATCATCAATCAAATCAGCAAGCTGACCCTATATATTAATGATAATGAACTGCCGGAAAAGATGGTTTATGCAGCATGACTGCTACGCCATTCATCAACCATTTCTTTCGTCACTTCCTTTTTATAGCAAATGGGTGCATATCCGCCCTGCTTACTCCAGGCACTGCGCCTGCCGCAGCTGCTGCCATTGCGTGCAGAGTTGAACGGGCATGCACATACACCCGGATAAGCCGAAATGGAGTCTTCAATTATGAGCTGGCGAATCTGATCGTCAGTTTTCTTCGATGCTTTCGCCTCAGAAAGACCAGCCCAGAACATACTCATAACAATAGCCAGAGAAATAACCGTTTTGTTTTTTATCATAATCCCCTCCAGAAGTGAGAGGAACACATTAGCGCGACAGGACAGGTTCCAATCGAGCAAAAAAGACACAATACACCACCTATTCAATTCGCCTCAATTATTCCAGAAATACCGAAATAATTCTGTACTGGCTTACCACTTAGGCTTATTTTCTAATTAAAACAGATGATTATAAGGTGGCCACAACGATGAAAGATGGTTTATTGCCCTGAATTTATTCGGCGCAGCTGACTGACTATCAGTAACTCCCAGGTGGCATTCACCGAGACGCATAAATCAAGAGCTGCACCAACAGCTTACTGAGCCTGCAAGCCTTAATGTCTTCAAAGATCAGCGGGCTTCGTCCTGCAGCCGGTGGCGATAATGTTTCAGGACAACGTGTGTCACGATCTGTCCGTAAATAAAGCCGCCCAGCCCGCCACATATTACGGCGCCGGTTAGGCCGCCAAAGTAGGCTCCCGCGCCACCGAGGGCCCCGCTCCCGAAAAGATAGGTCTTTTAGTTCGGGAATACTCTTTTGGGTCCAGTAGATTTTCACGATAGTGTCCTTGTTATGATTGCCAGGCGAAGAAAAACATAATGTGCTGGCCCAGAAAAGGTTTATCCGCCCGGCGCTTTTCGATCATCGCGGAAGCTGGCCTGACGTCAGTCCGCTTTGTGCCAGAAGCAAACGTTGAAGCCGTAATATCATTTTTGCAACATTGCAGGTATGAGGCATTTGTATTTTCTGGCAGCCTTCGGATAAGGCTATTCTTCCCTGAACATCTTTAATCCGGAGAGGTTCTCGCGATCTGCCTTCGCATCATCAGGTGAAATTATTTTATTCCCGGAATATCTTTCAGCCGCGTTGTATAGCGTGGCGACAACCTTTCGCGCTTCATCTGCCATGAGCTGTCGCGCGCTCCCTGCCCCGCAAACCAGACCTTGCCTTTTCCTGAACGATTAATGTTGTCCAGTGCCGCCATTAAAGCATCTGCGTTTGCACGGGGCTGCTGCTCACTGAACAGGTCAAACTGCGTCATGCCGGACGGGTAAAAATCTCCCAACATCACCCCAGCTTTGGCATAGCGGAAGCCCTCCCGCCAGATAGTTCCAAGACCGCGAAGCGCTGATTCTATAATGTCCCGCGTATCACTGGTCGGATAATCGCACATGCAGGATGCCGTGTTGGAATATCGCGGCTCATCGCCATGTCTGCCGGTGGCAACTGAGACACTGATATGCCTGCATCGTGAATTCTGCTCCCTGAGCTTTTCTGCCGCACGCGTGGCATACAGCACGATTGCCTGCTGCATGTCTTCCAGTTTTGTGACTCTTTCACCAAAAGACCGCGAGTTCAGTATGTGCTCTTTTGGCGGCGGTGCATCCTCAAGCGCGATGCAGGACTCACCATTCAGCTCACGGGTGATACGCTCAACGATGACGTCAAAATTTTTCCGTATCATGCTGATGTTGCTGTCTGCCAGCTGCAGAGCCGTTGTTATTCCCAGCTGATTCATGCGTTTGCTGATGCGCTGACCAATACCCCAGATATCGCTGACGTCGGTCAGATGCAGGAGCTTTCGCTGCCGGTGTCTGTCGGACAGGTCCACGACGCCGTTAGTCTGTGTCCATTTCTTTGCCGCATGGTTGGCCAGTTTCGCCAGCGTTTTCGTCGGCGCAAACCCCACGCCAATGATGAGTCCCGTTTCCCTGCGGATACGCTCGCGCATCTGCTGTCCGAAGGTCTCAAGCGGGATGAGGCTGTTAATCCCTGTAACGTCCAGAAAACACTCATCAATTGAGTAAACTTCCTGCCCCGCAGCCATCTCCCCCAGTATCGCCATCATGCGTGCCGACATGTCGCCATACAGCTCGTAGTTGGAGCTGAATACGTATACCCCGTTCTCCCTGAAGAAACGCTCATTCTTAAACAGCGGGGCCGCCATTTTTATGCCCATTCGCTTTGCTTCAGCCGAGCGGGCAATAACGCAGCCATCATTATTCGACACAACCACAATGGGTTTTCCGCGCAGGTCGGGTCGGAATACCGTTTCACAGGAGGCGTAAAAATTATTGGCATCGGCCAGCGCAAACATCCCTACTCTCCTGCCGGCCCGTTGAATCCCACCCCGGCCACATCAGTGAGCGCATAGGCAACCACACCCCAGACGGGCAGCGTCTGGTTCACATCCAGCACTGTTACCGTTTCGTCCTCGTCCAGCGCCTGCAGGGCGGGAACCGGATTGAGCAGCAGTCGTCTCAGCGTCAGCTCCCCGTCAACCTCAGCAACGATTAGCTGGCGGTGTACAGGCGTCAGTGCACGATCGATAGCCAGCACAGATCCTTTCACAATACCGGCATCGGGGCAGTCGCTTTCGCTGCGCATCAAATAGGTTGAGTAAGGGGAAAGATGAACGAGATCGCCCAGGTTAAGGCGCGTTTCGGTGTAGTTCTGAGCGGGATTCTGAAAGGCCATTAAAATGCTCCATTCTGACCAGCATTGCTGCCTGTCTGCATCCAACAGGCATACACATTTATGACTCCTGTGATGAGTATAAGTCGTTACAGCCGGCAATGCTCATATGTGTACGCCGGTGTCTGCTACAGGCGGAAAAGCTGAAGTTTGGGCATGGTATTACTACATAAATAAATTAAGGTGTGTGTTAAACCCCAGGTAATTGATTTGCTCTCGAAGATATAGACATTCTTAAGGCCGAGTTCTTTTGATAGGGATCGCGGTCGCTATAGAATTTACTTTCTTGAGGAGACAGGTTCTAATTGGCTTGTAACAAATGAGATAATACCCTTCCAGAAGATAGATAAGCAGGAGAAAATCTATGATAGCTCTAATAAAGGATCTTTTAAGTAATCCGGTGGTTTCCGCAGTAGTTCTTAGCATCATCGGAGCTGTTACAAAAAAGTATATTCAATTTCATCGCAGAGATTTTTTTTCACGCTCATCTTCCGAGCAGATAAATGCAGTCGAGTGGCTTAGGAACTCATCTGTACCAATGTCCGATCCGTTAGCTAAGGCGGAACAGCAGTTCCGTCTACAGTCGTTCGGACTACACAGAGACCGGGATTTATCTTACAAAATCATATGTTTTTACTCAGAACATACGCAGTCATTGATGCCCTCCCTCAGGGCAGTCTTACGTTACCAAGGGATGTACACAATTGCTGATGGAAACATATACCCTCATAAATTCCACAAGTGGTTAGTATCTTTAGTATTTGTATGGTTACTATCGATTAGCGTTACTGAGATATATAGGGGTTATTTACACAGTTATAGCGTAAAGGCTTTACTATCTCTGTTTGTCTTTTTTATGGCTTTTATAGTATGGTGTTGGGTTGCTGCTTGTGCTGTGAAAATTTCAAGCATCAGTAAAAAACTCAATTCTTATACCCCACCCGCAAAAGACTATAAATCCAGTACAAACAATTTCTGTTCAATACTCAATAATAAATATCCTTAGTGTGACTGATTTGCTCCTCATTAATACTTGTATACCGTTGTTAGTGACGTCCGATTCTGACACAAAGCGCACTGATACGCAGGCCGGGGTCTGTTAAGCGCGAGAAACGGATGTTGTTCGTTCATATCGCGACGATTGTTACGTTGACCCGCCCAGACGTATAGCATCCATTCAGCGACTCCTAAGTATGCCCGGAGGTTGCATCTGTTGATCCATAACGTTTTTGAGCGGCATTTTGGTGCTCAGCGTGAGGATGATCGGTGGCTAATATTTCGCGCAGACCTGTCAGAGAGAAAGCTTTCTCGGCTCTATGACGTCGCAATCCCGAACCAGATGACAGAAGGTGGATTGCTGGCTGGTCAATGCAACCGCAGATGGAAAAGGAGAGTGTCCTGAACGCATTGCTGATGGCTGTAAGGCGGCATACCCCCCAAAAACAGGCGCTGGTTCTCTGATCAGGACAGTCAGTCCACAAGCCATGAGTGGTGGTCGTTCCAGAAATCACATGGAGTTGAAGTCAGCATGAGCCATCGCGGTAACTGCCACGATAATGCAGTTGCAGAAAGCTTTTTTCAGTTGCTGAAGCGTGAACGGATAAAGAAAAAGATCTACGAATCGCGTGAACAGCCCGCAGCGCCAAATCCCCCTCCCTGCACCATTCAATGAACTCATCCGGTAACGGCCAGAACAGTGAAACGCTGTCCTGCGAGCAACTGCTGTACGTTCTGTCCTCATTGCCCGACTGCGTCTGATAACACCCTGCCTGCCCGTTAATTTGCATCAGAGACTGACATTTCTGAAGCACCACTGGATCTCCGGAAGTTATTGATGTCCTCACACTCAGCGCTTTTTCGTGCCAGACGCAGACAGGGCAAATACCGTGGAACGGGCAGTTCTCCTCTGACCAGCTAAATAAACTGGACATTTTCTGAACATCCGCAGGCGCCTGCCGATAATCAATAAGGGGTATATCACCAGGTTGCTTTCCACAGAAAGCTCGTCACATGAAGAAAATAATTTCCTGATAAATAAGGATAAATATGTTTCCTGCACGTATTGCTACAAAAATGACATTGGGTGGCGTCCTGCTGTTAGGCGTGACGACCGCAATTGTCTGTCTTGTACTGTTGTTACGTGGCCAGCCACGCATTATTGAAGCCAGCAATAAATTAATTGAGCAAGCCGGTGGAAACCTGGTCAGCAGGCTGGACCAGCAGCTGGCGGGCATTCAGGGAGAGGCAGTCAGCATGGCGCGTCTGGCAGAGGTGCTGCCACACGATGTTTCGCTGTGGCAGAACAGTTTTCCGCAAATGATCGACAGTAATGGTAATCATACTATCGCCGGTGGAGGTATCTGGCCTGAGCCGGATGCGTTTGTTGCAGGCACTGCACTGCGCAGCTTCTTCTGGGCGCGTGAAGAGAGTGGCAAACTCGCTTACTCTGACGGATATAATCAGCCTGCTACCGGCGATTATCACAAGGAAAGCTGGTATACACAGGCACGCAATGCACCACGCGATCGCTGTACCTGGTCCGATGTTTATCAGGATCAGGTTTCAGGCGTCAAAATGGTGACCTGCAGCGTACCCTACTATGCCGGTGACCGTTTCGCGGGTGTCGCTACACTGGATGTGATGCTGGATAACCTGGCACAGTTTGTGAAAACTCAGGGTAATGTGACGGGGGGTTATGCCCTTGCGGCAGACAAGACCGGTACGCTGCTCTACTACCCTGGCGTGGATACCAAAGTGCTGAATACCTTATCCACTGTTGCTCAGAAAGAGAGCTGGCTGCAGCCCGTTGTGTCAAAACTAAAAAGCCTCGGGCCTGATGCAACCCTGGCCAGAGTCGACCGTATTAATGATGCACACCTGAATCAATCCGCACAGGTTACCCTGTTCCGCATGCCGGGAACTGGCTGGATCATAGGTCTGGTTACGCCAGAGAAAGTGGTCAGTGGCATGGCCCGCACGATCATGTGGGATATTTTCATATTCCTTGTGCCTGCCATGATTATTCTGCTTATTCTCACCTGGTGGTTTACACAGCGTATTGGTCAGCGCCTGCGTCATACCTATGATGCTCTGAACGAGATTGCGACAGGAGATGGCGATCTGACGCGCCGTCTTGAGCGTAATGGTCACGACGAACTTGCCGACATTGCCGGAGCCTTCAACATTTTCGTTGATAAGATTGCGGGTGTAATCACGCGTGTTCAAGGCAGCAGCGAAACGGTAGCGCTTAATGCATCGGGGCTGGCTCAGAGCAATCAGTCATTTTCAGACAAGATTGCGGAGCAGGCCGCTGCGCTTGAGCAGAGTGCTGCTGCGATGGAACAACTTAACGCAACAGTACAGCAGAACGCTGAAAACACCCGGCTGGCTGATACGGTCGCGGAAAAAACTTCGCAGATTGCGCAGACCAGTTCAGGAACAATGGAGGAAATGGTGCACACTATGGCAGCCATTCAGAACTCCTCACAACGCGTCGCTGAAATCCTGGGACTGATTGACAGCATTGCCTTCCAGACCAATATACTGGCGCTGAATGCGGCAGTAGAAGCGGCGCGCGCCGGCGAGCAGGGAAAAGGATTTGCCGTTGTCGCAGCAGAAGTCCGTGCGCTGGCGCAGCGTAGCGCAAACGCAGCACAGGAAATTAAACTCCTCATTTCCGATTCCGACAGCACGGTCATTGCTGGCAGCAAGCTGGTGAAAGGTGCTGGTGAGCAACTGAAACAACTGGTCAACGACGTACATCGCGTCAGACAGGTTGTTGGGGAGATGCGGGTCGCCGGTGATGAGCAGAGCAAAGGCATTTCTGAAATGACGCTGGCGGTTACACAGATGGAGCGCGGTATTCAGCAAAACCTGTCACTCATCAACCAGACTGCAGAAAACACTCAGGTTCTGCGTGACGAGGCAGCACAGCTCGCACAGGAAATATCCGTATTCAAAGTGGTTAACGGATAGTGCAAATCAGGGTTTGGCTGGGCTGAGCCCGTAAACTGATCCTGCATTACTGCCCGGGCCAGCTATCTGGCGCCGGGCGATTCACTAACCTGCAAGCATGGCTGCAGCTGAAAGCAATGTGTTCCGGTTGCACGCAGCGATCTCACACTCCCTCAGAAGGACCTCGCTTCATGTAGCGATACGTATGTACTCGTATGATGTCTCCGTAATTACGGACATTTTCCTGCGCGCATAAATTTACCCTTGCAACCCATGCCATAACAGATATGCTATATACGAAACATATTTGTCCTAAAGCCAACGATTAGTTAAGCTATTTCAACGAGATACGCGTATATTGCCCGCTCATTGTTGATAGCAATGCTTACCAATTCATCCCTTTATAATCAGAGAGTTAGCATTTTTCCCGACTCTGTTCGGACAGGTTTCGGATTAAAATGTTTTGCCTGAAGCCTCTTTACTCCTCACCGACTCTCGCGATCTGCCTTGCATCATCAGGTTAAATCCTTCTATTCCCGGAATATCTTTCAGACTCGTTTATAGCGTGGAGACAATTTTTCGCGCTTCATCCGCCATGAGCTGTCGCGCGCTCACTGCCCCGCAAACCAGACCTTGCCTTTCCCTGAGCGATTAATGCTTTCAGTGCCGCCATCAAAGCATCTGAGTTTGCATGGGGCTGCTGCTGCCTGAACTGGGCAAGCCGCCCTACATTATTTTTGCTTGAGCATCTGGTAGCTTTTCGACTGCGCTTGTGGTTCATTTCAGCAGATAAGCCTACCCGTACATCATCACGCCTTCGAAGACTGTGCAGGAAATGGCAGATGCCTCACTTAAGTCTATTCTGCGAAGTCCTTTGCCTCAGTTGCCAGCAGCGCCCGATGCAGCGTTCCAACGGTGACGGCAAACGGCAGGCCGTTCAGGCTTTTCTGAGGGAAGCGGATATCGGCGGCAATCTGAGCAATGCGCGCCTCTCTGTCCCCCTCTAGCGCGGGCAGCCGAAGCGGGCTGCGGTAGATTTTTAGTAGGTTGAGCAGCTGCGCATTCGGCTGACCGTACTCCACCAGAGATTGAAGTAACAGGCTGAATCCGACTTTTTCGCCGTGCAGCCAGTCCTGCAGCTCCGGCTGATGAGTCAACGTATCGTGGATCACGTGCGCCAGCCCCGGCGTATCCAGTTCACCGCGCACGCTGTTGGCTAATCCGGCCAGCACGATATTGGCCTCAATCACCCTTTCCAGTGCCGGCGTCACCTGCTGCTTCTCATTTGCCACGATCGCCTTTTCGCCCCAGTGCAGGAGTGTATCGTAGGCCTGCCTGGCCGCCGACACTTTTACCTCCAGCGCCAGATGGTGCGGGTTATGCCGCTGCCAGGGATCAAATTCCACCCATTTCGCCAGCGCATCGACGATGCCGGAGCGCAAATAGCGCACGTCGGCGCGGGTGATGATTTCACTGTCGACCAGAATCAGTGCAGGCATGGCGTTCAATGCCAGGCTGTCGAGATGGCCGCCTTCTTCATTGTAGATAATCGCCAGCGGCGACCAGGCGGCGCAGGTTGCCGCCAGCGTCGGTAGCACAATAAGCTGGCGATCGCCCAGCGCATCGTTAACGGCTTTCGCGGTATCCAGCACGCGCCCGCCACCGATGGCCAGAATGCCTTCCGCGCCCTGCTTCAGCAGGTTATGGCGAAATCGGGCGATGGTCGCATCGGTACATTCGCCGGTTAAATACTCCACCTGCCAGCACACACCTTCCCGGTTCAGGCTCTCCTCCAGCGCCGGGTTCACCGCCTGCCAGGCCTGTGGCGACGTGAGAATGCGCAGATGATCGACCAGCGGACGGATGCGTTCACCGACCTGGTGGACAAGGCCCGCCTGCTGGATGTAGTTGCCCGGTGACTTGATTGCGAACTGCGCGGACGGTGATAGCGGTTGAACTGTACTCATGGCATCCTCCGATGACAACAAAATCTGTGACGGGCTACGTGACTACGGTTCCTGTATTGTCTCGCTGGTCCAGACCACAAACGTCGGCGGCAGCCAGGCCGTCACCTCCGGCAGCGGTTCGTTAAAGAGGACAATTTCCACGAAGCAGGTTTGTGCCGTACTGCCCTGGCCGAGCCGTGAACTGCCTATGTCGGTGGTTAACACGTTCGGGTTGCCGTGTTTATCCAGTGAGCGGTTTTCCTGTGCATTCAGCGGATCGTACCAGGCACCGGTGGAGATCTGCACCACACCGGGCCGGATATCCTCGGTGAGATGTACCCCAGCCAGCAGCGCGCCGCGATCGTTAAACACTTTCACGATATCGCGCTCGCCGATGCCGCGCGCGGCAGCGTCCTCCGGATGCATCCACAGCGGCTCGCGACCGTTAATTTTGGTCTGCTGGCTGACCGAACCGTGGTCGTACTGGCTGTGCAGCCGCATGCGCGGCTGGCTAGACAACAGATGCAGCGGCCAGCGCTGGCGCAGTGCCTGTTGGGCATTTTGCTCATCTGTGTACCAGTAGGCGTAGCCCGGCGCTTCGCGGTAGCCAAAGGCTGCCACCGCCGCAGAAAAGAGCTCGATTTTACCCGACGGCGTAGACAGCGGCGCGGCCTCGGGATCGTCCCGGAAGGCCTTCAGAAGGATCTGCGGCACGTCTGGTACAGCGTATTCCAGCTTGCCCTGCCCCCAGAAATCCTCGAAGTCTGGCAGCTGAATGCCGTCCTCTGCGGCCCGCGGACGGGAATCCTGATAAATCTTTTCCAGCCAGCCTCGCGCGCTGTACCCTTCGGTAAACTGCGCGGCAAAATCCAGCTTTTCAGCCAGCGCGCTGAAGATGGCATAATCATCCCGCGCTTCCCCCTGCGGCGGCAGATGCTGGCGCATGGCGATCATAAAGCCGTCGTTGCTGGCGCTTCCGATATCTTCTCGCTCCAGTGACGTCGTAGCGGGCAGCACGATATCAGCGAATTTGGCCTGCGCGGTCCAGTACTGTTCATGGACGATTACCGTTTCCGGCCGCCGCCAACCATCGATCAGCCGGTTGAGATCCTGATGATGGTGGAAGCTGTTGCCGCCCGCCCAGTAAACGAGGCGGATATCGGGATAGGTTAGGGTCTGGCCATCGAATTCGTAGCTTTCTCCGGGATGCAGCAACATATCGGTGATACGCGCCACCGGAATACGCGTACTGACCGCGTTGCGGCCTGCTGGCATACGCGGACCGGAGAAGCGCCGCCGTTCGGCACCAGCCAGATTCGTCGAGGCATAGCCAAAACCGATGCCGCCGCCGGGGGTGCCAATTTGTCCTAGCAGCGCGGTGACCGCCACCAGCGCCCAGTAGGCCTGCTCACCCTGACGTGCACGCTGAACCGACCACGCCATATTGATCATCGTTTTCTTCTGCGCCATCTGTCGCGCCAGCTGGCGGATGGTATCCGCCGGCAGCCCGGTGATGGTCGCCGCCCACTCAGGCGTTTTTGCCTCGCCGTCATCCTCGCCCTGCAGGTAAGCAGCAAAGCGATCATAGCCAACCGTACAGCGGGAGATAAAATCATGATTAATAAGCAGCTCGGCAATCAGCACCTGACACACCGCCAGCAGCAGCGCGGTATCACTACCGGGCTGGATCGCCAGCCATTCTGCATCGTGCACAGCGGCCAGATCGTTGCGCACCGGGCTAACGTTAATAAAACGGCAGCCGTTGGCACGCAGGGTTTGCAGCCAGTAGTCCAGGGCATGATCGTTGGCTCCGCCGCCATTAACCTGGGCATTACGCAGCGGCAGGCCGCCGATGGCAACGAACAGTTCACAGTGTGCAGCCAATACCGGCCAGTGGGTGTGCTGACGCTGAAGATCGTCGAGATCGCCGAGAATATGCGGCAAAACGCGTTCTCCGGCGGCGATACTGTAGGTATTAGTACTGGCGGTATAGCCGCCAAACAGATTGAGGAAGCGATGCAGCTGGCTTTGCGCATGATGGAAGCGCCCGGCGCTCGACCAGCCGTAGGAACCGCCATAGATCGCCTGATTACTGTGGGTATCTTTTACCCGCCGCAACTCACCGGCCACCAGCGACAGCGCCTGCTCCCAACTCACTTCCACAAAGGGTTCTTTACCACGTCCCTCACGGTTGGCAGGCTTGCCCTGCAGGTAGCCGAGCCTCACCGCCGGCCGCCGTACGCGGCTGTTGCCCTGCACCGCACCCGGCATCGAGAAGCCAATCTTCGACGGATTGCGGTCCCACTCAACGGGCTCGACGGCAGTCAGTACTCCATTATCAGTGGTCACCCGATAGGTGCCCCAGTGGGTCACGGTCAGTCGTTTTTCGGCTTCGGCCTGCTGGCTCATGGTGCACTCCGGGATGTTAATGCATGGTCATACCGCCAGTGACGTTAATCGCCTGGCCGGCCATATAAGAGGACAGCGGACTGGCGAGAAACAGCACCACGCTGGCAACGTCTTCAGGCTGTGCGGTGCGCCCCAGCGGCACCTGTGAGCAGTCTTCAGCATAGGTAGTTAGTTAAACGAGTACCGCATGCCTTGAGGCGACATACTACCCAATCAGGCGATAGCTTTTTCCCCGCCTGCGAGGCGATATTGATAATATGTCCATAGCGCCGGGGCTTCATCACTGCAATCAACTCGCCTGCCTGTTCAGGCCGGGAGATATCAAAGGACAGCCACAGCCAGCGATCGCCGGTTTCACTCGCGGTGATGGCGATGTCGCCTACCACCACGCAGGCACCAGCCTGATGCAGCAGTTCGGCGATCGACCGTCCGATCCCCTGCAGTCCGCCGGTGACCACCGCCGTCTGCCCCCGAAGATCGATAGAAACCATTAAACCACCTGGCGGGAAAAGGCGTCGGTGCTGATCCCGGCCGCCAATATCTGGCGCGCATACTCTTTCGCCGAGAACAGCGAGTGGTCGCGATAGTTACCGCACTCCAGTGGCGTAACCGCCGGGACGTCGGTGGCATCAACGACACGCTCCAGAACGCGGGTCAGCGCGGTAGCGATGGTTTTTGGGTCGCGATTATCCCACAGGATTAAATAGAAGCCGGTGCGGCAACCCATCGGGGAAATATCGATCACGCCCTCCAGCTCTTCACGCAGGCCGAAGGCCAGCAGGTGCTCCAGCGTATGCATTGCAGCTGTCGGGATAGCATCCACGTTCGGCTGCAGCAGGCGCAGGTCGTATTTTTCCACCACGCTTCCCAGCACGTGTTTTTCATTGCCGGCCACCCGCACATACGGGGCGATGACTTTGTTATGGTCGAGCGTAAAGCTCTCTACTGCTGGCATACTGTTTCTCCTTACCATTATTCGCGACGTATCCGTCGCGCCAGACGCGTGCCGAAGGTCTGTAAAAGCTGCACGATTACGATCAGCACCAGCGCGGTGGTGAGCGTGGCGAAGGCATCAAAGCGCTGATATCCGTAGGTAATGGCCAGATCGCCGATGCCGCCGCCACCGACGGTGCCGGCCATCGCGGTGGCACCCAGTAGGCCGATCGTGGCGGTGGTGAGTGCCAGGATCAGCGATGATGCGGCTTCCGGCAGCATAAAGTACCAGATGGTTTGGATGGTACTGGCCCCCATGGCGTTGGCGGATTCAAGAATGCCGTCATCTACCTCCAGCAGAGAACTTTCCACCAGCCGGGCAATATAGGGAGCGATAAACACTACCAGCGGCACAATCGCGCCGGCGGTGCCGATGGTAGTGCCGACCAGCCAGCGGGTGACCGGAAGAATGCTGATTAGCAGGATGATAAACGGCAGGGAACGCAGGATATTGACCACGGGATTGAGGAGCTGGTGCAGCGCCACGTTGGGCAAAATGCCACCGGGGCGGCACAGTACCAGCACAATGCCAAGTGGGATACCAAGGAGCGCACCAAATCCCAGCGAGACGCTGACCATAATCAGCGTGTCGTACAGCGCCAGCAGAAACTGATCGCCGGTCACGGCGGTATCAATAAATTCAAACATCGCTGATTTTCACTCCTGCGTCATGGAGGTAGCGGATTGCCGCATCAATGTCCGCCGTTTCCCCGCCGATCTGCACGATCATAAAACCGAGAATGGTGTTCTGAATTTCTGACATGCTGGCAAACAGGATATTGACCTCCACCGGATACTCGCGGATCAGCCGGTTAACGATCGGCTGCTGCGCGGTCTGACCGACGAATTCCAGCCGCAGTGCCCGGCTCTGGCTTTGCTGCCTGATGCGCGCCACGGTCTGTTCCGGCAGGCGATCATGGATCACCGACTGTACAAAGCTGGCGGTGACCTCCTCCTTAGGCTGGCCAAACAGATCCAGTACGCTGCCCTGTTCAACTACCCGCCCCTGTGCCATCACCGCGACCTTGTGGCAGATTTTCTGTACCACGGACATTTCGTGGGTAATTAGCACAATGGTGATGCCGTAGCGGCGGTTGATTTCCTGCAGCAGCAGCAGGATCTGCACGGTGGTGTGCGGGTCCAGGGCCGAAGTCGCTTCATCACACAGCAGAATTGACGGATTGGTGGCCAGCGCGCGTGCAATCCCCACGCGCTGTTTTTGCCCACCGGAAAGCTCATCGGGATAACTTTCTGCTTTATCACTGAGGTTCACGAAAGCCAGGAGCTCGCTCACCCGCTCACGAATAAAGGCTTTATCGCGCCCCTGTAAGATCAGCGGTATCGCCACGTTGTGAAATACCGTGCGCGAGTTCAGCAGGTTAAAGTGCTGAAAGATCATGCCAATATCTTTCTTTAATTGGTTCAGCTGTTTCTTACTGATGCCCTGCAGCGACAGATTGTTAATCAGCACATCGCCCTGAGTAGGCGCTTCCAGATGGTTTATTAAGCGCAGCAGCGTACTTTTTCCCGCGCCGCTGGTACCGATTACGCCAAAGATATCACCCTGATTAATCGTCAGATTGACGTTATCCAGCGCAAGGAAGCTTTCTCCCTTGCGGGTAAACGTTTTGCTGACCGCGTTAAAGCGGATAACCGGCTGGCTCATTTGAAATAGCTGGGCTGCAGGTAGCCGTCGTACTGCGAATGGCTGGTGATATAGGTTTTAAACTCGGCGGAGTGGTAGCCTGCCACAATATCTTTGGCGAACTGCGCGTCTTCATTTTTACCGGCTACCGTGACCACATTGATAAACTGGCTGGTTGGCGTTTCCAGTTTCAGCGCCGAGCTTAATTTCATTCCGCTGGAGACAGCAAAGTTCCCCTGAATCAGGCCGAAATCAACGTCCGGCAGTGCGCGAACCTGCTGGGCGTTATCCATTTCTTTCAGCACGATTTTGTAGGGATTTTCGACGATCGCTTTCTGTGAGAAGGTCGCCGGGTCGATATCGGCCTTGAGCTTAACCCAGCCGAGGCTTTGCAGCACCAGCAGGGCGCGGTATTCGTTAGGTGCCTGGTTCGGGACTGAAATCACCGTGCCCGGCTTTGGGGTGTTCAGCGTGTTGAGCTTGCCGGCATAGAGGCCCATTGGTGGGGTTGGCACCTGCACAATGCCGACGTTATCGATCCCCAGACGTTCGTTGACGGATTTTAAGTAAACGGGGTGCTGCATAATATTGGCTTCAATATTACCCCGCGCCACCGCATCATTAACCTGAATACCGTCGCTGAAATCTTTATACTCGACTTTATACCCCTTCTTGATCAAAAAGGGCGCAACGCCTTTCTGAAACTGTTCTTTATAAGGGCCGGGATTAAAACCCAAACGAATTAATTTATCATCGGCATGCGCTGTCGAAATAACTGCAGCAGAAGACAATAAGGCAACAACAATTCCGCTAATCAATGACCTGCGCATAGAAACATTCTCTCCGGTAACGTGTTGAATACAAAAATAATTGATTCCAATATACTCAGGATTTTGCAGCAAAAGTGAATTCCGCTCAATATCTTTATTGTGCTAACCTTAACCGTTTTTTGTTATTGCGATTTATTAATATCCTTATTAATTTTAATATTTTTCCTGCCGGATAATTTCATTTTATGAAATGACGGGCTATGCCATAGTCCAGGTATTATTTTTTTATCGGGATGTGTTATGCCGGTATTTTCTGCTTCACCCCTGCTTGATCAGTTAGAAGAGAATCTGTTTAGTGCGCTGGAAAAGATGGCGGCACAGATCGATACCTCACAGCGCCCGCTGATTGACCTGTCTTCCGGCAGTCCGCGCCAGCCTACGCCGGCAGCAGTGGTCGCCACGCTGCAATCCGCCGCTGCGCAGCCAGAAAACCACGATTATCCATCGTTCTGGGGCAAGCCCGCGCTGCGCCAGGCGATAGCGCGTTTTTATCAACGTCAGTACGGCACAGAGCTGGACCCGGATAGCGAAGTTGCCGTTTTCCACGGCTCGCATATCGGCGTGACCGGCCTGCCGCGTGCGCTGCTCGCGCCCGGTCAGTATCTGATTTCGACCGATCCCTGCTACCCCATTTACCGTTCGGCCGCCGCGCAGGCGCAGGCAAAGTTCTACGGTATTCCGCTGCACGCATCAAACCAGTTTCTGCCGGACTTTACCGAGGTGCCGAAAGCTGTCACTCAGCATGCCGGGCTGCTGATGCTGAACTATCCTCACAATCCCACCGGGGCGGTGGCCACCCCGCAGTTGTTTGACGATGCGCTGGCATTCGTGCAGCGGCTGAACATTCCGCTTCTGCACGATTTCGCCTACTCGGCGATTGGCCGCCATCCGCAGGACGCGCCGCCGAGCCTGCTGTCGCAGCCGGTGGCTAAAGAGTGGAGCGTTGAGATCTATACGATGTCGAAAACCTTCCTGATGGCAGGCTGGCGCTTCGGCTTCGCCGTTGGCAATGCCTCGGTGATTAGGGCATTTAAAAAGCTGCACACCCACAGCTACAGCACAGTGTTTGGGGCGGTGCAGGATGCGGCAATTACCGCGCTGGGTCTGCCGGAGAGCGCGGTTGCGGAGTTTGCCACACTTTACCACCATCGTCGCGAGCGGGTTATCCGCGCGCTGGAAGCGATGCGCTGGCCGGTGGATGCCCGCCAGGGCACCTTCTTCCTCTGGCTACCGGTTCCAGCGGGATACAGCTCGCAGCTGTTCACCGAGCACCTGCTGCACGAGGCGCAGGTTCTGGTTGCTCCAGGGCACGGTTTTGGCGCTGGCGGCGAAGGGTTTATACGCCTGAGCCTGACCGCCAGCGACGAGGCGCTGGATGAGTCTCTGAAGCGGATTGCGGCACTGAAACTCTTCAGTTGAACCCGACACTTTTTAGCAGGTGCGCACAGGAGCCTACAACCTGCAAGCAGCAGCCTGACGTGTAATAGTCTGCATCATCGCTTCAGCATAAAACTCACCGGCTTAATAGCTGCGCGGAATAGTAGATCACTTCGAGGGAACTCACAGAGCCCGGGTCTCTCAGGCCTGGTTTTTGATGCTCCTAAATGGCCCAGCGCACCCGATGGTTATGTCAGCTTTTCGCTCATAGCGGGCCTTGAGAGCCGTCTGTCCGCCTTGTGCCAGAAGCGGACGTAGTGAACAACAGTTTGTGTGGAGCAACCGGGGACAGTACAGTACGCTTCAAACCAGATATATGAAATACTTTTATATCTTTTTTTTAATCCAGGTAGAGAACGGCATATTAACTTTATCATGAAGCGATATGGCATATGATTTTTCAGGTCAGCAGATTCAAGCTTTTCTGATATCAAAGGTGATGGGAAGGGATAAAAACGATTACACGAATCCTCTAAAGTTATGGTTTTTCTTGCCGATAATATTTTTATTTGAACGGTGCATGCAAGTGAGTAATTTTTTTGTCAGATTAACAATGTCCCTCATCATGACACTCAGTCTGTCCGGTTGCGGTACTTTGCTGGGAAGTAAGTTTTACGATATCGATATCCATCCTAAAAAATATAATGATACCCATCATAATTTCACAGAATATACTAACACCGTTTTACTGTCTGAAAATATTGATGGTAGTCATAATTTTATTACAAATGGTAGTACCGTATTTCTTCTGGTTGCTGGCACAGGGAATTTTAATAAAGAGAACATAAATCAGAGACTCAAGCCATTTTATGATTTTCTGACCTGGGCTAAGCTGGAAGGCAGTGAAAGTGAAAACAAACGTATTTTTTACAATATGCAAACAGAAATGAAGCGGCGTCATATAGAGTTTCGTTACTTCCCGGACGGCACGCCAGCGTTTGTTGATACCAATGACGGGTTAACAGATTTTGAGAAAGCTATTTTCCAGAATTTTTCAGATTATTATACGCCACAGCAAATCGCTAAGCTTGTTTTAATCGCTATTAGTGTAACTTATCAAGGGGAGCCCAGAGAAGTTATAAAGTGATACTAAATTATAAAAATAATCAGAAGCCAGTTTAGTTAATTGCCATTAAATCTTCGGGTTTTCAGTCTGAATAGAGTGAAACCCCGGTATTACCAGCTTTAGCAGGTAGGATGACCGTGCAGAAGATTGCCGATGAAATTGCAGCTGCAACGTCTGCCTGCCGGGAGAAAATTCGATAGCTTAGCCACGTTACACACTCGGATTGGCATTCGTAAAACTATGATAATCAGTCCGATCGCGAGATCGCTCTCAGCTTTCGTTCATTTCTTGCAAAGCTGGTATGACGTCCGCTTTGTGCCAGAAGCGGACATTGTAATAAATCATAAGGTATGAAATGCCAGAATACCCGTTCAATCTTACAACGACTCAATCACCTCAAATTATTTTGCGATAATTTCCATATTGCCAGAAAAATGTTCTGCACTGAGAAAAACCACTTATGCTCTTTCTGCCAGTATTCGAGACTTATATCGCCCTCGCCTTCTTTGCGGGCAAACCCCTCAGTAACATCACAAAAACGGACCAGTTTCATTAAAACTGTCTGTTTTCACTTTTCTGAACTTCACACTGGATATAAATGGGTCTCCCTCAACGGGTATGCATGCCGAAATCAGCATCCCATGTTTAAAAGGAGTTCAGATGTTGTTCAGAAAATCATTATCAGGTCTCGCGATCGCTGTGATTACGTGCTCCGCCACGATGGCGTACGGGTCACAGGAAAGGCCGACCATGTCTTTAGGTTATGAACAGGGGCATATCAGAGATTTTGGAGATGTCAGAGGCGGGAACTTCAGGTTTCAGTATGAGAATGCGAAACCCTGGGGTGTGATGGGGTCGCTGACCGCGATGAAGAATAGCTGGCAGGATGAACTCTCCTCATGCAGACAGGCTGATAAAACCTGCAGAGAGAGTTACCGAAAAAAACATAACCTTGATAGCAAGGCTGAATATTACTCCGTAATGGCAGGGCCAACCTACCGGCTATCTGAGAATTTAAGCGTATTTGCTCTTGGGGGTATTTCTCATTCGAGAGTCGAATTCCCTGCCCGAAGCGTCAAGCCTGTTTCTGCTTCTGACAACACGCACGGTCAGTCATCCAGTCAGTATGCATACAACACCGGTATTACGCTTAATCCTGCTGATAATCTGGCGCTGACTGCAGGCTATGAAGGCTCGCGCGCCAGTTTTGATGATAAAAAACACCCGGTCAAAAGCGGTTTTATGGATGTTGGTTATCGCTTCTGAGTTTTTGTTTTATGGTCCACAGGATGTGGGCCATTTTATGCCTTGCCCGGCGCACGGGGCCAGTCAACCTTATCCTTACTGTTTATTTCCATCCTGTAGACATCCGCTAAATATTTTTTCCAGTCAGCGAGTTTTCCTTTTTCCTCATTACTCAGTCCATAAACGTCCTGAACAATTGTCAGCATGCGTATTTCTTCGACCGCCTTTTCCAGCAGGTCACTCTTTAATGCAAATCGCCGGTCTGCCTCCCTTTTTTCCCGATCAGGAATATCAACCCATTCAGGCATGCCGTTTTTTCCTGCACCTCGTGTTTTGCCTTCCGGTGGCTGACTGACAAACCGACGCCAGAGGTCTTCCGTAACGGGAATAATATCATCCTGCCAGGTGCCACCTGCCCTGTAAGCCTCTTCATCATCCAGCAAAAAAAATGCATTCACTTTTGCACAGTAACCAAACCGCATGATTAATATCCCATTGCCAGCCAGTAAAATGATGGTTCACCCTTTTATCTATTCTGCTGCACGACGGCATGGACGCAGACCCGGCCCGGTTCGTCCGGAAAACCTGACGCAGGCATTTACGCGCACGCGGGCCCGCTGCGGTCTGGACACATTACCAAACCCGCCAACCTTTCACGAGATCCGCAGCCTGTCCGGAAGATTATATGAGGCACATTACGGTCAGGCATTTACACAGCGGCTGCTGGGCCACAGGAATCTGACCATGACTCAGAAGTACCTGGATTCCCGTGGCGATGCGTACGTACTGGTATGATATATCTGTAATTTCGGACAAATTTCGGACATTTTCGGTCGGGCTGAAATTTGCCTTTTCAACTCATGAGGTTAAGGATATGCTATATACGAAACATATACGTTTTATATAGGATTAGCATGGGTATCGTTAAAATCTCGGATTTGATGCATGAGAATCTGCGCATCGCCAGTCAGGCGATGAGCCGCTCCATCAATGCACAGGCTGAACACTGGCTTAAAATCGGCATGCTGGCGGAACTCTATCCCCAGCAGACCCAACACCAACTGGCGCAGATGCTGATCCGGCTGGAGGTGGAAGGCCGCACCGATATCCGGAATATGCTTCCTGAAGAGATCCTCGCCACACAAGGAGATGTGTCATGAACAGCGTTAAAATTCATACCGCAGCAGAAATCGAGATGGCCCGGGCAGCGGGACAGGCTGCCGCGCAGGTGCTGGCCATGATCACGCCACACGTCCGGCCTGGCATCACCACCGAAGAGCTGGATGATATCTGTCACGACTTTATTGTGAACGAACTGAAGGTGACGCCAGCCAACATCGGCTATCAAGGCTATACCCGCACTACCTGCACCTCCGTCAATCATGTGGTCTGCCACGGCATCCCGGCCGGGAAAAAGCTCAAGGATGGCGATATCGTTAATATCGATGTAGCGGTCATCAAGGATGGCTGGTACGGCGACACCAGCCGCATGTACTTCGTCGGCACGCCATCAGTCCGGGCGAAACGGCTGGTTGAGATCACCTATCAGTCGCTGGTGGCCGGGATCAAAACGGTCCGTCCGGGCGCAACGCTGGGCGATATCGGCGCCGCAATACAGCGTGTGGCAGAAGCGGCCGGTTTCTCCGTGGTGCGTGAATATTGCGGTCACGGGGTGGGTGAGATTTACCACACCGAACCGCAGGTGCTGCACTACGGCACACCGGGCCAGGGTATGCCACTCAAGGCGGGCATGATCTTCACTATCGAACCGATGATCAATGCCGGTAAAGCGGGCACCAGCGTGCTGTCTGATGGCTGGACGGTGGTGACGAAAGATCGTTCACTCTCGGCGCAGTGGGAGCACACGGTCGCCGTGACGGAAAGCGGCTTCGATCTGCTGACGCCCTGGCCGGAAGGCACCGGTGATTACCCGGCAATTTAATCCAGTGGCCTGAGAGTGTCTCAGGCTATAGACTTTTTCAGTCGCGTACTTCACTGAGTGTGTTGAGGGAGGAAGCCCGCCAGACATGCACATCATTGCGTCCGGCGCGCTTCACCTGATAAAGCGCCTCATCAGCGCGTCGCAGCCATTCATGAATCGAAGCCGCTTCGCGCGCTGAAGCAATCCCGATACTCACCGAACTCTGAAAAGTAGGCGAAGCAGGCAACCGCAGCAAGGTAATGCCTTCCTGGATCTTTTTAGCCAGTCGCAGGATGCTGGCTTCATCGGCCTCACGCACAATGACGCACAGCTCATCCCCGCCAAATCGGGCGGGAATATCTTTCAGACCGACGCTGTTTCGTAACAGTGCCGAAATCTCTGTCAGCAGAAAGTCGCCCGCCTCATGGCCAAACGTGTCATTAACCTGTTTGAAGTGATCCACATCCAGCAGCATGAGCCAGGCGTTGCCCTCGCCTCGCTGAGTACGCAGAAATTCGCTTTCCAGTCGCTGCTCAAACAGACGACGGTTCGGGATTTTCAGGCCGGGGTCCATCAGCGCGATGCGCTCCAGCTCGCGATTCTTCTTACGCAGGCTCAGCGTCAGATTGTGCGAAACCACACTGAGCGCCAGCAGATAAACGCTGGCCAGTGGCAGAGTCAGCCAGGCGGTACGGGTAGAGAAGTTCAGCATGATCGGTGTACCCGCGACTGACCATACCAGCACAAAAGTGAGCAAAAAGGCCTGCAGCGCAGATTTCAGCTGTACCCAGCCGCCCGCGGAATAGCGGTCAGAAATCAGTACGGCCATGATAACCAGTGAGGGGAAAGGACTCAGCGCCATCATCCCCACCCAGACGCCGCCAAAAGCCGCATCCAGCGTCAGACTCTTGCGTTCAAATCCTGTGGGGTCGCGCGATCGTAAGGCCAGCCTGTAGGCGGCATAGGGCCAGACAAACGCGTTGATGAACAGCAGCAGGCAGAGTTCCGCGCATTTCCCCCGCTCCATCAGCACTGACAGGATGGGCAAAAAGCAGAGCAGCGTACCGAGCTGACGCATCATAAACATACGGCGCACGAATCGGCTGGCGCGCCGCCTCAGTTGAGCATCGTCAGGTGTGTAATAGTTCATATGCAGACTGAAGCAGCGAAAGGTTACGTCAGTTTATCCAAACTGGTGAATAAAAGTAATATGTTTGCAGAATATTCTTATTGCCGGATTAAGAATGATCGACTACGCGTTAAAAGCCGGTATTGTTCGGCTGACAGATGACTGCTGTCGCCTGCCAGCACGAGGGTAGGTTTTTATCTGCGGCCCTTAGCAACCGAGGCGGACCAGCTGAAGTCGCTGACTTCACTGGCTGTCAGTGAGGAGGGTTTCTTTTTGCGGAGGGGTTTTTTCGCCTTCAGCGCCTGCGCTTTCTCTTTTTCCTGCTTTGCCGTCATAACGATCCGACGCGCTTCACTGCTGAATTCTTTTTCTTTTTTACTATCCGGCTCTTTACCGGTGCGCTGACGATACTTTTCCATCAGCCCTTTAACGGTCTGTTCGACGGCCAGTCGTTCATCAGCGTTGAACCGATCAATGGAAATCATCTTCTTGTCGTTCATAGCACTCTGTCTCGTGGCGAAGGGTGAGATGAGTGTACCGCATTTACGGTTTATTAAGTCAGAAACCGCCTCTGTCCTGCATCTTCTTCACTTTGCAGCGCATCCATCCCGCTTCATCGGATGGCCATGCGAAAAACAGGGTTGTCTCTTAATATAAAACTAATGTTTATCAGGTTTACTGGCAGTGACCACGTACTGCCGGGAGGCTAACGGAATGACTAAAGAGACC
>Ga0157365_10000283_pt1 | contig 23075 bp, 35 predicted proteins | sample AttsexASBM3_FD_111478 | JGI IMG/M metagenome (GOLD analysis project Ga0157365, IMG submission 111478) | Fungus gardens microbial communities from leaf cutter ant in Ribeirão Preto, State of São Paulo, Brazil - Atta sexdens ASBM3 | ecosystem: Host-associated > Fungi > Mycelium > Unclassified ... | reverse complement strand
CCCGAGACACCTAGTTCTCACAAGCGGGAGCAGAGCCTATTGGTGGGAATTGATATGAGCTGATTTGCAGGGTCTATGAGGGGCAATGCTTAGAACGGCGGTGGGTAAAATGCGTATGCGGCGCCGAATTTCGTTTAAGCTAACTCCAGCGTGATCCTGTTGATTGAATGAGCATCGGATTGCCCAGATCAATCAGTGACAATTGGTCGGAATTAGATAGGGAGTTAACGTATGCCCCATTGCTTTGTGATGCAGCCATTCGATGGCGGTGCCTATGACAGTAGGTTTGAAGATGTCTTCGAGCCTGCAATTGCCGCAGTAGGCCTTGAGGCTTACCGGGTAGATAGAGATCCAAGCGTTAGCATACCTATTCAAGAGATTGAAAACGGAATCAAAGATGCCCGAGTTTGCCTTGCTGAGATCACCGAAGACAACCCCAACGTCTGGTTTGAGCTGGGCTACGCCATAGCCATAGGCAGAGAAGTGATACTGATCTGCTCTGACCAGAGAAAAACCAAGTTTCCCTTCGATGTGCAGCACCGAACGATCATTCGTTACAGTACCGGTTCTATACGTGACTTCGAGGCCCTAAGAAAAAATATTGTCAATCGCTTAACTGCGATTCTTCAGAAGCCTCAAGCGCTCGCAGAAACCACATCCACCGCGTTGCTCAAAAACATAGAGGGGCTTAGTCCTGCGGAGATCCTGGCACTTGCAGCAGTTGGCGAAAACCTGCCAGATGGCGGCGAGTTCGCACCGTCCTACACGATACATAATGACATCAAGAGCGCTGGTTATACGCAGTTAGCAGCGAAACTAGCATTGCGGCGACTGGAGCAGCTTGGCTTCATAGGCGGCGAATATTATTCGACTCAATATTCAGAAGACGAGACCTATGGATATACGCTGACGGACAAAGGCTGGGAATGGATAATGAGTAATAGCGACCGATTCGTTCTGAAGAAAACCAATGGGAGCCGAAAGGCTGACTACGATGACGATTTACCCTTCTAATATATCTCAATTCTCCCTATTCATGCCACCGATGCCGGCGGCATGAATACACCCATAGATACCCTCAACGTCGAACTTCTGCCCTCTGCTACAGACTAAAGCGCGAGTATCATTCCCAAAAATACTAATCTTAAATATAAGTTCAATCCTATTGATTGACCTCATAGCGGCTCGGACTGACTCCTGCGCTACAGCTCAAGTACAAGTCAATAAACTAAAAAATATTGATTTATTTATTTGGAAATAAAATTTTCACAGCTATGTAATTTTTATAGTGCCCCGCAATAGCTTGCCAAAGTTCATGCTCTGCCTTTACCACCTGTCTGGGGAGTTTTATTTCATCGTAATCCATCCTTAGCATAATCTTTCTATCAAAACTATTTATTTTATAAATAGAATCATCGACTACAATCCAGGAAACTTTAGGCCCTGTAAATAAAGACCAGCCAACTAGCATATTACCGCCTTCCAAATAATATGTCTTAACCACTTTGGACGCCTGCAATCCAAATCCGTTGAAATCCGAACGCAACTCCCAATGCGCCATATCTTTACCGTGTTGATAAGCGGTGACAATCGGAAAAGCCGGGGAAATGCATATTACGGATCCTAGTCCGTACGCTACTAGTATATTGTTGCTATTAGATCTAGCAGGATAGCACTTCTTTAATACAAACCACACTAAAAAGGTCATGACAACTATGAAAATGCTAATCGCAAACCAACCTGAGCCGGATAGAAAATTCCACCGATTTAAAACATAAATATAACCATAGAATAAATATGAGCTTAACGGAAGCTCGGCCTCTACGATATTTATTCTATAATAATTTAAGTATCCGGCAATATTTAAATATCCAGCACCGGTAACCAGTCCATTTAGGATGACTCCGATTAGGGCAAAAGGACCTGTCAGCTTGATTCCAGGGTTGCTAGTCCTTTTAAAACTTCGAGGACTATTGCTGCGCTTAGAGCTGCCCATATTCAACCTCTTTATTACAGGATAATTAGCTGTGGCTCCGGTAGAAAATTGCTCATGCTACTTACCGACCACTCGTTAGCCAGTCAGCCATAGAGCTATCTTCCAATGCATACTCCCCACGGTTCGCCTTCCAAATCAGCTCCCGCCCACGCAACACTTCGAGTGCCTTCTGCACGTTGGGCTTCGTGGCATTCGGCAGCTCTTGTGCCTGCTCCAGCATTCGGTTGATCGCCTCGAGAGTTTCTGACGAGAACGGCGCGAAGGACTGCTTGCGCAAGGCCCGATCGGCGATCACCTCCAAGACAGCACGCTGCAGTGGTGACAGATCGTTGCATGCGCTCTCGTAGTCGCTCCAGACGCCCTGCTGGTGGTTCAACGCCCCCTCACGCAGCAGCTCGCCCAAGTTGCCGGCCTCGCCCAGGATCACACGCGTGTCGGAGAGGAGCGCTGTCAGCATCTCTGGCCGGCGGCCGACTAGCTCGAAGGCATACTCCACGTCCTTGATCGCGAACTGGTTGTGCGCCGCGAGACTGCCATTCCACAGTTCGGTGACAAACTCAACATAGTCACGGCTGAGACGAGGAAATTCGGAGACCCGGGCACCATAGAAGGGTTGGCCGTTCTTAAGCACCAGGTTGGCCAGCTTGTCACGGCTGGAGCCAGTGAAGACCATCCGGACGCCGTCCTCCTCCTCGCCACTGTTGAGCTGGTCGCGGGCCGCCTTGAGGGCGAACATGGCGGCCACGCCTGCCTCACTGTTGAGCGCATGCTGAGCTTCGTCGATGATCAGCACGATCAGGCGGCCTGATACGGTACGCAGAACGTCCAGCGCCTTCGCCAGGGTCGTACCGGCCGGCAGCTGCGGCCGGGTAAAATCCCAGCTCAAGGTGCGCAAGAGGTTGAGCTTTTCGATGCCGGCTTTCTTGGCCACCTTGCTCAGGCCCGACTCGTATTCGGCCAACGCCTCGCCGATAGCGCCCGCGATCAGGTCGGCGGGGTCGGTCTGCTTGTCCGCCCATAGGTCGACATAGACCGCGAGCCAGCCGCGGGCTTCGCAGGCGGGAATGAGGTCGTTCTTGAGGAAGGTGCTTTTGCCGGTACGCCGCGGCGCCGCGAGGAAGAGCCCTGAGCTATGATCGTGGAAGGTCTCGCCTGCCAGCTCTCGAACCAAGGACTCCGCCAAAGCGGTGCGTTTGAAAAGTGGACGTCTCGTGGCCATCGCCAGTATTCCTGAAGTATCTGTGTTAAGATACAGTATACCCGGATAGATAATTTAGCTATACCGGCGTGCTCTCATCGCTGCTTGATGAATTGCGCCACTAGCGCAACGCCTTCTTAACCTGGCGCGGCGCACGATGAGTCTAGTGGCCGGACGCGGTCGCGCACTCGCCCGACCACCACCATTCGCGTGGCGCCCCTACTCCCCGATAGTTGGCGGCGAGCATGTCCGCAAGGTGAGACGGGGTGCAGGGCGTGTCGTACGTTGGCGCAGCCATCCATTGCTCCAAGGCACTCTGCAGCTCGGCAAACTCCTCGGCGCCGATGCCGTCGAAATCCTCAGGCCGGAAGATGTTGCCGTCGACGGCCGTTGGGCTGAGGTCTGCGGACAGGAACATCGCCAGAGCACCGTCCCCCGGCGCAACGAACAGGGACTCGCTGTCGACTTTGGCAATGGTGCCGGCCGGCGCCGCAGCGAGGATCGACGCCACCTGGTTCCAAACCACAAGCAGCTGCTGGAAGGCCGGGTCTTCGGCTCTGGAGTAATAGCGGTGAACGCACATCTGTAGCGGCAGTGCCGGAGTCGAAGGGGTGTTGGGTGTCTGCATAGGAAGCTCCGTCAGCATCGATGAGTGATGCTGGCCAACGTCCCATAGGTCTTCAGATACGCAAGCCGTGATGGGCTCAGCAGCTGGCGTACCGGGATAGACCCGACTGTCCTATTGCGGCCGCTTTCAGATCCCATCGTATCCCGCGGTACCGGACCTGAAGGGCTTCCACTCTTCCTCCGGTGCACCCAGTTTGCAGATAGCCACGGTGACCTTCTGGCCAATGGCTGGATCCGACGGTTTGACGGCGAGATGGCGGTAGGGGGTGTAGTCGGGCACCCACATACTGGAGCTCTGGCTCCGGTGGTATTCCCAGATACCGTACCCGTTGACGGTGCTCACCGAGCGCTCCAGGTTGATTACTCGACCACTTTCCAGATGGATCACCAGCATTGCGCACGCCTCACGAGTTGAGGCGCGATGATACCGCGCGGTGCTGGCATGGCCTGCAGCAGGTCGTCAGGTGACGCAGAGTACGACTACAGATTACGGCTCGCCGGGCGTTGGTGTACCGCACCGCCCGGCGCTGGCAGGTATCTATCACGCAGCAGGCGTGGCAGACGACTACAGATTCTGGCCGGCGGGACAGGCGTAGGAAATGAACTCGCCGCCCACCCATTCCTTGCCCATCTCGCCCGGTACCAAGGGGATGCCCAGCGTCGCGAAAACCGGCCGAGCACCGACACATTCCTGGACGTACAGGACGGTGTACGCATAGCCCTTGGCATCAGCAATTTCCGCCAGCTCGTTGATGGACACGAAGTGTTCCGACGGGAACGAGTAGTCGAGGCAGGACCAGCCATGGCCATCGATCTTGCGCGGCCGGGCGCCGGGCGCGGTGAACCGCTTGAAGGCGGTAGCCAAGGTGTCGTCCCGGGCGACACGGTCCTTGAAGTCGAGGTAGCACAGGAGCGAACAATTCTCGTACCAGTGCGCCTTGATCTGAAAGCTTCGGCGCCAGTTGACCCAGCCTACCTGGCTGGTGATCTGCGGGCTCCACTTCGGAAGTTGTTCCACCGCGGCTTTGAGCTGTTCAACCGGTACCATGTTCGGGTCTCCATCAGGTGATGGCCTACCCTCTCACCGATCCGGAAAACGCAAGGCCCGTCGTGGTCCGCCTGGTGCCATGCCGCAAGACTGGCATGTGCTGCAGATGCTGTGAGTTGCGATGAAGATCTGGACGGACGAGATGCTTGCCTTGCTGGGCACCGAGAGCGATACCGCCCTGGGCGACCGGTGGGGTATGTCGCGCATGACCGTGGCGCGCAAGCGGCAGTCGCTGGCCATCGCGCCCTACGACCTGAAACAGGGCGGCTTCCAGCGCGAGACGTTGTTCCGGTGGAGCCCGGAGAACCTCGCCCTCCTTGGACAGGAACTCGATGCGACCGTCGCCAGGCGGCTCGGCATCAGCCGGCGCGCGGTCTACCTGATGCGCCTGCGCCAGGGCCTGGCCCCGGCGAAGCGGGCACCGCGGGTGCACAGTCTGCCCCCGGAGGCCGTGCCGCTACTGGGTAAGCTGCGAGACGCCGAGCTCGCTCACCGGTTCGGGATTCCTGACGATCTGGTGTACCGCGAACGAAAGCGGCGCGACATTCCAAAGCTGCAGGACGAAAAGCCCCTGAGCGAGGCGCTACTGGCGGAGCTGGGCACCGATAGCGATCGAGCGATCGGCCTGAGGCACGGGGTCCACTACAGCAAGGTGAGAGAACTGCGCCTGAAGCGCCAGATCCCCGCGTATAAGCGACCCAACCGCAAGAAGATGGCCGCCGGCGGTAACGCCATTGACGGTGGCCACCGCCGCTAGCCCGCCGCCGCTTATAGCCACCTTTCGCTCCTCTGTCCGCTTCTGCCCCGCATAGACCCTGCCAGTCATCCGCACCGCCGCTACACTCCCGCGTCGGCGTCGCTGCAGTACGGAAACGCGGCAGCGCCCGCCCTGTGATAGCGGACCTCCCCTCTTACAACGGATCTGAGACCTCATATGCTTCGGCAGCTAGCAGTAGCCCTTGCGTTAACCCTCCCTACCCTCTCCTTCGCCGAAACGATCGACTGCCGCGTGGTAGGCGTGCACGACGGCGACACCCTGACGTGCCTCACCACCGCCAAGCAGCAGATCAAGGTCCGGCTTGCGGAAATCGACACCCCGGAGAGCAAACAGCCCTACGGCAACCGCGCCCAGCAATCCTTGGCGGCCATGGTGTTTTCGAAGGATGTCCGCCTAGAGATGCAAGACACTGACCGATACGGCCGCCGGGTGGCCCGCGTGTACCAAGGCAATACGGACGTGAATGCCGAGCAGGTGCGCCAGGGCGCCGCGTGGGTCTATCGCCAATACCTGAAGAATCGATCGCTGCTGGACCTGGAAGCGCAGGCCAAGGCGCAGAAACGTGGTCTGTGGGCGCTACCGGAGGCGGAGCGGGTACCGCCGTGGGAGTGGCGCCGCGCCGCGCGTGATCAGCGACAAGATGCGCAGGCTGGAGAGGGCGAGCCGCCGGCGGCAGTACCGCCGAAGCGACCCGCGTCCTTCTCTCAATTTGGCGGTTCGGATGGCGCCAGCGCCGCGGGATCCTTCAGCTGCACACCGCTGAAGGCCTGCAGGCAGATGGCAAGCTGTGCGGAGGCGAAGTATCAGCTGCAGCACTGTGGCAACAGCCGGATCGATGGCGACCACGACGGGGTGCCGTGCGAAGCCATCTGCCGGTAGCTGGTGACTAGCGGGCCCGGATGGGGCCTTCTGCCGGATGCTTTGCGGTATGGGCCGCGACAAGCTGTTCGAGGATGGTGACCACCTGCGGACGGCTGAGCAAATCACGCCCCCCTACCGCTGCCGGCTTGAACACCCGGCCGGCCTTGCGGGTGTTCCAGTCGCCGACCACCACATGGATACCCTGAACCTGGCCTACCGGGGGAAGCATGCCCCAGGTCTTAGTGTGGCTGGCATAGGTCAGAAGCGCGCCGGCGAGCTCTTCGTGCAGCGCCAGGCGCGCGGCGTGATCCTTCGCCGCCTCGTAGTTGTTCAGGGCGTATTGCAGTGGGTCCCAGGCCTGGATGCCCTTGGGCAGCGGTAGCCCGCCACGCTGGCATGCGGCGCGGTAGCCCTCAACGGAAAGCTGCGTGACGAATCGGGCGCCATGCTCCGGATTCACCGAGTAGATCCAGACCGGAACCGTGTTGGTGGGATGGCCCTGCACGACTGCGTTCCAGTCCGCCTGCTGGGTGGCCGCTTCGAAGCGCTTTCTCTCCGCTTTCTTGATGTCGTCCATTACCAGGCCCCTTACTCGTCCAACCCAGTAACGCCAGCGCCTATCCACAGGCGCTCAGCGACCTGGCGGATCAGCACGAGATCGTCCTGTTTGCTTGCCGACTCGGGTAGATGACCGATGAACGCCAGCTGCGCGATTTCGCGGCAGAAGTCCGGCCGCGAATAACCGGACGCGAGCAGGCCCTGGTAGGCCGGCTCGCCAAGCAGTCGCTCGGCCGCGGCATCGAAGTGTTTCTGGGTAGCCATGTTCCGAATGCCTCGAGAGTTGTGGGAGATCCGTTCCACGCTATCGAGCATTTGAAAAATGCAACTCGGTACGGGCTGCGGCTCGATGCAAGCCGCGCAGGTCGCCGGTTGCTGCTCCCAGCTGCCCACGAGTTGAGCTTGAGCACGTCTCTCCGTAACGGTCGGGTTCGCTCTTGGGCCAGGCCCTGGGGGGGTCTGGTCATCCAGCCTAGGGGGTTCTGGCATCCTGGGCCCCAAGACAAGGCCGCCGGGGCGGCCTCATCTGTAGGGCCTGATTTGACATAGCGCTTACTTATGCGCAGCCGGCCTGTTACGGCCCAGGCGTCTTCGCCCAAGGAGACGCGCGCCGCTGCACCGTCAGGCGCTCAGGCCATTTCGTTAAGGCCGTATGCCAGGAAACGGGCCTCTCTATAGGCCGACATCGAGACGCCCGCCGCTTTGCACGCGGCATAGGCGCTGCTGTATTCGGCCGCTTCATGCGCGGCTTCCACGGCGGTGACAATTTGGTCAGCTTCTTCGCGAGTCATGGCTCTGCCCTTGCTCAGGATTGGGTGGGTGGTGGGGAGGGTTCAGCCTTCGCGCAGGGGGAGCAGCAGCTGGACCTCCTGACTCTCGATGCCGAGCAGCAACATGCGGGTTTCGGTGGTCATGCCGGACTCGTTGTCGTACGCCAATTTCACCAGCGTCTCCAGGGCCACGGAATTGTCAACGAACGTCTCCGCATCCTCGTCAGTAGCGGTGCCCTGCAGGCGCTTATCGCGGTACTGCTCCGCGATGGTCAGGCAATCTTGGGCCATCTTGAGGATGGTTTTTTCCAGCTGGGGGATGTCCATCATCGGAACGGTAGTTGCGGCCATGGATTGATCCTTGCCGGCGGCGCCGGGGTGGGTAGTGGGGAGAGTTCTGGAATCTGGTCAGCCGCATGCGGCGCGCACGAGGTGGGCCAATTGGGTTAAGACGTGCGCGCCCTTTACTTCGCAGATACCCGCCACCCGTGCGCTCGGCTTTCTCGGCCTGGCTCAGGCCGCTGCCGTGTAGAGCCTTGTGGCGGCACTTTGCATCTCCTGGATCACGCTCACTCGTAGGATTTTAGCAGTCGGGACAAGCCTTCGGGTTCTATCCCCCACCCATCCCCCAGCAAGATAGTCGGGCGACCGTGAAACCGGTCAGCTTTGCCCATGCTGACACTCATGGCTTCACCGGTAACTCCATGGAGATCGCTAGTGTCGTCATAGTCGACTGAGATCTCCGCGTCGTATCGCTGGAGAAGGTCTCGTAACTCGGTGAGGAATGCGATCCGTGTGGTGTGATCCATCAGTTCGACTCCTGTAGCCGTGCGCAGGAAGCGACGAAATGATGGGTGTCACCGAGCAGCGCGCTCCGCGCAGACGCGTCACACAGGTGCCAGTGCTCGTTGGCCACCTTGAACCGGCCCAAGTAATCCAGTCCCTCGAGATCTGGGGCGGCAATCTGCTCTCGGTCACCCAAGGCGGCAACCGCACGCTCCCGCTCCGCATACCGTTCCTGTAGGACTTTGGGGTGGCTGTTCATCTTGCGCTCACTCGATACTGATGGAATGGCATCCAGGCTAGCCGCACTCTGGAAAACGCAAACATCGGGCACCTTGTCGTTTGCCCAGGACCGAACATCGAAGAATGACCTGGCCTGGGCGCCGGCTGCGCTTACCCTGCTACCAGTAGGTCAGGCGCTGCCAAGTAACAGCGCCTGGCCGCCCTGGATGCAAAGGAAAAAGGACTTTTGCACATGGCAATGAGTGCTGAGCCTGATGATGCGCCTGACTGGCTGGTGCAGAAGCCGCGTAGGGCACGGCCGGTCGCTTTAGTCGTGTGCCTTGCCGTCGGCGGCCTCGGGACATTCGCTGCCCTGGAGCTGGCCAGCAGGGCGCTGCCAGGTGCATCGACATCCGTAGGTACTGACCACCCCGCCCTTCGCGCTGAGGCTGCAACTCCCTCTGCCCCAGAGCCGGCCGATACCGTCCGCGGCACGGTCCGCCGCGCCACGCCTTCACCCATGGAAGGAAAAGCGGCAGCCGCGGCGCCCCAACCCTCGAACGCCCAGCCGCCGGCAGCGTCGGTCGGCAAGCAGACCGTCTTCAACGACCGAAACTTCACGCCACGCGGCGCGGATAACGTGGTGAGCTTCAGCGAAGCCCCTAGAAGCCTGGCCCCAGAAGAGGCGCCCCCGCAGCCGACGAAGGTCACGGTGGTGCACCAGACACCGAGCATGAAGGACCGCGCCTGCTGGCCGTATAAGGCTGGCAGCCTGGAGCACCGCAACTGCCGATCCGCCGTCGGTCTTCAGTACCGGGACTAACGCGACTGCCGGCCGCCGGCTAGATCTACGGGGTTCGCGCCCGGGACGTGCTCAATCCGGCGTTTGCCTATCCGGCTGCCGTGTTGTACTGACAGGGATCTCTCCCTCAGCGCGGTTGGCCGGCGACACTCGCTATCGGGCCGCGGTGGGGAGAAAGCTGCCACCTTGGCTTGGAGGCCTACGCCTATGCTCAACAACCGCTATCGGATCACCCTGGGCGGAGAGTCCTATTCCCCTGGATACCAAACGGATCCTAAGTACGCCGCGGCCTGGAAGCGCGCCTTGGAGCGCGCCTACGGCCGTGAGCATGGGGTATGTGGCTGCCCCGGTAGCGGCGAGCGCAAACTGACGATCAAGCTGCGCGAAGGATCGGACGGCTACCACCTTGCCCGCTACCCTCACAGCGGCCCAGAGCACGCCAATGACTGTCGCTTCTATGCAGCAGCGCCGCAGTGTTCCGGTCTGCAGGGCTATGCCGTCGGCGTGGTGGAAGAAACCGCCGACGGGGGTATGAAGGTGAGGCTCGCCCGGGGCGTACGGCAGCAAGCACCTGGGGAAGCTGGGGATGCGGCGCCCTCCCCGCCGGCCGCCCCGGGCGTGAAGAAGCCGGCCATGACGCTCCTGGGCCTGCTGCATCTTCTCTGGTCGGAAAGCCGGCTCACCACCTGGTACCCGGCAATGGCGGGAAAGCGTAATGGGGAGCTGGTTTCTCACCTGCTTCACGAATGTGCCGGGCGGGTGTCGGTAGCCCCCCGCATCAAGCTCGACCAGGTGTTGCTGCTGGCCGCTCAGAAAGAGAAGCGGCGCGAGGCCACTAACCGCGAGATCGCCACGAACGCGGCCTCACGCAACTGGCGGCTGGTCGTCGTCAGTCCCCTGGCCAGGTACGACGAGGAGCGGCACAGCAGCTCGCCGGAGAGATTGCCGGTAACTGGACCATTCGGGATGCCAACGCTCTACCTGCCCCCTGCAGTATGGGAAACAGCCTCTCGCAGATTCGGACGGGAGCTGGGCGCCTGGCGTCGGGGAAGCCGGGTGATCGCTATCGCTCAAATCGCGCAGCGCCCGGGTAAAGCCCACCAGGCGGATGTGCTCGAGGTGGCGCTGATGCAAGTGAGCGAGCAGTGGATCCCGCTTGATTCAGACCTGGAAGGCAAGGTCGAGCAGAAGCTGCGAGAAGAGGGGCGCAAGTTCGACAAGCCGTTGCGCTACGACGCCGATGAGTGCGCTGTCTTCCCAGACTTCTGGCTGCTCGACATGCAGCAGGACTTCGCGCTCGAGGTCTTCGGCATGGCCACGCCGCAGTACCTGGCGCGCCGTGGCACCAAAGAGCAGTGGTACTGCAGCGAATATGGCAAGACGGGCTGGTGGCGCTGGGACGCGACCCAGGACCCTCGGGGAGAACACATGCCGGCGTTCCCCGCGGCATACGTGTCTTCCAGGTAGGTCAACGAGAAACCGGACAGGCAGCGCAACCGTCCGGGCTCACTCTTCAGCTTGGTCCGGACAGTGGTCGATGGTATCGCCGCCGGCGATCAGCGGGGTCACCCATCGCCCAAACCCAGGCATGCCAGTGAACTCTTCTGCCGGCCACAATTCGACGGCGCCGCTTTCAAACTCAACGCGGCAAGCGATCACCTTTGCTTGCTCCGCCATAACGCTCTCCAAGGTTGGGCTACCAATCAGCAGTAGCCTATACAGCATTTGCTGAGATGCTAATGAGCGGTGAGTCTGCGATCCAAGCGATCTCGCCCTAGAAGCTAGGACGTCTTCTGTGCCGGGGCTTCAGGCTCCACCGGGAAGAGCAAATAGTTGAGGCGATCGTCGTTGATCCAATCGAACTCCGGCCAAGCGTCTTCGGCGTCGATAAAGGCCTTTTGCCTTTCTAGGGGGACAACCATGTTCACTTTGGTGGTCGAGTTTCGGCAGGTCTTCTTGGTGATGTCGACGACCTTCGCGTCAGTCGTTACACCGGAGAAGACGCATCCGCCTGGACGTTTGAAGGCTAACTGCGTGCCTGCAACGGTAGTCTTGGGCTCGGTCACCAATACTACCCGCGTTGCGTAATTCAGATCAGGCGCCGCATGCGCCCAGGTAGTGGTTAGCAACGCTAATATCGCGCACATTTTTCGCATAGGACACCTCGAAGAGTAGCGTATTAAAAATATGATTGATAAATAGTACTAAGCACTAATAGAAGCTAATTGACTTACTTCGGTATCGCCATCTTCAACCAGCTCGAAGATTGGATCGATGAAATGGTTCTCGACTATTTCCATTATGCGGTCGGCCTCTACCTTGGTAAGGGTTAACTCACCCGTGTGAAGTCGCACGTGGACGGACTCTCGCCGATACATAAACCGTCCTTTACTAACAGCTGGCCGGTTAACCACCTCCGTGATCAGTCTGTTAAAGGCAGCGGGATCACCTAGGAAGTGAGTACGCGTGGAAAACCACTGATGGAAGACCGGACTGTCAACTATTTGGGCGGAGTTCGGCCGAATGTCCAAGCGAAGGCGGTTGGCTATCACCTTGCGACGCGTGTACCAACAATAGAGGGCGCCGCCCCAACCGCCAATCGCTAGCAGGGCAGTGTAAACAGGGCTATATCCCAGCTCCAGGTCGTTTGAATAAAGCAACCAGACGCTCCCAATACTAAATACTGGTCCCATAATTAGAACTATGTAGGGTGGCTGTTTCATATTTTTATTCCTGGTCGAAGCCCCTAGCAGCAACGACCTAAATCACATTGGTTTTTCGGCCGCGCTCAGACGTGTCGTAAAGAAAGAAGACCCTGGCCACGAGGCGCTGTGCTCGAACGATTAACCGTTTTTTAGGCCGGCAAATATACCTTCATACTTAAAGTTAACCAGCGCGTGCAAATCACGCTTTACTTTATCATTGCACTTATCTTTACAGTCCTCGTAAAAGTAGAGCGCATCTGACTGCAAGTCATTTACAACGTCGATCCAGCACACGTCGTACCAACTCCGGGCTTCACCTGGATCGGCGTCATATTGAGCTTGTAGTTTGAAGCGGGGGATCGCGGTCCACTTATACACGCCGGCATTAGGCTCAAACTGATAAAGGAGTTCCAGCTTATCGTTCAGTTTCTGTAACGCATCTTGAGGCGTTTTGCCTGTCGCTGATGGGAATAATGGATTTTCATTGAGGAAGCTCTGCGCTTCGGTACCGTCGAAATCGCCGCCTTCGAGCTTGTCGAAAAGAAAATTGGCAGCCGAGCGGTGCGCGACGATTGCTCGGAAACCACCGCCATAGCGTTGGTCCTCGACACCCAAATGGTCTTGGGTGGCCTCTAGGTATTTATTCAGCGCGTCCAACTTCATGGTGGGGTCCTAAATCAGCCAGCAGGCATCGGTTAACAGGTCAGGCCGATGCAGATGATCGCCTAATGCCTAATGGTGCCCGAGGCGGCCGCCAGACAACGGGCAATTTGCGCCCATCGAAGGGGCGAACCTCAGCGGTGGTAGTGATGGGAACCCTCACGCCTAGGCAACACCCGCTTACCGTCTAGGCGCTCACTGCAGCAGCTGATCAAGAAGGCGGGAAGCTTGCGGCTACGACCTGGTATGGCAGCCGATTCCCCGGCGCGCTCTCGGACCAGTCGCCCGATCTGGGTAGAGCCGCCGGCACGAGGTTGCGTATATCAATGCTCGACACCTGCAGGCGCCATGCACGGCGGATTCAGCGCGGCAGGGCTTCAGACGGTCAGGCTCGGGGAAGGGAGCAGTGCTGAGCGCTAGATGCCTTGCCAGCCAGGTGGAGCAGCCCAAGAGCGATTACAATGGCGGGGCAGATCCAGGAGATGCCGGCCAGCATCCATCCGAAAAAATCGTTCCAGCCAGGCACAGGGGCCTCGTAGAACAGGTGGGAGGGAGACCAGCTGATCTTGCCGTACCAGTAGAGGCCGGCGAGTGCGTACCCGGCCAGTAAAACCGCAGTCGCTAGGGCGGCGAGGCCGCGTTTTGTTCGATTCACAGAGATCGTCTCAAAAGTCAGCAGAATCGGTACGTTGAGGCGGCTTGTTGAGCCCAGAGAAAGGCTCAGCGAGATTGCCCCTCCCCTCGCCTACTTTTCAGCGCGCTTACCGAAGGTGTAGTACATCCCGGCACTAACGCCGCATGCGATGAATGGGATCAGCGGATTTGGCGCTAGAGCATATCCAAGTGCTCCGCCGGTCAGGCTGCCTGCTAGAAAGCCAGCCACGGCTTTTTGCCAGAAGGGAGCTACACCATAGTATTTAGCGCGGAACGATCGAAGTAATTGCATCGGGCTATCACCGTTTCTGTAAGGGATCTTATCGAGCTAGGCCGCTACACAGCGACCTAGCAGCGTGCTGGGATAAAGGGACAGTGTCAGGAGCGCTCGGCCTCTTCCTCGAAGAATGACGGGCCAGGTACCGAGTCTCTGTACTCGAACGCGTAACCGAAATCATCGTCGTGTTCGGCCCCTGCCATCTGGCCGGCTTTAAGACGAGCAGTAACTCTCTCAAGCAGGCTAATGAGGTCCGCCCGACTGGTATGTCGAGTGCCCTGCAGCTTGATAGTCAGCTGCTGCAGCGGGTACGCGTGTTCAATCCAGGCTTTGTTCGGCATTCGCATCTCCGGTGTGGGAATTGATCATGGGCGGAGAACCATCAGTCGTGTCATCTGCATTAAGGTTCGTCCGGTGAAAGCAGCAGTCGTGTTCGATGTGCAGCCCCCCATGGTCCCTGTCTCACGACGGAACAGTTCGTTGATTTGCTCCCTGAAGAGGGGTGAACTGGCGCAGCGAATGCTGCCGGGCCTTTCTTCACTCGGGTTTGAAGCGGGCGGCACGCGATCGCCGCCGGGCCTAAGCTCCAGGCCCTTCGCTCTCTCGAAGCATCTGCAGCAGGCGAGCGCGCCGGCTCTCCAGTTCACCGATCTGACGCTCCAAGTTCTCCAGGCGCTCGCGCTGGGCAGCCGAGGTCTCCGGGCAGGCCTGGGCGCCCTCGATCAGTCGCATGCAGTCCGGGAAGCCGCGGATCTCCGCCAAGCTGAAGCCGGCGCCAAGCAGGCGCTGCAGCTGCCGAACCTGCGCCACCGCGCTGGCCGAGAAGTGCCGGTAGCCATTGGTACCGCGGCCAGCCGCCAGCAGGCCCTGGGCCTCGTAGTGACGTAGTGAGCGCACGCTAACGCCGGTGGCGGTAGCCAGCTGGCCAATGCTGAGGGAAGGCGCGGGTGCAGGCATGGCGACGGTCCGAAGCGTTGGTGGCAGGAAAGATCCACTATCGCATGACACGCGGCGCTTGACCCTGACACTGGTGTCATCCCCGAGACTCGAGACTCCCTTATTCCGGAGAGCCACCATGAGTCGTGTGCGACTGCTATCGCTGATCCTGTTGTTGAGTCTGACCAGTCTGGCCGCCCAGGCGCGGGAATGGCGAGTGACGGCCCCCGACGGTGTGGTGCTCGCTGTCCAAGAACGGGGCAATCCCCGCGGTGTGCCGATCGTCTTCATCCACGGCTTGCTGGGCACCCGGCTGAATTGGGACGCTCAGCTTACGAGCGCTGAGCTGAGTCGCTTTCGCCTGATCACCTACGACCTTCGTGGCCATGGCCTTTCAGGCAAGCCGTCCGATGCTGCGGCTTATCGGGAGGGTCGGCGCTGGGCCGACGATTTGGCGGCCGTCATCGCTGAAACCGGTGCCCGCGAGCCCGTGCTCGTAGGGTGGTCCCTGGGCGCTACGGTCATATCCAACTACCTGGCCGCCTATGGGGACAGCGACATCTCCGGTGCGGTTTACGTGGACGGAGTCATCGAGCTCGCGTCGGCGCAGATCGTGCCGCACCCGGAGATCTACAGGGGCCTGGTCTCATCTGATCTGCGCACGCATCTGGATGCCATCCGAGATTTCCTCGCCCTGTGCTTCGCCACGCCGCCGGCGCCGGCGTTGTTCCAGCGCCTGTACGCCAACGCTGCTATGGCCTCCTGGGACATGCAGAGCGCCGTGCAGGGTCAGGATGTGGCGGCCGCTACCGGGCTTGGCCGCGCGCAGGTGCCGGTGTGGCTGCTCTACGGCGAGAAGGACGCCTTGGTACGGCCGGAGGCATCTATCGCCCGGGCCCATGCGCTGAATCCGCGCGTCACGGTCACGCGCTACGCTGAGTCTGGGCATGCGCCGTTCCTGGAAGAGGCGCCACGCTTCAACCACGACCTGGCAACCTTCGTCGACCGCGTAGAGAGACGCCAGCCATGACTGTTTCCAATTTCCCCGGTTTCGAGCGGCTCTGCCAGGACACCCCGTCTGCCGTCTTCCGCGGTGTGATTGGCGGCCAGGGACCGGCCGTGCTGCTGCTGCACGGCTATCCGCAGACTCACCTCGCCTGGCGCCGTATCGCCCCGGAGCTCGCCCGGACGTATCGGGTGGTGATACCTGATCTGCCAGGCTACGGCGCCAGCCGTCAGCTGGACCAGGAATCTCGCTGGACCAAGCGGCGCGTGGCGGCTGCCTTGTTGGAGCTGATAGACACCCTCGGGCTCGAGACCTTCGCTGTGGTTGGCCATGACCGAGGCGCCCGCGTCGGCTACCGGCTGGCGCTCGACCAACCGGCTCGCGTCGAGCGCTACGCGTCGCTCACTGTGGTGCCCACACCAGAGGCATGGACGTCCTTCGATCGAGCACACGGGCTTGCGAATTTTCACTGGAGCTTCCTGGCTCAACCGAGCGACCTGCCGGAGCGCCTGCTGGCGGCCGATCCCGACGCCTTTCTCGACCAGGCGCTGGCGCGTTTGGCGGGCGGGCTCGACCGTATTGAGCCACATGCGTTGGCAGCCTATCGAGAGGCCTTTCGTGATCCTGCAGTGCGCCGCGCTATCTGCGAGGACTACCGCGCTGGCGCCGACGAGGATCTGGCGGACGATCTCACGGACAAGGTCCAGGGCCGGCGCGTGGATTGCCCGCTGCTGGTGCTTTGGTCGGCAGACCAGGTCACCGGCGAGCTGCCTACGGCAATCTGGCGCCGGTGGGCGCGGGACGTTCATGGCAAGGCCTTACCAGGTGGTCATCTGCTGCTGGAGGATTCCGCGGCCGAGGTGCTCGCCGCAGTGGTGCCATTCCTCGCGGGGCGAACGGAGGCCGGCGGTAAGACAGCGTCCGTAGGCGAGGAACCTGATAATTACCCCTTGCGCGGATGACGGTCGTGATACCCGCGAAACAGTTGGTTGGCGCGTCGCCGCGTTCTTTTCGGAAAGTCCAGCAATCCGGGGTCAGGTCGTGACATTGAAATAGGTGTTCCCTAAAGCAAAGGAACACCTCATGACAATCTACGAAGCTGCCACACTCGCCCTGAGCGCAACCGCGACCCTCTTCGCTGCGTTGGCCTACCTCGCCCCGGTAAAGGCCCCAGCACCAGGGCCCAGTGTCACGCCCCCGACTGCCATTGTTCAGGTATTTATCGTGGGAGACGCGGGTAGAGGCCGGTGACGGCCACCTGCAGACCCTGTAGCGCTATCAAAGCGATAGCGCTTCTTGTCGAACCGCGTGGAGTTGGCATAGCGCTTTCTCCTAAAAATGCTCGATGTTGAAGCGCGCCAGATAATCCGAAGGCTCGTTGCCTGTGGTCACAACCTCATGTGGATAAGGAAGGCGAGGCTGCCCTTCCTCGCCAAACCAGCCGGGCGCAGCGCGGTACCGGCGAAGATGCTCAAGAAACGCTTTGCGGTCGAAGCGCAGGCGCCGGCCAGGTTGTCCCGCGAGCTCAAGGTCGAGGCATGCGCTATGCAGCTCGAGAATGCCGTTGTGCAGTCTCGGGCAATCTTCGATGACGCCGATGTACAGACAGTGATCGAAGCCGGCCCAATCAGCATACGTGTACCACTCGAACCATTCCCCAGGTCCGCCGGTAGCGATGCCAGATAGTACAGCTGACGACTCCTGACCCATCCGCTCGAGCGATACACTGAAAGCTAGCGCTTCATCGAGATAGGCCTTCAACGACACCGGATCTTCGGTGCGAAGAAAAAATTGCATGGACGACACGGGTTTTCCCCTATCAGGTCGTAACTGGCCAGGTCACTTCAATCCGAAATGGCGCTTCAGCTCGTGGATACGCATGGCGCGGTGACGATGTGCGTCGGCAGTATCTGCATCAGGCAGGACCGCACCATATGCAACAGCTGCCGTGTACTGTTCGTCCTGCTTGACCAGATCCACCAGCTCCTGCAACAGACTCTGCATCTCTTCGTAGATAGCCATATCGCTCTTGCGGTCCGAGTTACGCTGCGTCGTTGGGTGGGCTAAAACGCACCCACCATTCTTGGGCCAGCTGGGCGCCGTTTCCGCCATACTCGAACCCGCGTAGCTGCAAGCCGTGCGCGGAGATAGACAGTAGACGAACGTCGACGATGGGGTCGAGTACGTTGGTACCGCTCTCGCTGAGGAGAGTGGCCTCGGATACCAGCCGTGCAAGCACAGGATTGCGCCCTTCGGCCATGTTCAAGTCTCCGACGGAGAATCCTGCCTCGCGTCCCTTAGCAATCGGTTTCCCATTTTTGAATAGGGGCATGACCCATGCTTTCATTGATGCCCACCATTTTAGTCAATGAGCGCGCCGTCTTCGGCAATCCGCCAGGTATAGCGATCGCCATGCTTCACATGATCGGGAGGGCAGCTATAGGTAACGCTACCATCCCGATTGAGACGCCTTGGCTGACACAGACGATCGCATATTGGGCACTCAAGTGGCGGAAAATCACGATGTCTCTCGATAGTGCTCATGACCGGCTCCTAGTGCTGTTATTGAATAGGCGGCGTAGCGCAAGAAGCGCTAGCAATACGAGCAATGGCATCCTGTCCAAGCACTTCTATCGTCGTCGGCATCAAGCCAAATAGATCCTGGGCCAGCCCAGTTGCCATCAGGTGCTCGCTTCGCCCATTCGCCTGACTGATATTTTGCACGAAGTACTCCACGCAGCCGCTGACACCGTGCTGCTCTACGGCGCTGCACAAGGCTCCAGCATGGTCGCCGTTTAGGACGAAGAAAACGCGCTCGCGAAGGACGATGGCGGTCGTATCACAGCCGTAACCGGCGCTGCTGGGGTTGTAACTGATGTGCACGGCGGCACCAAAGCTACGAGTGACGTTCGGAGATCGCGCCCCGGTCACTGGACAGGGACTGCTCTTCATTCCGAGCGAAGCTAAGGTTGCAGGGCGCATGGTGTAGGTCCTCTTGATTCGATGTTGGATCAAGGTCGCACCAGTCGCCGAGAACGCAAGGCCAGCTGTGATCTAGAGACCCGGGTCCGCACCGAGGGCAGGTCAGGTACCAACGCATTCGCTACAGGTTGATCGAAGACCAAGCCGACCACAGCAAAAAGCCGGAGAGGGCCGTCATCAGGACGCACTCTGCCAAGGGTGGCCAGGGGCTCAGCTGGGCCTCCTCGAGCATCTGCCGCATCAGCGGGTCCGATATGTCGGCATGACCTGTCCGGTTGCCGTGCCACCGGTACCAGGCCATTTGACCCGCACCAAACGCACGAAGAATCGTAAAGGAGCACACCAGCAGGGCTACCCACCCGAATGGTTGGACCAGGGACGCCGCTGGCGAAATGACCTGTTCAGTAAAGGTTGTCATAGGGAAAGCTCGGTTGATCTGGCGAGTACGGTACCAAAACCAGCGCCATCGTAAGGCGGGCATCGATCGGCCCTAGCCATGACGACTGGCAAAAGGTAGCAACCCTGTACCTGGCCTGTGGCCGCTGTGGGTTTTTCTATCGCTATTGTCTTTCGTTGCGCTTGAGATACGTGGCCGATCTACGCACCAGCCAGGGGTGAACCGGCTTGTTTTCGGCGATACCTGGCGCCGCCCGCACTGGCGGTAAGGAACAACGCCAGACCTGCCCGGCTGGCGCACGTCGGCTACCAGCAGCTGAGTGAACCGGCCTCCTGGCTCACAGGCCCGCCGGCACGGGTGGGTCCGCCCACTGAGGCCTGCCGGCGCCCAGACTTGCATTCTGGAGATCGCCTGTAGCTTGAAGGTACCTCAAAACTTTCGAGCTACCGCCATGCAGCACGTCGCCCCCGCCCTCTTCCGCCCCGCTGACAAACAGGCCATCAGCCTCCAGGACATCACGGCGCCGGCGCGTCTGGTTGAGCCCTCCCTGGCAGAGAAGGTGCGGGCCGCGGTCGCGGTAGTGAAAGGTCTGCTGCAGGCGGGCAAGCACCTGGTGGCCGCATCGTCCTTCGGCAAGGACAGCAGCGTCATGGTCGCGCTCGCCCTGCGAGCGATGGAAGAGCTGCAGGCCGAGGGGTTCGCCGTCCCCGAGCTCCACGTCATGAACAGCGACACCCTGATGGAAAACCCGGTGGTGCACGCCTATGCCCAGGGCGAGATCAAGGCACTTCGCGCCTATGCCAAGGCCAAAGCGCTGCCGGTACGGGTGTGGATCTGCCGGCCGAACCTCACCGAAAACTGGCTGGTGTCGATGATCGGCGGCCGTACGGTGGCCAGCCTTCCGGGCAACAGCGCCAAATGCCAGCAGCAGCTGAAAAAAGGGCCGCTGGAGCGCACCAAACGCCAGATCCGCGCCAAGATCAAGGCCGAGCTGGGCAAGGCTTTCCGGGACGAGGACCTGGTCCTGCTGATCGGCACCCGCCGGGACGAATCCGCGGCCCGCGAGCGAAACATGGAAGCGCGCGGCGAGCGCGCCGATATCCCTGTCAACACGGCCAAGCCTGGCGAGACCCCGACTTGGGTGCTCAGTCCGATCGCCGACTTCACCACCGAGGACATCTTCTGCTTCCTGGCTGAAGTCACCAACGAGCGCTTTCAAACCTATTCCGACTTCAAGCGCCTCACTGACGTTTACCGGGACGCGGCCGGCGAATGCATGATCAACGTGTTCATCCGTGACGGCGGCGCCGAGCGCAAGACCTCGTGCGGAAGCCGTCATGGTTGCTGGGGCTGCCTGCGCGTCAGCACCGATCGCAGCATGGAGAACATGCTGGCCGAGGAGTCGGGCAAGCATCGTTGGATGAAGCCCTTGAACGACTTCCGCAACTACCTCAAGGCCCGGCACTACGATCCAGCGGCCCGCAACTGGGCGTCGCGCACTGTCGACCCGGACACCGGCTACCTGACGATCGCCGCCAACGCCTATTCGCCGGACTTCTGCCTAGAGCTGCTGCGCTATGCCCTGACGATCGATGCCGATGAGGCCGACTGGGCCATGGCCAACCGCAAGCCGCGGCGCTTCACGTTGCTGGGCATGAAGGAGATCCTCACGATCGACCTGTACTGGGGCCGCTACGCCTACCAGCGCCCCTTCACCGCGCTCAACGAATACCGCGAGATCTGTGAGCGCGGCCGCCGGTACGCGATTCCTGAGGCCTACGAGGAGCACCCGCGGTCTGCGCTGAAGGTCGGCCAGTCGATCCAGGTTCCTTTCGCGGATCGCCACTTCAACGGCTTCCATGAGGGCCTACGTTCGGTAAGCGCTGCAGCCGCCGGCGCCGAGCATGTGATCAACAAGGGCGGGGTCTACTACACCCACGTCAACGAGACCCAGGAATTTGATATCGACGACGAGGGGGTGGAGCTGTTCTACGAATTTGAGCTCGACCGCGCGCTCGAGTATTACGGCCCGCACACGGACGTCTATCCCTCCGAGGTCGTGCACTACCTAGCGCGCTTCGGCGTGGTCTCTTTCAAAAAGGGTGGTCACTCCTCCTGGGATCGCATGTTGCGGATTGGTAACCAGCTGCACCGCGCCGGTGTGCGCGACGTGCTCAACGATCCAGAAGCGCTGGCTGCGCGGCTGCGTGCGTATGCGGCGTCCGCCGTACGCCCTGCTGCAGCTGCCCGGCCGCAGGCGGCGGAACGGCCGGCGCCCGCGGTGACTGACTCCGGCCAGTACCTGATGGCCTTCTGAGCCGTGGAGTCTAGGGGCATGCAAGATGCCGCCGGCGCTGGCATCCCGGATGCCCCCGGCGCATCGACGTATAATGGAGTGCCTGGATTGCACCAGGACGTACTAGGTAGCAGAGCGTTTAACCGGGTCGTGGCCACTGGGCCTGGCGCCCCAACCGAGCAGTTGACCGAGGTTGCGCTGCTTTATCGGACCGAGGATTTGATATGCGTTTTCTCCTGAGCATCGTCTGGACGGCCATGTGCCTCGCCTTCTTCATGAGGCTCGGCTTCGCCCTGCAGATCATGGATCCGGTGGATGTGTTTCTGGACAAGGAACGCTGCGCGGTCGTGAAGTCGTACGGTGCGTCGAGCTGCAAGGTCAGAGGCAGAGCCGAGGGCAACCTCGACGGTACCTGGACCATCACGCTGCCCGAGCCGCCACTGACGATCCAGATGCCAGACGGACCGATGGCTTATCAGCAGCCGCATTGGCGTCTGCAGGGGGGCAACCTGACCGGTGTCGGGCTGTTCGCTGGTCTGGTGATCTCTTCCCTGGCTGGGAGCTACCTGATCACCCGGCGCCGCCCTGAGCGCCAGGCTGGTGAATCGCTGGGCTGAGGTCGCGCGACATCCCGGCGATGAAATAGCGCAATGCAAGGATGCCTGCTTGGGCGGCTCACTGTGCGCCAGGCGACTTAGTGGGTTGTTCGGACGTTTCGACTCCCAAGCCAGCTCCTAACACGAAAACCAGCGATGGTGAACGAGGTACCAATGCTCAATTCAGTGCAGAAAAGACATGTAGCCAAGGTGTTCCCGGAGTCTCGCGAGCAGATGGCTCAATACCTGCTCGCTGGCGTCGATGTGGTGATCTATCACCAGACCGAATGCACGCCTGATGTTCCTGCGTTTGCAGTCGCGCCAAAGGAGGACATCGAATTCTGGATAGGCTGCTGGGACAGTGCGGAAGTGGCGCAGCGCGAAGCTGAGGCCCTTGGCTTGCACGTCGTGCAGTAACGATGACCTCCCTTTCGGTTGGGTGCCCCTACGTTCTGAAGGCCGCTGAGTTCCTGGCAGATATCGGCCTGACCGTTCTGTGGCGCTCGGGCGCATCGGGCTTCATCGACCATATCGAGGTCGTTACCGGGGCGCTGCACCTGGATCCGCGGTGCTCGATCTCGGCACTGCTGCACGAGGCTGGCCACCTGGCGCTGGTGCCGACACGCTACCGCGCGATGCTGTCCGGAGACGTCCACCGCGCGATCGGCAAGGTGTTCGACGATCCGTCGGTATCGGAGCTGCCTCCGGATCACCCGACTCTTCGAGCGCTTCTGCAGGCGAGCGACCCAGAAGCCACCGCCTGGGCCTGGGCTGCCGGCCGCCATCTGGGCGTACCGGATGAGCTCATCATCCTGGATGGGGAATACAGCGGTGGCGGCCGCGACATCCGTCTTGCGTTGGCGGCACGTCGCTACATCGGCATCCATGGCTTGATGCACGCCGGTTTCTGCGTCGTCCGCGCT